>Ga0114932_10000948_pt1 | contig 34169 bp, 19 predicted proteins | sample 2SBtaG_2_FD_87286 | JGI IMG/M metagenome (GOLD analysis project Ga0114932, IMG submission 87286) | Deep subsurface microbial communities from Kolumbo volcano to uncover new lineages of life (NeLLi) - 2SBTROV12_ACTIVE470 metaG | ecosystem: Environmental > Aquatic > Marine > Volcanic ...
AGCGTGATGAAGTGCGGCACGCAGAAGCCGGACGTCTTGTTCATCAGGCCGTCGCGGATCTGGCGGACTTCGGCGGCGTCGGCGGCGAAGTGGCGGATGCCCGGAGCGATCAGGCCCCAACCCGCGCAGTAGGCCATCACGCGGAGGCTGGCGAGCTTCTCGTACAGCTCCTTGAGCACGTCCGAGTCGTTGTTGATGCCGCGGGCGACCGGGCCTTGCTGCAGCATGACGATGCCGGAGTCGGCCATCTTGTCGATCGCTTCGACGCCGGCGGGGGTGATCTCGCGGGGGTGCAGGAACGAGCTGATGAAGACCAGCGGCTTGTGGCTGGCGAGCATTTGGATCATGTCGTCGGTCATGCGGTCGGGCTCAAAGGCGAGCACGCGGCTGGTGATCCGGATGATCTGCACGTGCGGCACGGCGCGGATGGCGGTGAGGATCTCGTCGAGGCGCTGCATGCTCAGCACCATCGGGTCGCCGCCGGTGACGACGACGTCGCGGATCTCGGGGTTGTTGCGGATGTAGTCGATGGCCTTGTCGACCTTGGCCCATGACAGCGTGCTGACCTTCTTGCCGGAGCGGAAGCAGAACCGGCAGTGGGCGAAACAGGCGCTCGTCGGCAGCAGCAGGAGCTTGCCCGGGTAGCGGTGGATGATGCCTTCGACCGGCTGGTGCTGGGCTTCGTCGGCGTGGACGTCTTTTTCTTCGTCGTCGGGGAAGCGCTCCAGCTCGGCTGGGGTCGGCACCACGACGGCGCGCAAGGGGTCGCCGGGTTCGGTGTCGCGCAGCAGCTGGGCGTACGACCGGGTGATCTTCATCGGGAACTGGTCGGCCATGGCCTCGATGGCGATGCGCTCTTCCTCGGAGGGCTCGAAGTAGGTCAGCAGCTCCTGGACCGTGCCGATGGTCGGTGACTCGTAGCGCAGCAGGATGCCGTCGGCGGTCCGTTCGATGAGACCGCGGCTCTCGAGCGCGAGGAGCACGTCGTCGATGTGGTGTTCGCCGACGTCCGTGCCGCCGGTCTGGATCGCCGCGGCCAATTGAGCGCGGTGGGGGAGCTCATCGAGCAGCAGACCTTCGCGGGTCTCGCGGCCGACGTCTTCGGCGTACTCGATCAAGCTGCGGGTCACGCGGCCGAGCACGTCGAGGTTGCTCAGGTTGCCGAGCACACTGTTGGTGCGGCGCAGGCGTTCGGACATCTCGCTGAGGATGTTGAGCAGGATCACCGGGTGCCGCTGCGCGACCTCGAGGAACTCCTTGCGACCGATCCGCACCAGCGTGCTGTCAATGGCGGCGGTGACGTTGGCGGAGCGCTCGCGGCCGTCGATCAGGCTCATCTCGCCAAAGAACTGGCCGGGGGTCAGCCGGTCGAGCACAGCGGTTCGAGAAGCTTTGGAGGAAGGCAAAGTGACGCGCAGGGCGCCTTCAGCAACGACGTACAGCGCGTCGCCAGGTTCGTCGACCGAGACGATGCGCGAACCGGCGTCGAAACGCTCCATGGTTGCGATATCGCAGAGGTCTGAGATGGCGGCTTGTGGCAGCCCACCAAATACGGCGGAACTATCCAGCCAAGCATGGATGGCGGCGGAATCTCCCATGATCATGTCTCCGGGTGCGGTGCGGTTCGGGTCAATAGCGATGCAATGCCGCAGAGACGCCGATTCAATCGGTGGTGCGGAAGAATCCTCACTTCCCCTCAGACCCGAGCGTTCAGCGCGTCCGTTGCCGTTCCTTTCGCCAGCGGCCATGCTGCGCGTCGATGAATGCTCTGCACACGCTCTCCGCAACCGAATTGAAGACCAAGCTCGAAGCCGGCGAAGTCAGCGCCGTCGAGCTCATCAAGGCCTGTCACGCGCGAATCGACGCCTGCAATGGCGCCGTTAACGCGATCGTCTGGCGGCGGGATGACGACGCCCTCGAAGAGGCGCGCAAGGTCGACGAAGCCCGCGCTCGCGGCGACGATCTGCCCCCGCTCGCCGGACTGCCGATCACGATCAAGGAAAACCTCGATTTCCCCGGCACCGACGCCACGATGGGGTGCCGGTCGCGGGTCGGAAAACGGTCCGAGGACAACGCCGTACTGGTCAAGACGCTCCGCGACGCGGGCGCCATCGTGCTCGGCAAGACCAACATCCCGCAGCTGCTCCTGGCGCAAGAGACCGACAACTTCGTCTACGGCCTGTGCAGCAACCCGTGGCACCTCGGCCACAGTCCGGGCGGCTCATCGGGCGGCGAATCTGCGGCGATCGCTACCGGCATGACACCGTGGGGCGTCGGCACCGATATCGGCGGCAGCATCCGCATTCCCGCGCACTTTTGCGGCATCGTCGGCATGAAACCAACGGTCGATCGCTGGTCGTGTCGCGGCAGCCACGGCGCCTATCCCGGCCAGGAAGTGGTCCGCGGGCAGATCGGTCCGATGGCGCGAACGACGGCCGATCTCAAGCTGATGATGCGGACGGTCGACCCCGCCAGCCACGCCGCGTTCGATCCGCAGGTGGCGCCCGTGCCGCTTGGCGACCCCGACGCGATCGATCTGAGCGGGCTGCGCATCGGTGTATTCGATCACGACGGCTTCCTTGCCGCTGCTCCGAGCCAAAAACGCGCCGTCGCACGCGCCAAACAAGCCCTGGTCGACGCCGGCGCCGAGGTCATTCTCTACGAACCCGACCGCGCCGATGACCTGATCTACCTGTGGATGGCCGCGATCTCGTCGGACGGCGCGCGCACCATGAAACGGGTGCTCGACGGCGAGGAATGGATCCAGCCGCTGAAGACGTCGGCCACCATCCTGCGCCTGCCCGGGCCGGTGCGATCGGCGATCCAAAAGGCGTTGGCGATCCGCGGCGAGGCCCGCCTGTCGCGGCTGATGGGTGCGCTCGGTGAAAAGCGCGTCACCGACTACTGGGATGTCGCCTACGAACGCACGAAGATGCGCCGCGCCGAGTTTGATAAGTGGGCCAAGCTGGGGCTCGACGCCGTGCTCTGCCCCGCTCACAGCGTGCCGGCGATGCCCCATGGCGCGTCCGGTGATTTCACGCTCGGCCTGAGCTACGCTTTTCGCTACACGTTCCTCAATTTCCCCGCCGGAATCGTGCCGGTCACGCGCGTGACCAAGGCCGATGCCAAGGCGGTTGCCCGGGGCGAAGATCGCGTCGAGAAGAAGCTCGCCACAATCGAAAAGGCCGGTGTAGGGCTGCCGACAGGCGTGCAGATCATCGCCCGACCGTTTCGCGAAGACCTCGTGCTCGCCGTCATGGACGCCATCGAAAAGAGCGTGCGCGGCGATGAAGGCTTTCCACACACACCGGTCGATCCCGGAGTCGTCGGCTAACCCCAGCAGCCCCGGTTGGTATTCTTGCCGGCGCGAGTAATGCTTGGCGCCCGGCATATCTTCAAACTGCCTACCTTCAAACCGCCTACCTTCAAACCGCCTACCTTCAAACCGCCTACCTTCAAACCGCCTACCTTCAAGCTGCCTACTTTCAAACAGCCTGACTTCAAACTGCCTACCTTCGGACTGCCTGTCTCGGAGCCCTCCCGATGCCCCACCCCGTCTCGCGCCCACGTCGCAACCGCAAATCGCCCGTCACGCGCGCGTTTGCCCGCGAAACGTGGCTCGCTGCGGAACATTTTATCTACCCGCTGTTCTTCCACGCCGGCGCAACGGACGTCCCGATCGGGTCGATGCCCGGGTGCTCGCGACACAGCCTCGATGGCCTGTACCGCGAATCCGAAGCGGCGCTGAAAGACGGCGTCGGCTGCGTCGTGCTCTTCCCCAAGGTCGGCGACGAACACAAGACCGAACGCGGCGAGCGCGCCTTTGACGACAGCGGCCTGGTCCCCGTGGCGATCCGCGGACTGAAGGAGCGCTTTGGCGACGACCTGCTGGTGTGCACCGATGTCGCGCTCGATCCGTACAACTGCGACGGGCACGACGGCATCGTGTCGCCGCAAGGCGTGGTCCTCAACGACGAGACGGTGGAGATCCTGGTCAAGCAGTCGCTCTGCCACGCCGCCGCCGGGGCCGACATCATCTCGCCATCGGACATGATGGATGGCCGGGTCGCCGCGATCCGGGCCGGGTTGGACGGCGCCGGGCACACCGACGTCAGCATCCTCAGCTACACCGCCAAGTACGCAAGCGCGTTCTACGGACCGTTTCGAGACGCCCTCGATTCAGCGCCCCGCGCCGCCGGGTCCAAGCCGATCCCCAAGGACAAGTCGACCTACCAAATGGACCCCGCCAACGTTCGCGAGGCGCTGCGGGAAGTGGCCCTCGATGAATCCGAAGGCGCCGACATGGTCATGGTCAAACCCGCCGGCCCCTACCTCGATGTCATCCGCGCCGTGCGCGAATCCACCACGTTGCCGGTCGCCGCCTACCAAGTTTCCGGCGAGTACGCGATGCTCAAGGCCGCGTGCCAAAATGGTTGGCTCGACGAACGCCGCGTTGTGCTTGAATCCCTGCTCGCGATTCGACGCGCCGGCGCCGACATCATTCTCACGTACTATGCTCGCCAAGCCGCCGCTTGGCTGGTTGAGTAAAACCCAGAGCGATGCAACCTTCGCTGCCACCCGTCCCCAGGAGACCCTGTGCCCCAACTTCAAGTCGATCCGATCAACCTCCGTTGGGGGCGGGATGATGGCCAAACCGCGCTCCATGGAATGCTCCATGCGTTGCCGGCCACCTTGGAAGAAGCCCAGGATGTCGCCGCGAAGAAGGGCGGCGGAGACAAGGCTGCCGCCGACGCCAAGTCGATGATCGGCGTCTTGCTCAAGGCTGAGGCGCTGGTCGAAAAGGACGGCATGATTCACCTCGCCGAGCGCGGGGCGGCACAGCTGCGCTACGGCGCCAACGCGGTGGATTGTGTGGCGGCCCCGATGCTGGCCAACGTGATCGGCGCGCGGGAGATGGTGCAGACCCTCGCCAAACGCGCACCGCTGCTGCAAATCAAGCTCCGCGGCGAAGTCGTCAAGCAGCTGCGCGCCGCCGAGACGGCCGGCGTCACCAAGTCGGGCACCAAGTATGTCTGCTGGCCGTTGCTGCTGGGCTGGATGACCGATCTCGGCCCCGGCAAAGGCCTGCGCCTGCACCCGGCGCGCAAGAAATGGCTGCTCGGTCTGATCCTCGCCGACCGTCGCGAAACGCCGAGCCACCCCGATTTCGACCCGTCGCTCGAAGCGGCCCGCAAAGCGGTCGAAGACGGCGAGCTCGAAGCGTGGACCAAGGCCGGCTTGTCGGTCGGTCCCTGGGGCGCTGTCCTCGACGCGGTGGCCAAACTCGCCTCCGAACGCCCCGAAGCGGACGTCGACGACATCGAGTACACCGCCGACGTGATCTACAACCGCACACGCGCGGTCACGTTGCGCAGCGCCATCTTCGACTGGGCCATTACCGTCGCGCCAACCGCCTCCGAACGAGCCGAGCTGCGCGACGCCAAGAAGCACTTCTAGCAGACTGCGCCAAAGCTTCGCCTCGGCGCAGGTGCTCGTTGTTTGCAAGGGGGCTGAAACAGCCCCTCGACCGAAAAAAGTGTTATTTTTCCGGCCTCACCCCAAATTCGCGCTCCGCGCGGCAGACTGCAGCCAGGTCCCCCACGATGACCGACACGATTTACGGCGCAGTCTGCCAGGCCGCCGGGCTAAACGGTCACCGCCAGCTCGATGCGCCCCCCATGTAGCTGGGCGGGATCGATTTCACCGGCGTGCACCGCGACCTGGCCGTCGATGATGGTCACGGCGTCGAAATCGCGGCGTTGACCGTCGCGAAGCACCAGCTGGCCGGGCTGTTTGGCAGCGTCGACGTCAAAGACGCCTTCGAATTCAGCCCAAACGACGCCGGTGATCACGGCAGCCCCGCACATCCGGCGCAGCGGACCGACGACCACGCTTTTGTCCGGGCCGGGCGCCACGACGAAACTCCGCGCCATCGTCCTCTCCCTGCCCCTGGCGCCGCTCACCTCGGCGATTGACCGGCGCTGCTCATGCCCCCATCATCCGCGCCCGATTCTCACCGAAACATCAACGGAGACGAAGACATGCCCCGCATCATGATGCGTTCGTCCGCCGCGCGCATCCCCCGCGTTGCCGCCATCCGCCCCGCCTGGAAGCTGGCCGCCGCGACCTTCGCCGCGCTCCTGCTCGCCACCGCCACCGCCTGGGCCGAAGAGGCCGCCAAATCCGGCGGCGCCATGGACGCGGTCGACAAGGCCGTGGGCGCGGTCAACGGCGTGCTCGCCAGCGTGATGTTCTGGAATATCCCCGGCATCAACATGCCGATCACGGTCGCGTGGCTGCTCGTCGGCGCCGTCGCGTTCACCGTGTGGATGGGCTTTATCAACGTCCGCCTGTTCGGCCACGCCATCAGCATCGTGCGCGGCAAGTTCGATAACCCCGACGACGAAGGCGAGGTCAGCCACTTCCAGGCCCTCACCGCAGCGCTCTCGGCGACCGTCGGCCTCGGCAACATCGCCGGCGTGGCGATCGCGGTCGGCAAAGGCGGCCCGGGTGCCACGTTCTGGATGATCGTCGCGGGCCTCATCGGCATGAGCAGCAAGTTCGTCGAATGTTCGCTCGGCCAGAAATACCGCCAGGTGCGTCCCGACGGCCGCGTCATGGGCGGCGCGATGTACTACCTGTCCAACGGGCTCGAAGAGAAAGGCCTCGGCGGGCTGGGCAAGGTGCTCGCGGTGGCTTTTGCGCTGCTATGCATCGGCGGCTCGTTTGGCGGCGGCAACGCGTTTCAGTCCAACCAGTCGCTCAACGTCATCCAGGAGACGGTGCCCTTGCTGGCCGATGTGCCCTGGGCGTACGGCTTGTTCATGGCGGCCCTGGTCGGGTTCGTCATCATCGGCGGCATCCAGCGCATCGCCGGCGCGGCGGAGAAGATCGTGCCTGCGATGTGCGGCCTCTACGTGCTCGCTTGCCTGTATGTGATCGTGGGCAACATCGAGCTGGTCCCCGAGGCGATCAGCAAGATCATCACCGAAGCCTTCAACCCCAAGGCGATCGAGGGCGGCGCCATCGGCGTGTTGGTGGTCGGCATTCAGCGCGCCGCGTTCTCCAACGAAGCCGGCATCGGCTCGGCCGCCATCGCCCACTCCGCTGCGAAAACCGAATATCCGGTCCGCGAGGGCATCGTCGCCCTGCTCGAGCCCTTCATCGACACCGTCATCGTCTGCTCGATGACCGCCCTCGTCATCGTCATCACCGGCGCCTACGACAACCCCGCGTACGCCGACCTCGTCGCCGCCAACAAGGGCGCCGCGCTGACCTCGCGCGCCATGGCCGAGAACATCGCCTGGTTCCCCTACCTGCTTAGCATCGCGGTCTTCTTGTTCGCGTTTTCGACGATGATCTCATGGTCCTATTACGGCGAGCGCTGCTGGGCGTGGCTCTTTGGCGATGGCAGCTCGCTCGTCTACCGCGGGTTGTTCATCGTGATGACCTTTCTCGGGTCGATCATCACCGCGACCAACGTGCTCGACCTGTCCGACCTTATGATCCTCGGCATGGCGTTCCCGAACATCATCGGGCTGTACATCCTCGCCGGTGGTATCAAGACCGACTTGAACGACTACATGGGCAAGCTGCGGCGCGGCGAATTCAAGGTCTACAAGTAGCGATCGACCGCCGCTCAGCCTGTCGGGGTATGGCGTGCGCCCGATGGGCGAGGGATAAGCCGGCGCGTCGCGCGACTGTGCCGTTGCTCTGCTTGTTCGGCACGTTGGGTGCGGTCGCGGGCGTCGACCTCATCGGCGTGGGCGAAGAAGCGCGCGCGGATCACGAACATGGCGATGGCGCCGGCGCAGAGATCGGCGATGACGATGCCGCCAAAGACGCCGATGGCGCCGAATATCGTGCCGCCGACGAAACCGAACCCGACGGCCAACAGGGGCGTGCGGATGGCGACCAGGGCTGTCGCCAGCCACGGTGAGCCGGTCGCGTTCAGGCCCGCGTTGAGCACGAGCAGCATTCCGCGCGCGCCGATACCGATCGGCGTCAGGACGAGCAGCAAGGCGAGCAGCCGCTGCACGGCGGGCTCGGCGGAGAACAACGCGGCCAACGGCGACGCAAAAACCGCCATTGCAGCGACGGCGATGGCCGAGGTCCAAAACGACAGCGATCGGCCAAGACGCAGCGCTTCCCGCACACGGTCGCTGCGCGAGGCGCCGTTGTTTTGACCGATGAACGGAGTCAAGACGCCGGCGATGGCCAGCACCGGCAGGGCAAGGACGGCGTCGATCTTCAGGCCGGCGCCGAACGCGGCCACGGCGGCGTGTCCATGCGTGGCCACGATCGCGGTCAAGGCGGCAAGGGAGATCGGAACCAAGGCGCGCGCGAGGGCGGCAGGGGCGGCGACCTGCGCGAGCTCGCGCCACGACCGAACGACGACAGAGGGCGCCAACGAAAACGGACGCAGCAACCCGTCGCGACGGATCAGCACACCGATCACGGCCGACACCATCGCCCAACGCGCGATGCAGGTCGCGATCGCGGCGCCCTCGATACCCAGCGCCGGGAGCGGGCCGAAGCCAAAGATCAACATCGGGTCCAAGGCGAGGTTGAGCCCCATTCCAGCCAACATGATCGCGGCGGGTGTGTGGGTGTCCCCTGCCGCGCGCAGCACGCCGTTGGCGAACATCCCGACCAGCAGCGGGCCGACCGCGAACAGCCAAATGTCCATGTACGCAGCCACGTGGCCGAGCAACGAGGCGGGCACGCCGAGCCGCGAAAAGACGGCGCTCATGCCAATGGCGTGCCCGAATCCGATCAACGCCGCGGCGACGGTGACCGCGAGCAACAGGGCATGGCCAACGAGACGATCCATCGCGTCGTCGTCTTCGCGCCCGATCGCCCGCGCCAGGACCGCGCTGACACCGACGCCGGCGCCGATTCCGAGGCTGCCGACCAGGAGGACGACCGGAAACGTGAAGCTGATGGCGGCGAGCGACTCGGTTCCCAAGCGGGCGACGAAGAAAGTATCGACCGCGTTGAAGCCGATCACCGCGGCGAGCCCGATAAGCATCGGTCCCGCCATCTTCCGCAGCTGCCCTTTGACGTCACCGTGGGTCAAGCGCTGCCGTCGCCGACGCAAACCGATCTGTCGCGCACGCATGTGGCCCCCCGAGGAGATACTCGCAATGAATGCTGATGAGGGACCGCGAACCGGGGGTCTGGGCTCGGCCAATCAGCGATTCAAAGCGCTACATTCCGCGGCAAGTGGGATCTGGCGGAGTGGTCGCGCTGCAATGGCACTGTAAGGCCATGTAGTGGCGGCGCAAAGTCAATTCACGTTGCATCAGCGCAACAAATCGTTCCGATTGTTCCAACTTGTCGGTCAAAGACCCTGTTTTACGGTCGAAAACGCGGCAGTGAACGGTTGTATGATTTGGTTGGTACTCTCCTGCTGCGAAGATGCACGAGCCGCCCGAAGGTCGATCCATGAACTACGCGAGCCGACAAAAACGACGCGCCTACCCCGAGGCGATTGGGCTCGTGACCATGGGGCTCGTGGCCATGGGGCTCGTGTTCACGATCGGCGCGTGCAGCGAAACGAGCGAACAGCCTGCCGATAGCGCCCCGGACAGCGCCACAGCCGACACGCAGACCGACCGGGCCGAAACGGCGGACGCCGGGGGGTTCGATGTGGCGACCGTCGATGGTGGCAACGGCTCGGCCAGCGGACATGACGGGGCGGTCGTCGATGCCAATGTCGATGCCAATGTCGATGCCAATGTCGATGCCAATGTCGATGCCAATACCAATGCCAATGACGCAGTGACACCCGATGCCAGCGGCAACGACGTGAGCTCGGTGTCTGACGCGCTCGCAGCGGACGATTCCGGCGCCGTTTCCAGCTCCGATGGCGGTTTGATCGATGCGGTGTCGGACGCGTCGGGCGGCGGCAAAACCAAGCCGATCGCCACGGCTTCGGGCGCGTTCATCGACCCGCCCGCGGAGGCCACCTGGACCTACAACTTCGGCTTCGTGTCGATGGTTACCGGCAAGCTCGCGGTGATCGACATCCACAAGCCGTCGAAGGTGACCGAGCTGGGCAGCGGCTCAAAGCTGGTTCACGGCGCGGCCGTCGAGCCGGGTCAGGCCAGCGTCTGGTACCCGGACTTCAACACGACGAGCCTGGTGCGCTACGCCGCGACCAACGCCAAGAAGAGCGCCTGGAAAGCGACCAAGACCGTGAAGATCCCCGTGCTCGAGCTCGGCCAGGTGCGCGGCGCGGGGGACGCGAGCGTGATCGGCGTCACCGCCGGCATCATGCCTGTCCAGGGCACCGATTTCGACAAGCAGAAGGCCGAAAAAGCCAAGATCATCGCCCTGTATCGCCCGGCGACCGGCAAGCTCACGACCCACAAGCTGCAGTCGCCGATGGCGGTCGAAATCAGCAACCGCGGCTCCACCGCCTATTTCGCCAACTGGGGACATCACACGATCAGCGTCATCGACGTCGCCAAGGACAAGGTCGTGGGCAACTGGCCGCTGCAGGGTCAGTCGGGCGTCAAGGACTGGCTCGGGCCGTCCCACATCCAGCTGTCCAACAACGACGTCTACCTCGTGTCGGCCAACCTCTTCGACAAGTCGATCGCGCTCATGCCGGTCGCGGCCCCCCACCTCGTCAAGTACGCCAAGGTCGGCAAATTGGCCCACTGGGCGGAGTTTTCGCGCGACGACAGCAAGCTCTACGTGGTGCGATGGGGCTCGCTGCCCAACGCGGGCGCGGAGGCGAAAAACCCGCTCATCGATGTCGACATCCAGGTGCGCGACCGCAAATCGCTCAAGCTCCTCAGCAGCTTCAAGTGGAGCTACTTCCTGGCCCACACCGCGGTGGCTCCGGGCACCGACCACATCTTCTGCATGGGCTCATTCGGCAGCGTGCTGCGGTACTCGAGCAAGACCTACAAGCTGACCGGGCAAACAACCGTCACAAACAACATGCCGATGCCCGCGATGACCATGATGTTTTGATCGAGCGGGCTTCGCCGCGCTCGCTGGGTTTTCGATGAGCAAGGGGATGGGCTCATCCAGGCGGCTCTGCATCGTGTCCGGCGAGCCGCCTCCGACGGCGAGCGACCGTCGTGGACCGCCGTGCTGCACACGTTCTACGTCGCTCTCATCACCGCGACGGCCACCACGATCGCCGGCCTGCGTCTGCCCATGCAGCCGCAGGCCACGAGCTGATCCGGCGGGGACCGCCATCCGCCGTCGCGGCGGTGCGCCGGCTGGCTATTGCGCGAACCAGGTGGCGCGTTCTTCGGCGGTCATCGGCGGGTGGCTCATCGCCTCGATGTTGGCGCGGACGTGGTCGATGCGGCTCATACCGGCGAGGGCGGTGGTGACGCCGGGGACCGACGTGATGGCGCGGAGTGTGTCGACGGCTGTGTGGCCGTAGCGGCCCTGGTAGAGCGGGGCGCTGGTGAAGGTGACCAGGCCGAGGTCGGTGGCGGCGTCGAGGATGGTTTGGCCGCCGTCGGGGTTGGGCTGCAGGTTGAGCGAGAAGGCCTCGGGCATCGCGGGGTTGAGCGGCAGCTGAATCGCCTTGAAGCGGTGGCGGGTGCCGGCGACGTCGACCGCGCATTGCACCATCTCGTCGAGGCTCACGTAGTCGCGGTCGCTGCGGACGGCGCGCAGTCCCGGCCAGGTGGCGATGCCGTAGACGCGGATCTTGCCGGCGTCGGCGGCTTCTTCGAGAGCGGCGAACGCGGCACGCATGCGGTCGTGGAACGCGGGGCGGTCGATCTCTTGCAGCTGGCTCTCGGGGTTGTGCACGTAATAGACGTCGATGCACGACAGGCCGGTCGCGGCGAGGCTTCGGTCGACCATCGCGGCCAGGTAGCGGGGCGCGATGCAGTGGCAGCGGCAGCGCAGTTCGTCGGGCTCGGCGAGTCCGGCGCCGACGGTTTGGCTGTGAAACCAGGCGTCGGGGTCGTCGGGGAAGCCGTCGGGCAGGGGCACAAAACCGGCCTTGGACGCGACGAGGAGCTCGCTGCGGAAGACCTCGCGCATCTGCACGAGCTTGCCGATGGCGTCGCCGACACAGCGCTCGGAGCGTCCGCGCCGGTAGTTGCTGGCGGTGTCGATGACGTTGATGCCCTGGCGGACCGCTTCGACAATCGCGTCGGTGTAGCGGGCATCGGTGGCGTCATCGGGGCTGCCGAGGTAGGTGCCGATGCCGAGCGACGTCAGCGTCATCTTGGCGACGTTACGAAACGCCGAGGGATCCTTGCCGGCGTCGTGGCGGCGCGCGAAACGTGCGGTGCCAGCTTCGGTTGCCCAGGGGCGATTGCGGATCAGCTCGGACACCATCAGGCGCGCTCACCCGCATCGGCGGCGGCGGATCGCAGCGCGGCGATCGCGTCGCCGTAGTCGCCCTGTCGAAAGACGGCAGAGCCAGCGACGAACCAATCGACACCGGCCGCGCGAGCAGCACCGATCGTCGTGGTCTTGATGCCGCCGTCGATCTCGATGCGCAGGTCCGGGTTATGCGCGCGGCGCCACGTGTCGATGGCGGCCACCTTGTCGAGCACCGACGGGATGAACGCCTGGCCGCCAAAGCCGGGATTGACGCTCATCACCAGCACGAAATCGAGGTCGGGCAGGATCGGTTCGAGGGTGGCAAACGACGTATGCGGGTTGAGCGCAACGCCGGGCTTCATGCCGAGCGCGCGGATGCGTTGAACCGTGCGATGCAGGTGGGGGCAGGCTTCGATGTGCACGCTGAGCAGGTCGGCGCCGGCGCTGGCGAAGTCGTCGAGCAGGTCGTCGGCGTTTTGCACCATGAGGTGACAGTCCAGCAGCAGGTCTGTGGCCTTGCGCAGCGACTTCACGACGGGCGGCCCGATCGTCAAGTTGGGCACGAAGTGACCGTCCATCACGTCGACATGCACAAAATCTGCGCCCGCGGCGGTGATTGCGGCGATCTCGGTCGCGAGGTTGGCGAAATCGGCGCTCAGGATCGACGGCGCGATCTCGAGGGGGTGCATGACGGCTCCGTGCGCGCGTTACTGGTTGGCGGCGCCCTGCGTGGGTTTGGCCATCGTCTTGAAGATCTTCGAACCGTCGGGCACGCGGCCCCAGCTCTTGCCTTCAGGCGCGTCGCCTTTCTCCCAGTTGACCTGGTCGATGAGCTTGCCGGACGGGTGAAAGAGCGTCGCTGCTTCGTCGCCGGAGAGGCCTTTTCCGATCACCGGTGAGCCCGCGCCGTCGTGGTTGAAGAAGACCACGAGGTAACCACCGGCGCTGATCTTCGTTCCTGCCGGCAACGCGAAGGCGTAGTCAAAGCCCTTCTTGCTGCTGTCGATGAGCCGATATCCCATCAGGTCGATCGTGGCTTTGTCGCCGTTATAGAGCTCGAGCCAATCGCTGGCGGTCGGGTTTTTCGGGTCGCCCTTGGCCGCTTTGGCGACGACCTCGTTGATGAACAGCTTGGGGATGACGACGTCGGCGGTGTCGGCCGCGCTCGTTGCGTCGGTGGACCCGCCATCTGCCGCGGTCCCGCCGCTGTCGGAGCTGCCGGTGTTCGGTCCGGGCTCCGTCCCGCAAGCGGCGAGCAGGACGACTGTCGCAAGCACCGCAAGGCATCGGCCGATCATGCAAGACCCCAAGCCCGCGCAGACTGAGAAAGACAGGCTAGGGCGTAGCCTGCGTCTTAGTCGGGCGGTCTGGCAAGTTTACACCGGGTTTGGCGGCGTGGACCTCTTCGGCAGGCACGAAAACCGCGATGTACTGGCGCGGCAAGACGTCGTAGGAGAACGCGAGCGCCAGCCCGGCACCACGCGCCTCCGCTTCGATGGTTTGCAGCGACAGGCGGTCTTCGGCGGGCGGCCCCGGGACCTTCGGATTGGGTTTGTAGTCGACGACGACGAGGCGACCACCGGGGCGCAAACGCAGGCGAAGGGCCTTGAGCATCCCGACGGGGTCGGCGAGCTCGGGGTAGGTGTTGAGCAGCAAGATGCGATCCACCAGCGCGGCGACGGGCAGGTCGTTGATGGTCGATTGCACGACCTGGACGTTGGTCAGCTTGTTGTCGGCGACCTTCTTGTTGAGGAGCTTGACGAGCGCAGGGTCGATCTCGACCGCCCAGACCTTGCCCTCGCCGCCGACGGCCGCCGCCAACCAGGGCGTCATGTAGCCTTCTCCGGCGCCGAGATCGATGACGAACATCGCCGGACCGAGCGCCATCTTGTCGACGATCACATCGGGCTGCTGCCACAGGTCGCGGGTGCCGAGCGGCTGCTTCTTGACGTCTTTATCGAGCTTCTTGGCGGGTCGAGGCTTGGGGGTCCGACGGCCTCCGCATGCGCTCGTGGACAAGGCGCACAGGAGCACCGCAAGCAACACCGCGCGCGTCGTGGAGGGTTGTTTCATCGGGCCGTTTCCTCGGCAGGGACGCGATCTTGGACCACGGGTCGACAACGCGGCAAGTCGCGCCCCTGTTCGGGCAGGTTCGATCGGAGTTCGCCGTGAGGGTGTGAGTTCGGGTTCGGGTTCGGGTTCGGGTCGCTCGGACCCGGCCCATCGCTCAGTCAGCGACCTCCAATCGGGCCTGCCTGTTCGGGCACGCCGCGCGCTGGCCGCCTCTTCTGGCAACCAAGGATTACTCGAGCAGCGATCGTTGCGTGACCCGGGCGTCCGCCGCTCTCATAAACGCACGCGGCAAAACCGTAGTGGTCCGGCACCGCAAGGCGGCCACGCGAAGCTGGCCAGGCCGCGCAGCACAGCTTGCTGTGCGCAGAACCCAACAACAGAAACCGGAAAGCACAGCCAAACGTGATCGGTAAAACCGTACTGGTCCGGTTTTACCGACCACGGTTGGCGGCGAAGTTGCAGTCACCGCCCGATGTTGTCGGGGTTGATGCCCAAATCGTCGTGTTCTAACCGCTTGTCGGCTTCCGTTGCGCTATACAACCGGAGTCCGAGCAATCGTGACGCCATCACCGCGGTGACGTCACACTGGGATTGAGCGCGTGGTCATGTCCGACATGTCGACTTCGCCCGTCGTTGTGGCGGGTCGATACGCCATCGAAGAGCGTGTGGGACGAGGCGGATTCGCCGACGTCTACCGCGCACGCCATCTCGTGACCGGCCAGCAGGTCGCGCTGAAAATCCAACGTCAGGTCGAGCTTAGCGCGCGCGGCGAGGTCGATCTCTCATCCGCTCGCGCCGCGATCCGACGCGAGCGGTTCATCCGTGAAGCCCAGGTCACCGCCCAGCTCCGCCACCCGTGCACAGTGCGCGTGTACGACGCCGGAGAGATGTCTGACGGCCGCCTTTTCATCGCAATGGAGTTCGTCGAAGGCGAAACGCTCGCTGAGTGGCTCGACGGCGGCGCGGCGGCGCAAGGCGAGGCGATCACCGAAGAGTTCATCGTAGGCGTCGCCGCCGACGTCCTGGGCGCGCTAGAGGAAGCTCACGAGGCGGGTCACGTTCATCGCGACATCAAGCCGTCCAACATCATGCTGACTTCGGCGGATGGACGTCGTGCGGCGCGGCTCCTGGATTTCGGGGTGGCCGCTGTGCCCAGCAGCGACTTGACCAGCGAAGAGGCCACTATCGGGACGCCGGTGTACATGAGTCCCGAGCAATGCACGGGAGCGGAGGTCGATGGTCGCTCCGACCTGTACGGGCTCGGCGCGGTGCTCTTTCGATGTGTCTGTGGGCGACCACCTTTCCCGGGGCCGTCGCGCGACGGCGCGATGTGGGGCCACGTCAACAAGATGGTGCCGCGAGTCGCCGACCATGCGCGAATCTCCGTTTCTTCGACGACCTGTGACGCGATTGAGCGGGCGCTCAGCAAAGACCCGGCAGAACGATTCGAGTCGGCTCCACAAATGCGTCACGCCCTGTTGGAAGGGACTGTGTCGGGAGAGGTTGCGACTCAGACCCAGCGGGTCGCCACTTTGCGAACACCGTCCGACCCGGCGAGAGCGCCGGGGGAATCTCTGCGCAGCAGACGGCTCGTCACAGCAGCCGTGGTGCTACTGCTTGTCGGCATTGCCGGCGTCGCATTGCTGTGGCTGCGGACGACGGCAGACGGACCTCGCAACACACAAACCGCGGTCGGCGTAGGCTTGGGCGCTGCCGCTGCGACACCCCACAACCCGCAGCCTCACGCGGCACGTGTCGTGATGGCGGCACCGGGTTCTCGACCAGGTGACTCGCGCAATGACGCAGCGACACGCGTCCCCGAGCAGCCACAGTCACGGCCACATGCCACCTCGATGAACCAACCGGAGAAAGCGCGCGCGGTTGTGCTTGGCGCTGCGGCGACCCGGATTGTTCCGCCGAAAGCCCATCGACCCGCGAAATCGCCGCCGCCACGCGCAAGACGCAAACGCTCAGCGCCGCGGCGCAGACCCACCGGAGGGGCTGCGGCGATCGACCCGCTCCGATACGATGAGCCCGACCCGCGCATTCCGGAGTAACCGTGACCCGTCACGAATGGCTTTGCCTGCGAAGGCGCTTGTCACGCGTCTGCACGTCGCCGGTCGCGGTGTGCAACTTGGTCGCGATGGTGGTGGTCGTCGCGCTCATCGTGATAGCGCCGAAAACCTCGTCGGCGCAGTCCACATCAGCGCCAAAGGCCGCCGGTTCCCAATCACGGACGCGCACCGTCGACGTCCACCTCGACAGCGCCGTGGCGCACTTCAACGCGGGCCGCTACAAGCGGGCGGCCGCCGACTACCGACGCGCATTTGCCGCCGATCCCCGCCAGCCGCGCTGTTTGTATGGAGCGGCGAGGGCCGAACACCTGGCCGGCGATCTCGCTGCTGCACGCGCGCTCTACCTCACCGTGTTGCGAAAGACCGCACCGTCCAGTCGCTACCATGCCAAGACCCTGGGCCGCCTTGCTGAACTCGAACAGCAGCGGCGCAATATTCGCCGGGCACGCCACAGCGCCAGCGTCGCTGACCCGCCGTCGTCGACCACCGCCACCACGGATGGCCTTACCAACAGCGGCATCGCCAACGTCCCGCCCTCCCCGCGCGCAGAGCCAAGCCCTCTTGCGACGTCACTTCGAATCGGCTCGGTCGTCGCGGGGCTGTCCGCGGTCGGGTTGTTGACGTGGGCTTTCGCCGACCAAGCGGACCTCGACGCCGCCAACGCCACACGCGTCGATGGCAAGATCGTCGGCGTGTCGCACCAGGAGGCGACGCGGCGCCAGGACAGCATCAACGCGCGTGTCATCGGCGGCTGGGCGCTGGTCGCGGCGTCGGCCGGGGCGGTCGCCGGTTCGCTGCTGGTGATCGGTTCCGATCGGCGGACCCAAAGCGAGCGCGCGACTTGGCGACTATCGCCCGGCTGGCTGGATGGGCCGCGATGGCGGGTCCACTTCGTGTTCTGACGAAGCGATGCTGCTACGGGGCGACGCACCCGCCGACGGGCACCTGCTGGCACGTGCCGGTCTTTGGCTGACAGATACCCGATGTGCAGGGTTTGCCGTCGTCACACGCCGAGAGCTGAGCCAGCGCGCAGGACGACACGCAGTCCAGGTTGCCCCAGGGGTCCAAACGCGCTGCCCAGGCCCGGCTCTGCGGGTGCGGCTCCTCGGCGCTGGGAGACGAGGTCCCAACCGCATACAAGAATCCGTCAGGAGCGATTGCGACACCGTATGCGACGGCTTTGTCCAGCACCGGACGCGCGTAGGTCACGCCGCCCGCCGCCGTCAACCTGGCCAACCAGGCGTGGGTTTTCTGGCCCTTGAATTGCCGCCGGCCGACAACGATGAGTCCGTCGCCGGACGGTGCCAGGGCGAAGAATCGCTGCGACGGGCCGGCAGACAATACACGCTTCCACATCACGGCCCCCGAGCTGTCGGTTCGGGCGACGAAGGCGCCGATCTTGCCCCCCGGCGGCTCCATCGCACCCGCCACCGCCCAGCGGATGTCGTAGCCCGGAAACATCGGGTTGAATGGCAATCGAATCCAGAACGCATTGGTTCCCAGACCGTCCAATTTGCCCGATTTCACCGTGTTGAAGCTGATCAGCGGCAGAGCTTGGCACGTTCCGCTCGTCGCCATGGAGTCGTAGTTGTTGGCGTGGAGTCGGTACGAACACGTGCCCGCCGCAACCGAACAGGTCAACTTGCCGGCGGCGTCGTAATGCTTGGGGTCTGCGACACCGCGGAGGACATACATCTTGAAGGTGTTGGACGTGCCCCACGTCTTGGCCTCGAGCAGCACGCCGATCGAGCCGTCCTGAATCTGAAGGGCGATGTCCGACAAGCCTGCGCCCGCTGTCTTCCCCAAGGAGTTGTCAGGCTTGCCATCATTGTCGAGATCGCAGGCTCCCGTTGCCGTGGATTCCAGTTTTAACTTGGTCATCACCTGCAGCTGCGCGGACCACATCGTCGGCAGCTTGCAGGTCGGGCTGACGCATTTTCCCTTGCTACCGTTGGCGAAGGCGTCACAAATCTGTCCCGAAGGGCAACTGCCGCCACACGGCTCCTTGGCCTTGCAGCTGTCCTTTTCGCAGGTCCATCCGGCGGGACAAGGGGCGTAAAACGCCCAGCCGCTGCCGTCGTCATGGCACTTCTTCATCCCCGTCGCGGAGTCGCATGTCACCTCTTTGGGCGTGCACACCTTCTGGCCGCCACTCGACGACCCGGATCCGCTTGAACTCCCCGAACCGCTCGAACTCCCCGAGCCGCTCGAGCTACCTGAACCGCTGGAGCTACCTGAACCGCTGGAGCTGCCCGATCCCGCGCCGTCGAGCCACGAGTGCTTCAACTCAAGGGGCACACTCAGGCCATTTTGGTTGTGCGAGATGTCCCAGCAGCGCAAGCCGCCGACGTCGGTGAGCCCACAGAACTGCCCCGGCTCGATCGCGACGGCGACGAAGGTGTCGTACTCCCAAGGCTGGGACTTGTACGTGAACTTCTTTCCCCACAGCTTGACCTTACCGTTGGTCTGCAACCCGGCGTAGAGGCCGCCGAAGCGGGACATCGCGAGCGCCTTGAACGAGCCGTCGGGTGCTTTTTCGGCGCCGCTTCCCCAGCAGTGAACTTTGCCGGCGGCATCAATGGCACAGGAGCGCTCTCCCTGCAGGTACACACGATTGAACAGGCCTTTGGGCGGGTTGGTGCTGCCGGAGTTGTTCTGTCCCCAGCAGGTGAGCCCGCCGGTCTCCTCGATCCCGCAGATGTGTCGCGATCCGACATCGAAGTCCTGGAACGGCCCGGTCTTATGAGCCCATGTCCACCACCCGGGCTTCTTGGTCATCGGCCAGCAGCTCAACGTCTTGTCCAGGCGCAGGCCACATGCCCAGACCTCGTCCTGCGCGACCTTGAGGAACGGCCCGGACGGAGTCTTGACGGGGTTGCGACCGCGGATGCAGCGGGCATTGCCGGATGCGGTCAGCGCGCATGCGTCCAGCGAGAACGAGTTGGTGCCGGGCTGCTTGTACGCGCGGGTGTCCAGGGCGAGCAGACCGTCTCCGAGGACGGTCGAGAAATACGGTCGCTTGGTGAGCGTGCCGTCCGCCCGCCAGCAGCGCGCTCGGCCGTACTTGCCCAGCACGCAGCCCACGCCCCGCTCGTCGGACCAACTCCACTTGGCGTTGGCGTTCACGCCGTGCAGGAAGACCCCGGGTTTCATCTTCCCGATGCCCCCGCAGGCGCCGTTGCTCGGTGAGGCACCATCCAGGCACGCGCACGAGGACTTGCCGCTCACCCGGTCGCAGTAACCCCACGCCGAACAGGCGGTGCCGCACCCACCGCAGTTTGCGCTGTCGTAGCGCGTGTCCGAGCAGCCGTCGCCGCACTTCTTGTCAGCGTCGGTAACTCCGCACGTCTGTTCGTAGCCCTTCCAGTTCGTGATGGTTTCGCCATCGCACTTGTCCTTGGCGAAACACTCGTTGACGCAGCGCAGCGAGGCCCTGTCGCATCGCGAGTGGCTCTCGTTGCAGAGTCCGCATGCGAACCCTCCGCAGTCCTTATCCGCACACAACTTGGCGAGGCCCGAGAGCTTGCACTGGCCGGCTTTGCCATTGGCCTCGTAGCTCAGCGCCGTAGCGTTGTTGGTCTTGGCGCCCGCGACGTGGATCTCGATGGAATGCGAGCCGCTGAGGGCAGGCGAACAGTACGCAAGACGGTACAAGCCCGTGCCGTTGCGCTTGGTCAGTGCGGCGCCGAGGTCTTTGAACGCTTTTTCCAATCCCGCCTCGTCGTCGACAGTCACGAGGCCACCGCTGGCCAGCTTGTCGAGCGCGTCCTTGTCGTAGTCCGGGCTCTTGAGACCGATCACATACACGTCGGGCTCGGGCAGCTCGCCGCCAAACCCGGCGGTGTCGCGCCCGTCGGTGAAGACGACAAAGGTCTCGGTCGTGAAGCCGCCGCCGTAGTTGAAGTCACGGATCGTCTTGGCCGAGGAGCTTGAGCTTTTCGCCGCGAGGGCGAGCGCGCCGTGTAGGTTGGTGGCTTGCTTGTTGGTCGCCGTGAACGTCTTCAAACCCTTGATCGCCGCGTCGACCTTGGCGGTGTCGAGGGTGTGCTCAACGGTCATCTTCGGCTTGGCGTCGCCGGCAAAAGGCAACACGCCGACCTTCACGACCATGCTGGGATCTGTTCGTAGCTCTGCGACGAGCGCCTCGGCCGCGGCGATAATGGAATCCACCTTGGGCCAGGTCGATGCGCTTAGATCGACAACGAGCGTGACGTAGTGGTGGACCGCAGTGGTGTGAGGCAGCACTTCAAAGCCGCCGGACTCGACGGACAATGCGGCACCGTCTTCCTTGAGCACGAAGTCGTCAGCTTTGAGGTCGGCGACAGGTGGCCCGCTGCAGTCGGCCACGCGGGCCAGGACCGTGACAGCGCCAGTGGTCTCATCGATCGCGCTGGCGACCGGCGCGGTCTTGACGCACAGCGGCGTCGTGGAGCCACCGCTTGAACCGCCCGATGAACCGCCCGATGAGGCGCCGGACGAGCTCGATCCGCCCGAGCTACCGCCGCTCGACGACGCGCTTGTATCGGTGACGCAGCCGCCGTTGACGCACTTCAGACCCGCGTCGCAGGTGCCAATTTCGGTGCAACGACAAAGGCGACTCCCGGCCTCACACGTCTTCGGGTCGACGCGGTCTGGATCGCCGCTACAACCGAGGGCGCCAAGCCACGACATCGCGATGACGGCGACAACGCGCATCACGGCAGGCTGAAAACAGGTCCATGTGGGGTCTCGGCGGTTCATGACAGCTCCCTGGTCCACTGTGGGGCCGGGACGCCTGGCGCACCGGCACGTTGCAGACCTGGGAGATTGCAACAGCCATGCCGCTGCGCTGGCGCATCGAAACGATGACACCAAACCTCTGAAATCACTCTCTAATATACCTTCGCGAGGACGCTTCCACCGGCGTAAACCTGTGGCACCGTGACATCCGCCTCGGACCCGTCTCAGGTCACGGTGTCACGACTGTTCGCCGCACACGGCCGTTCGCCGACGCATCAATCCGACAGTCGCCGCGAGCAGCAACAACAGGAGCAACGGCGCCGAATCACCGCTTCCGGCTAATCCCCCGGCCTGGCAGCCGCTCGACGTGCGACCAACGGGCGCGACCCCGACGCCGGGATTCGGCTGGCCCAAACCGCCCCCATCGAGCCCGGCCGTAGCGCTGTCGGTGGCGGTAGCGCTGTCGGTCGCCCCGGCGTCTTCGGTGGAAACGGCGCAGTCGCTCGGGCAGCTCGTCGCGTCTTCGTCCTTTTCGCACACACCGTTACCGCACGCTCCCGATACCGCGCACTTGCCCTTCACGCATAGGTCCGAGCCGGTGCACGTCCCGCAGACACCGCCGCAACCGTCCGGCCCGCAGACCTTGAGATCACAATCCGGCTGGCAGCCGCCGCATTCATACGTCCCGTCGGACTTGATCGAGCACGCCTTGCCGCCTGGGCAGGCGGCGTGAACGGACGGCGGATCGAAAACGATCTCTGCGCTCGAACAGCCGGTCGTCTTGCCGTCGCATCCAGCGAACCCGTCCTGCTTGAGCACGTCGGCACCGGCGCACGAGAACTTGGTCTCGATCACGTCCTTACCGCAACGGGTGCCCTGGGGTTTGAGCTCACCGGCCCCAACGTTGCAGCACGCACCGCTCGTGCACCCGGTCGGCGCCGGCTTCTTCACGCAGGCCTTGGCCTTGGCGTCACACACCTGGTCGGCCGTGCAGTCGGTTTCACCGGACCACGAACCCCACACGTGCAAGCCAGCCTCTTCGGTGCAATCAGCCTTGGCCCCGGAACACCCGGCGTACGCGTGACGTTTGCGGAGCTGCTTACCGGCGCAGCTGTACTCGGTCGCCAGGATCTTGGTCCCGCACTGTTTGCCCTTGGCGACGAACGAGCCAGCGCCGACATCACAACATGCCCCGGAGGTGCATTGCGCGGTCGACAAGCACCCCTTCGAAGCAACGTCACACGCCTGCAAACCCGTGCACGTCGTCTTGATGGTCCACGAGGTCCAAACGTAGAGCGTCGACGCCGTGGGACAGCTCGCTGACAGCCCACTACACCCGGGCTTGGCCATCCGCGTCATCAGCTTCTTGCCGTCGCACTTGTACTCGGTGCTGACCGTGCCCCCACAGATCGTTCCCTTCGCCGCGAAGCTCCCGCTGCTGCAACAACCGCCCGAAGTACATTGCTTGGGCGGCTGCTTGGCCTTGCACTGGGCGCCACTGGCATCGCAGATCTCCGTCGACTTGCAGGTGTCGTACGTGCTCCATCCCGTCCAATACAGGTAGCTGCTCAACGTCGAACACGACGCGCTGGTGCCCTTGCAGCCCGCATACGCCCGTCGACGCTGCAGCACGTTCTTGGCGCACTGGTACTGGTTCTTGACCGCCGTGGTGCCGCACTTTGTCCCCTTCGACGCGTACTTTCCGCCCGAACAACACTTGGTCCCGCTGCACTGCGACGACGACCCCGACGTGACCGTGATCTTGATCGCCTCCTTGTTGTTGGACTCGGACGATTCGGCGACGTTGTCGTTGTGGTCGGTCCAGTAGCCGAGGTACCAGGAGCCGGCTTTCGTCGACGCAGGGATCGCGATCTTCAGGCCGCTCGACCCGGACTGTTTGCCCGGACTCATGCTGCTCCGCGAGGCCTTGTGCAGCAGCGTGTCGCTCTTGGAGATGGTGGAGTTGGTCGACAGGTAATAGCCGTCCTCGAAGCTGCCGGTGCTGCCCGTGCCAATGTTCTTGCGCTGGTACTTGATGGTGATGCTCTTGCCGGCCGCGACGGTGCTGGAGCCGACGACGCCGAGCGACACGACATCGAGGTCCGGTTTGCCGCCACCGCCCGATCCCGTCGAAAAGGACTTGGGGTTGGTGCCGCCCGACGTCGCCACCTGAAACCACCCGCAAGACGAGGTGACGCTGAACTCGAGCTCAACTTTGTAGCTGCCCGAGCTCGGCGCCTTGTTGGTCAGCGAGATCGACGCCGACTTCTTGGGATCGATCCACTGACTCTTGGTGCTGCTGGTGGACAGGATTTTGCTGCCATTTTTGATGCGTGTTCGGAAGTTGAACTTGCCGCCGTAGAAGAGGTCGTTGCGGACCGTCGCCTTGACGGTAAAGGAGCTGCTCGGGCTCGGCGACGACGGCGTCAAGGTCAGCCCGCTGGTCACCCGCAGCCCGCCCAGGCGCTCTTGGATGAACGTCGTCGGGTTGTAGTAGTAGCTGGACTTGCAGGTCCCCGAACCGGTGTAGCCGCAATAAACCCCGTCAAACTTGCCCTTGCGGATGCCCAGGTGCAGGTGCTCGGCACCATCGCCATTTTCGCTGTCATTGCCGATGTAGCCGATCAGCTGCCCTTTGTGGACGTTGCTGCCGTTGGCGACCATGTTCTTGCCGGCGTGGCGGCAGAGGTGGCCGTAGATCGAGTTGACGTAGCTGCCGTCAGGCAACTTGTGCTCGATCACAACGACGTTGCCGTAGCCCGACGAGTACTTCTTGGACACCTTCACGCGGCCGCTTGCCACGGCGTACACAGGGTCGTAGTGCTTGTGTTTGCTGTCGTCGCCCAGGTGGTTGGACGGTTTGAGGTAGCTCCGGTTGCCGTACGACCCGGCCTTGAAGTCGGTGCGAGGCCACTTGAACGACCACGCGACGCACGGGTCGCTGAGCTCATGAACGCTCAACTGGAGGTCGTCGTCAGCGAATCGCCCGTTGACGTGCTGGTGTTCGTGGCTTGGCTTGGAGTCAGCGCAGCCGCTCGCCAAGATGACCACCGCTGCCGCTAAGAATATCGAACGGAAGATGGTTCGCATGAGTCTCCTGTTGTGCCGATGGCGAGCCATGATTGCCCGTGCAAGGGGGCGTTTCAACGTGTTATCAGGCAGTGATCCGAAGCAGTACCAAACCTACCGGTTGGAGACCGCATGACACAGATACATAGGCATCGCCTGGGGCGCGTCGCCGTTGCGCTTTCGTTGGCCTTGGTGATCGGCTCTTGCACGGGCCAGACATCGACGGCACCGACGTCGACGGGACCTGCCGGAACTGGCGCTGCGACCGATGCGGGCCCAACCGGCGGTGCGGATGCCGTTTCGGACGCCACCGGCGGTGAAGATTCCGCTCACCGTGTTGATTCCGAAGATCATGGACCTCGGCTTGCAGCTGCAAATGTATTTCGGCGTCGACGTGGTCGCGTCCGCCAAATTCACGCATCAAAGAACCTGGACGATCCCCAACAAGAAATACTGGGTCGACGCGCGTTGGGACACGTCATCCAAGAAATGGGTCGTCAACAAGGACCTGAAGTTCGCGGGCGTGAAGTCGTCCACATCCAACAGTGTCGAAGGCGAGATCAGCGCAAAACTGCGGGTGGAGCCGGTTGTGACCGCCCTCCTCACCGTATTCGGCGCCAAGCTCTCCGGTCCATACGTGCAGCTCGGTCCTTATTTGCGCCTCGCCTACACCGCCAAGACGCTGACCATGCAGCTTTGTCGCAACGTCTACGTCGGTCTCCAGGCGTCGGTCGGGTGGCGGTTGGATCTGCTTGTGAAGGAGTTGAGCGGCTTTCTCTCGGCCAAGGCGTGGGATCAGAAGCTGGGCAGCGTTGAAACCGCGATCGTCAAGGCCAAGTGCAGCTGCATCCTCGGGACGGTCCCCTGCCTCGACCAGTGCGTGAAGCCTCCGGCATGTGAACCCAACAAGACCAAACCTTGTGGCGGGTCGGGCAAGTTCGGCATCGCGACCTGTACGACCGGCTGCAAATGGTCGACCTGCAAGATCACCGGCGAGTGCACCATGTCGAGCCACTGCGATGACGCCAACCCGTGCACGAAAGACAGCTGCAAGGGGGGAAAATGTGTCGGTACGGCGGCGGCCAACGGGACGAGTTGTGGCGCAAACAAGCACTGCTCGGTCGGCAAATGTGTGGTGAAGGCACAGTGCGGCTCCGCAGCGCAGTGCGACGACGGCAATCCGTGCACGAAGGACAGCTGCAGCGGCGGAAAGTGTGCCCACGGGGCCGTTGCGAACGGTTCGTCGTGCGGCGGCGGCAAGACGTGTCAGTCGGGCGCGTGCAAGTCGCCACCCCCGTCCTGCGCCGGCAAGAACTGCGATGACGCCAACCCGTGCACCAACGACAGCTGCAACGCAGGCACGTGCAGCCACAGCGCGAAGGCCAATGGGACGGGCTGCGGCGGCTCCAACACCTGCCAGGCCGGCGTCTGCAAGGCTCCATCACCGGCATGCGCTGGCAAGAACTGCGACGACGGCAACGTGTGCACCGACGACTCGTGCGCCGCGGGAAAGTGCGTGCACAACGCCAAATCCAGCGGCACCTGCGGCAGCGGCAAGACCTGCCAATCCGGCAAATGCGTCGCGCAACCCAAGCCCCCCAAGGGCTGCACAGTCGTCGACGATTTCGGGACGAACTTCGGGGCGGTCTGCCAAGCCACCGGAAAATCGCACTGGTGGAAGCTCAGCGGCGGCGGGCTCACCAATGCTGAGGGCGGCTCCTGCCACTACACCTACACCAACGGCAGCAAGCTCGACTGCCACGCGCGCTGGAGCTTCCCGGCGCTCAAGACCGGCACGTACAGCTTCTGGGTCCGCGTGCCCAAGCCGGCGAAATCAGCGCTCAAAGCCAGCGGTGTCGTGCAAAACAGCATCCGCTACAACATCTATCCGCAGGGTCAGGCCACCGGCAAACCGAAGGTGCTGAGCAACCCTGTCGACCAGAGCTGGGACCAGAACGACCCCAATAAGACAGGCGGATGGAAGCTCATCAGGCAGGGCGTGTCGGTGGTCAAGAGCAGCGACGCAGGCAAGCCGGTGAGCGTCACGCTGGGCGACAACTACTTCAAGTACAAGCAGTACATGATCCTGTGGGACGCGATGCGAGCGTGCCCGAAGTAGCGCACCCGGAGCTGACCGGGCCGCATTCGAGCGCATGATCCGCCGAGCTTGTGACGGCACCGGCATTGCGCCATCGTGTGCATATGCAACGCATACTGGTCGTGGCGGTGATTGCGGTCACCTGTGGCTTCGCGTGTTCGGAATCGGGCGATGACCCGTCGGGTGCCGATGCCGGTGCGACGTCCGGCGGTTTGGGCGGCGCGACCAGCGAAGGCAAGACCGGCACGAGCGCCTGCGGGACGAGTTCGAATCCTCCCGTCTGCGGCATGGACGGCGCCTGGCAGGGCGCGCTGACCGGCAACGTCACGACCGGCGGGCCCAAGTGCCAAAACGCGCTGATGGGCTACGACGTCTCCGACACGCGTTGGACGCTCTGCGGCGACGCGACCGGGCTCGATCTCGGCCACGGAATCATCGCGGGACAGCTCAACAAGACGGACTGCAAGGCGCGCTTCGAGGCGGCCGGTAGCGGCAACCGAAAGTGGAGCTATACGTTCGCGAACTCCGGCAACGACCTCGCCGTGACGGTGACGGCGTCCGGCAACTTCTGTGGCAGCCGGATCAACGGGGTGTGCAGCGTCGTCAACTGTGTTTTCGCATGGACCGGAACGCTGAAGAAGTGCCCCGCCTCGGGCTGCACGGACAGCGGTTCAAGCGGCGGTGGGAGCTCCAGCGGTGCGAGCTCAAGCGGGAGCTCGGGCGGCGATGGAAGCTGCGCCGTCGAGCCAGCTGGCGCCAAGCCGGGTGACGTCGTCTGGTCGCGGGTCATCTCGCCCACCACGGGCGGCGGCGTCGTGATGATGCCCCACGATGGCAACGCGGCGGGCGAGGTGTTGGTTGGCGGTCGGTTCGACGGCAAAAACCTGTTCGTCGGCAACACGTCGGTGTTCGAAGGCGGCAAAGCGTTCATGCGGCTCGACGGCACGTGCGGCATCAGCTGGCTGCAGTCGGTGGTCGGCCAGGGCCTGCCCAGGGTCTGGTTCAACTCGATCGGCGGCGTCGACCTGTTCGGCCACCACGAGGCCGTGTTCCCCAAGACGACCGATCCCGGTATCGAGAAGGGCTGGTCGTGGCTCATCCGTTGGGACGCCGATCGCAAGCGCAAGTGGCGGGCTGACCCCTTCGAGACCGACATCTGGATCGACACCCGGCTCAAGGCCAACGGCGACGTCATCGCGGTGGCAGCTGGCAAGCAAACCCAGGTTCGGAAGATCACGGCGGCGGGCAAGGTCGAGGCGCTCTACGACTTCCAAAGCGGCGCCGGGAAGCCGCCATGGCAAGCCGTCCCGATATGGTCCGTGCGCGACGATGGCCGCTTGGTTGGGATGGCGCAGGTCCACGACACGCATCCGTGGACGTTTGACGGAAAGACGTTCAAGGCCGGAAAAGGCGCTGGGTACGACACGTTCTTTGTCGGCACGGATGCCTCGGGCAAGCGCACGTGGTCGCTCGCGCTGACCAGCAAGGACCCGGCAAACGGCGGTGTGGGGGCGCTGACCGCGACCCGAACGTGGCTGACGGGCAGCGTGATGAAGGGGACCAAGCTCTCGGGCGGCGGCAAGGACATCTCGGTCGAAGGTGGCTGGATCGCGCGGCTCGACACCGACGGCAAGCTGTTGTGGCACAAATCCGGGCTGCCGGTATGGATCGGTGTGGTGCTGCCGGTCGCCGACGATGGCGTCGTCATTTGCGGGCATGTCGCCGGGACGCAGGACCTGGCGGGGCGAGCGGCGTCCAAATTCGATCGGTTCATCGCCAGGCTCGACAAGGAGGGCAAAGTCGCTTGGTCACGTACGCTGGCCGGCAAGTTCATCGAAGACCCCGGCTGCGTGCTCGCGGGTAACACGGTCGTCATCGGTGGCGGGTTCACGGGCTCGCTCAAGCTCGGTAGCAAGACGTGGAAGTCGCCCAAGACGAAACAATCGACCGTGCATCACGGTGCCAGACGATTTCGTCACCGACGAGACGTGGGCCATTGCCTGGGGCGGGTTCGCGGCCGAAGGCATGACCAAACCCGCCGCCCCCATGCTCCACGGCATCTCGACGACCGCTGCCGGCGTCGGCGCGAAGGTGATGCTGTTCGGCGAGGGCTTTGAAAAGGGCGCGTCGGTTCGGGTAGGCAAGGTCGATGTGCCAGCCGCCGACATCCTCGCCGTCGATGCGCATTCGGTGCAGTTTCGGACGTCCGCAGCGCTGCCCGAGCTCGGCCAGGTCAGGGTCACAAGCGGCGGCAAGGAGACCGAGAGCACGCGCATCTACCTGGCGAAAACGAAGCCATGGGCGCCCACCAGCGGCCCACCGAGCCCGACGGACCTCGTGCGTGGCACCAACAAGCTGACGATCCCGGGAATCGACGTGAAGAAGGACGGGATCCTGCTGCTGCCCGGCGAGCCGACCTACCAGATCACGCCCAACCCGACGCAGCTCAAGATGACGCCGACGAGCTCACCGGTGCAGGTCAACGTGGATGTGCCAAGAGCTGGCCATCGGGACCCGCGTATCTCGTCGTGGCGCACGGCAAACTGCAGCGCACGACCCGGGTGATGGTGAAATAGGGGGCCTGTCGTGGGCGCTTGTCCGGCTGCCCATCGCGGCCGTTTTCACGGCGGACACATGGACTGGCCGCCAGCGTCCATCCGGATGAGCCAGGGGGTGGCGGCCTTGGATTTCGGGTCGATGTCCGCGCCGCCGATGACCAGCTGGCCGTCGTAGGTCGTCGCGATGGTGCTCGCGGTGAGGTCGGCACCCTTTGTCCCGGCCAGCTTGAACGTCTGGGTCAGCTTGCCGGCGGCGGCGTGGCGGGTGAGCCAACGTGTGCGAAGTGTCGTGCCCGGCCCCGGCGCCCCAGCCTCGAGCGCGGCGGAGAGCGTGCCGTCGGGCATCATCACGAGCCCGTTGAACGTCGCGGGACCGGCGGCTCCTTTGGGCATGATGGCCGTGGTGCTCAGCACGTTGTTGTTGCTGTCGAGGCGCACGAGCACGGCCTTGGCGGTGGCCCCGGCGTTGTCCCCGCCCGCGACGATGAGGGTCTTGTCGGCGAGCAGCACGGCGTCGCGCGGGATCATGGCCGCCTTGGCGATCAGCCCGTTGAACGTGATGGCCTGCGACTGCGGGTTGATTCGAACCAGCCAGAGCGTTGCCTTTGCCCCGGTTCCGACCGCCGAAGCGTGACCCACGGCGATGGCGGTCGGGCCGTCACGGACGATGGCTTCAAACGCACGCTTGTCCTTGCCATCGCCCAACGTCTTGGACCACCAGATGCCCTTGTGTTGACCATTGCGCAGGAGCAGGCCCTTCGACGCGCCGTTGTTGAGGAGCTCGACACCGGCGGCCACGTAGTCGCTGTTGATCACGTGCGCAGCGTCATCCAGCCGTGCGGTTCCAGTCGTGCTCTTCCACGTGTACGCGACGTAGGTGGCCAGGTTGGTGTGGGCGATCCACATCAAGGCCTTGGAACCTTGCGCGCCCAACGCCACGAACTGCTGCAGCTCACCGACAGCCAAGCCGCGCACATCGATGTCGTCCGTCGCGCTCTTGTGCGTCCCGGTGTGGACGACGACGCCCTTGTCGTAACGGCGCAGCACGGCATGTCGTTTGCCGCCAGCGGGTCGCGCGGTGCTCGCCGAGATGACACCACCGATGCCGAGCGCGACGACACCATCGACCGTCTCCCCAGCGGAACCTGCAGCCTTCATCGCGCCGAGCTTCGGCTTGGTCCCGCCGCACTTGGCGAACGCGCAGGAGCCGGCGAATGTGCACGATTTGCCGTCCTCGCACGCCTCCTTCGAGTTGGTCTTGGTGCAGCCTTTTTGCGGGTCGCAGCCAAACGACAGACACATGTTGCCGTCGCCGCAATCGCCATGATCCAGGCCGTCGCATTTGCCTGTGTCCCCACAGCCGTAGTGCCCCCATGCGTCCACGCGGCGGACGAACGCCCGGGATTGCTGGTTGCTGGGATACGACGAGCGGTAGCCGACCATGATCCATCCACCACCGGGCGCGGGCGCGATGCGGGCGATCCGCGCGGCGGTCAGTTTGCGACCCCGGACGTAGCGCCGGTTGCCGTCTGGATCGACGCGAGCCAACCCGGGTGAGCCGCCGTAGCCGGTCGGATCCAGCCCGAGCATGCTGACCGCAACATCGGCGCCATCGGCCCGGACGTCATAGGCCTCCGCGTTCTTTTCCAGCTGCAACGTGGTGCGACCGAGCATCGAGCCGTGGGTGTCGAAGCGCCACAATGCGGAACCGCGCGGCGTCCGGATCCTGCCGGCCACGTACAGCCCGCCGTTGGGTCGCTGCAGCGCGGCGTTGACGGCAAACGACGTGCTGACTCGGAACTTTCGGGTCCAGACGCGCTTGCCCGCCTTGTCCACGCGGCTGAGCCACATCACGAAGTTGGGCGCGGTTCCGACGGCGACGACATCCTGCGGGCCGTGCCGGGCGACGGTCGTTGCGTTGGTCCAGGCGACGGTGTCGACGGTTTGCCAAAGCTGTTTGCCCTTGGCGTCGAACCGGCGGATCGCGGAGTTGGGATACTTGCCGACCGCTTCGGTGCCAACGACGACGGTCTCCGCCCCGATCAATCGCAGGTCGTTGTGAACGCTGCCGACGGTCTGCTTGGTGCGCCAAAGCTGCTTGCCGTCCTTGTCGACGCGCAGCAGCAGGCCGGTCTGGTTGGCGCCGAGGAAGTGACCGCCAATGATGACCGCGGCATCGCTGCCCGAAGCCCGCACCCGGTAGTACCGCTCGGATTCGTGGGTCTTGGTCGTGCCCTTGACCTCGCCGAGCGGCTTTCCGAACGGGTCCAGCACCACGATCCAGTGATCGGGCGACGCGTGTTTGAGCCCGCCGTTGTCGCCCACAGCCATCGCCCGCCCGATCGGCAGCCAGGCAACGGAGTACAGGCGTGCCGAAGGACCAGCGCCGAGCTCCCGGGTCCACAACCGCGGCTTCTTGCCCGTGCAGATCGATTTGCTGCAAACGCCCACGCCCGCGCAGCTCTTGGAGTCGCCGCAGGCCGCGCCTTCTTTCAGCGGCGAGCTGGTGCAGCCCTTCTTGGCATCGCAGGTGTCGGCCGTGCACGCTTTGCCGTCGTCGCAGTCCTTGACCAACCCCTTGCACACGCCCTTGGCGCAAAGCTCGCCGGTCACGCAGATCGAGCCGTCGTCGCACACCGAACCGTCCTTCAGCGGCGCGTTCGTGCAGCCCCCGGTCGCCTTGCTGCACCCATCGGCGGTGCAGGCGTTGCCGTCGTCACAGGCCTTGAGGTTCGTCTTGGACGACGCCTTGCATTTGCCATCGATCGGATCGCAAACCAGCACCGCGCACTGGCCAGGCTTGCAGCTGACTTTCTTGCCCGGTGTCGGCTCGCACAGAAACGGTGGTTTGCCGCCCTTCTTGTCGCAGTAGAGCGGGGCGGTGCAGGCGTCGTTGTCGTCGAACGCGCCGCATTGCTTGTCGAGTTGGCATTGGCAGATGTTCGTGCCGGCCACGCATTTGCCCTGGTCGCAGGTGTCATACGGCGTGCACGGGTTGTCGTCGGCGTTGCATGGGCGCAGGTGATTGGTGGGCTGCAGCGAGCACTTGCCGGTCTTTGCGTCGCACCGGGACGCATGGCAGTCCGTGTCTTGCCAATCCGAACACTTGATGACGGTGGCGGGGTTGATCACGCAGCGCTTGGTGGTCGGGTTGCAGACCAGCGTCCCGTTGCAGAGGCTGCCGTCGTCGAGCTTCTTGCAGTCCGCGTCGACCTGACACTGGCAGGTGTTCACGCCGGCCTGACACGCCCCCTTCTTGCAGGTGTCGTTGAGGGTGCACGCATTGCCATCCGCGTCGCAGCTGGTGCCGTCGGTCAGCGGCGCCTTGGAGCACTTGCCGCTCTTGGGTTCACAGCTCGTCGCCTCGCAAGGTCCGTCATCAACCGTCTTGCAGCCGATCACCGTGGCGGGGTTGAGTCGACAGGTCTTGGAGCCCGCGTCGCAATACAGCGTGCCGTCGCACAGGTTGCCGTTGCCATAGACACCGCAATCGGCGTCGACCTGGCACTGGCACGTGACCTTGTTCACGCCCACGCACACGCCCTTTTCGCAGCGGTCCTGGCTGGTGCAGGCGTTGCCGTCGTAGTCGCAGGTCGCCGCGTTGGGCAGCGGGACGAAGGCGCATTGGCCGGTCTTGGGCTGGCAGCGGTTGCCGGCGCATAGGGTGTCGTCGACGGTCTTGCAGGCGATCGTGGTCGCCGCGTTCAGCCTGCACTTCGGAGCGCCCGAAGAGAGGTCGCAGTACAGCGTTCCGTTGCAGACATTGCCGTCTTCCTTGCTCGCGCAGTCCGCGTTCTTCTTGCAGGCGCAGACGTTGGCCTTGTCGGCCACACATTTGCCCGCTTTGCAGCGGTCGTTGGGCGTACAAGGTGTGCCGTCCGCGTTGCAGATCTTGCCGTCCAACACCGGCTGGAGGTCGCACAGGCCGGTCTTCTTGTCGCACCGATTGACCGAACACAGAGTGTCGCTGACGGCCGAACACTTCACGATGGTGATCGGGTTGACCAGGCACTTGCCCGCCTGCTTGTCGCAATAGAGCGTCCCGTTGCAGAGGCTACCGTCCTCCTCGTCCTTGCAGTCGGCGTGGGACTTGCAGCAGATATCGATGCCGGGCGCACACTTGCCCGCTTTGCAGGCGTCATTTGCCGTGCACTTCTGACCGTCGTCACAGGCAATCCCGTCCGCGGTCGCCTTCATCGCGCACGCGCCCGTCGCCGGGTTGCAGGTCATCTTCGCGCACGCCGTGTCCTTGCCGTTCGCGCACTTGACGATGGTGACTGGGTTGACCGCGCAGACAGCCGGCTGCTTGGTCTTGTCGCAATACATGACGCCGTTGCACAGGTCGCCGTCGTCCTTACACGCTGCGCTCGTCGTGCATCCGATCGTTTCGCCGACGCAGGCGACCTTGCCGTCCTGGCCGAGCTTGCACACGTCATTGGCTGTGGCGGCGTTGCCGTCGTCGCAGACCGTACCGTCCTTGCGCGGCTTGTGCGTGCACGTCCCCGAAGCGGTGTCGCAAGCATCGGCCGTACACGCTTGACCGTCGGTGCACAGCTTCAGCTTGCCGGGATTGCAGTCGCCCTGGTCGCAGAGATCGGTCGTCGTACACGCGTTGCCGTCATCGCAGACGGCGCCATCGGGCTTGATCGCGACGTAGCAGCCGGTCTTTGGATCGCAGCGGCCAACCTTGCACTCGGCTGCGGGTTTGGGGCAGTGGGCGTGGGCAGTGCAGCCGTCACGTCCCGCGTCCTTGCTCGACGCGACGTCCGGATTTGCGGCATCCGCGCTTGAGTCGCCAGCTCCACTGACATCTTCCGAGTCAACGTCCCCGCCGCCGATATTTCCGGCGAGATCTGCGCCGCCGCCATCATCGACGGTGTTCGACGCGCCGTCATCGACGGGATCTTCACCGCAGCCCGATGAGCAAACGACGAGCAACACGGAGAGGGCCACAGCGCGCGTTGGTCGTCGTCGCATGCCCCCCCTCACAAGGCCACAACCGACGTTACCGCAAACCACAGAGCGCAAACCAGCGTCTACCAACACAGCCGTCTGGGAACACAGCCGTCTACGAATACAGCCGTCTGGGAACACAGCCGCCTGGGAACACAGCCATCTGGGAACACAGGCGCACCCCAATCTGCGCAGGCCCGATTGGAAGTCGCTGACTGAGCGATAACCCGGGTCCGGGCCACCCGAACCCGAACCCGAACCCGAACTCACACCCTCACGGGGTGCCGCTGTGCTTGCGAATCAGGCCGGTGA
>Ga0114932_10000949_pt1 | contig 34163 bp, 33 predicted proteins | sample 2SBtaG_2_FD_87286 | JGI IMG/M metagenome (GOLD analysis project Ga0114932, IMG submission 87286) | Deep subsurface microbial communities from Kolumbo volcano to uncover new lineages of life (NeLLi) - 2SBTROV12_ACTIVE470 metaG | ecosystem: Environmental > Aquatic > Marine > Volcanic ...
ATCAAGTCCATCGTCGTCGTCGGGGTGTTCGTATCGGTCGTGTCGGCTGTGGTTTGGCTGGCGCTCAAGCTGATTGTGGGTATCCGCGTTGACGAGGAAACCGAAATCAACGGGCTGGACATGGCAGAATTGGGGATGGAGGCCTATCCGGAGTTCTCTAAAACCTGAGCCATGCAAGATAACCGACCGGGCCCTCAAAGCGGATACTTTGGGGGCCCTTTCTGTTAGGTGCGGCCCAGAAACGACGCAATCGGCGACGCCACGATTAAAATGGCCAGTGCCGCCACGACGATCGACGCCCCTGTGGGTGTATCCCACAAAACCGAGGCCGCGATGCCGCCGACGGCTGAAAGAGCGCCAATGACAGCGGCCAACAGGGCCATCTTTTCCGGAGTACTGGAAAACAGACGCGCCGTAGCCGCCGGTATGATCAGCATCGCGGTGATCAGCAGGGCACCGACCGCCTTGATCGCCACCGCCACCAGCACCGCCAGAGCCAGCGTGAACAACAGGCTTTCGCGCAGCGGGTTCAAGGTTTTCGCAAAGGCCAGATCGCGGTTGATCGACGTCAGCAACAGCGCGTTCCACCGCCACACCACAACGGCCAAAGCACAAAGCGCACCAATCCAGATGACCGCAACGTCTTCCCAGGTCACCGACAGAATATCACCGGTCAGAAACTGCATCAGACTGGCGCTGCCGCCGCTTCCAAACGATAGCGCAATAATCCCGACAGCCAACGCGCCATGGGCAGCAACCCCCAACAACGTGTCGGTGTGAAATGCGCGGCCCTCGCCCGCCAACATCACGAATACCACGCTAAATGCCACGACAAGAATACCCAGAACAATCGGCAGCCCCACCGCCAGCGCCAGCGCAACGCCCAGCAACGCCGCATGCGATACCGTGTCGCCAAAATAGATCATGCGCCGCCACAAAACCACGCACCCCAAAGGCCCGGCGGCCAGTGCCACCCCGACGCCCGCCAGAACAATACGCAGGATAAAGCTGTCAATCATGGGTGTGGTCGTGATGATGTGCGTGATCATGTTCGTGCCGGTAAAGCGCCAGAGTGCCTTCGGTTCCCAAGCCGAACAATCGGCGGTATTCGGGCGCTTCTGACACCACGGTCGGTGTACCTTCGCAGCATATATGCCCGTTCAGGCAAATCACCCGGTCGGACGCGGACATAACCACATGCAGATCATGGCTGACCAGAACGACGGCACAACCGTAGCGGCGCCTTACATCGTCGATCAGGTTGTAAAACGCTGCGACCGCCGGTTGATCAAGTCCTTGTGTCGCCTCGTCCAACACCAGAATATCCGGCATGCCAGCCAAGGCATGTGCCAGCAAAACCCGCTGTAGCTGACCGCCCGACAGGGTCGTTATTTGCGTGCGCAGGATCGTCTCGATTCCCGTCCGCACGATTATGTCTTGGCGCTCGGCCTGCGAAATGTGGCCCGCTAGTTCCAGAAACCTTGCCACCGTCATCGGAAAAGCCGGATCCAGTGCCAGCTTTTGCGGCACGTAGCCGATTTTAAGTTTCGGCCTTAGGTTTACCTGCCCGGACACTGGTTTTTCTGCACCGATAAGACAGCGCAAAAACGATGTTTTGCCCGACCCGTTTGGCCCGACGATCGTAACGATTTCGCCCGGGTACAATGCGAAGTTAATTCCTTCCAGTATCTGCCGTCCGTCGATGGTCAGGCAAAGATCGCGGGTTTCGATTAGCGGGTTGCTCATGGCGCGTTCACGTTTTGACAGTCGGGGCACAAACCGAAAAATTCGATCATGCGCGACGTCACTTTGAAGCCCAGCGCACCCACGGTGTGGTTCAGCCCTGCGTCCGGTTCGTCAATCAAAGTTTCGGCAACGGTCAGACAGTCGGTGCAGATCAGAAACACCGGATCGTGACCCCTTTGCGGATCGGCGCAGGCCGTGAAGGCATTCAAACGTTCCAGCCGATGCACGAAGCCGTGCGTGCCCAGAAAATCAAGCGCACGATACACCACCGGCGGCTGGCTGCCCAATTGCTCTGACTGCAGGCGGCCCAATATGTCGTACGCCCCAAGCGCCTTGTGCTCTTCCAGCAAAATCTCAAGCACCCGCGCCCGCACGGGTGTTAAGCGCAAACCTTTATCACGACAGTAATCGCGGACACCCTGCATACCGCCGACGCGGCATTCGTGATGATCGTGTTGCGTAAATACATTGGCCGGCGGGCTGGAAGCTGTGGGCATTTCAACGTCACTGTTGTTACTGTATAACATATCGTTTATAGAGCTGACCGGATCAATACAAGACGGCACATTCGATGAAACCTCCCGTAGCCAATATTTTTGCGCTTTTGCTGTTTATACTCTTGCCAAATCACGCGTGGTCAGGGGGGCTGGCAGTTGTCACTGACATCGCGCCGGTCCACGCCATTGTCACCGCGATTACCGGCGACACAACGGCACCACGTCAGCTGATCAAAGGCAGTACATCCCCGCATGATTTCGCGCTGCGTCCTTCGGATATCAGAAAACTGCAAACCGCCGACCTGATAATCTGGGTCGGCCCACTGGCCAGTCCGGGGCTGGCGAAGTTGATGGCGCAGGACGATTTGTTCGCCAGATCGCTACGACTTGATAGTGTACCGAATCTGACAACGCTCAAATTGCGGGCGCCCGGCTTATTTCTGAACGGCGAACCGCAGCATTCTGTCGATCCGCACATCTGGCTGAGTCCTGCAAACGCGCTAGCCTGGGTTGATGCAATTACGGCCCGACTAAAATTTGCCGACCCCGATAACGCCGCGCTTTTTGCAGAAAATGCCGCCAATCTTAGCAGCGAAATTACCCGCGCGCAGACAGACGTCGACGCCATGTTCACCGAAGACCGCTTACCATTCGTTCAGTACCACGACGCTTTCCAGTATTTTGAACGGCATTTCAAACTGATCCCGCTGGGCGCGGCCACCACGGGAGATCAGGAAAACCCGGCGCTTGGCCCCATGCTTGATCTGACCAGAGCGCTGCGTCAGGCCGGTGATTTTTGTGTCGTTCTTGATCGTCAGAGCGCGCGGTCCGCTGCCCAACCTTTGCTGGATCTCAAAGGCGCGCGCGCGGTAGTCATAAGTCCATTGGTCAGTGATCAGAGCGGTCTTTCATACCCCGATTTTCTAAGATCGCTTGGGCAGAAATTCGCGGACTGCGTGACTCCCTGATGCCTGTCACATGTCCAGACACTCGGACACCTGCACAGAACCGCCGTCAGACAGCATGGGACAACCTTCTGCCATTTTCACAGCAGCCGCCAGATCGTCAGCTTGCACAAGGCTGTACCCTGACGCGCTGGTGCCGTCCGGGCCCAGCGTTTCCGTGTCGCCCAGAGGATTGCCACCGTCGACCACAGCGTCGCCCATTGACCCGAACCACGCCATCCATTTCGCCATGACTTCTTTGCCCTCTTCAGGCGATTCGGGTGCTTTGCCTCCCGAATAAACGTAAATGAATTTTGTCATTTTGTCCTCCACTGGTTGCTGAGTTTTACGCGGCCAAGCGCTCTAATTTACGCAGCGATGACGTCCAGCCATCGGTATGCGCGGCCGCCGATGCGTCGTCGGCCAATTCGGTATGATAAAGGCGAAATGCGGTTTTTCCGTCGCCGGCATCTTGCAGCGAAAGCGTCACGTGCGAATCCGGACCGCGATCGCCGTCCTCATTGTGCCACGCCCATGTAAACCCAAGCGAACGAGGTGCGTTCACATGCGTCACCTGTCCCGATACTTTGACAGAGCCGCCATCCGATCTTTTCATCACCGAATGCCATGGACCGGTCGTCGTAAAATCAAGCGAATAGTCAGGCAATGTAATTCCTTCGGGACCCCACCATTTTAGCAAATGCTGCGGTTGAGAAATAAACGCGAACACGGTTTCCAGATCGGCGTCGAGCACCCGCTCAATCGTCAGTTCGGCCATCGGTTTTCCTTGATTTCAGCGCCTCTTCCAAACGGTCAAGGCTGGTGTTCCAGAATTTCCTGTGTTTCTCGATCCAATCGCGGATCGACTGCACCGCATCCTTTTCAACCGTGTACAACCGCCGCTGGCGGTCGACCCGCTGGCGGATGACACCTGCACGGCGTAAGACTTTCAAATGCCGCGAGATCGCCGGGGCGGACACATCGGCCACCTGTTGCAACTCTCCTGCCGAAAGCTCGCCTTCGTTAAGCAAGCGCTCGACGATCGCAAATCTAATGTCGTCGCCAAGAGCTGAAAAAGTGTTGGTAAGCTGCGTCATATCGTTCTGGATTGGTTATTGTTGACGTTAATTTACTGATTCGTTAAATAAATGTCAACTGGCATCAAAATCCAGTACCAATTTGGGGGTCGTGGGACGTGCCTGACAAGCCAGAGTAAAGCCGTCTTTGATCTCCCACGCCTCCAGCGAATAGTTCACCGCCATCTCAGCCGACCCCGAAATCACTTTGCACCGGCAGGTACAGCACATGCCGCCCGCACAGGAAAACGGCAGCTCTATGCCGTGTTTCCTGGCCGCGTCCAAAACCGATTCACCCTCTTGCGACAAAGAGAACTTTTTGCGTGATCCGTCCAGAACGATCTCGATACGCGCACCGCCGCGCGCAATTTCCGCAACTTTGGCCGAGACCCGCGGCTTGGCTTTTCCCCCGTCAGCGGGGGTAAACAGCTCCGAGCGAATAACGTCTTTATCAACACCCAGCGACGTAAGCGCGGTTCTGACGTCTTTTATCATTTCGCCCGGCCCGCATAGAAAAACCGCATCGGCCACCCGCGCATCAATTGCGCCCGCCCGACTTAGGGCTTTTATTCTGGTGCCATCTATCCGACCGTTGAGCAGCGGCACATCCTGTTCTTCGCGCGACAGCAGATGCAGGACCGTCAAACGGTCCAAGAACCGGTCTTTCATGGCTTCAAGGTCGTTTTTGAACATGATCGTTCCGGTCTGCCGGTTGCCGTAAACCATGGTGATTTCCGCTTGGCCATGCTGCGCCAACGTCGCCCCTGCAATCGACATCATCGGTGTGATCCCGGAACCCGCCGCGATCAGCAGATATTTCGCTGCTGTTCCGGTCTTGGCGATAAATTTGCCCTGAGGTGTCATTACCGAAAGTCTTTCACCGGGCGATAGCGACCCGTTGGCAAATCCCGAAAATGCACCTCCGTCCACCTTTCGCACGCCGACGCGTAATATTGGATCAGACGGCAGCGAAGAAATAGAATACGAGCGGCGAATATCCTTCCCGTCCACCACAGCGCGCAAAGTCAGATATTGTCCGGGTTGGAACGCAAATTCGGGTTGCAAAGCCGCCGGAACGCCAAGGGAAATAACCACGGAATCGACTGTGTCGTGCCTGATGTCGACCACTGTCAAGGAATGAAATCTCGGCGCCATCGCAGTGTCCTAAATGCACTTGAAATAGTCGAAAGGTTCGCGACACGCGCGACATCGGAATTGCGCTTTGCATGCGGTCGACCCGAATTCCGACAGCTTTTCGGTGTTTGCAGACCCGCACTGCGGACAGGCAATCACGTCGCGCGAAAACAGCGCCCGTTTGGACTTTGCTGCTTTCAAAGGCGGCGCAATACCATAGGCACGCAATTTTTCGTGTCCTTCAGGTGTGATCCAGTCGGTGGTCCACGCCGGTTCCATGATCCGGTTGATCTGCGCGGTGAAACCCGCGTCATTCAGCGCAACTTCGATTGCCAGTTCAATGGCCAATACTGCGGGGCAGCCGGAATATGTCGGCGTCACATCCGCAATGGCCAGATCGCCGTGCACAGTCACGCCGCGTAAAATCCCCAGATCGGCCACCGTCACACAGGGCACTTCGGGATCAGGCACCGCGCTTGCTGCAGCCCAGGCCAAGGCCTGCGCATTCCGCGCCAAAGCTACCACGTCAGCCCCGGATAGGCGCGCTGCACGTACTGCAGTTCAGCCAGAATATGCCCCATTTCTTCGCCGTGCTGGCCGCTGCGCCCCCCGGACTGCGGAAACTCCACGTCGGGCGTGTTAAGCCGCGCGCGCGCAAATATCGGATCGACGGTTGCCGTCCACGCCGCACGAAGTTTGGCGCGGTCGGGCAGCAAACACTGTTCGGCACAGGCGGTCGCCGCATCTGACATCTCAAACAGCTCACCAGTATAAATATGCAGATTGTTGACCGCCGCTGCCATGCGCGCAGCGCTTTCTGCGGTGCCGTCGCCCATGCGGATAATCCATTCACCGGTGTGGCGAATATGATAAGCCGCCTCTTTGACCGCCTTGCCGGCTAACCCGCGCAAAGTCGCGTCTTGCAGCTCCGCGGTGGACTGCCAGTAAGGTTCCATAAACGCCGCGAAATAAAATTGCCGCAGCATGGTATGGGCAAAATCATCATTGGGCCGCTCGACCAGCAGGCAATTGCGGTAATCTTTTTCCAGACGGAGATAGGCCAGATCGTCCTCGCTGCGCCCTTTGCGCTCGACTTCGCCAGCATAAGAAAACAGCCCGCGTGCCTGCCCGATCATATCCAGCGCCATATTGGACATGGCAAGATCTTCTTCCAGTATAGGCCCCTTGCCGCACCATTCCGATACCCGTTGACCAAGGATCAAATGGTCATCCGCCAATTCGATCAGCGCTGCGAACAATGTGCTGTCCATCACATATGCCCCACGTCGTCGGGAATGTCGTAAAACGACGGGTGGCGATAGATTTTTTCCAACGCCGGATCAAAGTTTTCGGCGGCTCTGTCGGGGTCGGACGCGGCAATATCAGACGAACGTACCACCCAGACAGATTGCCCTTCGCCGCGCCGTGTGTAGGTATCGCGGGCGGCTTGCATTGCCAGCACCGCGTCAGAGGCATGGAGTGATCCGCAATGTTTGTGCGCCAGACCCGTGCGCGGGCGGATAAACACCTCCCACAGCGGCAGGTTTTGAACTTTGGGTTTCGTGTCGTCAGCCATCATTCCGCCGCCATTTTCCGCGCGTTTTCCTTTGCGGCAAACGCCATCGCGGCCTCGCGGACCCACGCGCCTTCAGATGTGGATTTCTTATAGGCTTTGATCCGGTCGCGGTTCATGATCCCGCCACCTTTGACCACGCGCCAGAATTCGTCCCAGTCGATTTCGCCGTAAGCATAGCCACCCTGCCCGTCGTTCAGGCTGTCGTCCCATTTCAGGTCGGGGTCAGGGATTTCCAGACCCAGAATTTTGGCTTGTGGCACTGTCGCATCGACAAATTTCTGGCGCAGCGCGTCGTTGGTAAACCGCTTGATTTTCCACAGCATGTTCTGGTCCGAATGGGTTGACGCCCCGTCGCTTGGTCCAAACATCATCAACGAGGGCCACCAGAAACGATTCAACGAGTCCTGCGCCATGTCTTTTTGCTCTGCGCTTCCTCTGCACAAGGTCAGCAGAATTTCATAGCCCTGACGCTGGTGGAAACTTTCCTCTTTGCACACCCGGATCATGGCGCGCGCATAAGGCCCGAACGAGCAACGGCACAGCGGGATCTGGTTCATGATCGCGGCCCCGTCCACCAGCCAGCCGATTGTGCCCATATCGGCCCAGCTTAGCGTTGGATAGTTGAATATCGACGAATATTTGGCGTGGCCCGACAGCAATTCGCCGGTCATTTCTTCGCGCGACACACCCAGTGTTTCGGCGGCAGAGTACAGGTACAGCCCGTGCCCCGCTTCGTCCTGCACCTTGGCCAGCAGTGCCGCTTTGCGGCGCAGCGTTGGCGCGCGGGTGATCCAGTTGCCTTCGGGCTGCATACCGATGATTTCCGAATGGGCGTGCTGGCCGATCTGACGCACGAGCGTGCGGCGATAGCCCTCTGGCATCGCATCGTTGGGTTCGATTTTTTCGCCGGCGTCTATACGCGCCTGAAATGCGGCCAAAAATTCCGGCGTTTCGTCAGAACTGGTATCGGCCCCGATCAATCCCTGAGAATACATGTGCAGATGCCTTTGTGAATTCACCAATGCATATTACGTTACAAAAATTTCGTGATCAAGTTTTTTTTGTAACACGTTGCTGCAGGGCAAAATCAGTAGAAAAATTGGCCGGCGGTGTTTTTTAATTGGCCTATCCCGAAAACCGGGAAAACCGCGCCGCAAAACGTGAATCCGGTGGCGGCATTGCCGGTTCGCCAGACTCCAGCGGCCCGTTGAGCCAGCTTTCTGATGGCATTAACAATCGCCGATAGACCGATCCGACAACGCGGCGACACGTCTCGGCGGGCCAGTCGTCAGGCACCAGATCGGCCGGTATATCCGGGTTTCTCAGCACCAGCCGCCGCCAGCGGTGGATCAGCAATATACGGGCGGCAAAGGCGTCCAGCGGCGACATTTCACCTGCGATGCCCGCATTCAGCGAAGCAAAATCTTGCATCAGACTTTTGTATTCCCCGTGCTGCTGCTCTGATAACAGGCGCGTAAACACGTTGGCAGGCTTGCTGCCCAGCTGACCGGCCACGGACACGATATTGTGCGCCACCAGCCAGTCACCGTTTGGGGCGTCGTTGGCGGGCCAGAGAAATACATCCGGCCCAAGCGCTATCGCGCCAGAATGCGCCGCGATGCCGTCGGTTTTGCCGGTGCAGTACCCCATCAGATAGCGCGACGAAGGGGTCGCGTCACTGGTGCCAAAAATCTGATCCGACGCCGCATCGAACTCCACAACACCGCGCGCGCTTAGCCGGTAATAACTGACCCGCCCCTGTTTTTCGCGATCGACCCAGCCCTCTTTGGCAAGGCGCGACAACGCGGTGCGGAGCGCACCGGGGGCAACGCCTAGCCGCCCCAAAACCGCCTGAAGTCGCGCCACCGAAATCCGGCCGCCGCGCGGCTGTACCGCGTCGCCAAACACCGTGATTACCACGGACCAAACCCTTAAGCGTCCCGAGGCATGAAACCCCGCAACCAGCGGTCCCAGCAGATCAACACCCATAGGCAACCATCGTCAACAATTCGTACTGCGCCACGCGTGCGTCGTTCTGGTTTGTCAGCGTCACATTCCACCGCACCTCGCCGTAGTCGTCAGTGCGCTTGGTTTTACGTTTCACGGTCAGGCGCACGGCAATGCTGTCGCCGGGGCTGACGGGGGCAAAAAACTGCAGGCCATTCAAACCTGTGTTGGCCAGCACTGGTCCCGGGTGCGGTTCAACGAACAGACCCGCCGCAAAGGAAAGCAACAGATATCCGTGGGCAACCCTGCCAGGAAAAAACGGATTCGCCGCAGCAGCTGCTTCGTCCATATGGGCGTAGAAATTGTCGCCGGTGAAATCGGCAAAATGCTCGATATCGTCAAGCGTAACCTCGCGTGCAGCGGTGTTAATCGTCTCTCCGATCACCAGTTCGTCAAAGGTCTTGGTAAACGGATGCCGACCCTTGGCGCGTTCGGCGGCACCGTCCACCCAGACGCCACCGATCGCGGTCAGAATATCGGGCGAACCCTGAATGGCCGTGCGCTGCATGTAATGCATCACGCCGCGCACGCCGCCCATTTCTTCGCCGCCACCGGCGCGCCCGGGACCGCCGTGCACCAAGTGCGGCAGCGGTGATCCGTGCCCGGTGGCTTGCGCCATCGAGGTCGCGTTATTGAAATACAGCCGCCCGTGCCACGGCGCCGATTCCAACGCGATCTCGCGCGCCACTGCCGCATCCGCCGTGATCACCGAGGCCACCAGCGACCCGCCGCCGCGATTGAGCAACGCCGCCGCGTGGGCCACGTCGCGGTACGGCATCACCGTGGCCACCGGCCCGAATGCTTCGACCTCGTGTACGTGTCGCGCGCCGTCGGGATCACCGCAGTGAAACAACATAGGCGGCAGGAACGCACCTTTGTGCTTATCGGCTCCGTTCACGTTGAAGCTGTCGGGGTCACCAAACACACGCTGGCATTCGCCCGCCAGCACGGCGACTTTCCCCAACACGTCTGCCTTTTGCGTTACCGACGCCAGCGCGCCCATGCCCGTGGATTTCAGCGCCGGATCGCCGATCACGGTCGTGGCCAATTTGGCTGAAATCGCCGCGATCAGGTCTTTCTCAAGCCCCGCAGGTGCCAAAATCCGCCGGATCGCCGTGCATTTCTGTCCGGCCTTGGCGGTCATTTCATGCTTAACCTCGCGCACGAACAAGTCAAATTCTGCCGTGCCAACGCCCGCATCAGGTCCCAATACCGAGGCATTCAGGCTGTCCTGTTCGGCCAAAAACCTGGTGCCGCCCTTCAATATCTTCGGGTTGGAGCGCAAATGCAAAGCCGTGGACGCAGACCCCGTAAAACTGACGATATCTTGCGGCCCGAGACGATCAAGCAAGTCACCAACCCCTCCAACGATCAACTGGAATGACCCCGGCGGAAAAATCCCGCTCTCAACCATCATCCGCACGCAGGCCTCTGTAATATACGACGTGGACGTCGCCGGTTTTACAATCAACGGCACACCGGCCAGCAGGCACGGCGCCAGTTTCTCCAGCATCCCCCAGACCGGAAAGTTGAACGCGTTGATATGCACCGCCACGCCACGCAAAGGCGTGCAGATATGCTGGCCAAGAAACGCGCCCGTGCGCGATAACATCTCCACGTCACCATCAAGAAACACGTGACCATCGGGCATCTCGCGACGGCCTTTGGAGGCAAAAACCAGCACCGTGCCAATCCCCCCGTCTATGTCGATTTTGTTGTCCGCGATGGTACAGCCGGCCATATGGCTTAGGCGGTAAAGGTCGTCCTTTCGCGCAGCCAGATAAAGCGCCAAAGCCTTTAATTTACGCGCGCGGTCGTGGAACGTCAGCTCGCGCAGGTTCGGACCCCCAATTTTGGCCGCGAAATCAATCATCGCCTGAAAATCAAGAGCGCCGTTTCCGACTTTGGCGATCACCTCACCGGTTACCGCACTGTGGATGGCCATAGCATCCCCGTCGCGGGTTTTCCATTTACCGCCGGCAAAGCTTTGCAACTGCATGATCGTCATGGATAATTCTTTCAAGGCGACCGCTTCGACGGGCAGACGCTCACGGTCACGAAACAAAATTTGTCCGTCGCGATCACCTATTTGCAACGACCCGCGGATACTATTGACCACCCCATCTGTTCATGCAACTTTTTTGCCATGATACCGCTCACTCCTCAGGAACGCGCCCAGCGCGCCACCCAAGCCATGTGGGCCGGTGACCAGTCGTCGGCGTGGCTTGGCATGACGTTCGACAGCATTGCGCCGGGGGCGGCTACCATGACCATGCGCGTCACCGAAAATCATCTGAACGGTCACAAAATCTGTCACGGGGGTTTCATTTTCACGCTGGCCGACAGCGCCTTTGCTTTTGCGTGCAACAGTTACAACGAAAGGGTCGTGGCGCAATATAATTCGATCACGTATATCTCACCCGTCACGCTGGATGAAGTGCTGATCGCCACCGCGCGCGAGATCAGCAAAACTGCCCGCAACGGTATTTACGACGTCGAAGTCGTGACCTCTGGTGGTCGCACAGTGGCGCAGTTTCGCGGTCATTGCCGCGTGATTGAGGGCCGCCATTTTTCTGAAAACAAGGATTAACACCGATGAGCGAAGCCTACCTGTGCGAAGGACTGCGCACCCCGATTGGCCGCTATGGGGGTGCGCTAAGTGCGGTGCGCCCTGACGACTTGTTGGCGGGCGTGATCCGTGCCGTGGTGGCCGGCGCACCAAAGCTTGATCCGGCGGCAATAGACGACACCATCATGGGCTGCGCCAACGGCGCAGGCGAGGACAACCGCAACGTGGCGCGCATGTCTACCCTGCTTGCAGGACTGCCCGAAACCGTACCGGGACTGACGATCAACCGCCTGTGCGGCTCGGGCCTGAACGCGGTGGGGATTGCGGCGCAGGCCATCGCGTCGGGCAACGCGCAAGTCATTCTGGCGGGTGGCGTGGAATGCATGAGCCGCGCGCCGTTCGTCATGGGCAAAGCCGACGCTGCGTTTTCACGCAAAGCCGAGATTTTTGATACGACCATCGGCTGGCGGTTCGTGAACCGCGCGTTGAAAGCGCAGTACGGCATCGATTCAATGCCCGAAACCGCCGAGAACGTTGCTGAGGAATTCAAAATATCGCGCGCCGATCAGGACGGCTTTGCACAGCGTTCGCAGGAACGCGCGGCGGCGGCGATTGGTTCCGGCCGCATGGCGCAGGAAATCGTGCCGGTCACAGTGCCACAACACAAGGGCGACGCCACGATTGTCAACACCGACGAGCACCCGCGCCTTGGCACCATCGAAAAATTGGCTGCGCTGCCGACGCCGTTTCGACAGGGCGGCACGGTCACGGCTGGCAACGCGTCGGGCGTCAACGACGGCGCGGCGGCGGTCGTCATCGCAAGCAAGGCGGCGGTCGAAAAATACGGTCTGCACGCCAAAGCGCGCATCACTGGTATGACAAGCGTCGGTGTCGCGCCGCGCATCATGGGTATTGGACCCGCGCCCGCCACCAGGGCGCTTTTGGATCGTCAGGGTTTGAAGATCGGCGACATCGACGTCATCGAGTTGAACGAGGCGTTCGCGGCGCAGGCTTTGGCGGTGACGCGGCAGTTGGGCCTGCCGGACGATGCCGTGCATGTTAATCCGAATGGTGGCGCGATTGCGCTTGGGCATCCCTTGGGAATGTCGGGGGCACGGCTGGCGCTCACTGCGGCGGTCGAGTTGAACAATCAGGGTGCCAAACGGGCGCTATGTACCATGTGTATCGGCGTCGGTCAGGGCATCGCGCTGATGCTGGAGGCGGTGTGATAGCTGCGCATAACCGACGCAAGGTTAGCTCCGATCCGGGACTGCAGCAAAGCGCCGCCCGTGGGGTGGATCGGTACTGGACGGGATTTCACCCCCGCCCGACATTTTCTACCTCCAACAAACCGGAGTTGCAGCCATGTTAGACCTCACCCCCGCCAAATCCGATCTTGACCCTATCGAAATCGCTTCGCGCGACGAAATCAGCGCTTTGCAACTAAAACGCATGAAATACGCACTGGCGCACGCATATGAAAACGTCGCGCATTACAAAGCCAGCTTTGACGCCGTCGGCATCCACCCCGAAGACCTGAAATCGCTGTCCGATCTCGGGAAATTCCCGTTCACCGTCAAACAGGACCTGCGCGACAATTACCCGTTCGGCATGTTTGCGGTGCCGCGCCGGCAGATCGCCCGCATTCATGCCTCATCCGGCACCACAGGTCAGCCTACCGTGGTCGGTTACACAAAAGGCGACCTTGATATGTGGGCCACTGTCGTCGCGCGGTCTTTGCGCGCTTCGGGTCTGAAACCCGGTGACGTTTTGCACAACGCTTACGGCTACGGGTTGTTCACGGGCGGCCTTGGCATCCACACGGGGGCCGAAAAACTTGGCCTCACCCAAGTGCCGGTCTCAGGCGGCATGACCCCCAGACAGGTGCGACTGATCGAAGATTTTCGCGCCGACGGGATCACCGTTACGCCGTCATACATGCTGTCGATACTGGACGAATACAAAGCGCAGGGGTTTGATTCGCGCCAATCACCGCTGAAGGTGGGTGTATTCGGTGCTGAGCCATGGACAAATGCCATGCGGGCAGAGGTCGAGGACGCGTTTGATATGCACGCCGTTGATATCTACGGTCTGTCCGAGGTCATTGGGCCGGGCGTGGCGAACGAGTGCGTCGAGACCAAGGACGGGCTGCATATCTGGGAAGACCATTTCTATCCCGAGGTGGTCAATCCGGAAACCGGCGACCCCGTGCCCGACGGTGAATTGGGCGAATTGGTGTTCACCTCATTGACCAAAGAGGCCTTTCCGATCGTCCGCTACCGCACCCGCGATCTGACCCGCCTGCTGCCGGGCACCGCACGCACCATGCGGCGCATGGAAAAAGTGACGGGCCGCTCGGACGACATGATCATTTTGCGTGGAGTGAATGTCTTCCCGACCCAGATCGAAGAACAATTGATGACGGTGGACACTCTGGCACCGCATTTCCAGATCGAACTGGTGAAAAAGGGCCGTATGGATCACATGATCGTCCACGTAGAAGGCACTTTGGCGGCAGCAGCGCAAGACGCCCGCAAAGCCTCGGCTGATTTGCTGTCCAAACGGATCAAATCAACCGTCGGGATCACCGCCGAGGTGCGGGCCGGTGCGCCGGACACGGTGGCGAGGTCGCAGGGCAAAGCCGTACGGTTGGTCGATAACCGGAGCAACTAAAATCTGTAACCGCTGTATTCCCCGCGTTTGATGCGGGTTTCTTTGCGCCAAAAAATCTTGGTGCGAGATCCGGGAAAGCACCGGTTTTCAAACAGCCAGTTTCATTTTTCGAAAACCGGCCGCCACAATTTGTCAAACTCCGCCTTGGCGTAACCCTGCATGAACAACAGCGCGGTCAGATCGCCGTAGTTGATCTGGATATCACAGGCCGCCGCAACGGAGGGTTTGGCGTGCATTGCCACGCCTGTGCCCACCGACATCAGCATGTCCAGATCGTTGGCACCGTCGCCCACGGCCATCACGTCGTCGGTAGAAATCCCCAGCCGCCCAGTGATCTCGTGTAGTGCATTCACTTTGGCCGATCGTCCGAGAATCGGTGGGATAACTTTACCTGTCAGGACGCCGTTTACAATTTCCAGCGTGTTGGCGCGGTTTTCGTCAAACCCCAATCCGTGCCCGACGCTGTCGGTAAAATCAGTGAACCCGCCCGACACCAGCGCGCAGTGCACACCCGATTTCTTTAGCGTCGCAATCAACACTTCCGCGCCCGGTGCGGCTTTGATGCGGGTTTCGAGTACTGTATCGATCACGCCCTCGGGCAGACCCGCAAGCAGATTGACGCGCGCGCGCAATGCCGATTCAAAATCGATTTCGCCGTTCATGGCGCGGGCCGTAATCGCCGATACTTCGGTCCCGAATCCCGCCTCATCGGCCAGTTCATCGATGCATTCCTGCCCGATCATCGTGCTGTCCATATCGGCCAACAGCATTTTTTTGCGCCGCCCATCCACAGGCTGAATAACCAGATCGACACCGCGATCCTGCAGGCTTTGCCAAATTTTATGCGCATCCGCTGGCCGTTCGGAAATCGGAAATTCGCAGGCGACACCATCCTGCAGCCAGCGAAATTCACCGCCTTTCAGCCGTTTGTAATAAGGCAAAATATTACCGACGGTCAGCACGGATTCAGACGGATTGCAGATCAGGGTCGCGACAAACATTTGGCGCTTACTCTCTTTTTGGCGCGGCATCACATTCGGGCGACTATACCGAATTAACCCCTTGATCCACCCCTGCCGTTACTCTACGCCGCGAGGTGGGACACCCTTCCCCAACGAAGGGCATATATCTGCGAGGATACCATCGTGAACCTACCTACAAGACCGGACGTCCGTCCGGCGAACCCCCGTTTTTCATCAGGCCCCTGCACCAAGCCCCCCGGCTGGTCGCCAAGCTGTTTGGATAGCGCATTTGTCGGGCGCTCGCACCGTGCGGCGCAAGGCAAAGAACGCCTGCAACTGGCCGTCGACCTGACCCGCGATGTTTTGTGTATACCTAAAGACTACCGCATCGGCATCGTTCCGGCTTCGGATACCGGCGCCATGGAAATGGCGTTGTGGTCACTGTTGGGTGCGCGCGGGATCGACATGCTGGCGTGGGAGGCATTTGGCCATGGCTGGATTTCCGACGTCAAGGGGCAGCTTGGCCTGCAGGTCACCGAACATCATGCAGACTACGGCGCTCTGCCGGACCTTACAAAAGTGAATTTTGACAACGATGTGGTTTTTACCTGGAACGGGACTGCCGCTGGCGTGCGCGTGCCAAACGGCGATTTCATTCCGTCAACCCGCAAAGGCCTGACCATTTGCGACGCAACCTCGGCGGCCTTTGCGCAGGATCTGGCGTGGGACAAGCTCGACGTCACGACGTTCAGCTGGCAAAAAGTGCTCGGGGGCGAAGCCGCCCACGGGATGTTGGTGCTGTCGCCACGTGCGGTGCAGCGGCTGGAAAACCACACCCCGCCATGGCCTATGCCGAAAATATTTCGCCTCACCAAAGGCGGCAAGCTGGTCGAGGCCATTTTCAAAGGCGTTACCATCAATACCCCGTCGATGCTGGCGCTCGAGGATTATCTGCACAGTCTGAAATGGGCACAATCAGTTGGCGGTCTGGGTGGCATGATTGCACGCGCCGACGCCAATCTGGCGGCGATCGTCGATTACGTTGAGCCAAACGACTGGCTGAAATTTCTGCCGGTTGATCCTGCAACGCGGTCCAACACGTCGGTGTGCCTAAGGTTCAGCGATCCGGCGGTGACGGATCATGCGGCGATGGAAAAGTCGATCGTGCGGCGGCTTGAAAACGAGGGCGTGGCGCTTGACATCGGGTCGTACCGCGACGCGCCGCCGGGACTGCGTATCTGGGCCGGAGGCACGGTGGACACCGCTGATCTTGTGGCGCTGATGCCGTGGCTGGGTTGGGCCTTCGCGACTGAAAAAGCGTCGCTATAACAATTTGCAAACTAATAATATGGAGGCCAAAATGGCACCGAAAGTTCTTGTCTCTGACAATTTGTCACAAACCGCAGTCGACATATTTCGCAAGAGCGGAATCGATGTGGATTATCTTCCCGATGTGGGTAAGGACAAACCCGGGCTATTGAAAATCATCGGCAGATATGACGGCCTGGCGATCCGGTCGGCCACAAAAGCCAGCGAAAAACTGCTGCGCAATGCGCCACATCTAAAAGTCATCGGTCGCGCCGGTATTGGCGTGGACAACGTCGACCTGCCCGCCGCCAGCCGGCAGGGGGTCATCGTGATGAACACGCCCAACGGCAATTCGGTGACAACCGCCGAACACGCCATTTCGCTGATGATGGCAGTGGCGCGACAGATTCCGGAGGCCAACAAGTCAACACAGGCGGGCAAATGGGAAAAATCGCGCTTTATGGGGGTCGAGCTGACAAACAAGTCTCTGGGCATCATCGGGTGCGGCAATATCGGCGCGATTGTCGCTAATCGTGCGCGCGGGCTACATATGAAAGTGATGGCCTATGATCCGTTTCTAAGTCAGGAACACGCTGACCGGTTGGGCGTAAACAAAGTCGAATTGGATGAATTGCTGGCTGGCGCCGATTTTATTTCGCTGCACGTACCGCTGACTGACAAAACCCGTATGATTATCAACAAAGATGCCTTGGCAAAGACCAAAAAAGGCGTGCGGATCATCAACTGCGCCCGCGGCGGTTTGGTGGATGAGACCGCTCTGTCCGCCGCGTTGAAATCGGGGCAGGTGGCAGGTGCGGGTTTCGACGTTTTTGAAACCGAACCGGCCACCGACAGCCCTTTGTTCAACCTGCCAAACGTGGTGGTTACGCCGCATCTTGGCGCGGCCACCACCGAGGCACAGGAAAATGTGGCCGTACAAATCGCGCAGCAAATGTCTGCCTATCTGACCAGCGGTGCGGTTTCCAATGCGATCAACATGCCGTCGGTGACAGCCGAAGAGGCCCCCATTTTGGCACCTTTTATCAAGCTGGCGGTCCATTTGGGTAGTTTTGTCGGCCAAATGACCGACGACCCCATTCAGGCTATCAATATTCTTTACGACGGCGCGGTGTCCGAGATGAATATCAAGGCGCTTAGTTCTGCCTGCGTTGCCGGCGTCATCAAGGCGTCCAATCCCGAAGTCAATATGGTGTCAGCCCCTGTCGTCGCCGCCGAACGCGGTATCAGAATATCGACCACAACCCAAAAGAAATCCGGTGTTTTTGACAGCTATATCAAACTGACCGTGAAAACAGAAAGGACCGAGCGCACCATTGCGGGTACGGTATTTTCAGACAGCAAACCGCGCTTTATCCAGATCAAAAACATCAACATTGACGCCGAAGTTGGTCGTCACATGCTGTACACGACCAACAAAGACCTACCCGGAATCATCGGGGTATTGGGCGGGGTATTGGGCGATGGCGGTGTGAATATCGCCAACTTTACGCTGGGCCGCAACGAGGTCGGCGGCGATGCAATTGCGTTGCTTTCCATTGATCAGGCAACACCGGAGGCCGTCGTCCACGCGCTTTGTCAGACCGGAAAGTTCAATCAGGTCCGGCCTTTGGAGTTTGACGTAAACTGACCGGACAGCGCCCGCATCCGGTTGCCACCGGGCTCCCGCAAAACACTCGGCTTTACCATCACCGCAAGACCTTGTCTCGTGGCGCAGGACTGTTACTCTGTGACCATTCAATTTTGGAAAGTACCACATGCGACTATTTTCTCTGACGGCCCTGTCTATTGTTCCTTCGACGGGCCTGGCGTCCGCACAAACCTGTGGCGGTAACTTCAACGCGTTCCTCAAAGACCTGAAAACCGAGGCCATAAGTCTGGGTCATTCGCGCAAATCGGTGAACGCGTTTTTCAGAACTGCGGCTATCGACCCGAAAGTGCTGCGCGCGGACCGGGCACAGGGTGTGTTCAAGATGACTTTCACCGATTTCTCGCGTCGTGTGATCAGCAAGAACCGCATGGTAAACGGGTCGCGCAACGCCAAAAATTACGCCAGCGTGTTTGCGCGCGCCGAGCGTGAATACGGCGTCAGCAGAGGAGTCATTCTGGCGTTTTGGGCGCTGGAAACCGACTATGGCGCTGTACAGGGCGATTTCAACACGCTGAACGCTTTGGTGACGCTGGCGCATGATTGTCGGCGACCTGCACTGTTCCGTCCGCAAATTTTTGCGGCTCTCGATCTGGCGGCACTTGGCGAATTCGATCCTGCTGTGACAACGGGTGCCTGGGCGGGCGAAATAGGCATGGTGCAGATGCTGCCCGAGGATATTCGCGATCGCGGCGTGGACGGCGACGGCGACGGCCGGGTCACCCTGAAAACCAGCGCGCCCGATGCGATCATGACAGGGGCCAGGATGTTGCGCGATCTGGGGTGGCAAGCGGGTCAGCCCTGGCTGGTCGAAGTCAAAGTACCGCGTTCGCTCAATTGGGCGAAAACCGGGCTTGATCACCAAAAGAAAGTATCGGCATGGGCGCGGTTGGGTGTGAAAGCAACGTCGGGAAAACTGCCCAAGGGCAATTTGCAAGCGTCGATATTGTTGCCGCAGGGGCGCAATGGCCCGGCGTTTCTGGCGTTGCCGAATTACCGGGTATATTTTGAATGGAACCAGTCATTTGTATACGTCACCACAGCCGCGTATTTTGCCACCCGCCTGTCTGGCGCCCCTGTTTATAACGCAGGCAACCCGGAGCCGTCACTTTCAGATTCGCAGATGAAATCGTTGCAGACCAAGTTGCGCGCGCGCGGTCACGATGTGGGCAAAATCGACGGCATCCTCGGCGCGCGCACACGCGCCGCTGTGCAGAAAGAGCAGAGTCGCCTTGGCCTGCCGGCCGACGCCTGGCCAACGGCGGGCTTGCTGAACGCGCTTTAGACGTCCGATCAGTCCGACCACGCACCCTTCAAGACCAAATCCAGCCGATCAATGTTTTGAAATCCAACATCAGCGAAACTGCAATCAGAAATGTCACCCAGTATTTCCAATAGCCGAACAAACGCACCATGACCGACGGATGAACAGCGGAACTTTTTGCTCGCGGCCACCAAAGCAACAGCACGGCGACCGGCCATACCACCAGATGAACCACCGTTCCGATGTCGCCGCGTGAAAATGCGGGCAAAAGCAATTTGCCGACGATCAGGCTCGATAACGTTACAAGCGCCATGCCGACGATCCAAAGGCTTCGCCTTGACACACCGACAAAGATGATGCCGCCAAAGAACGAAGCCGCCATGACGCGGATCCATATCTGAACACCCATGGAGTATTCAGCAGTGTCGGTCTGTAACGCCGGAAGCGCCTCTTTTATGAAATCAAACATGAAATTCCTGCGCTAGAACCGTTTTGCGCAACTAACTCTGCCGCCCCGCATAAATCAAGCAATACCGGCTGGTTGCCGCGCTGTTCGGCTGTGGCCACGCCTATAATGTGGGCGAAGCGGTTCGCGGGGGATTGGGGAGTTGAAGCACCTGTTTGCATGATCTGTGCCACAGCCGGAATTGGGCCACTGCGGACACCTGCGCTAAGCGCGGCGAAAGTCTGCGTTGAAGCCAACACTGAAATGTTCTGGGCGGCGAACCGGATACCGGCCACCACCCAAAACTTGCCACGAAATATTGTCTAAAAATTCCCGGAATTTACCTCACTCTTTAGGACCGGCTCGCTTAGGTCCCAGTGTTCGACAATCTTTCCGTCTTCAACACGCAAGATATCGACCTGTGCCAAAGGCGCACCTTCCCAACTTGATTTACACAGGACAGCAACAAAGTTGCCGTGTCCGACCAACAGCACAATTTCGTGGTAGATCAGTTGCGGGTTTTCGGCATGGGACAGCTCTCTGACGATGTCCAACCCGTCTCCGATGCCCGGGTTATGCTGAAGATACTCTTCGCCAAAAAACCGCTCTACCCGGTCAGGCTTGGCTCCGGGAAACAGGCTTTCCTGCAACATTGTCTTCACAAGGGCTTTGTTTTCTTCGGTTCGCTTCAAATCAGAGATCTGGGTGGCGCCGTCCACTTGGGTGCGCCCCGAAGGGTTTGGGCCTTTGAAGTCCCCTCTAACGCTCCAATGCTCGATCAACTTGCCGTCTTGGTCGGTGTCAAAAAAGTCGGTGGTAACATAGCGGCGTTCACCATCGTTCAGGTCGTGGTAAATGTGCAGGAATACAAATCCGCCATCGCTCCACGCCCGGACAACCTTTATCTGGTGGTTTGGGTAGCGTTTGACGTGCCCGGTGATGGAATCAATAAACCCTTCCTTTCCATCTTGCACGCCAGTGCTGTGTTCCCTGAAACGATCGCCGGTATAAGCCTCTACGGCCTCTCTGGGGCGACCATCGACGAATGCCCGGGTGTAAAATGCCTTGGCCCGGGTAACGAGTGGGCTTTCGTCCGCCCCTGTTTTGTTGACATTGATATCAGGCATTTGCGGCCTCCAATACACGAGACGTGCTGCTTTGAAGGGCTTTCACAACGGCTTGCGCGGTCGCAGTGGTCGAATTTGGATTTTGCCCGGTGATCAGGTTGCCGTCGACGACAGTGTGGCCTGCCAGTGGCAGAAACGCTTTGCTGTATTTCAATCCGCGATCTTTCAGCCGTTTTTCCATGTTGTAGGGAACAAGCTTTTTCACGCCGGCAATGGTTTCGTCGAAAAAGGCGAAACCGGTGCCCTTTTTGCCGTCGATCATATACTTGCCGTTGCGCAGGCGAACGCGCGGAAGCACCGCCGCTCCGTGACAGACGGTCGAGACTATCCGTCCGCTTTCAAAGACTTCGGCTGTGCGTGCATGCAGCTCTTGGTTTTCGGCAAAGTCCCACATGGCGCCGTGGCCGCCGGCAAAGAACACAACATCGTAAGTCGACCAATCCACATCTGCGATGGATTTGGTGTTCTCAAGCATCGCCATGAACGCCGGATCTTCGTAGCGGCGGCGCGAAGCCTTGTCATAGACGAAGCGACCTAGGCTTCTGCCGTCCACCAGCACGTTTCCGCCTGTGGGGCTGACAATATCGATGTCTATTCCGCTTTCTTCGAACACGTCGTAGGCGTGTACAAGTTCTGATATCCAAAGCCCGGTCGGGGCTGCTTTCGGATCGTCGAATTTCGTGTGATTTGTGACGATCATCAGTGCTTTCTTGGTGGTCATGGTTTTATTCCTCTGTTTTGGGGCGCGTTTACCAATTGCGCAATTTCATCTGACAAAGATTGTATTTATGTTGGTCAATCTGTATAATATCCGAAATTTTCACCTTAATATTCGAAATGATACACTAATGAGAATTCCACTTTCAAAGCTCGAGGTCTTTGATGCCATTGTTCGGGCGGGAAACTTGCGCGGTGCGGCGGCGGCGCTGGGTCTTAGGCCATCGACGGTCAGCCACCAGCTTAAAACGCTCGAAGAACAGATCGGATCGGCCTTGTTTATCCGCACAACCCGTTCGATCAGCCTGACCGAGGCCGGACGTGCGCTGGCGCAAAGTTCCAGTTCGGCATTTGATCTTCTGACCGATGGTCTGGAAAGTGCACGTTCTGCCGGGCATGCGGCCCGGGGCGCGTTGAAGCTTGCGATACCTGATCTGGCGTATCAGTTACTGGTGCGGGACGTTTTGGCGGCCTTTAAGGACGAATACCCTGAAATAGAGGTCGAACTTTCGTTAACCGATGCCCTGTCAGACATTCTTGACGAAGGTATGCATGCTGGCTTTCGGTTGGGCGGAATGGTGGCCCAGGATATGATTGCGATCCAACTGACCGGGCCATTGGAAACCATCGTGGCCGCCAGCCCTGAATACCTGGAAAAATACGGCACGCCGGTGAACCCTTCGGATTTGCTGCAACATAATTGCCTGCGCTACCGCTTTCCAAGCTCTGGACAGATAGGTCCGTGGACTTTCACCGGCCCCGACGGGCAATATCAGGTCGACATCGGCGGCGGGGTGATCACGAACTCTTCACCGGCCAACATCGAACTTGCAGTCCGGGGATTGGGGCTGACATTCACTTTTCGCGACTATTGCAGGCAAGCCCTTGAACTTGGCACCCTCAAAGAAGTCCTTACAGAGTTTCTGATCACTGTTCCCGCAGTGAACATCTATTTCCCGCGCGAATATCGAAAGATGTTGCCGCTTCGATTGTTCATCGACCACCTCAAACAACATCGCGCTTAGTCGCGCTATTTCAGAATTCTGACCGAAAGTCGGCTCAATACGCAAGTCAAGAACTGACACAAAACGCGACGAAAATCCGCTTCCAACTAATTAATCGCCCCACAGCGCAGCAATCACCTGCCCGGCCCCTAAGCCACCAGCTCTTCCGCCCGGCTCAGGTCAACCGACACCAGCTGGCTGACGCCCTGTTCTGCCATGGTCACGCCAAACAGGCGGTTCATGCGGGACATGGTGACGGCGTGGTGGGTGATGATCAGAAAGCGCGTTTCGGTCTGTCGGGTCATTTCGTCCAGCAGGTCGCAAAACCGGGTGACGTTGGCGTCGTCAAGCGGGGCGTCCACCTCATCCAGCACACAGATCGGCGACGGGTTGGCCAGAAAAACCGCAAAGATCAGCGACAGGGCCGTCAGCGTTTGCTCGCCACCTGACAGCAGCGACATGGTGGACAGTTTTTTGCCCGGCGGCTGGCACATGATTTCAAGCCCGGCCTGCAGGGGGTCGTCACTTTCGACCAAAATCAGTTTCGCTTCGCCGCCGCCAAACAAGTGTTTGAACAGGCGCTCGAAATTGACGTTGACCTCGTCGAAGGCGTCCAAAAGACGCGTGCGTCCCTCTTTGTTCAGATTGGCGATACCGGTGCGCAACTTGGAAATGGCCGCGTCGAGGTCCTGCTTGTCGCCGGAAAGTGCGTCAAATTCATTCTGAATTTCAATGGTGTCTTCTTCGGCGCGCAGGTTTACGGCTCCCAGCGCGTCGCGCTGGCGATGTAATTTGGCAACTTCGATTTCAACACGCTCGGCTGACGGCATTTGGTCGGGATCAGCGCCGATGCTGTCCAGCAATGCGTCAGGGCTGAGTTTGGTGTCTTCCAAAATACGGTCTGCCATGGCTTTGACGCGATTTTCTGCGGCTTCGGACATCGCATCCGCGCGCGCCCGGATTTCGCGGTTTTCAGAAGCGGAGCTTTCGGCGCTGCGTTCTTGTGCGACCAGAGTTCTTAGCTGGCTTTCACCGCTTGAAAGCGCGTCGTCGGACTCGGCTTTTCGTGTCTCGGCCTCTTCTACTTTGGATTGGAGCGTGAGGGTTTCGCGGTCAATTTCTGCGGGCTGGTTTTGCGCCTGATCAAATTCCCGCTCGCTGATGGACAACCGGTCGCTCAGATCGGCGGCGCGACCGTCCGCAGTTTCGCGCCTTTTGGTCCAGTTCTCGATTTCGCGTTCCAGTTCCTTTTTGCGCCGCGAGCGGGCTTCGCCTTCGCGGCGCAGATCATCGGCAATGGCCCGTTGGGTCAGCATATGCGCACGGGCGTTTTCGACAGCGGTTTTCTCGGCCTCAATGTGGGTGCGGGCTTCATCCAGATCGTCGAGCCCGGCGACCGTGGCTTCGGCCTCGTGCATCATATCAAGGTTGCCTTTCGCGTCCTCGTCAAAGCGTTTCACCGCCAGTTCAGATGCTTCAAGGCGCGCCAGTGCAACCGCACGTTCACCCTCGGCGCGGGCCAGATGGTGCGCGGCTGCAGTGACGGCGTCGTCTGCGCGCCGCCGCGCCACACGGCAGGATTCATCGAATTCGCTTTGTCTGCTCAATTGGTCATGCAAAGTCTTGTGGCTAAGTTCGGCGGCTTTCGCCCGCACGTCCGCCTCGTCTAAATCGGTTTTCAACTGGTGCAGCCGGTTAATTTGCTGCAAGCGGATTGCGGCGATGCCCGGCGCGTCCTCGGCCCCGGACCGGAAGCCGTCCCACCGCCACACGTCGCCCTGCAGGCTGACAAGCCGTTGGCCCGGCAAGAGTTGCTGTTGCATCGCGTTGCCGGATTCTTGGGCAACCAGACCCACCTGCGACATGCGTCGCGCAAGAACCTGCGGCACGCTGACGTGTTCAGCCAGACTGGGCGTGGCCCCGGGCAAAGGTTGTACCGCAGCATAGGTCGGCAATTGCACCCAACCCGATTCACCGTCAACAGCGATGACGGGCGCCCGCAGATCATCTGCAAGCGCAGCCCCGAACGCCGCTTCAAATCCGGGGGAGACAGTCACCTGGTCCAGCACCTGAACGCTTTCGTCAGATTCGCGGGCCATCAGGCGTTGCAGGGCCGCAACTTCGGCTCGCAGCGCATTGGCCTCGCCTTGCGACTGGGAATGTCGCGCCCGCGCCGTTGCTTCGCGGTTTTGCGTGTCGGTGCGATCCGCCTCGGCTTTTAGCAGGGCCGCTTTGGCTTTTTCGGACTGTAGTTGCGCCGCGTGTTGATCGCTCTGGGCTTTGGCGAACATTTCGGCGGCTGCGTCAGCATCGCGCGACGCCTGTTGTCCGGCTGCCCGCGCCTTGTCGGACTCCGACCGGTTCCGCTCAAGCGTGGCGCGCCCGTCGGCCAGCAGACGCTGCGCCGACTGATGGCGCGCCGCCAAACGGGCCACGTCCTCGGTTATTCGGCCTAGCCCGGACTCTTTATTCTGTAATTGTTCGCTGGCCTGTTGCGCTGCGTCCGCGGCTGCGGCCACTGCCGCGTCGTGACCAATAGCTGCCTTGTCCAGATCCTGATCTTCGGCCGCAAGTTTTTCCAACGACTGAACGGCATCGGCGTTCAGGCTGTTTTCGCGGCCGATATCGCGGTTGATCTGCGCAATTTGCGCGCTCAGCGACTCGATGGTTTCACGCGCTCGGGTCTGGCGTTGCCCCAAAATGTCGCGCTCGACCAAAAGGCGCTGCAACAATGCCGCCGCAACCGCGTTTTCTTGGCGCAATGGTGGAACTTTCTCTTCCATTTCCGCACGGCTTTGCGCCGCTTTGTACGACTGTGCCTGCGCCTGTGCCGCCACCTTTGTCGCGTCGTTCAACGCGTCGACCGTATGCGCGAATTCCTGCTCGGCTTCGCGCCAGCGCCGATACAAAAGAACACCTTCGGCGCGTCGCAAATCTTCGCCGATTTTGCGGTAGCGGGTCGCCTGACGCGCCTGTTTGGCCAATTGGCTCAACTGGCTTTGCAACTGCTCCAACACATCCTCGATCCGCAGCAGGTTGGCTTCGGCGCCGCTGAGTTTCAGCTCGGCCTCGTGGCGGCGCTGATAGAGACCGGAGATTCCGGCGGCTTCTTCGAGGATGCGTCGTCGCGACTTGGGCTTGGCGCTGATCAACTCGGCGATCTGCCCTTGCCGCACCAGCGAGGGGCTGTGTGAACCCGTCGAGGCATCGGCAAACAGCATCTGCACGTCGCGCGCGCGCATGTCCCGACCATTGGCTTTGAACGCCGACCCGGCGTCGCGGGTGATCCGGCGGATGATTTCAATCCTGTCAGAGTCGTTGAAAACCGAGGGCGCAGTGCGGTCGGAATTGTCCAGCGTCAGCGTCACTTCGGCGAAATTGCGCTGGGGCCGGCTGGCAGCTCCGGCGAAAATCACGTCTTCCATGCCGCCACCGCGCATGGCGGTCGGGCGGTTTTCACCCATCACCCAGCGCAGGGCTTCCAGCAGATTGGACTTGCCGCAACCGTTTGGCCCGACCACGCCGGTCAAGCCGTCCCGGATCACCAGATCCATGGGGTCCACAAAGCTTTTGAAACCGGTCAGTCTAAGTCTTGTGAATTGCACGTAGTTTGGTGTCCGATGATGATTCCACTATAGTGGCAGAGTTTCGGGAACACCGCGCGCGAGTCAACTGTATTTGGCACACACATCCGGAAATTCCACAAGATATTGGCCATTTCCAGCCTATCTAAACCACAGGTGGTATGCAAATACGGTGGGCATGAGCCTAACCTGGAATGAAATCCGCGTCAGAGCGCGAGCGGGTGGAGCATCTGTTTGCGCTTTATGAGGCGCAGGTCGCGCCGATGTTGGCGAAAAAACCGAAACGGCGGCGGCGGTAGCGGCGCCTCTTCCCCGGCCCCCTTCCGGCCCGGAGGGAGTTGGGGGGAGATGCCCGTTCTATTTCGCTTGACCAAACCGTTCAGAATCGCGCACACAGGAGCCGTGCAAGGTTCCCCGCCAAAACGCCCAGCGTTTGGGGATCAAAAGGGAATGTGGACAGGGTCGACCGAACCCCGGAACCCAAAGCCACAACCGCCCCCGCGACTGTATGCGGCAAGCGGCCACCGAATATGCCACGGATGGCAACATCTGGAAGGCCGGTGACAGCGCCAAAGCCGCAAGTCAGGAGACCTGCCTTGCCGGATGTGAAACCAATATACCGTCGGGTGTGACGGGAAAGGATCAAATATGACAACTGCACAGCGCATAATTGCCGCCGAAAATACCAACGTCGTGTCGATTGCCCTTGTGGCGTTCTTAGGCATCTCGATGCTGCTTATTTCCGGCTTTGCCCAATCCGCCGTGTTGCATGACGCCGCCCATGATGTACGTCATGCTGCCGGTTTTCCCTGCCACTGAACCATGCTGAAAAAAATGGTGGCCAGCGCCCTGTTCGCTGGCGTTGCCGCGGGGCTGATTGCCGCCGTGCTGCAGCTTTCATTTGTGCAGCCAGTGTTGCTGGAGGCAGAGCTTTATGAAAATGGGACATTGGTTCATGCGCCTCAATCTGAGGCACACGATAGCGACGCGCCCGCAAACGCAGCTCATGATCACGACAGTCATGTGCACGGCGAAAACATGCCCGACCTTGGTGGCATAAACATAAGCCGCGACGGGTTAAGTTTATTGTTCACTATCTTCAATTACACCGCTTTCGGTTTAATCCTTGTGGCGGGTTTTGCATTTGCCGAAAGTCGCGGCCACGCAATTTCCGCGCGCACCGGGGTCCTGTGGGGGCTGGCCGGTTTTATTTCCCTCCAATTCGCACCGGCATTTGGTCTGCCTCCCGAGTTGCCCGGCACCGCCGCCGCCGATGTGATTTCGCGGCAAATCTGGTGGACATCAACGGTGGTAGTCACGGCACTTGGCCTGTGGCTGCTGGCCTATGGGAAAAGCCTGATGCCGTTCGCGTCGGCCATCGTTCTGATCCTTGCCCCCCATGCGATTGGCGCCCCGCACCCCGCCACATTCATCGGTTCGCCCCCACCCGAGTTGGCCAGCCTTTTTGCCAGCCGTGCCCTGGGCGTTGGCATGGCAGCCTGGGCGTGTCTGGGATACTTCACCGCCACTTTCTGGCTAAAAGACGCCCAAACCTAAAGGACGATACAAATGCCTGCAAAAATTCCAGCGACCGTGGTGACCGGCTTTTTAGGGGCCGGAAAAACCACGCTTATCCGCCACATGCTGCAAAACGCGGGTGGTCGGCGTATTGCCTTGATCATCAACGAATTTGGCGACCTTGGCATCGACGGGGACCTCCTGAAAGGCTGCGGTGACGAAACCTGCACCGAGGACGACATCATGGAACTTTCGAACGGCTGCATCTGCTGCACAGTTGCCGATGATTTTATCCCTACCATGCAAAAACTGCTGGAGCGGGATGAACAACCCGACCATATCGTCATAGAAACGTCCGGCCTTGCGTTGCCCCAGCCGCTGGTCCGCGCCTTTAACTGGCCGGAAATCAGCACACAGGTCACTGTGGACGGTGTGGTGACGGTGGTGGATGGCAAAGCCGTCCATGACGGCCAGTTTGCCCATAATGTTGCCGCCGTGGACGCCCAACGGGCGCTGGATGAAAACCTTGACCACGAAACGCCGCTTTCTGAACTGTTCGAAGATCAGGTCGCTTGTGCCGATCTGATCGTGGTCAACAAGGCCGACCTTCTTGACCCACACGAAGCCAAATCTCTGGTCTCTACGTTGCGTTCGGACAGCCGCGTTGGCGTGCACGTGGTCAAAGCAACCATGGGCGCCTTGCCCGTCGATGTGCTACTGGGTCAGGGCATCGGCTCAGAAGGTGATCTTGGTGCCCGCCACGAAATCCACCACCATCACCATGACGACGAAGACGGCCAGACCCATGAACACGACCATAATGATTTTGAAAGCTTTGTGGTCACCTTGGGCGAAATCAGTGACGCCAACGCCTATGCAGAGAAGGTCGCCGAGACAATCCGTACCCATAATATCCTGCGACTTAAGGGTTTTATCGCCGTTGTCGGCAAACCCTTGCGCCTGACGTTGCAGGCCGTTGGCCCCCGTATAGACAGCTATTTTGACCGCCCATTTGGTGCGGATCCCCGCGAAACCAATCTCGTTGTCATTGGCGAGGCCGGTCTGGACCAAACCGCCATCACCGCTGCCCTGCAGCCATGAAACCGGCCGTGACCATCTCGGCGGGTGATCCACGCAATCCCGGGGCGACCGCTTTGCTTGAAGCCTCACACGCATTGATGCAGTCGCTGTTCTCTGCTGAAGACAATCACTACCTGTCGATCGACGCGCTGTGCCAGCACGACATCCTGTTCTTTGTTGCCCAAGTGAACGGCGAGACCAAAGGGTGCGCGGCTTTGGCTCTGCGTGAACGATATGGCGAGCTCAAGTCCATGTACGTTGATCCGGCCATGCGCGGCGCCGGGATCGGTGCCAGGCTGATCGCCCATATCGAAGATCAGGCGCGCGCCCACGGCCGGTCAACACTGCGACTGGAGACCGGCGATACTTTGGTCGCGGCCCACCGTCTTTATCATGCCAGCGGCTTCACCAATTGCGGACCCTTTGGTGACTATGCCGCCAACGAAACTTCGGTCTTTATGGAAAAGGCCCTGACCTGATGCATCTGCTGGCAGCACAACCCGGCAATATGGACGAGGGCAACGAGCCGGTCGATCTGGGTCAGACCCCTGCCGACGTGGTGTTTATGTCAGCAGCCGATACCGAGATTGCGGCGCTGTCAGCAGCGCGCAGCGCGCTGGATACCCCGCCGACGCTGCGACTCGCCAACCTCGCATATCTGCGTCACCCGATGTCGGTGGACCAGCATATCGAAAACTGCGCGTCCAAATCAAAGCTGGTGATCGTGCGGGTACTGGGCGGCAAGGGGTATTGGCCCTACGGGCTTGAGCAGTACGCGATCGCGCTGGGACGCGCAGGAATTGCGTTTGTACCTTTGCCCGGAGATGACAAACCCGACGAAGAACTGGCGCGCCTCGCGACGGTTTCTGCCGACGATTACAACGCACTGTGGGCTTACCTCGTCGAAGGCGGGGCGCTGAACGCCGAGAACTTTCTACGCTATGCCGGTGCCATGTTGTCGGGTGACGCCAAGCCCCCGGCCGCCAGCCCACTCTTGCGCGCCGGAGTCTATTGGCCGGGCAGCGGTGTGTGTGACGATACCATGATCACGGCGCAATGGAACGACAACGCGCCGGTGGTGCCGCTGATATTTTACCGCGCGCTGGTGCAGGGCGCGGGGCTGAACCCGATCAACCGCCTGGTCAAATCTCTGTTGCGGCGCGGACTGAATCCGCTGCCGATTTTTGTCGCTTCGCTGAAAGACCCGGTGTCCGCCGCGACATTGGAAACGCTGTTTCTTAACTACCCACCCGCCGCCATACTGAATTGCACAGCCTTTGCGGTTGGTTCGGCTTTTCAGGGCGACGCAGGCCCGCAAAACCCGCTGGCCGCAACAAGCGCCAATAGCGCGCCAGTGTTCCAGGTCGTGCTGTCAGGCACATCAGAATCGGGTTGGGAAGACAGCCTAAGCGGCCTGTCACCCCGCGACATCGCCATGAACGTGGCACTTCCCGAAGTTGACGGGCGCATTTTGACCCGCGCCGTATCGTTCAAGGACGAAGCGTTTTTTGACGAAGCCACGCAATGCCCGGTCGCCACCTACCGTGCCAACGGAAATCGGGTAGCGTTCGTCGCGGAACTGACCGCCAACTGGGTAAAGCTGCGCCGAAAAACCCCTGCGCAACGCCGCGTGGCGCTGATCATGGCCAACTACCCCAATAAAGACGGGCGGATTGCCAACGGTGTCGGGCTCGATACACCAGCGGCGACGCTTGCGGCCATGCAGGCATTGACGGGCGCGGGCTACGAAACCGGCGATCTGCCAAAATCCGCCGGTGAATTGATGGACCAAATTTTGGCTGGTCCGACGAATTGGCTGGCTGACAGCCCAAAACGCGCCGGCGGCCAATCGCTTAGCGTCAAAGACTACGACCTGTGCTACCAAAAAATCCCGCTCGCTGTGCGCCAGCAAATCGAAGATCGATGGGGCGCACCAGTGGACGACCCTTTTGTAAAGTCCGGCGCGTTCAAACTGTCGATCCACAGGTTCGGCAATCTGTGTCTGGGTGTGCAACCGGCGCGCGGCTACAACATCGACCCCAAGGAAACCTACCATTCGCCCGATCTGATCCCACCGCATAATTATCTGGCGTTCTATTTCTGGCTTCGGTTTGAATTTGGCGTTGATGGGCTTGTGAATATGGGCAAACACGGCAATCTGGAATGGCTGCCGGGCAAGGCACTGGTCCTGTCGGACACCTGTTTGCCAGAGGTGACACTGGGACCCACACCAACGATCTATCCGTTCATCGTCAACGACCCCGGCGAGGGAACTCAGGCCAAGCGGCGCTCGTCTGCTGTGATTATCGACCACCTGACCCCGCCACTAAGCCGCGCTGAAAGCTACGGACCACTGCGCGATCTGGAAGCCCTGGTAGATGAGTTTTACGACGCTTCGGGTGTGGACCCGCGTCGCGTCAATCACCTAAAGAGCGAGATTCTGGCGCTGACGTCGGCCACGGGGATTGATCTGGATGCAGGTTTGGACGGGGTCGACGAAAGCACCGATCTGACGCGATTGGATTCGTATCTCTGCGACCTGAAAGAGGCGCAGATACGCGACGGGTTGCACGTTTTAGGCACTGCTCCCGTGGGGCGGTTGGAACGTGACCTTTTGCAGGCACTGGTGCGTATTCCGCGCGGCGATGGTGCGGGTGGAAATGCCTCGTTGCCACGGGCTTTGGCGGTTGATCTCGCGCTTGATTTTGACCCGCTCGAATGTGAAATGGGCGCGCCGTGGACAGGCCCAAAACCCGAAATTCTGGAAAGCCTGACACCCGATACGTGGCGCTCATGTGGGGACACGGTCGAGCGCCTTGAACTGCTTTGCGCCGCTCTGCTTGACGGCAAATACTGTGACGGATTGACCCGCGCACGCGCCGTTCTTGACATGATTGAAAGTCACCTCCGCCCGACGCTGCAATCCTGCGGCCCTGCCGAAATGCATGGCCTGCTTGCGGCGCTGGACGGGCGTTTCGTCCCCCCGGGACCGTCCGGCGCACCAACGCGCGGGCGTCCTGACGTTTTGCCAACAGGGCGCAATTTTTTCTCTGTCGATAACCGCGCCGTGCCCACACCTACGGCGTGGAAACTGGGGTGGAAATCGGCCAGTCTTTTGATCGAAAAATACCTGCAGGATTTCGGCGACTGGCCGCGCTCGATGTTGATCACCGCGTGGGGTACGGCGAACATGCGCACAGGTGGCGATGACGTCGCGCAGGCGCTGGCGCTCATGGGGGTCAAGCCGCGATGGGACAGCGCCAACCGCCGCGTCACAGGTTTTGAAATCCTGCCGCTTTCCGTGCTGGATCGCCCGCGTGTAGACGTTACCTTGCGGGTATCGGGTTTTTTCCGTGACGCTTTCCCCCAGCAAATCGACCTGATCGACAGCGCTGCCCGCGCCGTTATGGCGCTGGATGAGCCGCACGATATGAACCCCGCCGCTGCATGCTTTAAGAGTGACAGTACCCCCGGTGGTGCCTACCGTGTATTTGGCGCAAAACCCGGAGCATATGGCGCAGGCCTTCAGGCGATGATCGACGAAAAACTGTGGCGCGATAAGGCTGATCTGGCTGAAGCTTATCTTGAATGGGGCGGCTACGCTTACGGCCAGAACGCCGAGGGCAAACGCGCACGCAAAGCACTGGAAACCCGCCTTTCGCAGGTAGAGGCCGTAGTGCAAAATCAGGACAACCGCGAACACGACCTGCTGGACAGCGACGATTACTACCAATTTGAAGGTGGCGCAGCGGCGGCGGTATCGACATTGCAGGGGTGCGACCGCCCAGTCTACCACAACGACCATTCGCGCCCCGAACGACCAGTGATCCGCACGCTGGACGACGAAATTGGCCGCGTTGTCCGCGCGCGCGTGGTCAACCCAAAATGGATCAGCGGCATGAAACGCCATGGCTATAAAGGCGCCTTTGAAATGGCCGCGACGGTGGATTACCTTTTCGCTTTTTCCGCCACAACCGGTGCCGTCAAAAACCACCATTTCGATCTGGTGCACGCCGCGTTTTTAGAAGACGACGACACCCGGCAGTTCATCGAGGACAACAATGCACCGGCGCTAAAAGAGATCGCAGAGCGATTGATAGAGGCGGTTGAACGCGGACTGTGGGTGCCGAAATCCAATTCGGCGCAGGCAATGCTGGCGGGGCTGATTGGCTGAACACCATCACAATCGTGGCACACCCTCTTGTGGCGTGGAAAACTGGTCTTATTGTCGGGTCATGCAACACAGCGAGGCCGCCATGAACGTCATCGACGAAAACACCCTGAACCACTGGCAACGCAGCAAAAAAGCCTTCGTTTTGGTTGACACCCTGCCACCAACGGCGTTTGCCAAAGAACATCTTCCCGGCGCCATCAACATCATGTCAGATGACATATTGGCCCGTGCGCCGGAATTGTTGCCCGACAAACAGCAAACCATCGTGGTTTACTGCGCCAGCGTGAATTGCAAACGCGCCGGACTTTCAGCCGGGCGATTGGTGTCACTGGGATATTCCGATGTGCACGAATTTTCCGGCGGCAAGCGGGCCTGGCGCGAGGCAGGTCTGCCGTTTGACACCGCCACCCAAACCAATGATGCTTAACGGTTTGGCAGCGAATATTCTGCTGTATCTCGCAGCAGCATTCTTTGAACTTATCGGCAGCTACGCCGTCTGGGCCGTTGTCAGGCTGGGAAAGTCGCCGCTTTGGCTGTTGGGCGGTGTGGGTGCATTGCTGGTCTTTACCTATCTTTTGACCCGTATCGGTACAGACGCCGCCGGGCGCACCTATGCGGCCTATGGCGGAATTTATATACTGGCATCTCTGGTCTGGCTGTGGAAAGTCGACGGTATGCGTCCGGACGTGTTTGACGTGGTTGGCGTTGGCCTTAGCGTCGCCGGGGCGATGGTGATCCTTTTGGGTCGCCACAGTGCAGGATGACTGTGTGGATTGGGGGTTTGACACATGAACGATCGCAAAACCGGCCATTGCCTGTGCGGGGCCACCTCTTTTGAATACACGGGCCCCGAAAACTGGACTGGTCACTGCCATTGTGAAAGCTGCCGCCGGGGCACGTCTTCGGCGTTTACCACCTTTGTCGGCGTGCCCAACGGCGCGTGGCGCTGGACCGGTGCGGCCCCCAAAACCTTTGCATCTTCCAAAGGGGTGATCCGCTCGTTTTGTAACAACTGCGGCTCGCCCATGGCCTATCAGACCACAGCGCTGCCCGATGAAATTCATTTTTATGCGGCATCGCTTGTTGACCAGA
>Ga0114932_10000952_pt1 | contig 34110 bp, 26 predicted proteins | sample 2SBtaG_2_FD_87286 | JGI IMG/M metagenome (GOLD analysis project Ga0114932, IMG submission 87286) | Deep subsurface microbial communities from Kolumbo volcano to uncover new lineages of life (NeLLi) - 2SBTROV12_ACTIVE470 metaG | ecosystem: Environmental > Aquatic > Marine > Volcanic ...
CTGTTTTACGGGAATGGTATTCACTGCGAATTCCACACCCTTGTTCTCAATATTACCTACGTTGGTAAGCAAAGCGATATCAAAGTTGGAACCAGGCGCTACAGGGATCACACTCAACAGGTCTTTTGTTTTTTTCTTATACACATCCACTGATCCGGAGATCCTGTTGTTCAGGAAAGCGAAATCAAGACCCAGGTTGGTAGTGGTGGTAGTTTCCCATTTGATATTCGGATCGTAGGCAGATGGACGAAGGAAGCTATAGAAAGTATTACCGAACTGGTATTGTGCAGTGTTACTGCTCTGGGAATATTTCGGCAGGTATCCGTAGTAGTTACCAATGTCTTGCTGACCGGTAACACCTACGCTGGCACGGAATTTCAGTTCATTCACAACACTGCTGCCTTTGAAAAAGTCTTCATTTATTTTCCAGGCAACTGATACAGCAGGGAAATAGCCCACCCTGTTGGCAGTAGAGAATTTCGAGCTCGCATCTCTTCTGATTGAAGCGGTGAGGTAATATTTATCAGCAAGTGAATAGTTGAGTCGTCCTAAATAAGATTCCATACGGAACTCAGGTTTGTCGGTAGCGAATGTAGGTGTGCTTCCAGGAATCAGTACACCATTCTGACCATAAGAAGCAAAGTTGCTCACTTCCGTAACGAAATCCTGGTATTCATGACTCACTAACACATCAAGTTTACTATCGATGCTCTTGATATCTTTGTTATACAATAACGATACACCGGCCAGTGTGTATTTTTTCTTTTGTTCATAGTGCACATAACGGCCTGCCGTTTTGTAATTGGTGGTAGAAACAGAATCTGTGTTATCGTTGCCGCTACCACTGGCATTATCGATTCCGAGGTTGGTCAGCACATGCAGGTCGGGGAAGAAATGCAGTTTATAATCAAGCTGCACATTACCGATCAGCCTGTTCACCGTAGAGCGGTTGTCTCTCAGGTTCAGCAGGGCCAGTGGGTTACGGGTCGACAGGTCAATGGGTTTGCCATCTGGCTGCAGCCATTCGTAATAGCCGCCATATTTATTGTTCGCATATACAGGTTGTGTAGGATCGAAAGCAACAGCTGAACCAATGGCGCCCTGGTCGGCAAAGCGGTTGGTGGTTCTGCTTGCTTTTACTGCTACTTCAACCGATAAATGATTATCGAAGAATTTTGGTGAGAGGTTCAGTGCAGAAGACATACGATCGAAATGATCTGTTTTCAGTATACCATCCTGGTTCAGGTATCCGAGCGAAAGACGGAAAGGAATATTTCCGATACCGCCGCTGGCGCTGATATTGTTATCGTTGCCGATAGCTGTCTTATAAATTTGTTTCTGCCAGTCGGTATTTGCCGTTCCCAATAATTTTTTATACGTATTATCTCCACTGGCTGCAGCATCTGCATTGATGATGCTCCTGATCTCATCACCACTCAGCACACCAACTGTTTTAGCCACCGACCCGGAAGAAAGCTGTGTATTGAAATTATAACGCACTTTCCCTTTGGCGCCTTTCTTGGTAGTGATGATCAATACGCCATTCGATGCCCTTGAACCATACAGTGCAGTGGCGGAAGCGTCTTTCAATACGCTGATCGATTCAATATCATTGGGGTTGATGGTATTCAGCAGGTTGGCAGAACCCGCAACACCATTACCATCTACAGCAATACCATCGATTACGATCAACGGATCGTTGCTGGCATTGAGAGAAGCGCCTCCGCGGATACGGATACGGCTGCCACCACCCGCGGCGCCACCACCGGAAGTGATTTCCAAACCGGCTACCTTACCCTGCAACAACTGCTCGGAAGATGCGATGCTTCCTTTCTGGAAATCTTTGGCCGAGATAGCAGTTACAGAAGAAGTAAGATCGCTTTTCTTGCGCGTGCCATAAGCGATCACAATCACATCACCCAATGCTTTATCGATGGGCTCCAGCGCAATATTCACCGGGCCATCGCTTATTTTCACCTCCCTGTTGGCATATCCTATGCTGGAGATCATCAGTGTGGTAGCACCAGATGGAACTTTTAAGCTGAAACTACCATCGGCGGCTGTTTGCGTACCAACGGAAGATCCTTTCACCGTCACCGACACGCTCTGCAAAGCCGTGCCGTTCCTTGAATCTGTCACTTTTCCCGTAACAGTTCTTTGCTGCGCCTGTGCAGACAACTGCAACAACAACGCAGGTAAGATCATTAATAGAAGCAAGCGTTTTACGTTCATATACTTTGTTTTTTCAGTTTTGGCAAATGAGGGGATTGTTTAATTGTTCATTATGAAGGGGATTGTTTGTTGCTTTCCGTTGATGAGCATCCGGAGTAAATATGTTCCGGCGGCCAGACTACCTGTATGTAAACCGTTACGATTGAAAGGCACCCGGTAAAAACCTTTGGTCTTATAAGCGTCTTCCAATATTGTCATCCGTTTGCCCGACAGATCCCATACATCGAGCATGAGCTTACCACTTGCAGGTATTTCATATTCGATGATACCATTGGTGTTTACCGGGTTGGGCAGTATGGCCAGGTGATTATTAGCGACAGGCGTACCAGGTTCATTGATGGCAGTTACGACTATATTCCTGAAATTCTTATTGGTGAACACATAATATTCACCGGGTTGCAGTGTAATGCTTTGCGCTGCAGCAGGCGCAGTGTACGTAGCATCTGTAAGATAATTATACCAGGTACCTGCACTAGGAAAACTGATGGAAGCCGTAGCCGCATTCACATCAAAGTTACCCAGTACCATTACTTTCAAAGAATCTGAATTGAGTTGCAACCATTTGAAGGCTCCCGACAAATCGTAGCTCAGGTTGCCGGTAGTGAATGTGGTAGTATAGGCAGGCAGCAAGCGCAGCTTGATCAGTTGTGCATACACATTGTACAGAGAGAGGCGATTGCTGTTGGTAGCATACTCCCAGTGAATAGGCTTGGGAGATGTGCGGCAACTATTATCGATGGTAGCATTCTGACACTGGTTGATACTGTAATCATAACCTAGCTCTCCAAACTGCCACAACAATTTGGGGCCCGGTATCATAGCCCAGAATGCAGCAGCCATTTCATTCCGTTTCAAAGCAGTATTCAGGTCTTTTACGCTGTATGCGCCTGCGGCATTGCCATAGTTGAGGTTCTTGTACATCAGCCTTTCCTCATCGTGACTTTCCATGTACGTAACCAGGTTGGGCTTGCTCCAGCTGCGGTTCTGGTAAATGCCCCATTGAAAATTCCAGTCGGTAGCAAAACCCATGGTAGCCTGGTTGAAATTGTAATTGGCATTGCCCCAGAGCAGCATACCGTAATTGGACAATTCTATTTCTTCCTGGTTGGCAGCAAAATGTTCCAGTATGCAATAACTACCAGGTACAGTGGCCTGCATTTGATCGTAGATCCTTTTCCAGATGGCAATCCTGCTGGAATCATAAGCGCTCCACGCAGCCACATCATTGGGGTTGTTTGTTTGTGTAAAACCTTTGGACAGGTCCCACCGGAAGCCGTCTATCTTATAGTTCAACATCCAATGCGCCGTTACACGATCAACAAAGTCTTTGGTAGCTTGTGATGCATGATTGAAATCGTAACCTACGCTATAAGGATGGGTAGCCACCGGATTGAACCAGGGACTATTAGCAGCTGGACGATTGTTCTGTGCATCCCAGTACATCTGCACCATGGGCGATTGACCGAAGGAATGATTCATCACCAGGTCCATGATCACGGCCATACCCTGCTTATGACATTCGTCGATGAATTGCTTCAATGCTGTTTCTGTTCCGTAAGCTTTGTCGGGCGCGAAATAAAAAATGGGATTATAGCCCCAACTGCTGTTACCTTCAAACTCAGAGAACGGCATCAGTTCAATGGCATTCACACCCAGCCTTTTGATGTAGCTGAGGGTATCTTTCAATGTTTGCCAGTTCTGCGCAGCAATGAAGTCACGCACCAGCAATTCATAAATGACCAGGTTCTGTTTATTGGGTTTGGTAAACGCAGGCACCTGCCAGTTGTACTGCGATTTGCCGGTCTGCATAATACTTACGATACCAGTTGTTTTCCCTGTAGGATACGATTTGAGCGATGAATAAGTTGCAGCAGGAATGCCTGGATCGTTGACAGGGTCGAGTATTTTTTCCGTATTGTAATCCGCTACTTTGAGCGTACCGTCGATGATGTACTGGTAAGCATATTCTACTTTCGGTGTGAGGCCTGTGATGCGCAGCCAGAAACGGTTTCCATCGGGTGTGCGGTTCATTTGGTAATTACCACCCTGTGTCCAGTTGTTGAAATCACCTACTACGCTGACACTGTTCTTGAGTGGTGCAAACAAAACCAATGTGAGGGAAGTATCACCAGGCTCGTAGTTGATACCATCCTTTACGCCTGCAGGCAAGGCTGCTACCGTTACAGGTGTTGCCACATAAAAACTGAAAGTATCCCTGCTGGTAGTATTGCTGTTGGTTGCTTCCGACACAATCGTTTGCATACCGGAAGAAATGATAGGGGTATTGGCAGCAATAGTAACCGCATTGTTTTGAGCGGCAATTACAGACCCATTCCAATACAATTTCAGGTTGGAAGATTGGTTGGCATTGGCGGTAATGGTCACGGTATCTCCCACATTTTTTGTGAGTGGTTCAGGCTGGCGTGTGTAAGTAGGCTGCGAGAAAGGCTGCATGATCCTCACTTGCAAAGAAGTATCGGTTACAGGCAGGTACATATCGCTTCCATCAGCATTGCGCAAAACCTTGCCGCCACTGCCATTGCGAAAGAGGATGGCTATGCGGAGGATCTTTTCGCTGCTGTTGGTAATGCCAAAAAAAGAACGGAGGCCGCCGGTGATGGAATACTTCCATTGGTTATTGCCCAGCGATACACACTGTGCTGCGGAGGTGGTAGTACCCCAGGTGAATTTGCTGTACTTCCAATCAGATGAACTGCTGCTGGCTGTAGTGATGCAGCCAATGTGTACATATACGTCTGAAACAGGCGTATAATTAAGTAAACCTTGGTTGCCGCGGGTAGCATCACAGGTAATGTTGATAGAGGAACTGGTATCGGTAATGAAAATAGGATTGCTCCGTAATAGTTGCGCTTTGGAGGGGAGTCCAATAATAAGCAGTAGTCCTATGAAGCAAACAAATCTCATATGTGCTGGCAAACGTAATTTTCATTAATGTGTAAAATTTACACATTTAATTGAGTGCACAAAGTAGGACTTTTTCCAAACAACCAAATATTTTTTTTGGCCGGAAATAATTTTTAATATCGATTTAAGTGAAGGGGATTAGAAATCAATACCTATCCAGGTACGCTTGCGTTTCTCGTACTTTTCGAAATTAAACTTGTAGAGTTTTCCCGGGCGATGCGGAACATCCTGTTCCATTTCATCGATATCGATGAGCAGGTCCATCGAAGCGAATTTTTTGCGGAAGTTGCGTCGGTCGAGACGCACGCCCAGTATGGCTTCGTACAGATTTTGCAGTTCGCGGAGTGAAAATTTTTCGGGCAACAGGTTGAAGCCGAGCGGGTGTTCCTGTATCCTTTTTTGCAACCATTGATAGCTGGCGTCTACAATTTCTTTATGGTCGAAAGCCATCCCTTGCAGGGCGGAAACGCTGTGCCAGTTGAGTTCGTTGTCGTGTATCTTGAGCTCGTGGTGGTTGATGTTGAGCAGTGAGCAATAGGCCACTGTAATAACCCGCCCGCCCGGATGGCGGTGGGGATGTCCGAAAGCTTTTACCTGGTCGAGAAATACATCATTCATACCGGTACGCTCTTTCAATACCCGGTAGGCGGCATCATCGAGTTCTTCATTGTCCTTTACAATATCGCCAAGCAGGGAATATTTATCCTTATATACTTCCAGGTCACTCTTGATCAACAGTACTTTCAATTCGTTCTCTTCAAATCCGAATATCACACAGTCGATCGTAAGGGGTACTGTGGGGTAAGACTTCACCAGCTTAACGGCATCTTTTACCAGGTGTGGTTCATGTACGATAGGAGCAATCTTCTTTTTCATCCATATTTTTTTTAAAGCACCGCCTCGGGCGGCTGTCGTTTGACTCGTATGGAATGCCTTGTAAAAGGCCTCCAAAAGCTCAGTGGTCTTACATAGAGAATGCAAAGTTCACGAAAAAAAATGCAAAATGACTAGCGGTTTTTCCCATGAGGGTGGAAGCCTGTAACTTTAGCACTGAATTTTTACCTATGTACAGTGCCGAGCAAACCAGGGAAATGCAACAGCAAGGAAACCGCTTACTAACGCTTGCGAAGGCCGGCGGACCACTAGATGCAAAAGACCTGCCCCTTCTCCGAAAGGTATTGCGTTTTCATGAATACCGCTACTATGTGCTCAACGATCCGCTGCTTGCCGATTTCGAATACGATGCCCTGTTCAAACTGTTGGAAGCCTTCGAGGCGAAGCACCCGGAGCTGGTCAGCGCCGATTCTCCCACCCAACGGGTGGGCAGCAGCCTCAACCAGCAATTCAATACCGTACAACACCTGGTGCCGATGCTGAGTCTCGATAACAGTTACAACGCTGATGATCTGTTGGACTTTGACAGGAAAGTGCGGGAAGGCGCAGGGACCGACCTTATAGAATACTGCATTGAACCCAAGTTCGACGGCGCCAGTATTTCTTTGATCTATGAAAATGATATACTGGCACGTGGTACCACCCGGGGCGATGGCGTGGAAGGAGAAGAGATCACGACCAATATCCGGCAGATCCGCTCAGTTCCTTTATCTGCTCCTTTTTCGCGTTATGGCATACAACAGATAGAGATTCGCGGCGAGATCATCATGTTCAAAAAAGCATTCGAACAATACAATGAAATGCTGGCTGCAGAAGGATTGGCGCCGCTTGCCAATCCGCGCAATGCCGCTTCGGGCAGCCTGCGCATGAAAGACCCGAAAGATGTGGCCGACCGTAAACTCGATGCCTTCCTCTATCATATCAGTTATTACAACAAGGAAAACGATGCATCCGATAAAATGCTGTCTACACACAGCGGGTCGCTGCAATTGTTGTGGGAGCTGGGTTTCCGGTCGCCCGAAAAAGAAAAGAAAGTGGTGAAGGGCATACAGGCCGTTATCGATTATTGCCTCGCTTTTGAAGCCAAACGCGATGATCTCCCTTATGAGATCGACGGTATGGTGGTGAAAGTAAACGATATTCATTTGCAGGAACAATTGGGCATGACCTCTCACCATCCCCGCTGGGCCATTGCTTTTAAATTCAAAGCGCGACAGGCCACTACGCAATTGAAAGCGGTGGAATTTCAGGTAGGAAGAACAGGCGCCGTAACCCCGGTAGCCAAGCTGGAACCCGTGTACCTGGCCGGTGTTACCGTATCGAGCATCTCTATACACAACGAAGACTACATCAAAGAAAAAGATCTTAAAATAGGCGACACAGTATTGATCGAAAGAGCCGGCGATGTTATTCCCCAGATCGTGAAATCATTGCCTGAGCTACGCAACGGAAAAGAAAAAGATATCCTGTTTCCCAGGAATTGTCCTGTTTGCAAAAGCGAATTATTCAAAGAAGAAGGTGAGGCCGTATGGCGCTGTATCAATATCGAATGCGAAGCGCAGGTGGTAGAAAAGATGATCCACTTTGTGAGCAAAGATGCCATGGACATCAAGAGTTTTGGCGAAGCCAATGTGCGCAAATTCTATGAACTGGGATTGCTCAAAGATATTCCCGGCATCTATACACTCGACTTTGAAAAGATCGGCACGCTGGAAGGGTTTGGTAAGAAAAGTCTCGACAACCTGCGCACTGCCATTGATGCATCGAAGCAGCAACCGCTCAACAGGTTGATATACGGACTGGGCATTCGTTTTGTAGGAGAAACCACGGCCAAAACATTGGCCAATGCTGTGACACACTTGTTGGATCTGAAAGATAAGAATGAAGTAGAGCTCCAGCAGTTAGAAGACATCGGCATTAAAGTAGCGCGCAGCATCTACCAGTTCTTCCGCAATGAACAAAACCTGCACATGTTGCAGGCATTGGAGCAATACGGACTGCAACTGAAGAATGAAAAGAAAGAAAACAACGGCAACGATAGCTTGCAGGGGCAGACCTTTTTGTTCACCGGCACTTTGGCTAAGTTGAAACGCAACGATGCCGAAGCCATGGTGGAAGCCAATGGAGGCAAGATTGTAAGTGGCGTAAGCAGTAAGCTGAATTACCTGGTAGTAGGTGAAGATGCCGGTAGTAAACTGGAGAAAGCCAAAAAGATCAATACCGTTAAGATCATATCTGAAGATGAATTCCTGAACCTTATTCAAACCAGCTAAATCATGTTACAGCCTGCAACCCTTCAATTCCTGAAGAACCTGAAAAAGAATAACAACAAAGAATGGTTCGATAAAAACCGGAAAGCTTATGATGCCGCCAAAGCAGATTTCACTGAGCTCACCAACCAGGTGATCAAAGGTTTTGGTAAAAAAGAACCGGCTATTGCAGGGCTTGCAGGTAAGGACTGCCTGTTTCGTATCAATCGCGACATCCGCTTCAGCAAGAACAAAGACCCTTATAAAACCAACTTCGCGTCCAGCATCATTGAAGGCGGTAAAAAGTCCATGCTCGCCGGTTATTATTTCCATATTGAACCGGGAGGCAATAGTTTTTCGGGCGGTGGCCGGTACATGGTAGAAGGCGATCAATTGAAAAAGATACGCCAGGAGATCGATTACAGCTGGAAGGATTTCAGCAGTATTATCAGGAGTAAAAAATTTGCGGCATTGTATGGCGACCTGGAAAAAGGAGAAGGGCTCTCTTTGGTTCGTGAACCGAAAGGATATGATAAAAGCAATCCTGCTATTGAATACATCAAACTAACCAGTTGGATAGCCACGGTTCCTTTTACCGATGCCGATTTAACCAGTAAAGACCTTTCTAAAAAAATCATCCATTCTTTCGAAACATTACAACCGCTGATCCGTTTTCTGAATATGGCCATCGTTCATTAGTAGCCCATTCTTTAAATAGCTAACATATAGCCACTTCTCATTTAATAACATTTTTTTTACCAAAATCTTTACTCTTTTTGTAAAGATTTTGGTATATTTGATTAATGACAATCCGCGAACTGCGGAGTGGGAATAAGTTAGCAGTTTCTGTAGAACCAGTTACGGATGAAGACTTTAAAAAGCTGACAGTTAAACGCTATTTTTTCAATTGGAAAAAACTCAAAGGCCAGCCACTGCTTTTTAAACTGGTACATCCCGTTTCTGGAGATATTCTGGGACTTATGCATCTGCTGGATTTTCCGCAGGAAGATCGCATTGAAGTAAAGCTACTGGCCGTCTCTGTAGAAAATAAAGGGGTCGGCAAGCACTTTGATAGAATCGCTGGTAACCTGATCGCTTTTACCTGCAGGTTGGCAATTGCCAAATATGGTTACAAGGCCTGCATTTCCTTAATACCCAAAACGGAACTCAAGCCGCATTATATCAGAGCTTACGGCATGATGGATGCAGGCCTACAAGTATACTTAGATGGTCGGCCATTATTTAATCTTTTAAAGAAATACATTCAATGAAAAAAGCATTTGCAGGATTGACGGACAAACAGATCGCAGAAAGCTTTGTATTGCCTGTAAAACTATCTATTCGTCAGCAAGCAGAAGCATCAGCACAACTCGCCACTGCTCGTGCTAAAAGCTTGGAACAAGCAAAACCGGTGGATAAACTCCTTGCAAGGATTTTACAATTGCGTTTTCAACTCGAAGATTATTTGAAGTCTGAGAGCTACCAACCTACCAGAACCTTTGGACATTTTTTAAAAGAATATCAGCAATTAGGAGGAAAGAAAAGAAAGGAATTCGCTTACGAGATTAACATACACGAAACCTTACTCAGTCAATTGATTAGTGACCGACGGGAGCCCGGCGAACAGATTTTTATACGCTTGGAACTGCATTCGAATAAAACCATTCCAGCGTCATACTGGTTTCGTCTAGTAGAAAAAAAGAAGGCATACCAACTACAGCATGATAGTAAGATTCGTCAGAGAGAAAAGAAGAATGTGAAAAAAAGTCTGGCATTACAGGAAGATGATTTACCTGTTTTCTAACGACAAAAATTGCCAAGAGTATCAAGTAACACGTATCGTTCGGAATGCTGTTGCAAGTGACTCAATCAGGTCGCTGGGTAAGAGTGTTTCCATAGTTTGTTGTTCTAAAGCAAGATCGCCGGCGAGTCCGTGCAGGTACACGCCCAGTTTAGCTGCCTTCAGCGGTTCATAACCCTGCGCCAGTAAAGCAGTCAGTATGCCTGTTAACGCATCACCCGAGCCACCCTTTGCCATACCGGCGTTCCCTGTGGTATTGAACCATCCTTTACCGTTTGCAGCTATCAAAGTATAATGCCCTTTCAGGATGATGATAAAAGGATATTCAGCAGAAAGCGCAATCGCTTTCTGCTGCCTTTGAAAACTGTTTTCATTTGTACCGAAAAGCCGGTCGAACTCTTTGGGATGCGGCGTAAGCAACGACCCGGAAGGTATTTGAGAAAGCGCCTCTTTTTGCATCTCAAAATAAGTGAATGCATCTGCGTCAAACACCATCGGTCTTTTATACAATTCCAGCAAGGTCTCAATACATTCAGTAGTGCCTTTCATAAACGACATGCCCGGCCCCATACCAACAGTCGCCAACCCATTAAATACGGGTAATCCTCTTTCCCTGGGCAATGCCATCGCTTCCGGCACTGCGGTCTGGATCACCGGCAGTTGTGCTTGCGGTACCAGCACAGTGAGTTTACCAACACCTGATCGCAGGCAGGCTTTGGAAGCGAGTATGGCTGCTCCCATCTGTCCTTCATGCCCGGCCATCAACAATGCATGGCCATAAGTTCCTTTATGAGAAAAACGGTCTCTCTGTTTCAATATGCTGGCGGCATCTTGTTGTTCTATCAATTCGGTCTTGGCATCGATGGTAGATAAAAACGAAGACATCAGTCCTATATTAAGCACCGTTATATCTCCTGTGTATTTGCCATACTCGGGCAGAAGAAAAGCATATTTAAGCGATTGAAAAGTGAGTGTACGGTGGGCCCGAAGCACTGGCGCATCAACAAAGAAATTATCTACCGGCATACCACTGGGCACATCAATAGCTATCAGTTTTGCATTTGATTGGTTGATGTGTTCTGCGAGTGCAGCAGCGAGATCGTGGAGTGGCCTGTTCAAACCCGTACCGAACAAGGCGTCTATGACGAGACTCTCCCGTTCAATAACAGGAAATGCGGCAGGTGATTGTATGAAATGGATGTCTTTACTGAGCCGGTGTAATTTTTCGAGGTTGCGCTGGAAATCATCGGTGCCTTTGGATCCGTATTCCAGTATGTAAACCGTTACTGCTGCACCCGCTTCTATCATCAGCCTCGCAATGACCAGGCCATCGCCACCATTATTGCCTTTACCGCAGAAGACCAGCATAGGCATTTCATTGTATTTATGCTCTATCAGCCATTCGGTGCATTTGAGCCCGGCTCTTTCCATCAGGTCAATAGAAGCGATGGGCTCGTGCTGCATGGTATATGCATCCCATTGCTGGCATTGTTGTGCGCTCAACAATTTCATGGTGCGGTTTGTTGTGCTTTAAAGGTACACAACATCGCATTAAAAAGGGGCTCCATTGCTGAAGCCCCGGTACTCACTCACATTCTTGCAATTATTATAAGATCGATTTGCTCAGGAGATATTCTGCGATCTGCACGGCATTGGTAGCAGCGCCTTTGCGCAGGTTATCGCTCACGATCCACATGTTCAGTGTTTTGGGTTGTGTTTCATCCCTGCGCAGTCTTCCTACAAACACTTCGTCCCGCTCGTGCGCATTCAAAGGCATGGGGTACAAGAGTTCAGCATCGTTGTTCTCTACGATCACACCCGGTGCAGCGCTCAGCAATTGCTGTACTTCATTCAGGTCGAAATCGTTTTCAAATTCCACGTTCACGCTTTCGCTGTGGCCACCCACAACCGGAATACGTACGGTAGTAGCCGTTACGCGGATCGAATCGTCCTGCATGATTTTTTTGGTCTCATTCACCATTTTCATTTCTTCTTTGGTATAACCGTTGTCGAGGAATACATCAATCTGCGGGATCACGTTGAGGTCGATCTGGTATTTATAAGCCATATCGCCTTTCACACCTTTTCTTTCATTGAACAACTGATCTACCGCTTTTTTGCCGGTACCGGTAACACTCTGGTAAGTGCTTACCACTACCCTTTTGATTTTATAACGGGCATGCAGCGGCTGCAAGGCCACCACCATTTGTATGGTAGAGCAGTTAGGATTAGCAATGATGTAATCGTTGCCGGTGAGCACCGATGCATTTACTTCAGGCACTACCAGTTTTTTGGTGGGGTCCATACGCCATGCAGAAGAGTTATCGATCACGCGGATGCCTGCTTCGGCAAATTTGGGCGCCCATTCCAGGGATGTGCTTCCACCGGCAGAGAAAATAGCTACAGCGGGCTTGGCGGCGATACCATCGGCCATGCTCACCACTTTGTATTTTTTCCCTTTGAATTCTACTTCCTTACCTACTGATCTTTCAGATGCTACAGGAACCAATTCTGTTACGGGGAAGTTGCGTTCGGCCAGCACCTGCAACATTTTGGTGCCTACCAGTCCGGTTGCACCTACAACAGCTACTTTCATTTTGTCTACGTTTTTTTAAGGGTTACGTATCCCTTTTTTTTGAGGTTGATTAAAAAGAAAGAGGCCTTCCTGTTTAGGAAGGCCTCTGAGTATATTTTGTCATACACAAACGATCAGGCACCTTCCCGTCAGAGAGGTTTCTTAATACGTTTTGTATGTTTCATGTTCATCATTGCCCGGCGAAGATAGTGGTAAATCTGTTATTAAACCAAATCAATGTCAAAATTCACCAGTTGCACAAACTGTTCAAGGCGTGCATCGATATCACTTTTGCCAATCTCGCGCAGGCGTTGCGTACCGAATTTCTCTACGCAGAACGAGGCCATAGCGCTACCCAGGATAATGGCTGTTTTCATATTCTCGAAAGAGATATCGCGGGTTTTAGCCAGGTGGCCGATAAAGCCTCCGGCAAAAGTATCGCCGGCTCCGGTGGGGTCGAACACATCTTCCAGGGGCAGGGCGGGAGCAAAGAATACCTTATTCTCATGGAACAGCAGCGCGCCGTGTTCTCCCTTTTTGATGATCACAAAGCGGGGGCCCATTTTTTCAATAACTGCTGCAGCTTTCACCAATGAAAATTCTCCGCTCAGCTGGCGGGCTTCACTGTCGTTCACCATCAATACATCCACCATGGCCAGGGTCTTCTTCAATTCATCCATGGCCACTTCCATCCAGAAATTCATGGTGTCCATAACGATGAGTTTCGGACGGGTCTTCAATTGCTCTATCACACTGCGTTGTACAGATGGAAGCAGGTTGCCCAGCATCAGAAACTCACAGTCCTGGTAGCTTTCAGGCACCACCGGCTCAAAATTGGCCAGCACGTTCAACTGTGTATCCAGCGTGTCGCGGGTGTTCATATCCATGTGGTAGCGGCCGCTCCAAAAAAAGGTTTTTTCGTCCTTTTTCACCTGCACCCCTTCCAGGGTAACGCCCCTGGCAGTAAGCGCATCCAGTTCTGACTGCGGAAAATCGCCGCCTACTACAGATATCTGTTTAACCGGGGTGAAGTTGGAAGCGCACCAGGCAATATAAGTGCCCGCTCCGCCAATGATCTTATCACTTTTCCCGAAAGGGGTTTCAATGGCGTCGAAAGCCATGGATCCGACAACAACTAATGACATAATGGATATAAGGTTGGTTACCGGGGAGCGAAACTAGGTCTTTCAAAGGAGTATAAAAAAACTAACATAATAAGATTTTAAGCTGCGATTATTTCCCTAACACGCGTTAGTATGTTATATTCGCGTTATGGCCAGGATAAAAACAGAGAAAAACGTATCGCGTAAAGAGGTGATCGTTACCAAAGCAGCTGCCCTTTTCAGGGAGAAAGGTTTCAAAGCTGCCAGCATGCGCGATCTTGCTGAAGCAGTAGGTGTGGAAGCAGCCAGCCTGTACAACCACATCAAATCCAAAACCGAATTGCTGCACGAATTATGCTTCAGTGTTGCCAACCGTTTCATGCATTATATAGACGAAGTAGAAGCAGAAAAGATCACCGCCATAGAGAAAATTGAAAAGTTGATGCGCTTTCACATCGATGAAATGGTGCATCATTACGAAGAAGTTTATGTGAGCGACCGCGAATGGAAGCACCTGGCCGATCCTTATCTTTCGAATTATCAGAACCAGCGCCGCATCTACCGCAAACGCTTTGCTTCCATCATCGAAGCAGGCATTCGCAATAAAGAGATCAAAAAAATAGACGCACCCACCGCCGTACTCATCATGTTGCACGCAGTGAGCGGCATTGAAAGCTGGCACCGCTCCAAGCAAAGGATCAGTGCAGAAGAACTGGAAGAAAACATGATCACCATACTGGTAGGCGGATTAACGAATAAATAAATGTCATCCCATTTTCACCCGTTAGCGGTAAAGGAAATCAGGAAAGAAACGAATGATTGTGTTTCCATCCGTTTTGATATTCCCGATCCTTTAAAACCTATTTTTCAATACAAGCATGGGCAGCACATTACGTTGCGTGCCTTCGTGAACGGACAGGAACTCCGCCGCTCTTATTCTCTTTGCAGCTCTCCGCTTGACTGTGATGAGTTTCGCATTGCAGTGAAGAAAATAGACCAGGGCCTGTTTTCCGCTTTCGCCAATGAACAATTAAAAGTGGGCGATGTGTTAGAATTGATGCCTCCCATGGGTAATTTCTTTACCGAACTGCATCCCACTCATCACAAACAATACGTTGCTTTTGCAGCCGGCAGCGGCATCACACCCCTGTTCTCCACCATCAAAACCGTATTGCGCACCGAGCCCAACAGCAGCTTCACATTGATATATGGCAACCGCAACAGGCATTCCATTATTTTCAGGGAAGAGCTGGAAGGACTAAAAAACAAATACATCGATCGTTTGCAAATCGTTTATATACTCTCCCGCGAAAAAACAGACGCGCCCATCAATGCAGGACATATCGATGAAGCAAAATGCAAGCTGCTCTTTGATAAAATGATCGATGTGCAGAGCGCTGATGAATTTTTCATCTGTGGCCCGGAAGCCATGATCTTTACCGTGAAAGAACAATTGGAAAAAGCCGGCGTTGCCAAAAAGAACATTCATTTTGAATTGTTCTCTTCACCAGGCCAATCAACACCTGTTGCCATCAGGGAAGCAAGCAAAAAAGAAAGCCAGGCAAAGAGCAAGATCACCGTAAGGCTCGATGGCGTAAGTTTTGATTTCGATCTCGGCTACGATGAAGAAGCCATACTGGACGCCGCTTTGAAGCAAGGCGCCGACCTCCCATACTCCTGCAAAGGTGGCGTATGTTGCACCTGCCGTGCCAAACTGGTGGAAGGAGAAGTAGCCATGGATGTCAACTACGGACTGGAACCGGAAGAACTGGCGCGCGGTTTTATTCTTACCTGCCAGTCGCACCCGAGATCGGCCAGGTTGGTAGTGGATTTCGATGCCAAATGATCATCCTTTTTTCAAATGAGGCCGGATGATGCCCTGCCATAACTTGTATCCTTTTTCATTCATGTGCAAACTGTCGCTGGTAAATAATGCGCCGTTTACAATTCCATCTGCCCGCAGCATGGGACGATGAATATCAATAAATGTTGCTTTGCGTTGCCTGGCCATGAACTGTGCGATCAGGTGGTTTGCTTCGTTGATCACATGCTCCAGGCGCCAGCGGCTGGGACTTGGTTTGATGGATACATACGCTACCGGTACTTCACCCAATGTATGCCTGATCATACCAAACAATTGTTTAAACCTTTTCAATACTATTTGCGCCGTTACTGTATCCGATACAGCCAGGTCATTATCACCACAATAGATAACGATCTGTGAAGGCTTGTAAGCATAGATTACATCCGGCGCAAAATGAATAAGGTCGGGCAATGTAGAACCGCCAAAGCCCCGGTTGATAATGCCATAGCCGGGAAAATACGCTTGCACATCCTGCCATTTGCGGAAGGAGGAACTACCTACAAATAAAATACTGCCTGGCAACGGTGCCTTGATACTGTCTGCTTTTTTAAACGCATCAATCTCTTCCTGAAAAGGAACTTGTGCTGTCAACAGCAGGCCGGAAAAACAAGTCAGTAAAAAAAGAAATGATTTTTTCATTGCAGAAAGATAAGGAAAGAAGGAGTAGTCTTACTTCGCTTTTTCAGGTACGGTTCAAAGATGCGCTGCCATACCTGGTCAATACGTGGGTCGCCCCTTATGCGCTCATCCTTCGCCTTTTCTTCACCTCTACAATGAAGAAAACAGCTCCCGCCCCTACGGAAGTACTTATTTGGTACCTGTCAACTACGAACATCCATCGAATAACATCCGAACACACTAACGCCCGTTAGCATTATAGTGTATTCTTTCGTATTTTTACAGCAAAGAATTCGTCATGGGCTTAACTAATGAAGCTATATTCCAGGATAAGATCGATAAAGAGATCAGGATCGAGCCGCGCGACTGGATGCCGGAAAAATACCGGCAAACATTGATCCGGCAGATCAGTCAGCATGCACATAGTGAAATCGTAGGCATGCTGCCCGAAGGCAACTGGATCACGCGTGCACCCAACCTGCGCCGCAAAGCCATTTTATTGGCCAAGGTACAGGATGAAGCAGGTCATGGTCTTTATTTGTATTCAGCTGCTGAAACATTGGGCATCAGTCGCGATGAAATGTACGAGCAACTGCACAGCGGCAAAGCAAAATATTCTTCCATCTTCAATTACCCTACCCTCACCTGGGCCGATATGGGCGCTATCGGCTGGCTGGTAGACGGTGCGGCCATCATGAACCAGGTGCCTTTGTGCAGAACCAGTTACGGACCTTATGCCCGCGCCATGGTGCGTGTGTGCAAAGAAGAAAGTTTTCATCAACGACAGGGTTTTGAAATACTGCTTACGCTGAGTCGCGGTACCGAAGCGCAACGCGCGATGGCACAGGATGCCGTGAACCGCTGGTGGTGGCCCAGTGTCATGATGTTTGGGCCGAAAGACGATGAGAGTCCTAATTCACAGTTGAGTATGAAATGGAAGATCAAACGTTTCAGCAACGATGAACTGCGTCAGAAATTCATCGATATCTGCGCAGAGCAGGTAAAGACGTTGAACCTCAGTTTGCCCGATCCGGATCTGCGTTGGAATGAAGCAAGAGGACATTATGATTTTGGCGCTATCAATTGGGATGAGTTCTGGCAGGTGATACAGGGCAATGGCCCCTGCAACAAAGAAAGGCTCAACGCCCGCAGGAAAGCCTGGGAAGATGGCGCCTGGGTGCGTGAAGCCGCTGCCGCACATGCATCGAAAAAGAAACAACAAGCAGCTTAATTATTGTCATGAAAGCATATATCCGGAAATATTATTACGGCGATTACGGTGAATCGAAACAGGGACCTGCCGATGTTTCCACGGGAGCACGCAACAAGCATGAATGGCCTTTATGGGAAATATTCATCCGCAGCAAACAGGGGCTCGATCACAAACATGTGGGCAGTCTGCACGCAGCCGATGCAGCGATGGCTATAGAGAATGCAAGGGATGTGTATACCCGCAGGATGGAAGGCGTGAGCATCTGGGTAGTGGAAAGCAAATACATCCATGCCAGCAATCCCGATGAAGCAGCCTCTTTGTACGATCCCGCGAATGATAAAGCTTACCGGCATCCTACTTTTTACGATCTTCCACAGGAACTGAAACATATTTAGATCATGCATGATCCTCTTTTCCATTATTGCTTATTCCTGGCCGACAGTGCACTGATATTAGGACATCGCAACAGCGAATGGTGCGGTCACGGACCGGTGCTGGAACAGGATATTGCATTGACCAATATTGCACTCGACCTCATTGGACAGGCACGCAACTTGTACCAGTATGCCGCATCGATACAAGGGGGTGATGCAACAGAAGATACGCTGGCTTACCTGCGCGATGAAAGAGCATACAAGAATTGCCTGTTGGTGGAATTGCCCAATGGCCATTGGGGACAAACCGTGTTACGTCAATTCTTTTTCAGCACCTATCAATACTATTTGTTCCAGCAACTGATCAATAGCACTGATGTGCAACTGGCTGCCATTGCCGAAAAATCGCTGAAAGAAGTCACTTATCATGTTCGCTGGAGCAGTGAATGGGTAATCCGTTTGGGCGACGGAACAGAAGAAAGCAAACAAAAAATGGAAGAAGCGGTTGACAACTTATGGTCTTATACAGGAGAACTTTTTGTACCTGCTGCATACGAAACACCAGGCTTTGGTGTTGACCTGAACGTTGTTCAAATGCAGTGGCAACAGAAAGTTGCAGCAATACTGGACGAAGCAACATTGGCATTATCCCAGCAAGGCTGGATGCAAAAAGGCGGCAAAGAAGGCACCCATACAGAACACCTCGGTTATATACTGGCCGAAATGCAGAGCTTGCAAAGAACCTATCCCGGCGCAAGATGGTAAATGAAGCTACGATATGGAAACTGTTTGAAAACATATTCGACCCTGAAGTGCCTGTATTAAGCATCCTCGACCTGGGCATTGTGCGGGAAGTGCATGTAAAGAGTAAACAGGAAGTGGAAGTAGTGATCACACCTACCTATTCCGGTTGTCCCGCCATGGACGTCATTGGCATGAGTATACGGATGGCGCTGTTACAGGAAGGGTTTACACAGGTACAGGTAAAGCAGGTATTGTCTCCGGCCTGGACCACCGATTGGATGAGCGAAAGCGGCAAACAAAAACTGAAAGCCTATGGCATAGCGCCCCCCAATCACAAGCAACTGGTATGCACGCCCGACGCTTTCCAGGAAGAAGAGGCTGTACAATGCCCGCATTGCGGCTCTTATCATACACAGTTGGTTTCCCGTTTTGGCTCTACGGCCTGCAAAGCCCTTTACCAGTGCAACGACTGCCAGGAGCCTTTCGATTATTTCAAATGTCATTAACGCAAAAATGAATGCGTATCTTTAATAACAGATTCATCGGCTATGTGTCCTATTCTTTTTCATATTGAGAACGGCATCGCTTATATCACGTTGAACAGGCCCGATAAACTCAACGCTTTCAACCGTGAGATGGCATTGCTTTTACAGGCCCGTCTCGATGAAGCCGCATCGCTGCATGAAGTTCGTTGTGTGTATCTCACAGGAGCCGGCAAAGGATTCTGCGCGGGACAGGATCTCGCCGAAGTGGCAGACCCCGAGGGTCCCGGCATGCAAAAGATCTTAAGCGAACATTACAACCCCATCATCACCCGTATATGTCACATGCCCAAACCGGTGGTGGCCGCAGTGAATGGCATAGCAGCAGGCGCGGGCGCTAATATGGCATTGGCCTGCGATGTAGTGGTGGCGGCACGCTCTGCTTCTTTTATACAGGCTTTCTCTAAAATAGGATTGATACCCGATAGCGGCGGCACTTATCTCCTGCCCCGTTTGGTTGGCTGGCAGAAAGCGAGTGCATTGATGATGCTGGGTGAAAAACTGCCGGCAGACGAAGCCGAAAAAATAGGCATGCTCTATAAAGTGATAGATGATGCAGATTTTGCAGCAGAGACTAAAAAAATGGCGGCCACACTGGCCCAATTACCCACCAGGGCATTGGCATATATCAAACATGCCCTCAATTTATCGGCCACCAACCACCTCGAAGCGCAGCTACAGCTCGAAGATGAATACCAGCAAAAAGCCGCTGCTACCAACGATTTCAAAGAAGGAGTGAAATCTTTCCTCGAAAAAAGAGTTCCCGCTTTTAAAGGATATTGATATGAACGAAAAGGATGTATTAGCCCGCCAGGCTGTAGACTATATGATGCAGAAAGATTATTTCAGCCAGTGGATGGGTGTTACCGTTTTAGCAGTGAAAGAAGGTTACAGCAAAATACAAATGACATTGCGTAAAGAAATGATGAATGGATTTGGCATCGCGCATGGCGGTGTTACATTCGCATTGGCCGACAGTGCATTTGCCTTCGCTTGTAACAGCGATGCCAAAGTTACCGTGGCATTGGATGTTTCCATCTCTTTCCCCAAGCCCGGACTGGAAGGCGATATATTAACCGCAGAAGCCAAAAAGATCAACCAAACCAATCGCACCGGTTTGTACCTGATAGAAGTAACCAACCAGCGAAATGAATTAGTAGCGTTGTTCAAAGGCACCTGTTATAAAACAGAAAAAGACCTGATCAAATAAAAGGGACCGCATAAAAATGCAGTCCCGCTCTTCTCGATTGCTTGTACGATAACCTGTCATTATCGAGGTCATGGACGGATTTGAACCGCCGTATAAGGTTTTGCAGACCTGTGCCTCACCGCTCGGCCACATGACCAAAATGATTCTTTGATCGCTGTAATACATTCAGTAAATGAAAGAATAAAATCAATAGCCCTTTCAGCAACAACATCGTCCGGAACGGACATGACCAATTATAATATTATTCCATTTCATAGAGCAATATTAAAGCGAAAATATTAATCTACCAAATTAGTAGACTATTATTTTTCGTAGTGCTGCTAATACTTCTGCAGCACTACGAAAATGTTATCTGAATGACTTACTCAATTACCACCATATCCCAGTATTTCAACTGCGGCAATGTAACCTTAATGGTATTGCCATTCTGTGTAAATGAAAGCTGTTGCGGAACTCCGTGGTTATCATCCGGACTGGCAACCCATACTTCATGTACCGGGCCATCATAGCTCACTTCAATATCTGCGCCGGTAATATTTACAGGGGTTGTTTGATTACCATCCGTATCGCGCCAGCTGAAATGTGCAGCATTGGCAAAATTGATGAAATGCAATACCTGCGCAGCTCCTATCTTCTTTCCCTGAACAGCTACTTTACCGGTTTGCAGCGGCCATGCGCCAACGTTCATTTTGGCATTGGTGCATGTTACAGGAACCGTATTGAAACTACCACCATCACGAAGCAGGTTTTCATACGCAACCAGGAAGTCATAATACGCCGTCATGGCATTGCTCAATTCGGCGCTCATCTTTAAATTATTATTCGGGAAATATTCTTTACAGAGCATGTGCTCCCCCAATTCAAGATGAGATCCCCCGAACGAAAAGATGACTGCATTGGTAAGCAACACGCCCGGCGTATTAAAATAACCTCCTTTATCTGCCAGCCTATAATCCATATATGCTGTCAGCACCGTTCTTTTTCCATTATTCGCCCAGCTATCGTTGTCTTGTATGATCCGTGCGAGATCGGCATAGTTTTCATTGGGATTCCATACTTCCGTATACAGGAAATCAACAGGCGATGGTGCAATACCCTGCTGCTGTCCAAATTGATTAACAGCATTCATCACCAACTTTTTAGCAGGTGCCGCCGATTTCATGGCAGTTAAAAACGAACCGTAACCTGTTGCAAGATCTGCAATAGTTCCATTGTATGTATAATTCTTACCCAAATCGCCCAACTGGTCTACATGAAACCCGTCGAAGTCATACACGGAATACACGTCATTGTTCTTCGCCGCAAGATAATTTTGCCAGCTGTTGTTAGAAGGATCCAGCAGCCATATATTACTTTTAAACAAGGGCGCCGGCAAATTGAGAGCGGCTTTCGAAGCATGAGCAGCATCGGTATACAGGTACCACTGATCAGATACCCCTGCCGCAGCAGCATCGTTCAATGCACCATAACAAAGATTGTAGAACATGGCTTTCATGCTATAACCATGCGCCAGTGAAATATACTTTTGAACAGTGCTTTTATACGTATCCCTGTTGGCAATATCTTTCCATTGGTCGGCGGGATTGGATACCGTACCAGCCAGCGGTAAATGATGCTCGTAATGCCAATCATAAAACTGTATACCATTAATATGATATCTGTTGAGGTTAGTCATAACAGACAGCATACTATCATTACTCAGTTTACCGTACGACGAAAGGAATCCGTACCGGGGAAATTTCGTCCAGTCACTACTCACATCAACAGCAATGCTGGCAATGGTTTTATTAACCCCGTTCTCCTTGTCAAACACTTCCACCAGATATCCCGAAAAATCTGCAGATGGCGCTTGCCAACTCCAGGAATTACCAGTCAGCGGCTCTTCAGAGAGCACAGTGTTCAAATGTCTGTAACGCACAAAGCTGCCGGCCGGAACCGTATTGATGGTAAGCATCACTTTATCTCCGGGATGGTAACTCGCTTTATCGCTTGTAAGCGTATAAGTGGTCATTCCCGGCGTAACAGGGTTGGCATACGCTTCATCATCCTTCTTACAGGAAGTGAGTATCACAAATATGATAGAGAGAATGAATAATCGATTCATTGTTTTTTGTTTATTCGAATTAAATACTAACGATCATCATTGCTATAGCTTCTGTATCTGGATCGTTTCATGCAACTGGTCCAATGTGACCTTGTAATTTCCGGGAACAGTGATCTGCCATTTATTATCCGGGTTACCCGAAGGAATGAATTTGGCAAGCGTGCTGCTGATCGGTTGGTGATTCACCATAGGCATAAAATAATCGCAGCCCCAGTTTCCTGTTGTGGTAGGTATTTTAAACTCTCCTGCCGTCATAGCTCCCTGCCAGGTAAAGAGGTAGGGATTTGTGGGGTCGGCAGTCATGGGCGCCGGGCTGTTAATATTCCAACCAACCGGCGTGGCATCACCCACCAGCCACAATTGTTTATACGGCGTAAATGGTTGGATGTTGATCTTCATGTTCAGCAGGTCCAGCTTGATCTTATAAGGCCCTGCTGTTGTGATCTGCCATTTGTTATCCGGACTACCGCCTCGTACCAGTTGCACATCTGTTGCCGATAAAGCCGGATGGTTTGCCAAAGGCATATAATAATCGGTACCCCAGTTTCCTGTTGCAGTAGGTATCTTGAATTCTCCCGCATTCAACAGTTCATTGTAATTGAACACAAACATATTACCACTGTCAACACGCATTTCATTGGGTGCACTGATGTTCCAGCCATTGGGCGTTGCATCTCCAACGATCCACAAGCGGCTATAAGGTGGAGTCGTGGGTTGTACAGGCTGATTGATCACAATTTTCATACTCAACAGGTTCACCTTAAGTGTATAGATACCGTTAGCAGAAATATGGAATTTATCATCGGCCTGCCCGAAATCGGTTCTGTAAAACAGTGAATCTGCTGCTGTAGCGCTTTTATTATAAGTGGGTATCCACTGACCAAGTGTAGTCAGGAATTTGAAATCACCTATGTTCAGTTGTCCCGTCCATGTAAATCCTCCCGGCTCCGTTGCAATAGCTGTTAAAGCAACGGCTTTCGTATTATCCCAGCCATTGGGCGCCGCATCGCCTATCAGGTACAATGTTTTGGTAACCGGTTGATAAGTGGTAACACTGATTACAGCAACAGGAGATATGTCTGCACTTATACCGGCTACCTGTGTCTGTGCTATTATTCTCGTTTCCAGCATAAACACCGTGCCGGGTGTTGCATTGAAATGATTCCTGAGTGAATCATTTAATGTCCTAACCGAGAATTTGTTGGAATAAACGGCCAGGCCCATATCCAGGCTGATGGGGTTCGCGAAATTCGTGCCTTGCTTTGCCAGCTGAAGCGTGTACCGGATAGATGCATTGGTTCCTTTGTTGCTGCCCGATGTCCAGTTCAATATCAACGCATCATTATCCCTGTTCTTTTCCTGCAGTACGATTGTATTTACTGAAGCCGATAAGGCCAATACAGTATTGCCTTTATTCAATTCGGCGTAGTTTTCTTTCTTACAACCGCACATGACCATTACCATGACCAAAACGGTCATTATATATTGAGCGTATTTCATGATTTTACTTTTTAGGTTGGTTATCAGTATCCCGCATTCTGTGTGAGATTGGGATTGGTATCGATCTCTTTTTGCGGAATCGGTAACAATAAATGTTTGGGAGCAAAATTGGTTTTACCAATGCTTTTCAGGAATGAAGCCGCATATTGCCCATTGTCGTAACGAATGAGATCAAACCAGCGCTGTCCTTCAAATGCCAGCTCTATCCTTCTTTCCTTTCGGATCCTTTCTCTCAGGTCAGCCTGGTTCAATCCACTCAAAGCCGGCAGCCCGGCCCGCTGTCTCACTTTGTTCAAGGGTACCAGCGCATCGGAAAGATTATTGAGTTCACAGGATGCTTCCGCTTCCATCAGCAGAACATCACTGTAACGCAATACCGGCCAATTGGCTGGATTGGTATCATAATCGGGCGACACCGATTTTGGAACCAGGAATTTGCGAAGGTTATACCCTGTTACAGAATAAGACGACTGATATTGTTTGTTGTCAAAAGAGGGGCCGCCAACATACAGCAATGTTTTATCCTTACGGTTATCGTTGGCTTCATATTGGTTCACAAATTCGGTGGTGGGTTGATCCCAACCGTATCCCCCGGCAACGAAATCGGCATTACGCGGTCCGGTGAAGGTACTTACCCAACTGGCCTGGTTCTCATTACTCCAGAAACTGTAACTGGTTTTGCCAAAGTATTGCACTTCAAAAATGCTCTCACTCGAATTCTTGGTAGCCGGGTTGAAATTATCCGAATAGTTGGTGTTGAGTGCATAACCAAGTCCGGTCACTTGCCTGCACAGGTTCACCGTTTCGGTATATTTCCCCAACGTGAGATTTACCTTGGCCAGCATGCCCATAGCAGCGCCTTTACTGGCTCGTCCCATATCTGCGCCATTATAAGCAGACCGGTCCGGTAACAGGTTAATTGCCTGTTGCAGGTCTTTGATGATGAGATCATACACCTGTGCTTTGGGTGTCCTGGAAGGGCGCAGGTTGTCTTCCGGTGTTTGAGGCTCTGTTATCAACGGCACATCGCCAAATAACCGTACCAGTATAAAATAATAATGCGACCGGAGAAAATATGCTTCACCCAGGATACGATTCTTAAGATTCTGGTTGATATTCATAGCCGGTACGTTCTTCAGTACCAGGTTGCACCGAAGGATACCGGGAGCAGGCCCACGCCAGATGTCCAGCGCAGCTGCGTTATCGGTAGAAGTTACAAAATTGGCAATATCCTGTGTTTCTATTCCATCGGTTCCGCCGCCTGCACCTACAATGCTGTTACCGGCCCAAATATCACTGGTCCATATCCGGAGGTTATACAGTTTGGGCCATTGCAATGGCTGATAAGCGCCATTGATGGCGGCAATAGCATCCGATTCTGTTTTGAAAAAGTTGGCAGTATTGATACTGTCCAGAGGAGCTTTGTCTAAATATTTTTTGCAACTGCTGATACCGGTAACCAGTATAACAGCAGCTATATATTGTAAGGTTCGCATGGTAATCATTTTAATCAATTAAAAGATCAGGTTAATCCCTGCACTCAGGGTCCTCGTTACGGGATACACATTCAGGTCTATCCCGTTAACAGGCACTTCCGGATCGAAGCCTTTGTATTTTGTGAATGTTACCAGGTTTTGTGCCGATAGATAAATCCTTGCTGTTTGCATCTTCACCTTTTGTATCAGGCGTTTGGGCAAAGTATATCCGATCGTTACATTCTTTATTTTGATGTAACTGCCATCTTCCACAAAACGGTCAGACACCCTTGTATTTTTATTGGGATCATTGAAAATGGCACGAGGCATCGTATTGCTGCTACCAGCACCAGTCCAGCGATTCAGTACAGCTATCGTTTGGTTCTGCGCCACAGCCATGCCCTCCTGGTAAATCCTGTTGGCATTGAAAATCGCATTGCCCTCCACACCCTGCATAAAAATACCCAGGTCGAAATGCTTCCATGTAAAACTGTTGTTCATGGCAAAAATGAAACGTGGGTTGGGGTTGCCGATATAGGTACGGTCATTGTCATCGATCTTACCATCGTTGTTCAGATCGCGAAACCTGATATCGCCTGGCGATGTACGGTTGAAAGGATCGCTTCCCGGAACCTGCACGGCATAGTCACCCACTTCTTTCTGGGTTTGGAAAATTCCATTGGTTACAAAACCATAAAAAGAATTCACCGGCAGGCCATTTTTCTGGATGGAAAGATTCTGGTTAAGACCAATGCTTCCGGTATAAAGAGGGGTGCTGTCGTTAAGACTAACCACCTTATTGCTGTTATATGAGATATTGAAACTGGTGTTCCATTCAATCGAGCCTTTCGTGTTGTGCGTAGTGATATTCAGCTCAATACCTTTGTTCTGCACTTTCCCTGCATTGATGCTGGGTACAATGATATCGGAATATCCCGTTGAAATGGGAACACTCATCGGCACCAGCATGTTGTTGGTGTTTTTGATATAAGCATCAGCTGTTACACTGATCCTTCCATCTAACAACAATGCATCTATACCTATATTGCTTTGTTGTACTTCTTCCCAACGAACACCCGGGTTGGGAATTGCCTGGGGCACTACTGCATTAACAGTCTGGCCATTGAAATTGTATTGAATGGTTTGCAGAACAGAAGCAAATGAATAATTGCCAATATTCTGGTTTCCCGTGATACCATAACCAATACGCACTTTAAGGTCATTAACCCATTTCAGCGGCTTCATGAATTTTTCTTCTGAAATACGCCAGGCCAAAGATCCCGATGGAAACCAACCCCAACGATGATTTTCACCAAAGCGGCTGCTTCCATCCCTGCGAAGGGTAGCAGTAACCAGGTATTTATTATCGTATGTATAATTGGCACGACCAATGAAAGAAAGCAAAGCCCATTCACTCGCGTTACCGCTGATGGTTTGTTGCGATGTTCCATTACTCAGTTGCTGTGTATTATCACTGGCAAAATTTTGTACAGACCCATTCATGTAATCATAGCGGTTGTTCTGCGCACTGCTACCGGCCAATAAAGTAAGGTGATGCCTGGAGGCGAAGTATTTATCATACGTGAGGTAGTTATCCCATAACCAGGTTAGGCTCTTATTGGATTGCTGAAAAAGATAACTGTTAGGTTGCGGAATCGGCTGCCAGTTGTATTTAGGCGACCAGGTACGGTTACCCCAGAACACAGCCTGCACGCCACCGGTAGATTTAAACTTCAGGTCTTTGAACAGTGTTATTTCGGTATAAATATTACCCAGTACATTATAACCATTCGTGGTATTGTCAACGACGGTGGCCTTACCTATCGGGTTAATGATATCGCCGTACCAGGAAGCTTGTCCAACAGGACCGCTATATGTTCCATCTGCATTATAAATTGGCTGAACCGGCAATGCTGCCATTGTATTGCGTATATCGTAATTACCGTTGTATTTGGCATCATGGTTCAGTGTCAGGTTATTTCCAAACTTAAGCCAGTCGAACACCTTGGACTCGCTGTTGAACTGTACCGTATATCTTTTATAACCGGTATTGTACACAATGCCTTTCTGGTCCAGCATGGTGCCCGATACATAGTAAGTCGACTTAGGCCCGCCTCCTGAATATGCCAGTGAATAACTCTGAATAGGAGCGGTCTGAAACAAAGCGCCTAACCAGTCGGTTCCTTTACCCAAACTTTCCGGGTTAGCATAAGCGGGATTCTGCGGTTGCCCGTTGTTGGCCATCATTTCGTTGTGCAGGCTGGCAAACTGCGATGCATTAAGCATCTTCACTAGATGGTCGGCCTTTTGCTGACCGGCAAACATTTTAAATTCAAGCGCGCTTTTACCAGATATGCCCCTCTTGGTTGTAATGATGACCACACCATTGGCTCCGCGGGAGCCGTAGATGGCCGATGCCGAAGCGTCTTTCAATATTTCAATGCTGGCAATATCATCCGGACTTAAGGTATTCAACGGTATATCGGTAGGCACCCCATCGATCACCAGTAAAGGATCACTGTTATTGATGGTACCGGTTCCCCTGATGCGAAACGTTACATTGCTGCCCGGAGCACCCGATGATACAACCTGTACACCGGATGATCTTCCCTGGAGCGCTTCGCCGATATTGGCTACCGGTAACGACTTCAGTTCGTTGGTATTAACAGAAGATACCGCACCGGTAAGGTCTTTCTTTTTTTGCGAGCCGTATCCTACCACCACTATATCGTTCAGTGATTGGGTAGTAGCTTTCAATACAATGTCAACTGCAGAAGCCATGGCAACAGGCTGTTGCGTGCTTTCATATCCAATACTGCTGAAGACAAGAATGGAATTTCTACCGGATACTTTTATAGAGAAAAAGCCTTTTTCATCGGTAATGGTGGTATTGGTATATCCTTTCTCAGTAACAGTTACGCCCGGCAAGGGTTCACCTTTTTCATTGGTCACTGTTCCTGAAACGGTTCGTTCCGCTTTTGAAGTCGCCTTTTCTTCCGTTTTATTGGTTGATTCTTTAGGCGGGTTGTTGATGAGGGGAAAGAGGATGATGCGGTCGTTGATCACCTGGTACCCGATGTTGGAGGGTTTCAGCACTTCATCCAGGAAATCTGCGATCCGTTTATTCCTGGCTGTATACGTAATGACCTTTTCTGCATTGATCATATTGGCGCTGAAGCTGAACTTCACTTTGGTCTGTTGCTCAATGGCTACGATCAGCTTTTTGAGTTGTACGTGTTCAGCGGTGATATTGAACGATTTTTGTAAAACAGTCTGGCTGTTTGCTTCGCTGGCAAAAAGAGTCCCGGCAAATACAATAGACATCACTATCTGTATGGCAGTAAATCTCATGGCAATCAGCATAGAAGCAACAATCCGTTGCTTATTTTTCATAAATTTGTTATGTTTTTGTTCAATAATGTTTTGGGACGAAAACGAGAGCTTGAAAAAAGCTATAGGAGCTGGTTGTGCACCACCACAGCCGGCTCTGCTTTTTTAGCTGTTGCAGCATCGTTGCTGCATTGTATATATCAGGGGGGCAGGTACATTTTCTTTTTATTCATACAGTTTGTTTGAGGGTTTGATAATTAATTACATCCCTTCCCTTTGATCAGAATCTTTGTTCCGTTGATCTCAAAGGAAGAGTTAGTAGTCAGGCAAATGATCTTAAGCTTGGTAAATAAATCGGACACAGAGATATCACCCGTGAAAACACAATTATACAGGTTGGTATTTTCAACCACGATCTCAATACCATACGCTTTCTCCAACTGACTAAAAATATTTTTCAGCTTTTCCTGCTCATATATAAAAGCCGATGGCTGGAAGTTGTTGCTATTTAACGGCTCTTGCTCGTTCGCTGCTATTGGCTGCGGCGCTTCAACCAACGTCACTTCAAAAGCCCGGTTCGTATGTTTATACACTGCACGCTGGTTAGGCGTTACAATAACCCCTTTGGTAGATGAAGCCGATTGTAATAACCGATCATTCTCATATACCTGCACCCTGCCTGTTCTCACCGACACTTCAACATTACCCGTTTCCGTATTGGTATTAACAGTAAAGCTGGTACCCAATACACGGGTAACAATATTATTATAGAAGACCAGGAATGGTTTTTTCGGATTTTTGGCTACTTCAAAAAATGCCTCCCCTTCCAGATAGACTTCTCTTGTAGTTGTATTGAAGCTGACCGGGTAATGCAGGGTACTTTTCGGTCTGAGGAAAACCTTGCTCCCATCATTGAGCAGAATTACTTGTTGTGTATCCGTATTATTTTTCTGAATGAGGTCTGTTCCGGGAATGATCGAAGCAAAATTCCTGTCATGCATTGAATACTTATGGATATAGAACCAATAAGAGGAGACGACCATCAAAATAGCCGAAGCGGCGGCTATCCATTTCCAAAGGGGCATCACCTTTTTGGTCACAGGTAATATGGTTTGGGTATTTTTTTCCGCAGCAAAAATGTTGTGTATGATCTCCTGGGAAATATGGGGAGGAAGATCGGTCTGTTCGTATTCCTGTTGGTTTGCGAGGTCTTGAAGAATGTTCTCTCCTAATTGCTCATCGAACTCGTGTGCAGACAGGTATTCAAACAACTCCTCATGCTCTGCACTGGTAATGTCTCCGGCAACATACCGTTGAAGAAGGTATTGAAAGCGTTCCGCTTTATTCATAGACAAGCAAACGGAGATTTGGCACCCCGGTTACTACATAATACAACTCAACGAAAAGACAGGAGTACAAGGATTGAAAAAAATATTTCACCGTGTTCTTCAAAGAAACGCCTGATATGGGCAAGCGCTCTCGACATATGCGTTTTTACGGTTAAAGGGGAAAGCCCCATCTGCTCCCCAATTTGTATATAGGTAAGTTGCTCAAAACGAGCCAATTGGAAGACTTTTTGTTGTTGTTCAGGTAATTCACGGATTGCCTGTTGCAGCAGTTCATTATAAAACGCATCCTGCATCTTATCGGCGGTATTGTCTGTTACAGTGGCCGCCACCAGCTTAAAACCAGCCAGCGCTTTCCATTCCCTGGCAATTTTTTTCAGCCTGTTGATGATGTTGTTTTTGGCAACAGTAAACAACCATGCTTCTATTCCTTTTTCTTCATTAATAGTGGCCCTTTTAAACCATAGTTTCAGGAAAACATCCTGCACCACTTCCTGTGCAAGCAATGGCGATTTAAGATAGCGAATGGCCGTTTGGTAAATATAGGCACGATAGCGGTCATACAATACCTGGAAAGCATATTCGCTTCCCCCAGCAAGTAATGACAGTAATTTGGCTTCTTCGTATATGTACCCGTCTTCGTGCAATCGTATTGTTTTAACAACATTGAAATTAACGGATTTTCACAAAAAACTAAATCAATGCCTCGGGTAATAAGTAATTTTATAGATGATCTATGCATTCCAACAACATATTCCCATCGTACACGAATCCGCTTTCGTACATCCGCAGGCTGCCGTAACCGGCCATGTGATCATCGGCAGAGATGTTTACATTGGTCCCGGTGCTGCCATCCGCGGCGATTGGGGAAAGATCATCATTGAAGATGGATGCAATGTGCAGGAAAACTGCACCATTCACCTATTTCCCGGCGTAACCGTATTACTGAAAGAAAACGCACACATTGGTCACGGTGCAGTGATACACGGCGCCACCATCGGCCGCAACTGCCTGATAGGTATGAACAGCGTGCTCATGGACAATGTAATATTGGGCGATGAGTGCATTGTGGGTGCGCTGAGTTTTATCAAAGCCGATGAACAGTTTGAGAACAGGAGCCTCATCGTGGGCAATCCCGCTAGAAGGATCAAAGCGGTAAGCGATGAAATGATGCAATGGAAAACAGAAGGCACGCAACTTTACCAATCCCTCCCTGAAACCATGCGCCAGCGCTGGCATCCGGTAGAACCACTCAGACATATTCCTGACACAGCAACGGAAGAACAGCTTGCCGGTCTGTATAAAACCTGGAACCAGACACGGAACCCATAACATTATTGTACCTTCGCGCCATTATTCAGCATGGTTTCAACCGCTAAGCAGTGTCCGACAAGAACAATTTCATAGACTATATCCGCATTTTTGCCCGCAGCGGCCACGGTGGCGCCGGAGCAAAACATTTCATGCGCAATAAATTAACTGCCAAGGGCGGTCCGGATGGCGGCGACGGCGGCCGCGGCGGTCATATCATCCTCAAAGGCAATGCCCAGTTATGGACTTTACTGCACCTCCGTTATTTTAAGAATGTACTGGCTGAGAACGGCGAGAACGGCAGCAAGAACAATTGCACCGGTCGCGATGGAAAAGATATCATCATAGAAGTACCGCTTGGCACGGTAGCCAGGAATGAAGAAACCGATGCAATAGAAGCTGAAATACTGGAAGACGGACAGGAAATTATATGGATGAAGGGCGGCCGCGGCGGACTGGGCAACAGCAATTTCGCTACACCCACCAACCAGGCACCCGATCATGCACAGCCCGGTGAACCCGGCGTGGAAGGATGGAAAAACCTGGAGCTCAAAGTATTGGCCGATGTAGGATTGGTAGGGTTTCCCAACGCGGGCAAATCTACCCTTCTCTCCGTAATTACAGCGGCCAAACCCAAAATAGCCAATTATGCATTCACCACGCTCATTCCTCAATTGGGCATGGTGGAATACCGCGACTCCAAATCATTCTGCGTAGCCGATCTCCCGGGCATCATTGAAGGCGCTGCCGAAGGCAAAGGACTGGGACATCGTTTCCTGCGGCATATTGAACGTAACTCCATACTGCTGTTTCTCATACCGGCCGATAGCGCCGATCACCGCAAAGAGTTCAACATTTTACGCAATGAATTGGAAGAATACAATCCCGATATGCTGCAGAAAGATTTCGTCATTGCCGTAAGCAAAAGCGATATGCTCGATGATGAACTGAAAGACGCCATTAAAAAAGAACTACCTGCCGGCATACCCAGTCTTTTTATTTCATCTGTTACCAATACAGGACTGAATGAACTGAAAGACCTGCTTTGGGAGACACTGAATAAGCCTGCAGCCTAGTTTTTACAATTTTCTAACCTTCTTTTTGCATTTTTTTTCAAATCAGGGGTTACCTTTGTGCCGTTCTGGTATTAATCAGTGTAGCTACACGCTGATACTTCGATCGAAATGGTTCTCATTTCCCGCTTGACCCCTTCGATTTCTCTTACGCCTACGAATCATCTGTCTTTGCCTTACGTGCACGAGTAACGAGTATGTTTATTGCTTGCCTGGAGATCATTTGCCTGCGAAATTCATTTTAAAACTTTTAAAAAGAAAAATTTATGAAAACGCAAACAACCATTGCAAAAACAATCGTTCTGGGTAGTATTTTATCTGTAGCTGTACTTTTCTCTACTACAGCTCATGCAACCAACGGAACTGCCAGTCCTAAACATGTAGATTCAGCAGCTAACACCATCGTTAAGCCTGAAATCAAATACATCGGCGTTGACAACGACCAACTCCTGTCATTCACTGTTAAATACAGCAACCAGACTGGCCGCAAATTCAACCTTACTGTACTGGACGAAAACGGAGACAACCTCTATAGTGCAACTTACAATGACAAAAACTTCGTGAAGTCATTTAAACTGCCTGCTTTCAGCGTGAACAACCTCACTTTCCTGATCCAGGATGCTAAAGAAAGCTACAGGGAAGTATTCAACATCGACGTTAACACACGCGAGATCACCGATGTAGTAGTTCGCAAGAACTAATTCACAGGTACACAAGATATATTGGTTGAGAAAATCAAGAAAAAAGCCATCGCATTGTGTGATGGCTTTTTCTTTATGTGTTGAAGAAAGGTTTTATCCCACTGCTTCCGACTGCATACTCCTCGATGCCTTCTTCCTGTCTTCTTCGTTCAATATCGTCTTACGCATACGGATAGATTTGGGGGTTACCTCAATACACTCATCCTGCTGTATGTATTCCATACACTCTTCCAAAGTAAACTGCAATTTTGGAGTAATGCGTACACTGTCATCACTACCGCTTGCACGGTGGTTGGTGAGTTTCTTGGCTTCCACAGCGTTCACGTTCAGGTCACCGGGTTTGATATGCTCAGCGATGATCTGTCCTGCATATACTTCTTCTCCCGGATCGATGAAGAAACTACCACGATCCTGAAGTTTGTCGATAGAATAAGCTGTAGTAGTTCCCTGGAATTTGGAGATCAGTACGCCGTTGTTACGTCCGGGGATGGGGCCTTTCCAGGGTTTGTATTCAATAAAGCGATGCGCCATCACGGCTTCACCTGCTGTATTGGTAAGCATTTGCGAACGCAGTCCGATCAAGCCCCTTGAGGGGATCTCGAATTCCAGGTGCTGCATCTCTCCCTTACTTTCCATCACCTGCATCTCCCCTTTGCGCTGTGTTACCAGGTCAATCACTTTACCGCTGAATTCAGCAGGCACGTCTACCACCAGGTTCTCATAAGGTTCGTTCTTTTTGCCGTCGATGGTTTTCACCAGCACCTGCGGGTTGCCCACAGTCAGTTCATATCCTTCGCGGCGCATGGTTTCTACCAGTACACCCAGGTGAAGAATACCCCTTCCGTATACCAGGAAACTATCGGCGCTATCCGTATCTTCTACACGCAGTGCCAGGTTCTTTTCAGTTTCTTTCATCAAACGGTCGC
>Ga0114932_10000957_pt1 | contig 34007 bp, 27 predicted proteins | sample 2SBtaG_2_FD_87286 | JGI IMG/M metagenome (GOLD analysis project Ga0114932, IMG submission 87286) | Deep subsurface microbial communities from Kolumbo volcano to uncover new lineages of life (NeLLi) - 2SBTROV12_ACTIVE470 metaG | ecosystem: Environmental > Aquatic > Marine > Volcanic ...
CCTTTGCTGCTTCGGAGTATGGGTTAAAGTAACCGGCGGGATAATTAGAGCAGGAGAAAACCGCAAACTTCAGTGGTCTTAAGCCAGATTCAGGAAGCGTTTGTGTTTTGCCGGAGGGGCTTTTGCTGTTCTTACCTAAAAAACGATAGTAGTAACGCTGGTTTGGCGATAATTGAGTAACGTCGACTTTAACTGTGTAGTCTCTGCTGGCGCTTGTTGTGGCTGTTCCAGAACGAATGATACTTGAAAAGTTTTCATCGGCGGCCAGTTCCCAGCCCAGCGTTACTTGTTTTTCTGCGGTATTTTCCGGCACGGCGCGCGTCCACAACAAAATGGCGTTTGAAGTTGGATCGCCACTGGCTACGCCATGGTCAAACTTGACGGAGCTGCGCTCACTGGCTTTGCCAATACTTGCACAGCCATGCAATGCGGTTGATACGGTGACTGCTGCGCCCGTTGCTGCAAATAGCTTTAAAAAGTCACGTCGGTTAAATTGCTTCACTGTTTTACTCCATGCATTTTTCCCAGAGTAAAAGAAATTACTCCGTAAACATGAAGACTTAATGACAGTAAAGTGTTAGCTCAGTCTTAACTTATTCATCATCACTTTTGGGTTTAAGCTCCAGCGCTTGTACCGCTGAACGAACGTCCTGCCCTGAGGTTTCCTGAAAAACCTGTAAGTCAAATTGTGGCAGTATGGCAAACAAGTGATCAAAAATGTCGGACTGAATACCTTCGTAGATTTCCCACGCGGTATCGTTACTAAAGCAGTACACTTCAATGGGCAAACCCTGAGGCCCCGGGTTTAACTGACGAACCATCAGTGTCATTCCTTCGTGTATGTCGGGTCGCTGCTTGAGGTACTGTTTCACGTAGGCGCGAAAGGTACCAATATTGGTTACCTGACGTCCGTTTATAGGGTCGAAGCCTTTCTTTTCCAGACCCGCGTTCCATTCAGATATATCTTTTTCTTTTTGTTCCAGATAATCGCTAAGTAGCGAGAAACGTTTCAGCTTTTTCTTCTGCTCAGCGGACAAAAAGTGAATACTGTTCTGGTCAATGTATAACGCTCGTTTTATACGGCGTCCACCGCTTTCCTGCATGCCCCGCCAGTTTTTAAACGACTCGGAAATAAGACGTTTGGTGGGAATGTTCGTAATGGTTTTATCCCAGTTTTGAACCCTAACCGTATGCAGTGCCACATCAATGACATCGCCGTCAGCGTTTAACTGGGGCATTTCAATCCAGTCGCCGACACGAAGCATGTCATTAGATGAGAGCTGAATACTGGCAACCAGTGACAGAATGGTGTCCTGAAATACCAGCATGGCAACCGCACCCATGGCACCAATTCCTGATAGCAGAATAACCGGAGAGCGGTCCAGCAATGAGGCAATAATGAGAATAGTCGCCACCACATAGACCACTATCTTCGCAATTTGCAGATAACCCTTTATTGGCTTTGTATGCGCGTCAGGCTGCCGACTGTATATTTCGTTAACGCTAGTCATGGCCGCGCTAAACGAACGCGCCAGAGTCAGGATGAGGTACGCAATACTGATGTTGCGTATGATGGTGGTGGCGGTTTCCGGTAAATCCGGTACCAGATAAATACCGCCGGACAGCACTAACGCAGGAACAACCTGAGCCAGGCGGCTGACAATAACGCGAATGCCTATACCCGGGTCACTGCCTAACTGGGTTTGAGACAGCAGACGGGAAATACCACGCAGTAAAACGTGTTTGGTCACAAGCTGAGACAACCAAACCGCTATAACAAGGAAAAAGCAGGCTCCAATTGTGTAGGCCCAGGGTTGGGTTGCCGCCCAATCATGAAACCACTGCGGGTAATCCAGTTCCATCATAATTTTTGTTCCACCGCTGCTTTTAAGTCCTTTCTAAAGCCCAACATAAATACGACTTCTGCTACGACGAATAAGGGGCCAATGGCTAAGCCCATAATATCATCAACGAAAGCCGGTTTGCGGCCTTCAAAATAATGGCCGATAAATTGAAATACCCAGCCGACAACAAACAGACCAATGCTCCAGCTAAGCCATAAGCTGGTTGGTAATGCGGCGATGTCGCGGCCAACTGACAGCGACAGCCATAGCAAAATGGTCATGAGCAAACCTAACTTGATATCCAGACGGATATAAAAAATAACCGCCGCCAGAACAACTAAGTTGGCGGGGGTAATCAAAAAGTAGTCCAAGGGTAGCGCAGGCCGTGATAATAAACTAATGATGCCGACAACAATCAGCGGAATACCGACAATATGAGTCATTACATTCTTACGGTTCCGATGATAAGCCGCATACTGTGCCAGGTGATCAACGATGGTTTTCATAGTCTGTGCCGCTTGATAGCAAAATAGAGGCTTAGATTGCTACGCACATGGCTTGATGTCAATTTGTGTTTATTTACTGTTTTTTTTGATCTGCGACAAATTGCCTCAGTTAAATATATAGAACTGAAAGTAATAAGCTTATAACATAATGTAGTTATTCACCTCAGGAGCTCAACATGTCAGTTAGTAAGCTTATTTTAAAGTCTTTTATTATTTTCATAATGGCTTTTTCTACAAGTAGCTCAGCGTCCGATGACGAAACTTATCAACTTGCAGCCAAAAATCTGCAACAAAGACTGGGTAAAGTACTAATGGGTACTATCCAGAATGAAGGTCATGTCGCTGCTATTAATGTCTGTAATGAACAAGCTCCGGCGATAGCCGACGCAGTTAGTGATGAGCTTGGCGTAACAGTTGGTCGAACAGCGCTGAGAGTTCGCAACCCAGGTAACGAGCCTAATGCAGAACAAGAGCGAGTGCTGAGAGAGTTTGAACAGCTCTGGAGCCAGGCTAAAGGTAAGCCACCGACCGCGAGCTATGTGGATGACAATGGGCATAATGTCTGGATGAAAGCCATTGTAATGCAACCACAATGCGCGGCTTGCCATGGTTCATCAGTTGAACCTGAGCTTAAGCAAGCAATTAACGAACGTTACCCAAATGACCAAGCTACGGGGTTCGAAGTCGGGGAAATTCGGGGTGCTTTTGTCGTTAAGTCAAAAAATTAAAAATAATAACCATTGAATTAATATGGTTGTTATTTAAGCTTATTGAAAGTCACATAATCAGGAGATCACGCCATGGATCTTGACCCGTTGTTACTCTCGCGAATTCAATTCGCGTTTGTTGTTTCTTTTCATGCAATTTTTCCCGTGTTTACCATTGGGCTGGCTTCTTATATTGCGTTAATTTATGGGCTTGCCTTTAAAACGAATGACCCCAAATGGGAACGGTTAGGTGCCTTTTGGACGCAGGTCTTTGCTGTTGTTTTCGGCATGGGCGTAGTGTCTGGCATTGTCATGTCATTTCAGTTTGGTACCAACTGGAGTAACTTTTCTCTCGCGACAGCTAACTTCCTGGGGCCGGTATTAAGTTACGAGGTCGTAACTGCCTTTTTCCTGGAAGCTGCGTTCTTAGGTGTATTACTTTTTGGCCGAGGAAAAGTGCCTAATGGCGTCCACTTTTTTGCTGCGCTAATGGTTTCTATCGGGACTTTTATTTCGTCTTTCTGGATTTTGTCCGCGAATAGTTGGATGCAGACACCCGGAGGGGTAGAAGTTCGCGACGGGATTTATCATGTTGTCAGTTGGGCCGATGCTATTTTTAATGACTCGTTCTGGTATCGGTTCGCGCACATGGGCCTCGCGTCTTTTCTCACAGGCGGATTTGTCGTTGCCGGTGTAAGTGCATGGTTTTTAATACAGAAACGTGACACCGAGCTGCACCGGAAGGCCTTATCTATGACCTTATGGTTGTTGCTGTTCCTGACACCATTACAAGTGTTTATTGGTGATTTGCACGGCCTTAATACTCTTGAGCATCAACCAACCAAAGTGGCTGCTATGGAGGGCAACTGGGAAACGCAAAAAGGCGCTCCGTTGCTACTGTTTGCTATTCCGGATCAAGAACAGCAGACCAATCACTTCGAAGTGGGTATCCCCAAGCTGGCCAGTTATATTCTGACTCATGACTGGGATGGCGAAATACCCGGCGTTAAGGAAAAACCGCCAGAACTGCAACCTAATGTCCCTATTGTATTCTGGTCTTTCCGGATTATGGTTGCTATGGGCCTTCTGATGGTCTTGGTCGCAGTGGTCGGTCTCTTTTTACGGCGCAAACGAGCCTATATGAAGAGTCGCTGGTACTTACAAACATTGCGTTTAATGACTTTGAGTCCTTTTATTGCTGTACTGGCAGGTTGGTTTGTGACTGAAGTGGGTCGGGCGCCTTATGTAATTTATGGTGAAATGACTCATGCAGAAGGCCTTACACCATCACTTACGGGAGGTATGGCACTGTTCACGCTTATTGGTTACTTCCTTGTATACGCCTGTGTATTCGCAGCTGGTGCTTACTACTTAACTCGTGTCATTCGAGGTGGAACCGAAGGTACCGAGCAGCATGAGGACGATAAACATCGCCCCAAACGCCCTATGTCAGCCGCTGAAGCTAGCTTTGATTAAGGATAGTAATGATGAGTGAACCAATTTTTGACTTAACTTATATATGGGCCGGAATCATTGCTTTTGGCGTCATCATGTATGTGTTGATGGATGGTTTTGATTTAGGCCAGGGCATCTTGTTCATGTTCGCTCCAAGTGAACACGATCGGGATATTATGATGAACTCAGTTGCTCCTGTCTGGGACGGCAATGAAACCTGGCTGGTATTAGGTGGGGCAGGTCTGTTAGCCGCCTTCCCGTTGGTTTATACCATTTTCCTGCCGGCATTATATATCGGGGTATTCCTATTGCTCGCCGGACTTATTTTCCGCGGTGTTGCTTTTGAATTCCGGTTTAAAGCGCACACGTCAAAATACTTGTGGAACTGGTCCTTTGCAATAGGTTCAACGGTTGCTTCTTTTGCTCAAGGCGCGGTAGTGGGCGCTTACATACAAGGTTTTGAAACAGAGAATATGCGCTACGTTGGCGGCGCTCTTGATTGGCTGACTCCGTTTACCGTATTGACCGGGGTGGGACTGGTTGCGGGCTACGCACTACTGGGTGCAACCTGGTTGATCATGAAGTCTGAAGGTGAAACTCAGGCATGGGCTTACCGATTAGTTAAACCTCTGTTAGCTGCTGTATTAATCATTTTCGGAATTATTAGCGTATGGACGCCCTTTGTTGACTCGTTTGTGGCAGAACGCTGGTTTAGTGGTTTTACACCAATTTGGTTACTGCCCATATTAGGGTTAGCCTGCGCTTACTGGATTTTTAATGCCGTTAATAATAAACGTGAAGGTACGCCATTTGTCGCCACAATGGGCTTGTTTATTTTTACGTATTTGGGGCTATTAGCCAGCAAATGGCCTTACGTAGTTCCACCGAGTTACACCTTAGCTGATGCGGCTTCAGCGCATGAGTCTCAGCTATTCTTACTACTGGGTCTGCTGTTTGTTATTCCCATTGTTTTAGTTTATACGGCTTGGACATACTGGGTATTCCGCGGTAAGGTCAAAGCTGACCAGGGTTATCATTAAGGCTCAAGTTAATGAGTGCGAAACTCAGTCCAGAATTAGAGGCCGCTTCACTTTATTTGAAAAAGTTAGCGGTGAAAGTAAAACGCCCCATTCAGTGGGCGTTTTTGTTTGGTTTGCTAAAAACCTTCGCAATCGTTGTGCAACTTGGATGCATGGCTTATGTCGCGCAGGCGGTATTGGCTGATAACCGGCCAGTAGAAAGCTTAGCCTATGTCTGGGGCGGCTTAATTGTCAGTACCTTAATAAGAGCCAGTGCTCCTTACTGGCAACAAAACTTTCTCCAGCAAGCAACTTTTCAAGCTACTCAAATTGCGCGCAAGCAATTGCTTGAACGCTGGCGCAGACAGACCGATGCAGGTATGCCGCCAAGTGCTGCCGACGGTGCCTTGCAGCTGGAGCCTGTAGAAGCACTTAAAGGCTATTTTAATCGATACTTGGTGCAACAATACCTGGTGGTTTTTTCGCCGCTAGTCATATTAATCACCTGCTTTTATATTAACCCAGTGGTCGGTTTTTTGCTTTTGCTCAGCGGACCGGTTATCCCTTTATTTATGGCTTTGGTAGGAATTGGTGCCGAGCGTTTGAGCCAAAAACACGCGCAGCAAACTCACGCCCTGAGTCGGATATTTACTGATAAATTGCGTAACTTAGCTACCATTCAGCTGTTCGATGCAGGCTCTGAAGCGCTCTCAGATGTTGCAGCTGCAGGCGAGGAGTATAGGCAGGCGACAATGTCGACCTTAAAGATTGCTTTTCTTTCTTCTGCAGTATTGGAGTTTTTCTCTAGTGTGGCTATTGCTGGGGTGGCTCTCTATGTTGGTTTTGGTTTATTGGGCTATATTAGCTGGCTCGGAGCCGACGAGCTGACGTTGTTCAGCGGGTTGTTCGTTTTACTACTAGCGCCTGAATATTTTGCGCCGTTACGGCAGTTTGCGCAGAGTTATCATGATCGCGCTGCTGCGATTGGTGCTGCCAGTATGCTGGCTGAACCTCCTATGTCTGAAACTTTAAAAGAAGCAAAAACCTTACATAAGCCGGGCCGTGCTGAGTCTTCTAAAACGGCAATTCATTGGCAAAATTTGGCGGTTCAGTTAACGCCTGAATTAGTAATTCAGTATCCAGATACTGATATAAATGCCGGAACTTTAACCGTTGTTAGTGGCCCCTCAGGCAGCGGAAAAAGCACTCTAGTTAGAGTTCTTCTTGGCCAACAGCCCTATTTAGGAGTTCTCGAACTGCATGAGAGCTTTGGCAAAGAGCGCGTCGCTTACTTTGCTCAGCAACCTTTTTTAACCGCAAGCTCCATTCGTAACAATGTAAATCAGTATCAAACCTATGCTGACGTCGACATCATTAATGTATTTGGCCAGTTAAACTTGGGTTCCTTGTTAGCTCAACTACCTGACGGGTTAGATACGCGTCTTGGCGAGAAGGGGATGGGCTTGTCCGGAGGCGAGCGTCGCCGCGTTGCGCTGGCTCGTTGTATGCTGTCCGGTCGAAATTTAATTATTGCTGATGAACCGACAGAGAACTTAGATGAGGTTTCAGCAGAAGCGATTAGGCAGGCGCTGAAGCGGCTGGCTCAAAGTGGTGTAACAGTAGTAGCCGCAAGTCATGACCCCAAGTTAAAAGATGCGGCTGATCAGTGTGTGAATATTGCCATTACAGAGAGGACGCCATGATAAAAAGAGATTGGCGTCTGCTGAAACCCTGGCTAAAGCAACTTAGTAGCTATCGCGTTCAGCTGGTTATAGGTATTACCTTAGCCTTAGCAACAGCGTTATTTGGGATTGGCTTACTGTCGCTATCAGGCTGGTTTATTACAGCTGCTGCGTTATATATCGGGTTCGATATTTATACTCCTGGTGGGGGGATACGTTTTTTCGCTGTAGCCCGCACTGTAAGCCGATACTTCGAGCGCCTTCTGAATCACGATTTAGTACTGAAGCTACAGGCGCGCTGGCGAGTGGCCTTGTTTCGTTTATTGCAGAAAATACCGCTGCATAAAACCTTAGGTTTCCGCGTTTCTGACACTGTTCAGCAATTGACTCGAAATTTAAATGCAATGGATAACTTGCTCATCCGTCTGGTTATGCCGGCACTGGTTTTTGTTCTGGCAACCCTACTATTATCGATTTTCTGGTCTTTCTACAATGCCTGGTTGAGTTTGGTGTTGGTGTCTGCAGCATTTACGACAGGTTTCTTTGTATTGCGATTGGCGATTAAAGGCCGAAAGCTGGCGGTTAAATCTTTAATAAAGCAGCAAAGGTTACGCGGTAGCGCCATGAACTTTGCTGACTCGGTGACAGAGCTGAGTGCCTGGGATTGTTACGACTCGCAAGCAGTAAATGTGTTGAATAAATCACAGGCATTGGAACAGCTGGAAGTAGAGCAGTTACAACTTCAACAACGAACCCAGTGGATTACTGATGTTACCGCTCAATTAGTCGCTTTGCTGGTTTTGGTCTTAGCGCTAGTGCAGTTTGAACAAGGTCAGATAGGCTCTGCAGAAGTCATCATGTTAGCTTTGTCTGCACTTGCCTGGCAGGAACTGGCAAGCGAGCTGCCTATGCAATGGGCGGGTTACGGCAATACATTAGCGGCGGCAAGACGTTTATTAAAGTCAGAAAAAGCCGAGCAGCCGGGTGAATCGCTCCGTTCGGGAAAGCGTAAAAGCAAAGGGCGAGCTAGAGCCGTTACCATTCAACTGAATGAGCTCACGGTCTGGCGTCAACAACGGCCGCTTTTTGAGAACCTGAGCATAAGCTTTGAACCGGGGGTAGTGCATTGGGTTGAGGGTGCATCGGGAATTGGGAAAAGCACTCTGGCTGAAGTTTTAATGGGGCTTTACCCAGACAATTGGATACAAGGTGAGATAACGACAACACCCGACGTTTGCTTGCGAACTGAAGCCAGTTATTTAACTCAGGAAACCGAGATATTCGATGCCTCGGTCCGTGATAACTTAAATCCAAAACGCCTACCTTTGGCAGAGAGTTGGTACTGGAAGGTGCTAAAGCTGGTGCATCTCGATGAAAAAATCGCTTCCTTAGCAGAGAAGCTGGATACCAGGATAGGCCCACGGGGAATACAGCTATCTGGTGGACAATTGCGCCGGTTGGCTCTGGCAAGAGTACTGTTGCAGGATAAACCGGTGGTTGTTCTGGATGAGCCATTCGCAGGTATTGAGCGTCATTTAGTTAAAGACATACTGGAGCGACTGGTGGCGGAAAAAGAAGATAAAACATGGATTATTATTAGTCATGTAAGTGTCGACGAAATCAACGCCGAAATTCCGGTAGGCCAACGCCTTATTTTATAGGAAACAATACATAACTGGTGGTAACTACAGGATAGTAGCTACCCCAGTTGAAAACTCGATAGTTACTTTTTCTTTTCTTTAAAATCACAAGCCTCAGGCACAGACTGAGGCTCTGATTTATCAGTTAAATGCTTCGGAACTGCTAGCCACTCTTTTCCTTTAAGCATAAGATCCCAGTAGATCCAGGGCAGCATCTTTTCTTTAAGAAACCATGAAAGCCTTGAGGGTTGGGTACCGTTGACCAGCCATTTAGGTAAGGTTGGTTGTAATTTACCACCATAACCGAATTCGGCCAGTACAATTTTGCCACGCTCTACTGTTAGTGGGCATGATCCGTAACCTTCATAAAGTGCCATTGACGGATTACCTGCGAGCGTTGAGATAATATTCTCGGCTACCACAGGGGCTTGTTTGCGAACGGCGGCAGCAGTTTTTGCATTGGGTGAATTAGACACATCCCCGACAGCAAAGATATTTCTATAGCGTTTGTGTTGAAGAGTTTCTGGGCTTACATCGACCCAGCCTGCAGTATCAGCTATGGGGCTTGAAGCAATAACATCAGGTGCAGTTTGTGGTGGACAGACGTGCAGCATATCAAAGGACTTAACCACTTCTTTGATATTGCCCTCGACGTCGGTAACCTCAAACGTGGCTTGCTGATTCGGCCCATCGACCTTAACCAACTTGTTTTGGAAGGCTAGATTGATGCCGTACTTTTCTACGTATTTCTCTAGTGCCGGTACATAGTCTTTGACTCCGAAAAGTGCGGCACCTGCGGTACAGAATTCGACAGAAATATCGTTTAGAACACCACCGCGATGCCATTCGTCACAAGACAAATACATAGCTTTTTGCGGTGCCCCTGCACATTTAATGGGCATTGGAGGTTGTGTAAAAAGAGCTGTACCGGACTTTAACGACTGCACAAGTTTCCAAGTGTATGGTGCCAAATCAAAGTGATAATTCGAGGTCACTCCCTTCTTGCCAAGGCTTTCACGTAGTCCGGGTATCGCGTCCCAGTCAAGTTTAAGCCCGGTAGCTACAACTAATGTCTGATATCCAAGGATATCTCCATTTTCCAACACGACTTGCTGTTGCTCTGGAACAAACTGGCTTAACGTCGTTTGATACCATTTGGCTTGCTTTGGCATAACCGAGTTCATTGGGCGTTGCGTTTGCTCTGGCTTAAAAACGCCGCCACCGACCAATGTCCAGCCAGGTTGATAATAATGAGCTTGATTAGGTTCAATAATAGCGATGTCCAGGCTTGGTTGACGTTTCAATAAACTCGCAGCTACGGCTTGTCCCCCAGCACCACCGCCCACTATGACGACGCTGTGATAGATTGATCGCTTTGAAGTCGAGTGTGGCTGTTGGTTTCTTTCTTCTAGGCGAGAAAGTTGCCCGTTAAGGTCATAACCAGCCTGTTGAGCGATATTAAGAATAGCTTTCGGAGGAGTGACGTGAACTTCTGCGAGAGCCCACAAAGTGCAAGAACGAGTTCCTGTTCGGCAGTAGGCCAGTATGGGGCCCTGAACTTTTTTTATAAGGGATTGAAACTCTGTAACGTCGCCATCTGTTATTTGCCCGGAAAGGACAGGTAAATGTTCAAACGCGAGTCCATTTTCCTCGGCTGCTAGCCTAATTGCCTCAGAGTTTACCTGGCCTTCGCTCTCATTGTCAGGGCGATTGCAAACAATGGTCTTAAAGCCCATTGAAGCAGCTGTATCAACATCTTCTGGGGTAATCTGGGAAGAAACACTGATAAAAGGGCTAAGGTTCCGAATATCCATAAGTAGTCTCCCCGTTTAAAAAAGGTTTAAAGGAATTTTTAAGTAACGTTGGTGATTATCTTCTTCGGGTGGCAATTGGCCAGCTCTCATATTCACTTGAACGGAAGGCAAAATAAGGCGAGGCATGTTTAAAGTTGCATCACGCTCGGTACGCATTTTTACAAATTCGTCTTCTGTTTTACCAGCGCCAACGTGAATATTGTTTTTCTTTTCTTCACCAACAGTGGTTTCAAATGCGTAGTGGTTGCGATCCGGCGCTTTATAGTCATGGCACATGAATAAGCGAGTATTATCAGGTAATGCGAATACTTTCTGAATTGAGCGGTATAATGTTTTTGCATCGCCACCTGGGAAGTCACAGCGTGCGGTGCCATAGTCCGGCATAAACAATGTGTCACCCACAAAAGCGGCGTTACCGATAACATAAGTGAGGCAGGCCGGGGTATGGCCAGGAGTGTGTAGTACGTGAGCTCTCAGGTTTCCGATAGTAAAGTTATCTCCATCGGCAAATAAGTGGTCGAACTGGCTGCCGTCGCGTGCAAATTCAGTGCCTGCATTGAATGCTTTACCAAACGTATCCTGGACGGTCTTTATGTGTTCACCAATACCCAGCCTAGCCCCTGTTTTTTCTTGCAAGTAAGGGGCTGCAGATAAGTGATCTGCATGAACGTGAGTCTCAAGAATCCAGTCAACAGTCAAGTTATTATCATCAATATATTTAAGAATACTTTCTGCTGAACGCGTGTCTGTACGGCCTGATGCGTAGTCAAAGTCAAGTACCGAGTCGATGATGGCGCAGTACTCTGAACTCGGGTCTCTGACGACGTAACTGTAGGTGTTAGTTGGTTCATCGAAAAAGTGTTTAACCAATGGTTTTTGATCCTGTGACATATCTCTAGCCTCTATTAATGCTTGCTTATTCTAATAAGTGATAAGTATATAACTTTTAGTTCAAGATACTCGTTATGATGATTGCGATCAAATAACAATCAGTTATAAATATTCTTTCTATTAGAACTATTTAATTAATCTAAAATATCGATTAAAGCAATCGTTGCTACGGACTCCCGCTTCCCTTGATATAATAGCTTTTTGTTATATGCTTATAACCAAATAAAAGGAGGTGCATATGACAAGCATTATTCGTAAAAGTCCATCAACCGGCAAAAAGTCCCCTGATGTTTGGGGTATTTATGAAAAAGATACCGGCTCAGTGCAGTATATTGTTGCTGATCCGGCGACCAAGAAAGCCGCTTTAATTGATGTGGTACAAAACTTTGATCCTCGCAGTGCCCGGTCATCCTATGAAAGCGCTGACGAAGTTCTGAAGCTAGCAAAAGATAATGAATTAACCATCGAGTGGGTATTGGATACTCACCCACACGCGGATCATTTGATGGCTTCACATTATTTGAAAGAAAAAACCGGGGCACCGAATGCTATAGGTGAAAAGACTTGTGCTATAGCCAAGCTTTGGAGTGACTATTACAACGTTTCTGGCCTGTTCGATCCTCGCAAAGATTTTGATCACCTTTTTGAGGAAGGGGACAGCTTCAAAATCGGGGACCTGAAGGTGGAAGTTTGGTTATCACCTGGACACACATTAGGTTCAATTACTTATATTGTCGGTGATGCGGCTTTTGTTCACGACACCTTTATGTATCCGGATAGCGGCACATCCCGGGCTGACTTCCCGGGAGGCTCCTCGAAGGAATTATGGGATTCGTTGCAGCGGATCTTAAGCTTACCAGGCAATACCCGACTTTTTGTTGGACATGACTACGGCAAAGGTGGGCGCGAAGCACAATGGGAAGCAACTGTTGCACAACACAAAGAATCGAATGTCCATTTGTCAGGTAGCGTGAAAGAAGAGGAATACCGCAAAGTACGCGATGAGCGCGACGCGACACTGGCATTACCGGACAGAATGTTACACGCCCTGCAGGTTAATCTGCGAGCAGGTAAATTACCCCCGACTGAGAATGATGGAGAGCATTACTTCAAAATTCCAGCGAATAAATTTTAATAAATATTTTTTTCAAAGAGAGGAAAACATAATGAGTTTACGTATAGGTAGTATTGCACCGAACTTCACTATTGAAACAACAACTGGAACCATTGATTTTCATGAATGGGCAAAAGGGTCATGGACTTTTTTCTTTAGCCATCCGGCGGATTACACTCCGGTATGCACTACTGAAATGGGACGCACTGCTCAACTGGCTCCTGAATTTGCTAAGCGCAATGTGAAGCCTTTAGGACTTTCAACGGATACAGTGGACGAGCACCTGGGCTGGATCAAAGACGTTAACGAAACTCAAAATACCGTTTTAGAGTTTCCAATTGTCGCGGATAAAGACAAAAAGGTTGCTGAGCTATACGACATGATCCACCCTGACGAGGATGATAATGCTGCTATTCGCTCAGTGTATATCATCGATCCGGATTTAAAGATTCGCTTGACGATGACATATCCCATGACAGTAGGTCGTAATTTTGCGGAAATTTTGCGAGTGATTGATGCTCTGCAGACCACCGATAAACATGAAGTTGCGTGCCCGGCCGATTGGGAACCAGGTAAGTCAGTAATCATTCGTCCGAGTGTCTCTGATGAAGAAGCTAAAGTTAAGTTCCCGCAAGGTTGGGAGACGCTTCGTTCATACTTGCGCTTGACCGATTTGGATAAATAACAGCGACATAAAAAAATGTGACCACAGTTGGAAAGGTCGTGTGTGAACGCGGCCTTTTTTTATAATTCAAATTAGTTATAATCATATTCGTTTATGGAATATCCAGGGGGTTAAAATGCTAATCGCAATATTGGGAGCTGTAGTTATTGGCCTGAGTTTGGGGTTATTTGGCTCTGGAGGCTCCATTCTGACTGTTCCGGTGCTGATGTATTTAGTGGACATGCCGGCTGGGGAGTCCATTGCATCTTCGTTGTTAATTGTTGCTGGTATCAGCTTATTTGGGTCGATTTCTTACGTTCGTCGTAAGAATGTCAGTTGGCGGCACTTTTGGGTGTTTGGTATTCCAGGCATGGTAGGTACATATGGTGGTGCATGGTTAGGAACTTTGGTCGATAGTCGTTGGCAACTGCTGACCTTCTCTTTATTAATGATTGTAGCAGCTGGATTGATGTGGAGAAGCAGGCCAAAACCGCCGGCGCATGTGTATTCGATGAATTATGCGAAGGTAACTTTAGAAGGCTTTGTCGTCGGTATCATTACTGGTTTTGTCGGTGTCGGCGGCGGGTTTCTGATTGTTCCCGCACTCGTTCTATTGGCCGGTCTGTCTATGCCGGTTGCTATTGGTACAAGTTTGCTAATTATTGTCATTAAATCTATTGCTGGTTTCTTTAAATATTACGCAGTGATGTCATCAAACGATGTTCAATTCGACTGGTTAATCATTGGAATTATGATCCTCGGTGGTGTCTTTGGCAGTGCTTTTGGCTCAAAAATTGGCCGCAGTTTACCGAAAGAAAAGTTGCAAAGAGGGTTTGCAGTGTTTCTAGTGTTAATGGGAATTTTTGTGATCGTAAAATCAGTGGCTTGAAAAATCGTTTATTTTGAAAGCCAACTATATTTTCGCTTTATGAACCAATTTTTTTCTATTGCTCAGTTACTCGCTAACCGCTAACCTAAAGCCTTTATTTTCAGCAGGCATTGAGTAGGAGAAATCCGGTGGCGTTTGATTACGGTTCGATTGATCTTGGGTTAAAAAACCCGTTTAAAACCGAAGGTTTGGTAACGAGTATTCGTGGGGTTGTGCAATCGCTGTTTGGCGTGTATTTGCTAATAGCGGGTGCTGGTTCTGTAAAGCAAGACCCGATTATGGGTTGGGTACTGGCTATTTTCGGTATTTCACTTCTGGCCGTAGGTATTAAAGTACTGAGCGGCGGCATTATGGCAATGCTGCGCTACTTTGTTGGCCGTAATCACCCTACTTCACTGGCTCCTAACTTTAGTAAATCTGAGCGCAGTACTGCGCAGGAAGAGTCGCGTTATGTTGCTTATAACGATCAGGCTCTGGAAGAAATGCTTATGGGCCGCAAAAACAGCACCTTTATTGAGCCCAAAGGCTTACTGGCTCGAATAGCTCACACGGTATTTCCCAAATTGCTGTTTATGCCTTACCCCATTCGTAACATGGCGCAACGCCTGTTAGGTGCCTGGGTGCGCACTCTTACCGCAATGGTTGCGTTTGGCTTTGCTGCTTTTGTGTCCCTGGCAGGCTTTGCCGGAGACGCAGGTGTGCTGGCTTTTCCTGTCTATACTGTTTTATTAACGCTTTATATCATGCACGTATGGAAGGCGGCCGGTAAGGCTATATCCCGTGGTGCGGAGCAGACTATTGAGTCAATGGGCAGTGGCAGTTTGGCCAAGATTATTGCCTTCGCATTATTGCTGCCCGTTGTGGTTGGACTGGTCGTAACTTGGTGGTTGACCGCAACAAACGTTACAGCAGCAACGGTCGAGCAATATTATGCGGCTTTGCCGGACTTTCACGCGGGTTGGTACTTGTTTGCTGTCTTTGTTGGTGCTTTGATTTGTACTGTTGTCACTGTTGTGTTGCTGAAAAGACGTTTAGCTCATGCGAATCCTGTTTCTGAAGTATCTGAATTACGGGAAAATTGGCAGGAGTCGGTGCATCCTAAAGAGATTTTTATCAACCTGGACAACCTGGTTATGGCGAATCGCCGTTATCGCGAAGTGCCAAACCGGGTTTACCGTGAACTGGACCCTAACTTAAAGGAACACGTTGACGGCAAAGGCGCCTTTAGCGGCGAGATGATTCAGGAAATTCAGCCTCAGGTAAAACCTATGGGACTGGGCGGGTTATTTGATAAGTCGCGTTTGGTCAGTTTGCTGTTGGGTAATAGTCTGTTCATTATTGGCGTGCTTTTTACCTTTTTCTTAGCATATGCCGCGGTCGATTTGGTGAGGGTTCTTGACAGCATGAACTACCGGTTGGGTGAAGACACACCTTATAACGACTTAATGACCCTGGCAGGCGTGTTTATGACTGTCGTCCACTTCTACCTTATCGGCTATGTATTACGTGCTTTTGCAAGCTTATCGGCGAATATCGCGCACCTTTTCTATGCGGAAATTCAGTTTGAATCCATGCTTATCTACTTTAAGTGCGAAGGAACCTTTACTGAGTCTAAAATCTCAACTGGTACCGGTATTCATGACAGTACCCGATCAGAGAATACATTGGTGCGCAGTAGCATTACTCCCTGGGTTATCGTGTCACGCATTGTGTCGACGACTTTTGCTGCTACAGGAGTGAAAAACCTGGAGCATCCGCGACACATTCTGGAGATGCACAAATCGGATGACCAAATGGCGTCTATTCGCAAGGATGTTATCGACTTCCTGAAAGACCGCGAGTCTATTGCTTCCATTACCAGTAATCGCGATTTGGGCAATGCTTCTCAAATACATCAGTTAAATGAGCAGACCCGCGCTATTCCGACAGACCAGGAAAGGCTACAGCAGTCACAGGCTAAGACTTCTGACGAAGAAGCCGCTGGTTACCTTCGTCAACAGGAAGAGTTGGGCTCAGACAACGACACTGAAACCGACAAAGAACGTTAGTTTCCTGTGTTAAAGCCGCAGGCGGGTGCTTTGCCCGTCTGCACCTGCTACCAAGGTGGAGGCTAAGCAGTATGTCACACGATACCATTGCAATGAACAAAGAGCGGCAGGATTTAAGTGGCCTGGAGGCTGTCTGGTTATTTGGTTATGGCTCACTGATTTATAAAGTCGACTTTCCATATCTGGAACGGGCGGCTGCCTCAATACAAGGATGGTCACGACGTTTCTGGCAAGGGTCACACGACCATCGGGGTACACCCGACGCTCCGGGCAGGGTACTGACTTTAATAGAGACCCCAGGCGAAGAGTGCACCGGAATGGCCTACAAAGTCTCACCCGATGTATTTGAGCATTTAGACCATCGTGAGAAAAACGGTTATTTAAGATTTACTACGCCGATGAGTTTTCGTGACGGCAGCCAACAAGAAGGCCTTGTTTATATTGCGACAGAAGACAATGAAGCGTTTCTTGGCGAGGCTACGGCGTCGGAAATTGCCAGCCATATCGCTCGTTCGTCCGGCCCCAGCGGGCCCAATGCCGAATACCTGGTCAAGTTGCAGTTGGCGCTACAGCAACTGGGCGTCAACGACCCTCATATTACTGAGGTTTATGAGGCCTTAATGGCAGACCGGGCTAGTTAGTGTCCTGAGTAAATACGGTGTCGGCGGTTTGCGGTAACATGTAAAGCTTACCCTGCCAGTAGTGGCAACCAAATTCGGCGAGTGTATCTAACTGTGCTTGGTTTTCTACGCCTACCGCTTGTACTTCCAACCCCAGCTCTGAGGTCATGCGAATAACCGCACGCACCAAATTGCGCGAGCGTTCGTTAGTATCAAGATCGCGAATAAACTCTCTTTCTATTTTAATTTTGCTCACCGGCATGGTTTTCAAATGCAGCATGCTGGCAACGCCTTTACCGAACCGGTCAATAACCAGAGTTATACCAAGCTGATGTAACTTCTCAATAATTTCCAGAGTGTGCGGTAGCGGTTCTTGTAAGCTGCTTTCACTTAAATCAAATTCCAGTTTTGCCGCTAGCTTTGGGGTCTTTTTAACAAACTGGCTGACTGTCTGATAAAGCTTCTGTGAAATTTGCTCGGTTGCCAAATTAATACCGATTTTTCCCGGAACGGTGTCTTGCTCCTGCCAGAGATCAATTTGCTCGATAACCTGTTCAACCACCCATACTCCCAGGGTGTCCAGCATGCCATTGGCATCAAATTGTGGCAGGAACTGGTCGGGTTTTAATGAGCCAAGGTCGGGGTGCTCCCAGCGCAGCAGAGCCTCAACGCCGACCACCTGATGCTGCATGTTAAGCACGGGTTGATACACCAACTGCATTTGCCCGGTTTGCAACACACTGCGGACGTCTTCTTCTAATTGAATTTCATCGTAAGAGCGGGTTTCCAGCTCTTGTTTAAAGTAAGTGCTGCTCTCATTGTGCTCGTCTTTAGCAGAGTTCATTGCCAAATTGGCCTGAGCCAGAAGCTTTTCGGCATCGTAGCCGTCGAGTGGGTAAACGCTGGCGCCAATGCTGGCTGCCAGTTGCACCTGCCGCTGGCTGTCCGACAATATGAATGGCGGTTCGTACGCGGCCTGAATTTCCAAAATAATGTTCTGAATATCGATGTATTCAACAATATGATTCAAAACGACGGCAAATTCATCACCACCGAGGTTATAAAGTTTGGTACCGAAGGGAACGGCTTTTTTCAGTCTAAGCGCCAGGCGTTGTAAAATCTTATCGCCAATATGATGGCCATACTGGTCATTCACCTGATGGAAATGATTAACGTTCATTACAATGACGGCAGCCAACCTGTCGCTGGGCAATTCATCTAATAACCGGGTTAAATCCAGTGCCAGCGAGTTGCTGTTAGGTAAACCGGTTAAGTCGTTAAAAAAGGCCAGCTTTTGCAATTGCCGCTGCTGCAATTTCATTCGGGTGACATCGCTTAATGTCGCAATGTAGGCCGCTTCCCCGGGGAAACTAGCCGGGGCTTCACGAACGGTTAAAATGGCAGAGTAACGCTGTTTATCTATATCGCGACCCACTATCAAAATACTCTGGTTACAGGGGAAGCCTCCGTCAATATCATCAATTTCCGTTGCTGATAGGAGTTCCTCGAGTCTTGAATTCAGACAGGCTGATTCGTTCAAGCCAGAAATGTCGGTAAATGGTGTATCAATCGCTATTACCCGACGGCGCCCGTCCAAAAGCGCAATGCCTGACAACACGTCATGCTCTGAGCTTTTCCCGGAATTAATGCTGGTGGTATCATAGTAGTCGGCAGAAATATTCGTCCAGGATCCCTGAAAGCGCAGCGGTTTCTGACTGCTGCGACGTACCTCGTCTCTAACCCAAACGTAATGCCCCTGTTGGTGACGAAAGCGGTATTCACAAACAAATTGTTCTTCTTCAAAGCCGCGTAAAGCTGTTTTCTTTACTGTTTTTACGTCGTTAGGATGAATGTTGTTCAGCCACCAGCCCGGTGCCATTACCTCTTCTGTTGAGTATCCCAGAATGCGTTCGCAGTTTGTGCTTACCCAGTCGACGCAGAAGCCGGAATCGAGAGCCCTAAGCTCATAGTGTACGGTTGGGCTGTTGCCGAGATAGCTATGCAGTAACTCACGAGACTTTTTAAACCGTAAGAACCAAATGCGGCGAATAAAGAAAAACAGAAAAACGACGGATAATGCGACAAATGCCCAGGGTTCCCATTGAATTAAGGTGGTTTTTATGTCGGCTTCTACCGGTAGCTTAGGAATTAGGGCGTTAGTGCTTATTTCCCAGACAATAGCAGCAATAATATAGCTGAGCGCCAAAACAACTTCCGGCCGTTTGAAAAAGCGTTTGTGCGACGCTCTGTGCAGTGTTAACTCTCTTTCATCTCTCATTATCGTATCCGTGCCCAGGGTATCTCTGATTTCTTCAATGACTTACTGAGAATAGAGCCTTGTAATTCCTCACACCCTATTTGCTTTAACAGTAGCAGCTTGGCGCGATCATTGATGCCCGTGGCTATGGTTGTTAAACCTCGGGCTCTGGCCATTTTGATCATAGAGGCTAACTCTCGTTTTTGATCGCTGTGAGACGTGGCTTTTTGCACTAATTCCTCAGACAGTTTTACCGCATCTACAGGCAGCACAAAAAGTGACTGTATAGTGGAGCGGCCTTCCCCAAAATGCGAGGCAATAACATTACAGCCAATGCTGCGTAGACGTTCCAGATAGCGTTTCGATTTGTCTGACAGTGACATTAAGGCTCGTTCACTGACCTCGATATTAATATTTTGTGCTGGAAATTTGGTTTCCTGCAGCTCGTGCGCTAACACATTAAGTACAAGCGGGTCGACAATGTCATTAATGGTCACGTTAATAGCGACGCGTACAGTCACTTTTTGTTTTTGCCATACCCGCAGGTCTTTAAATGTGCGTTGAATAATCCATGACGTAAATTGCTGAGTTAAAGAAGCCTCTTCTATCATTGGCTTAAATTCTTCTAAACTCATACTCCCCCGCTTGGGGGGCACCCACTTGGCTGAAACTTCCAGTACCGAAAAGTAGCCTGAATTGGTGTTCAGGCGTGGCTGATAGTAAAGCTGAATATCATTATTCTTCATTGCCTCGCTAAACTGACGCGAAAAAGTGACCTCTTCAATTTGATCAATGGCCTCATTTTGTTCCAGAAACGAAAACTGTTGTTTCTTTTGAAAGGCATTGAAGGCGTGTGACTGAGCTTCGTCGAAAACTTTCTGGTGGTCTTCTTTAAGTTGTTCTTTTTTCACCCTAAGCACACCAGCGGTGCTGTCCATTTGATAAGAAACACCGTCAATGACTATGGGTTGCTCCAAAAAGCTTTCTATTTTTTGTTGAAGTTCTTTTGAGTTTTCTTCAGCTTCAGAGCGAACCCCAACCAATTCGTTTCTTGATGTCTGACCAACTTGCACCTGGTCTCCAAGGAGTTTTTTCAGTTGAACAGCCATTTGCTTAACAAGTTCGTTGGCTTTTTCAGTTCCTACTTGCTGCTGAATTTTGTCCATATTCTGTAAGCGGAAGTTGAAAATATCGACCAGGTCATCGGGTGAACTGCCTTTTCCATGGCCAATGCTTTCTAACTGTCTTAGCAGGGCGTTGATATTGGGAAGGTCGGTTCCCTGGTATTTGAATTTGGCCGTTTGTTCGGCACCACTTAATTCTTTTATGACTTTGGCAACCATTCCCGCCATAGTGGCCACAAGAGTATAAGCAACCATGCGAAGCATCCAGCCGCCGACAATTTCGTTGCCGCTTATCAGCGACTCGGAAAAAGAAAAGGGGCTAAGTAATAGTCCGCACATGAAACCAGCCAGGGCACCAATGCGTGACCCCAGCAGTAAACCGGCAAAAATCAATGGAAAGTAAAGTAGGTGCTCGTAAAGGCTCGGAAGCCCGCCCGTTATCTCAATGACCCTGATAATAGCCGCAATCAGTATCGCCAACACGAAGCCCATGAACACCTGTTTTTCGGCGTTCATCTCGGTGAAGTTGACGGCACTTTCTTTGAGCCAGCTGGTAAAGCTGTTTGGGTCTTCCAATTTAGGCATTTATTCTTATCAGTTGTGATAAATTAGGCAGTTAGCTATCTTGAGGTTGTTATCAATCTTAACTTCTGTCAAGTATTTAAGCCGAGAATCATTAACATCAAGGAACCAGCTATGCGGGAATCTTTAGAACGGCGGTCATTTTTACTGACATTGATTTTAGTCAGTATCGCCTTCGCCTGGGTACTTATACCGTTTTGGGGAGCTATTTTTTGGGCTTGTGTGGTGGCTGTCATTTTTTACCCGCTACAACAAAAACTGAAAAAGACGTTTGGAGACAAGCCCAACCGGGCAGCTCTTGTAACCTTGCTGATTGCATTGGTTATTGTGGTGATTCCGGCGCTGGGTATTTCATATTCCTTTGTTCAGGAGGGGGTTAGTTTTTATCAGCGGCTGGACGAAGGCAAAATTAACCCCGGTAAGCTCTTTGATGATATTCAAAAGGCGTTCCCGGTTATTAGTGACTTGCTTGCTCAGTTTGATATTAAAGCCAGCGATGTACGGGAGAAAATATCATCAGGAGCCGTTAGTGGTAGTAAGTTTTTGGCTGAAGAAGCGTTAAGCATCGGTCAAAATACATTCTCTTTTATCATTAGCCTTTCGCTAATGATTTATTTGACCTTTTTCCTTTTGCGGGACGGTCACTTGCTGATTGACCTTTTAGTAAAAGCGCTGCCTTTGGGCGATGAACGAGAACGTAAGCTGTTTACTAAATTTGCAGAGGTAACTCGGGCAACAGTGAAAGGAAACATTGTTGTGGCAATAGTTCAGGGCACATTGGGTGGCATAATTTTCGCGTTACTGGGTATTCCCGGAGCCCTGCTGTGGGGTGTCGTCATGGCCTTTTTGTCGTTAATCCCGGCGGTTGGCGCGAGTCTGGTATGGCTACCTGTATCTATTTATTTGTATGCGACAGGTAACTGGATAGCCGGCACCATTCTGGTGGCTTACGGGGCAATAGTTATTGGTTTGGCCGACAACGTACTGCGCCCGGTTTTGGTAGGGCGTGATACGAAATTACCGGATTATCTGGTGCTGTTTTCTACCTTAGGCGGTTTATCGCTGTTTGGTATTACCGGGTTTGTTTTAGGGCCGCTGGTTGCGGCCCTGTTTTTGGTGTTCTGGGATATCTTTATGAACGAGTTTAATAGCGTTTCTTAAAGTTGTGGGCGCGAGTATCCCCCAACACTGCCGTTGGGGGATAACACCCATTGCCACAACTGGATGTCGCGCGCACGGAATGCACCAGCACAGGACAGCAAATAGTATTTCCACATACGATAAAATTCGTCATCAAACTGTGACTTAATAGATGGCCAGGCTTTATCGAAGTTTTCAAACCAGGCCATTAAGGTTTTATCGTAATCGGCACCAAAGTTGTGCAGGTCTTCGCAGACAAACTTTTCTTCCAGTGCCGTTCCTATTTGTGAAATAGACGGAATTTCGCCATTCGGGAAAATGTACTTGCTGATCCACGGGTCGGCTGCGGTATCACTGACGTTTTTACCAATAGTGTGCAGCAGGAACAGGCCGTCTTCTTTGGTGCAGCGCAGAGCTACATCCATATAGTCGTCGTAGTTCTTCTGACCGACATGCTCAAACATTCCTAAGCTGATAACGCGGTCAAACTGTTCGTCCAGCTCGCGGTAGTCCTGTAGCCGGAATTCTACCGGAAGGCCTTTGCAGTGTTCTTTGCCAAGGGCTACCTGCTCTTTGGATATAGTGACACCAACACATTCGACACCGTAGTTTTCAGCGGCATACTGCATGAAGCTGCCCCAGCCACAACCAATATCAAGAACGCGCATGCCTGGCTTCAATCCCAGCTTTTTACAGCACAGTTCAAGTTTATGCCGTTGTGCTTCGTCAACGTCTTTGGCTTTTTCCCAGTAACCACAGGTGTAAACCATACGCTCATCGAGCATAGACTGATAAAGGTCATTGCCCATGTCGTAATGATGCTGACCAACCTCCCAGGCTTTGGATTTACTTTGTAAGTTGAAGACTCGGCTTTTTAAGGAATGGAAAATAAGGCGGGCGGGGTTAACTTCATCCTGAATGCCGGAGCGCAGTAGCTGGAAGAAAAACTGGTCAAGCGATTCGGCGTCCCACAAACGAGCCATATAAGATTCACCCAAGCCAAGATTACCGCGCGACAGTGCCTGATCAAATACGGTTTCATCGTGAACCTGCATATCCCAGGCTCTGTCACCGTTAATGCGGATATCTGCTTTTGCTAAAAGCTCTTCAACATACTCTCGTGATGTCGACATATTTGTTCGCCCATTCCGGAAAATGATGGTTAAAAACGTTATCAAGAATGGGCGAAACTGGCAATAAAGAGCCTTTTACCCGTCTTTTTTCGACGTAAACTCAGGGTAAGCTTCAACGCCGCAATCGACTTGATCTAAGCCGATATATTCCTGCTCTTTAGTTACACGAATGCCCAATATTAGCTTCAGTATAGCCCAGACAATAAGACTACTGAAAAACACCCAGCAGAAAATGGTACCGACACCGGCTAACTGAATAACAAAGCTGGCACCGTCATCGCTGAGCGGCACCACAAGGGTACCGAAAATACCGACCATACCGTGTACCGAAATAGCACCGACCGGATCGTCAATGTGGAGTTTATCCAGCCCAATAATGGAGAGCACGACAATAAGCCCCGCAATAAAGCCGATAACGCCGGCAAGCCAGGGTTCTGGGGTAACAGGTTGTGCGGTAATGGCAACCAGACCGGCTAAGGCACCGTTTAAAATCATGGTTAAATCGGCTTTTTTCCACAACAGCTTAGTAAATAGCAGCGTGGCGATAGTGCCAGCTGCGGCCGAGGTATTAGTGTTTACCATGGCGCGGGCTATGGCATTGGCATCGTCAACGGTGCTTAGCGCTAACTGTGAACCGCCGTTAAAACCAAACCAGCCAAACCAGAGAATGAAGGTACCCAGCGCGGCCAGTGGCATATTAGAGCCGGGTAAAGCGTTGATACTGCCATCACTCAGGTATTTACCGGAGCGCGGGCCAAGTAAAAGAACCGCAGCAAGTGCCGCTGATGCACCGGTTAAATGCACAATGCTGGAGCCGGCAAAATCGACAAAGCCCCATTCTGTCAGCATTCCACCGCCCCAGGTCCATAAGCCCTGTACCGGATAAATGACCGCACTAAGCACGACACAGAACAGCAGAAAGCTCATTAGCTTCATACGCTCGGCAACGGCACCTGAGACTATCGACATAGCAGTAGCAACGAACACCATCTGAAAAAAGAAATTAGCGTCAGCCGCGTAAGCTGAGGTTGAAGGATCGGGGTACATGACTTTGTAGCCGATAACCAGGTAAACAATACAGGCGATGGCGTAGAGCACGATGTTTTTGGTCAGAATTTCGGTGGTGTTTTTGCTTCTGACCAGACCCGCCTCCAGCATGGAAAAACCAGCCGCCATCCACATAACCAGCGCCCCGGATATGAGTAAGTAAAAGGTGTCTACCGCGAAAGTGAGTTGTTGTAAGTTTTGTGCTTCCATGATGGGCTCCTTAAAGGGCGTCTTGGTCGGTTTCGCCAGTGCGTATGCGAACGCATTGCTCCAGCGGCATAACGAATATTTTTCCGTCGCCGATATTGCCGGTATGAGCCGCGGCAATGACTACTTCCAGAGCTCGTTCGACGGTTTCGTCGGGAACCGCCAGTTCAATTTTCATTTTGGGCAGGAAGTCGACTTGATATTCGGCGCCCCGGTACAGTTCGGTATGCCCCTTTTGACGTCCTACTCCCCGGACTTCGGTTACTGTCAGGCCTTTGCAGCCAATTTCAAACAGCGCTTGCTTCACATCCTCCAGCTTGAAGGGTTTGATTAACGCAACGAGCATTTTCATGGTGCTTTCCTTATTAAAATATTGTTAAGCAACCCTTTAACTTCACGAAGCGTGCCAGAATTTAACTAGCTGATATTTATGAATAAATAATATTTACGTAATTTTTTTGCACAAAAAACGTGCGCCCCTTCTGTGCATTGCACCAAAAGTGCTATTGAACCAAAAGGGTACAGGGGAGATACTATTTACCTACAGTAGCGAATGATTAAGGGTGCAGTGGCATGAGAGTTGGCGCGCGGCAGAGCGATCTTATCGGGCAGACGGATTTACTTCGTATACCGTCGCTGTCTGATTTAACCGGATGCGATATCTTTATTAAATGCGAGTTCCAGAATCCGGGCGGCTCCATTAAGGATCGCGCGGCTAAGCAACTGATTGATGACGCTATGGAACGCGGCGAGTTAAAGCCGGGTATGACGGTGGTTGAAGGTACCGCCGGTAATACCGGTATTGGCCTGGCTGTTGTGGCAAAGTCTTACGGCTTGCGTATGTTAGCGGTCATGCCCAATGACCAGACACCGGAGAAAGAGCGCATGATCCGCTTGCATGGCGGTGAACTGATGGCGGTTGATCCGGTTCCTTTTAAGAACGAAAACCACTTCTACCATACGGCGCGCCGTTTAGCGGAAGAACGCGATGATTGCTGGTGGGCTAACCAATTTGAAAACACCAGTAATGCTCGTGCGCATTACCTTCATACTGGCCCGGAAATATGGGAACAAACCGAAGGGAGAATTGACGCTCTGGTGTCTGTGGCTGGAACCGGTGGCACCATTGGTGGTAACTCTCGCTTCTTAAAAGAGCAGAACCCGGAACTGGATGTTTGGGTGGTTGACCCGGATGGTTCCGGTATCTATGAGTTTTTACGCAGCGGCGAATATGTGTCGAATGGCGGCTCTATGACGGAGGGCATTGGTATTATGCGGCTAGTGGATAATTTCCGCCAGGCACGTATTGATCACGCGGTTAATTTGCCCGATCAAGATTTAGTGACTTTGTCACGTTATATCCGAGACGAAGATGGTATTGTTCTGGGGAGTAGCTCGGCCCTGAACGTGGCCGGTGCGTTGGCTGCGGCTTTACGAAAAGGTCCGGGACACCGCATTGTGACCTTCTCCTGTGACTTGGGTGAACGTTCGGTGAGTAAGCTGTACAACCCGGAATATTTGCGCGGACGCGGGTTAAACCCTGACCCGGAACCCATTGACGTATTAATGACGCGTTATCGCGAGCTTGGCGATAAGGTACTAGAGGTTAACTGGAACAATGACTAAACGTATTTTTGGGTGTTTGCTTTTATTGGTATCAGCAACCGCAGTTCAGGCGCAGGACGAGACGCCGGATGCGCCGTTCCATGACCTTCAAGTTCCGCAGTTTCTGGACATTGCGCACCGCGGTGCTTCCGGTTATTTACCCGAGCACACTCAGGCCAGCACCGTTATGGCTCATGGGCTGGGAGCGGACTATATAGAGCAGGACGTGCAACTGAGCCGTGACAGCGTTCCGGTCGTTCTGCATGATGAAATTCTGGACCATGTCACCAATGTCTCCGAAGTATTCCCGGAAAAGCACCGACCCGATGGGAAATACTATGTGGTCGATTTTTCGCTGGAAGAGCTTAAACAGTTAACTATGGTCGCCCGGCATAAAGACTATGAGCTGGTTTACCCTAAGCGATTTTCTCACCCCGAAGTTCAGTTTCCGATACAAACGCTGGATGAGGAAATCAAACTGATTCAGGAGCTGAATCGCGTTCGGGATATGTCGACAGGCATTTATATCGAGATCAAATCTCCGCGCTGGTATCAGCAGCAAGGGTACGACGCGACGGCGGCAGTGATGTCTGTCCTGGCTCACAACGGCTACCACGACAAACGTCCAACACCGATTTATCTGCAGTCTTTTGACCCGGAAGTGTTACGTCGCTTAAAGCGTGAATTTAACTGGGACTTTCCGTTAATTCAGCTGGTGGGTGACAATGAGTGGGGAGAGACTGATATTGATTACAGTGCGATGCGAACCGGCGCCGGGCTGGAGTCAGTAAAAAGCTACGCTGAGGGTGTTGGCTTGTGGGTCAACCACGTATTAACCGGAGTGTCGGAGAGCGGTGAGCCTGAATGGGACAGTGTTTTAAAGTCAGCGGAAGAGAAAGGTCTGGATGTTCATGTTTATACCTTGCGGGCTGACGACTTACCAAAAGGCGTGGAGTCTCATGCGCAATTACGCCAGTGGTTAAAACAAGCTGGCGTAGAAGGCGTATTTACTGACTTTCCGGATAAAAAGTAAAGCGCATTTTGAAACCGTCGCTGCCGTCATCGTAGTATTCCGGCAGAATATCGATGGTTTCGAAACCACAGCTTTGATACCAGTGAATAGCGGCCTTGTTGTCGCTTTTCACTTCCAGCGACATGGCATTAGCGCCGGCGGTTTTCGCCGAATTCAGCACTTCATTCATAAGCAGATTACCTACCCCTAAACCGCGAAAGCTCTGAGCTACGGCTATTGAGTACAGGCGCCATACTTTGCTGTTACGCCGGGTAAAGGCAATAGCGTACCCGGCTAAATCGTTACCTGAACGTGCTACCCAGCAATAGTTATGGCTGGATTCAATTACTCGTTTAAAACTGCGACGACTAATGCAACTGTAATTAAAAGTTGCACGTTCTAAAGAAACTAATTGTTCAAGGTCGTTCTTGTCTGCCCGCTCAATGCGAAACTCAGTATTCATCCAGGCGTCGTCCAAAATCAGCCATAATCAGCCGGTACAGCTCATAACCTAAGTGTTTGTCTTCCACACCAGATTCAATTGACGGGTTGTCATTAATTTCAATAACAACAGGGCCTTGCGGTGTTTGTTTAATATCCACACCGTACAGGCCGTCACCTATTAAGCGGGTTGCCTGCAATGCCAACCGCACCACATCTTTAGGAGCCTGATGCACGCCTAAAGTGGCAAAAGAACCGCTTTTACCTCGCGAAGAGGACTCGCTGTGGTTATAAATTTGCCAATGGTTACGCGCCATAAAGTACTGGCACGCGTAAATGGGTCGGTTATTCAGTACACCAATACGCCAGTCGTAGTCGGTTCTCATATACTCTTGTGCCAGCAGTATAGTGGACTGCTTAAAAAGCTCCGTTGCCACTTGTTTAAACTGGGCTAAGTCTTCCGCTTTTTCCACGCCAATAGAAAATGAGCCGTCAGGAATTTTCAGCACAACGGGATAACCCAAACGTTCGCCTATTGCTTCGTAGTCGATATCTGATTGGCTCAACAAGAGTTCTGTTTTTGGTGTCGCCACCTTATGTTTATCCAGTAACTCTTTTAAGAACACTTTATTAGCGCATTTAACAATGGAGTCCGGGTGGTCAATTACTACCATACCGTTGGCTTCGGCTTTTTTCGCAAAGTGGTAGGTATAATGATTAATACGGGTGGTTTCGCGAATGAAAAGCGCATCAAACTCCAACAGACGATTGAAATCGTTTGCCGTAATCAGCTCAGCTTCAATATCGGCCTCTTTGGCGGCTTTTATAAACAATGACAGTGCTTTTTTGTCACTGGTCGGAATGGCCTCGTCCGGATTATACAAAATGGCCAAATCAAAACGGTACTCTTTGCGGGTGCGGGCTTTGCGCCACACACGTTTACTGAAATGATCCAGTGAGTTACCAAAAAAGCTTTGTTGCTCATCAGTTAACTGATTCAACGCACCTGATGTCAGCTTGTTAATATGCCAGCGACCGTTAAATTCCAGTTCAACCTTTAAAATAGGGCATGGGTAGCGCTCAAATATTTGGCGTGCAAAAGAAGCCAGTTCAGGCTGTTCGCATAAGCCAAAACAAATCAGTAGCGACAGCGACTTTTCGTCACGATTCTGCAAATATTTAGTGAGTGATCGGTCGGCGGTATTAATCAGTAACTGATAATGGGAAAAGTTGGTCAGGTCATTAATAGTCGCAACCGACGGCATAACTCTTTGTCCGCGAGCCTCTGCCAGCAGACTAACGTAGTAGCCCGTTGACAGGTAAGATAAATCGTTACACAAATTTAGAACATGATAACGACTCTGCAAGTGTGCCGATTGTAAGTATTCACTTGCGGTGAGTAGGCTTTGACTAGGGTAATAAGGCTGCCAGTCGGCGGCGTTATCTATGATAAGGTGAACGTGTTGCTGCATGTCGTAAAGTACTCAGAAGTCGTTAAAAATAATGTAAGTTATTTGCTTATTATTTGCGTAATAAATGCAACTCACACTATATTAGAAAGACGACGGATAACAAGCAGATTTGCTGTTTTATCTTTTTCAAAGGAGTCAGGTGAATGCTGACAATTCTGGCAAAGCTGTTAAAAGCTTTGAATTCTGAAACCAGCGCCTGGGCACTGGCGTTAGCTGTAGTACTAGGAATGTTTATGGGGATAACCCCGCTATGGCGAATTCATAACTTAATAATTTTATTGGCGGCATTAATATTCCGCGTAAACCTCAGTCTATTCATTGTGTCTTTTGGTATTTTCTCGGGTATTGCTTACCTGCTGGACCCTTGGTTCCACAGTGTCGGTTTGAGCTTATTAGAAGCGTCAGGCTGGCAGGGCATTTATGAAGCACTGTATGCAACTGCCTTAGGACGCCTGTCTATGTTTAATCACACCATAACTATGGGCAGCTTTGTTATCGCGTTGATTGCCGCGCCGGTTGTAGCTGCGTTGAGTTACTGGGTTATTGCCAATTACCGTAAAAGAATTCAGGCTCAAATAATGAAAATGCGCGTGGTGCAGGTTATTCGCGGTAGCCGTTTCTGGCAGATCTATACGGACTTGAGGGGGTGAGTATGAAGCGCAGTATCATTCGCTGGCCGGGACTGGCCGTTTTCGCCGGGTTCGTATTGTTGTTGGTCGCTATTTCCTGGTTGTTTCTGGACGCTATTATAAAAGTTACATTAGAGCACACGCTGGGAAGACTGAACGGCGCTGAAGTTAATATTGAGCGAGTTGAGCATAGCTGGGTACCTTTATCTCTGACTTTGGCCGGTATCCAGGTCACCGACCCTAATGCACCGAAAAATAACCGGGTACAGGTTGGTGAAGCTTCAGCGGACATCAGCCCTACAGAAATTGTGCTTGGCCGAACCTTAATTGAACAGCTGACTATGACCGGAGTTCGTGTTAATCAGCCACGGGAAAGCGAGGGTGACGTTTATGTCATGCCGGATCAGGAAGACGTGCAGAATTGGGCCAGTCAGTCATGGGATAAACTGACCACGTCTTTACCTTCTGTGGACGATATTGTCAGCCAGGTTGATTTGCGTACAGAAACGGTGATTGATGAAGCCAAAGCTGCCTACGAGCAGCAAGAACAAGAGGTTAAAGCAGCTAGAGAAGCTTTGCCGAGTAAAGACAAAATAAAAGAATACGAAGAGAAAATTAAGCAAATTACCGAAGACAAAGTAGAAGGTCTGGCTGATATTGCGGCGAGAAAAGAGGCTTTAGATGAGTTAAAAGACTCGATTCGGGCAGACAAAGAAGCTGTCAGTAATTTTCGTGATGAAGTGAAGCAGGCGAAAGAGGTGGTGCAACAGCAAATAGCCGAACTTAAGAACGCCCCGGGTAACGACATTGACCGAATTAAGTCGTTTTTCAGTCTGGACGGAAGTGGTTTAGAGAACGTGACTGGTTTGTTATTAGGCGAAAAAGCGCGGGAGTGGAGTAAATACGTACTCCTTGCCTATGAACAGCTGGGTCCTATGCTGGCGCGTTCGGACAACTCTGCAACGGTAGAGCCGGTGCGTGGCGAGGGGCAGAGAATTTCCTTTGCCGATGACAACGCACCACCGGAGTTTTTAATTAAAAAGGCGCGCACCGAATTTATGGTTGGCGGTACGGTTATTGATGTCGACTGGCAAAATATTACCCACCAGCATAATTTACTGGGTCAGCCGACGACGTATCAGGCTCGGGCCGATAACAGCGACTTGTGGAATGCGTTTAACCTAAATGGCGAATTATCGCTGACTGACCTGGGCATTGATGCGAAGCAGCAATGGCAGTTAAAAGGCGCAAAACTGAATAACCTGAAGCTTAGTAATAGCAGCGAACTCAGTGCCAATATTTTATCGTCCATGATGGACAGTGATGGAACCGTGCTAGTTCGTGAGAATAAACTGGACGGGAAAGCCATGGTACGCATGCTGAATCTTGACTTAGAAGCCGAGGGCAGCAGCAAACTGACTTCTGCGGTAGCAGGTGCTTTAAAGCAACTACAGCGGTTAGATATTACCACCAACATTGGCGGTGATATTCAACGGCCATCGCTGAGTTTCGAATCCGATTTAGATGACCAATTAGGCGATGCGTTGGCTCAATCCGCGATGGGCGAAGCCGACGAAAAACTGGCTGAAATAAAAGCTGATTTGACCGCTAAAGTGTCTGAGCAATTAGGTGGTCAGCAAGGCCTGCTGGAAAACCTCACTCAATGGGACAATGAGTCTGGTGAACAGAGCAAACAACTGGAAGAGCTGTTAAAAGCTAAAGTTGGAGACAGTCTTAAAGATAAACTCAAGAGCCGTCTGGGCGGCTCTTGAGTCTCGCTCGGGTTACTCTTTCGTTAAAAATTCGCTGAGTAGCCCGGCTTTTTGTTGAATAGAAAACAATCCATTTAAGTGTCCCCAGGGACCACTAATTTCTTCGTATTGAACCTCTTTACCCATTTCTCTAAGTTGCTCAGCTGTGTTTTCCGCCATATACGGCATTAACAGCAGGTCGTTACTGGATGGCAAAAACAATGTTTTTGCAGAAATGTTTTTTAATCCATCTTTTAAAGTGTTCTGATGACCGGCAACAAACAGTTGGTTTGCGCGGACCAGGTAGAGAATATGGTTCGCATCAGCGAGTGGTGCACGAGCCCGGCTCGCACCAAACAGCCATTCAACTGCCGGAAGCTCAGTGGTGACCGATTCCAGACCTTTGGCTGGTAGCGTTTCCTGTTTAGGTACTGCCTGGTTAATGTATTCCGGATGCATTGCACCCTGAGTGATCATTGCCTGTGCCAGAGTGACACCTTCGAGCGGTGCATCGCCATCGTAATAGTTGCCGCCGTTCCAGTTGGGGTCTAATTTAATGGCCTGTGCCCACTGTTCTAGCCCCATAATGGTCCATGCGTCCAGTGAGCCTGCACCAATGACCGACACCATGCGTTCAACCCAGTCGGGATAAGCTGCTGCCCATTCAATGGCCTGCAGTGATCCCATGGATGCGCCAATCACCGCGTGCAGTTTATTAATGCCTAAATCTTCCAATAATGCCTTTTGTACGTTCACAAAATCTCGAATGGTGACTACCGGGAAGTCCAGCCCGTAAGGTTTTCCCGTGTCCGGGTTGATACTGGCAGGCCCTGTAGTAATAACATTGGGAAGATTAGGGTAGGCGTTGACCAGCGAATCGACGCTGATAACGTAGTATTTATCGGTATCAATTGCCTTACCCGAGCCAATAATGGCATCCCAGTAGCCAGCTTGTGGATCATCTTCGCTGTACTTGCCCGCCGCGTGGCTGTTCCCGGAAAAGAAGTGAGTAATCAGAATAACGTTGTCTTTAGCCTCATTGAGTTTGCCATAGGCTTCCCAACCTACTTTGATGTCTTTAATTGTTTCTCCTCCATGGGTTGTATAGGAGTCTATAGTAAAGCTTTGTTTTTCAACCCATTGGTCTGCGCTTAGGGGCAAGCTGATGAGCAGCACCGTAAGGCTGATAAAAGTTGTCCGTAGCCATTTCATAATTCATTCTCCTGTAAGTAATTCTGGTATTGCTCACGTAATGTATTTTTTATTAGCTTGCCAGTTCCGGTGTGTGGCAGTTCGTCAACGAACACCACGTCGTCCGGCATCCACCAGCGTGCAATTTTTCCATCTAAAAAGTTTTTAATGTCCTCTTTCGATAAACTTTCGCCTTTATTCAGTACAACCAGCAGCAGAGGGCGTTCATCCCACTTAGGGTGTTTTACACCAATAACGCAGGACTCATTAACGGCCTGGTGCTGGCTGACAAAGTTCTCTATATCTAGAGAACTTATCCACTCGCCACCGCTTTTAATCACATCTTTTTTACGGTCGACTACTTTCATAAAGCCTTCTGGGTCGATAACAGCAATGTCACCTGTAGCTAACCAACCGTCGGGAAAGCTACTTAAATCGTCATTACGAAAGTACTGCGAGGCTATCCAGTGTCCACGAACTTGCAGTTCCCCGCGGGTTTCACCGTCGTTTGGCAAAGGGGTGTCTTCGGCATCAACAATGCGGTGTTCGATACCGAAAACTGGACGTCCGGCTGTGGTTTGTAACTTGTATTGCTCTTCTTTAGGGCGGTGAGTGACGTCGGCCTGCGGTGGCACCGAATGAACCAAAGGCCCGGTTTCCGTCATACCCCAAATGGGTTGCCAGTAAACGTTATATTCCTGGTCGTAGGTTTTTACCAGCCCCATAGGTGAAGCGGCACCACCAACGCAAACACGTTGCAGCGATGGAATATCCAGTGAGTTTTCACTGAGATAATTGTGCAAAGTGAGCCAAATGGTCGGTACACCTAAACCCACAGTGACATTTTCTGTGCGTATCATCTCAGCCATTGCCTCACCCGAGGTACCGTCGCCAGTGAACACTAACTTACAACCGGATAAAGGACCGGCGTAGGGCGCCCCCCAGGCGGCTACGTGATACATAGTAACCATAGGCATCAGTACGGTATCGCTGCGTAGGTCGAGCATGTCGGCACTGACGGTTGCCTGGGCGTGTAGCACCATAGCTCGGTGTGAGGCCAGTACGCCTTTGGGGTTGCCCGTAGTGCCCGAGGTATAACAAAGCAGCGCCGCGCTGTTTTCATCAACGTCTGGCCAGTCATAGTCTTTAGGTTCTGATTCCAGAAGTTCTTCATAACAAAGCACATTCTTAAGCTTGGTATTCGGCATGTGATTTCTGTCGGTCATCACTACAAAGCCTTTTACCTCGGGCAGCTTGTCTTCAATGGACTCGAGTAGCTCGACAAAACTTAGGTCGACAAATACCCAGCCGCTCTCTGCATGGTTCAGAATCCACGCAATTTGCTCGCCGAATAAGCGAGGGTTTACGGTATGCATGACCGCGCCGCTGCCACTTACGGCATAATAAAGCTCCATGTGACGGTAGGTGTTCCAGGCCAGACTGGCAACACGCTCGCCGGGTTGTACCCCCAGCTTTTGTAATGCGTGGGCTAATTGTCCGCTTCGTTGCCAGCATTCGGCATA
>Ga0114932_10000958_pt1 | contig 33997 bp, 29 predicted proteins | sample 2SBtaG_2_FD_87286 | JGI IMG/M metagenome (GOLD analysis project Ga0114932, IMG submission 87286) | Deep subsurface microbial communities from Kolumbo volcano to uncover new lineages of life (NeLLi) - 2SBTROV12_ACTIVE470 metaG | ecosystem: Environmental > Aquatic > Marine > Volcanic ...
CATGTCACCCAGCAGCGCACCACAGCTGTGCACCACTGCCCCCAGCGTGCGCGACACAGAAGCTCTGTCCGCACCCTCAAGGGAGATCTGCACCAGATCGCTGTCCCGAAGTCGCTTGACCTGCAGCCCCGCACGCACGTCCTGTTCTGCATAGGCGCCGTCGGGAGAGCGGGCCCATCTCACGAAGTCCCGAGCCGCCGGGGTGTCCCCGACGTCCGACATCAGCGTGCTTGGACCATTCCAGCGTTGCTCCATCAGCAATGCCCGCACCCGACCGGTGCCGTCGAACTCAGTGGCAATCGCTTCCACTGGAGGCGCCGCAGTACTGCCATCGGGCAGCGACACATCCCGCCCACCCGCCAACGCATCGAGCTGTGCGTAGAGCTCCTGATCCAGCGCTCGGTTGAGCACCTGCCCAGAATGGAACAGCTGCAGACGCGTCGAGATCTCGGCGGCCATCGTGTACTGGTTGGACACAAGCTGCAGTCCGGGAATGCCGGGGCCTGCGTCGTGCAGCGCCATCTGCACCATGGCGGTTGAGCGCCACACCGGCGCCTGCAGGCTCGCGAGAATGAATCCCGCCAGACCGGCGCACAGCGGAACCACTGTCAGCACCGCCCAACGGCGAGCCAGCAACCGAACGAGCTTGAGCCCGGTGATGGTGGGAGGGGCATCAGTCATTGCTCGACCTCGCGCACTTCAGCGAGCGTCAATCCCACCAGACTCTCGAGCTCTCGCACGGTCTGCAAATACTCTCGCTTGGTGGCCAGGAGGAGCTGCCGCGCGCTCGCGGTCTGGGCAGACACCCGGGTGAATTGGTCGATCTCGATCTCCTGGGACACAAACAGCTGACTCGCGATGCCCAGGCTGACTTCGAGGGCGCTCAGGGCCTCTTCCTGCGCGTTCAAGCTCTCTTCCAGGCTGTGCAGGCTGATCCAGGCCTGCCGCACGCGCAACTCCACGCTCCGGCGTGCTAGCTCGTGCCTGGCCCGGGCATTGGCTGCAGCGGCCTTTGCAGACCGAATCCGGCCCGGGTAGCCCATCACATCGATCACATTGACCGAGAGCCACAGCGCCCCCGTCAACTGGGGACCTGCACCCGGAAACTGCCCCTCCGTCATGCCCGTGCTGGCCGTGAGACCTTGGATGGGCGTCAGGGTGGCTTGGTTGACACCAATGTGCGCCAGCTGCAGATCTCCCTCGGCCATGCGAACGCTCGGATGCTTCTGGGCGAGCTCGACCAGCTGTTCGACACTCAGATCGTGGAGCACCGACTGATCACCGATGCCCTGGCCAGCAGCAATTGCAGTGACGAGCCAAAGCCCAAGCATGTTGACCTCAGAGGGGGTGGGCAGACCGAATCTGCAAGGTCGATGCCACCCGGCACGCCGCATGCACATGCAGTCGGTGGGAGGACTCATGAACGAGACCGTTTCGATCGTACTCATCAACTGGAATCAGCTGGAGGTCACCGCAGCCTGCTTGGAGTCGCTGCAGAGGCTGACTTGGAGACACACCGAAGTCGTTGTCGTCGACAACGGCTCAACGGGCAACGACGCCGACGAAATCCAGCGCCGCTTCCCGTGGGTGGTGCTGGTGCGCAATGCGTCAAACAAGGGCTACACCGGGGGAAATAACGCAGGCATGCGCGTCGCCACGGGCGAGTGGTTCCTTCTGCTCAACAACGACACCATCGTCGAGCCTGGACTGCTCGAGCCGCTCCTGGATGCGGTCAGAAACGAGCCAGATATCGGCGCATTAAGCCCAAAGATCCGGTACTTTGATGATCCGAATGTCATCCAGTACGCCGGGGCCAACGACGATGTGGACATGCTGCTGGGCCGCGCGAGCTGGCGCGGCTGTGGCCAGGCGGATTCAGGGCAATTCGACGAGCCCACGGACACGGCCATCGCCCATGGGGCCGCATTCATGGTGCGCCGTTCCGTAGTGGAACAGGTCGGAACACTGTGGGAGGACTACTTCATCTACTACGAGGAGTTGGACTGGTCCCTGCGCATCAGGGCCGCCGGGTGGCGCATTCGGTACGTGCCTGGAAGCGATGTGCTGCACAAAGAATCGATGTCGGTCGGCAAGCACAGTCCCTTCAAGGTGTACCAACAGTGCCGCAACCGTATCTGGATGGTCCGACGCCACGGGTCGCTGACCGAACGCGCCGTGTTCTTTGCATGGGTTGTTATGGCGTCGATGCCGCGAAACACGCTGCGTCACGGCATGGCCGGACGCCTCGACCTGCTCAAAGCCCAACTGAGCGGCACGCTGGCGGGGTTGACCGCCCAGCAAATCTCCGGTCAGACCGCACTGGCGGTATCGCTATGAGCGGCCAGCGGTGGCCCGACTTCCTGGTCATTGGAGCCGGCAAGTGCGGCACGACCTCGCTGTACCACTACCTCAAGCAGCATCCAGACGTGTTCTTGCCCACAGTAAAAGAGACCAACTTCTTTGCGCTGGCAGGGCACCGACCGCGACGGCCCGAGGACGACCCAGAGGGGCTCTACTATTGGCCCGAGGCCGTGACCGACGAGCGGGCCTACGCCGACCTCTTCTTGGCCGCCAAACCCCACCAGCGGTGCGGTGAGGTCTCTCCAATGTACTTGTACAGCCGTCAGTCCCCAGACCGCATTCGCCGCGCGCTGCCCGACGTCCGGCTGATTGTCATTCTGCGAGACCCTGCAGAGCGCCTGTGGTCTCGCTATCTGCACTTGGTGCGCGACGGCAGGGCACCGGAGGGGGGGATCGAAGCGGCGCTCGACATGTCGACTGTGTGGTGGCGTCGCCAGGATTTGGTACCCGAAGGGCGGTACCACACGCATCTGCGGCGCTACTACGACCAGTTTCCGGCGGACCAGATCAAGGTCTTCCTTCACTCCGAGCTCAAGCGAGACCCCACCAAGCTCATGCGTGCACTATTCACGCACATCGGCGTCTCGCCGGACGTCACCCTGGACCTGACTGCCAAGCACAATCCCAGCGGCACCGTGGCCCGCCCGTGGCTTCATGGCGCGGTCGGCGGCGGCGGACTTCTGCCGCGGGCACTTCGCTCACTCTCTCCGACACTGTGGCAGTGGGGCCGAGAGAATCCCCTTGCGCAGCGCTGGGTGACGGCGGCTCGCAGCGCTTCGTTGGAGCGACCGGCGTTGCGGCCACACACGCGCACTCGGCTGATCGAGGAGGTCTACAGCGGTGAGATCGAGCGCTTGGCTGCCATGCTGGGCCGCGACCTGAGCCCCTGGCTGGCGTAGCCGGCCCGTTCAGGAGGCTTTGAGCGCGCCCATCGCTTCTGCCCGAGCACGCAGCTCGGGCACTCGTTGGGCGTGTGACCTGGCGCAGATCATCAGGGTCTCTCCGATCTCCACAATGATCAGGTCTGAAACCCCGAGAGTGAACACGCGCTTGCTGGGCGCGTCGACGATGTGCGCTCCACCATCGAGCGCGACGCCGTCCCGGACTCTGGCTACACCAAGGGAGTGGTCGGGGAAGACCTCGGTCATCGCTCCCCACGACCCCAGGTCCGCCCAACCGAAGTCGCAGCGAACCACCGTCAAGTGCTCTTCCTTTTCCAGGATGCCGTGGTCGATCGAGATGGCCGTCATGTCGGTCCACTTCTCGGCCTGCCACAGCTCGGGTAGGTGTTCTTCGAACGCCCGGCTGATGGCGTCGACCCGCCATACAAACATGCCGCCGTTCCACAGCGCGCCCCTCTTCATGAGGGCGACCGCTCGGTCCAAAGGCGGCTTCTCGACAAAGGCTGACACCACGGACACGCAGCCGCTGTCCCTGGCCTCGATCCAGCCAAATCCCGTCTCAGGACGCGTCGCACGCTGTCCAAGCAAGACAAGCCTGCCCAAGGTCGACGCGGAAAGCGCCATCGATACGCACATTCGGAAGGCGTCCACATCCACAACTCGGTGGTCGGAAGGCAGCACCACCATGTACTGACCGCCGCGCCACGCCACTTCGCGGGTGGCCCACGCGATGGCTGGCGCCGTATTTCTGCCGGAAGGTTCAACAAGGATCTGATCGGCGGGCACATCGGGCATCTGCCTGCGCACCTCGCCCTCCATGGCGGCTCCGGTGCACACCAAGACCCGATTCGCGGGCAGCCCCAGCCGATCGAAGGTCTGCTGCAACAGGGTGCGCGAGCCTTCGAGGGCCAGGCACTGCTTGGGCATGTTGGGCGTACTGCGAGGCCAAAACCGGCTGCCAATCCCGCCGGCCAAGATGACCCCCCACACTGTTGGATCATCGAGCATGAACACCCCCTAGATGCCGTGGTGGTGAACCACACTCAGGACGGTCTGCACCAACAGGCGCAACCGCCCCCTCAGCGTTCCGTACTGGGCGTATTCACCAGTTAAGTACTTCCTATTCTTCGGATCGAGCACCACCGCCTGATAGCTGTCATGCACCAAGCGCTCCTCGGCCGTCAGGCTCGAGCGCCCCCGCGATTGCCACAGACCGGCGAGTCCCGGGCGCCCCGAGAAGCGAACCCGTCCAACCTCACGCATGCCACGGCCCAGGCTCTCTTGCCGCCCGAGATCGCGGGCCTCGTACGTGGGCAGTGCCCACAGCCCGACCAAGTGCAGGCGACCGACCAACACGCTCCACAACAGAGGAAGCTCGTCGATACTCGTCTTTCGCAGCCACCACCCGAGCCGGGTCACGCGAACGTCGTCCTCACACTTTCGGTAAGGCCCCGTTGCATAGATGTTCTTACGGTTCAGCTGCGTCAGATTCTCATCGGCGCTGACCCCCATGGTGCGGAACACGGGGAAGGGCAGAACGGCCTCGGATGCAACCGAGTAGCCGCGTTCGTCATAGCGTCGGTGACCCAGGCGCGTGACGCGACGCCCTACGTACAGTGCCGGTCCTCGGTCCGCGAGACAGATGCCGGCCGACACCAAAGAAAATAACGGTGCGAGGGCGATAATGGCGACCCCACACAGCATCACCTCAACGCTGCGCTCAATCATTCTCGCCACGGACTCGACGCGATCGGACCGACGAACCGGTCCCAACAGGGACGCGTCTTCGACGCGAGTCGCAAAACTGTCAGCTCGGCGCCATAGCACAGAGCCTGAGACGATGGCGTCGCAGACGTCGACATGCTCACCGACAGCTGTGTGTGCGCAGACCATCGCATTTTGGACCCTGGCGCCCGATGCCACCGTCGCGCCAACGCCAATGTCAACCGGCCCAATCAGCTCGACTCCGGCTTCGATGCGCGCACCTTCACGGATGCGGATGGGACCGCGAGCGGCATTCAAGACCGACGGCGGCACAGACGCCCCGTCAGCCACCCGCACGCCGTCTGTGTGGTCCATCACGCGCCGGTGTAGCTCCTGTGCACATCGAACCTCATCAACCGGCTGCCGCTGCATGATCACAGAAAGATCTTTGAGCGCTGCTCGTGCCGTCGGACGCACCAGGCAGATGACGTGCGAGCCTGCAACCGACCTCAGCGCACCCGACCGGCCCGTCGCTTCGCACTCGCGGCACAGGTCCAACACATCACCGGTGTCAAAGACCGCCCACGGGTCCATCACGAGTACCGGCTCCTTGGGCCCGAACCGGCCTCGGGCGAGTTCATAGACGCCAGTCCCTTCACGCCGGTAGGCGACCTGCAGACGCGCTGAGCCGTGCAGAGCCAGCAGTTCCCCGTAGGCCTCTGGGTTCTCGCCGACCACCAGGACTACATCCCATACGCCGCAATCGAACAAGCCGTCGATCAGCTTGTTCAGAACACACTCAGCCGCCGCCGGCAGAAGTGCCAAGGGATGCTGCAACAGTTGGTCCTGCTGGCTCAGGCCGCTCTTGGGCCACAGGCCGTCGGTAAAGACAAGGGCGTGCACAGCGGCGTCCTACGACGCGACTTTGTCGAGCGCGTGCCACTCGTCGGTCTGTACAGCGCCGAAAGCAGCGACAGCCTCGCGCACATTCGTGTGCACATCGAAGACGCGATGCAGCCGAGTCAGCTCAACGATGGCTCGCACCGGTGGCTGCAAAGCCACCATTTTCACGTCTCCGCCGGCTGTGATGGCACGACGAAGCGCAACGATGAACACTCCCAGCGTGGAGCTGTCCACGTACTCGGCATGCTCGAGGTTCAGCACCACGTGGTGGCGCTTGGCTTCGTGCAGCTGGGCGAGAACCATGCGCAGAGACGGCAGCGAGGCGTGGGTCGCTCGCTCCTCGAGCAGGGTGATGATTGCAATGCCTCGGTCAGTACTGGTCAATGAGAACTTCATGGAACACTCCTTTTGGTATTGAGAACAGGTGCAAGCGCTGTGCCGTTCAGCTGGCCAATCCAGGAACGCGCAGCTCGGAATCAAAGAAGCTCGCTGTCGCTTTGATGCCTTCTTCCAGGCTGATTCGAGGCTGGTAGTCGAGCAACGTTTGAGCGCGCTCCAGACAAGGCCTACGGATCTGCGGGTCGTCTTCGGGAAGCGGCTCGAATCGAATGCGGGACGTACTTCCCACCAGCTTGATGATGGTGTCGGCGAGCTCAAGCATGCTGAGCTCGGCGTCGTTGCCGAGGTTGACCGGCACCGTCACATCCGAGTCCGCCAACGCGACGAGGCCGCGAACAAGGTCGTCGACATAGCAGAAGGACCGCGTCTGGGTGCCGTCGCCATAGATGGTCAGGTCGCGTCCCTCGAGGGCCTGAACGACGAAGTTGCTGACCACTCGCCCGTCTTCCACCGCCATGTGCGGTCCATAGGTATTGAAGATGCGGGCGATGCGGACGTTCACACCATGTGCCCGCCGGTAGTCCGCACACAGCGTCTCTGCGGCTCGCTTGCCCTCGTCGTAGCAGGCACGTGGCCCCAGCGTATTGACGTTGCCCAGGTAGGACTCACGCTGTGGATGCTGCTCGGGGTTTCCGTACACCTCGGATGTGCTGGCCTGCAAGAACCGGGCTCCCTGCTCGACGGCTAGGTCCAGCAGATTCTTGGTGCCCATGACGTTGGTCATCAGCGTGCCAACGGGATCGATTTGGTACCGAGGTGGACTGGCCGGTGAGGCCATGTTGATGATTAGGTCGCAGGTGGCATGAAGCGGCTGCCGCACGTCGTGGGCGACCAGATGAAAGTCGAGCTCACCGATCAGATCGACGACATTGAACACCGAGCCCGTCGACATGTCATCGACGCAAAGCACACTCCAACCCCTCTTTAGGTAGGCAGCGCAGATATGGCTGCCCAAGAATCCCGCTCCTCCAGCGACCACAACGCGACGGCGCCTCATGCTGCACCTTCCATGGGGTTCAGATGACCGCGACCCACACCCATGTAGTTGAGGCCTGCCGAGGCCACCGCAGCGGGATCGAAGAAGTTCCGGCCGTCGAGAATCCAGTCGCCGCTCATCAAATGGGCCATGTCGGACAACTTCAATTCGCGAAGTTCTGGCCACTCCGTGACCAAAACCACGGCATCGGCATCGACGACAGCCTCCCGCGGACTCCGCGAATAGTGCACCTCGATTCCTTTGAGATCCGTGCGAGCGTTCGGCATCGCGACGGGGTCCCAGACGCGCACCTCGCAGCCAAGCTCACGCAAGCGGCGGATGAGCACCACAGCGCGAGATTCACGCATGTCGTCTGTTCCGGCCTTGAAAGCGAGCCCCAGCACGGCGACACGAGTGCCAGCAATACCTCCCATGGCCTCGTCCGCTCGCTCCAAGAAGTCCACGGGCATGCGTTCGTTGATGGCCATCACCGACTCGAGCACGTTCATGGGTGCCCCGACCCGCTGGCCCTCGGCGACCAGCGATGCCACGTCTTTGGGGAAGCAGCTGCCGCCGTAGCCCAGGCCGGCCTTGAAGAAGGCAGGTCCAACCCGTCGATCCATGCCGGCCCCTTCCATGACCAGCTCGACGTTGGCGCCGACCTGATCACACAGACCCGCAATCGTGTTTGCGAAGGAGATGCGCGTAGCCAGAAAGGCATTGGCCGCGTACTTGATGAGCTCTGATGAACGCCGGTCGGTGACAACCATTGGCGCGCTCAGACCAATATAGAGCTCCATGATGGTCAGAGCGGCGGCGCGGTCGTCCGTGCCAATCACGATGCGGTCGGGCTTCTGCGAGTCGGCGATTGCGCTGCCTTCTCGCAAGAATTCCGGATTCGACACGACCGCAAATGTGGCACCTGCCGGCGCATGCGCGGTCAGGATCGCCTCGACCCGGTCTCCGGTGCCCACCGGCACCGTGCTCTTGATGACAACAACGGTGTGGTCACGCAGGCCCAGCGCCACCTCCTGCGCTGCAGCATCGATGTAGCTCAGGTCAGTACTGCCATCGTTCTTGGGCGGGGTTCCAACGGCCAGGAACACGACCTCGGAGCGCCCCACAGCCAGCTCCGAATTCCCGGTGAAGACGAGTCGGCCAGCGCTGACACTGCGGCGCATGAGCTGAGCCAAACCTGGCTCATAGATGGGCACACCGCGACTCTGCAGGATTTCGAGGCGCTGGGGGTTCTTCTCGACACACTCAATTTCGTGATCGAGTTCAGCGAGTACGGCTGCGGTGACAAGGCCGACATAGCCTCCGCCAATGATTGCTACTTTCACAAGGACCTCCGATTGGATTCAGTGGCTCGAGGCACACGCGCCCAGGTCACCGCCTGACTTCCACGAAGGAAGCGGACGATGCCCATGAGTGCAGAGGCATTGGCCAGATAGAAGAAGTGCGGAATGCGCAGCCACGTGGACTGTCGCCGCAAGCGGTGTTGGGTCAGCGCCAGTCCGATCAACAGGGTCTGTGCGAGCAGGGTGGCCCACCAGGCCAGACCACCGGTGAGGGCCACGACGGCGATGTTCAGCGGAAAGGCCGCAATGACGAATGCGGGCGCCAGCCACCACCGGAATACTCGATGAGACAGGAAGGTGAAGGCGACCCACCCGTATGTGCTCGGGTCGGCCAGCATGCGCAGCCTGAGGACGGCCTTGCAGCCGCCGGCGGTGATGCGTGCTCGCCGCTCAAAGTCCCCGGCCGAGTCCGCACAGGGCAGCTCCACGGCGACCGCTTCGGGCTCGTAGAGATTACGCCAGCCGCGGGCCACCAGCCCCATGGTGAGCTCGAAGTCCTCGATGACCGCATCGTGGGGAACGGGCTGAAACAGCTCGCGGCGAATCGCGAAGATCTCACCCGCCGAACCCATCACCGAATGCAGCGACGACTCGTTGGCCTTGAGCCAAGACTCGTAGGTCCAGTAGAACCCTTCGCCGCTGACAAAGCCCTCTCTGGCGACCCGCTTTTCGCCAGACACCCCTCCAACCCGTGGGTCGCGGAAGTGACGGACGAGGCGGTGGATGGCATCTGGGCTGTACATCGCATTTGCATCTGAAAAGACGACGATGTCGGTGTCCAACAGAGGCAGCACCCGATTGAGAGCCGCCCCCTTGCCACCACGCCGGTCTTCATGGAACACGCGAACGCCGACGCATTCGCGCAGCATCGAGACCGTGTCGTCATCTGAGCCGTCGGTCACCCAGACGTGTCTCAACTTGCCGTCTGGGTAGCGAAGCTCACGGGTGTTCTGGACCTTCGCGGCCACGTGATCCTGTTCATTCCATGCGGCGACCAGCAACGTGACGGTGGGCCAGGCACCAGTGCCGCGCACCGGGACCTCACCGCCACCAAGAGCCGGATTCACTCGCACACTCGCGACGGGATCTTCTCCGAAGCGCGCCGCCACCAGCAACGCCAACAACAGGGGGTAGCCCACGTATGTGTACGCCACAAAACCAAGCGCAAACGCCAACAACCATTCGATGAACATGCGATATCCTCTGCAATAGACCAATGCAGCTTGCGTGCCAGACTGTGGTTCAGTCGGCAACGCCCAGTTCATCGACATCGACAGCATGTTGGTGGGGCGTGTGGATGAAGCGGCGGTCGGCCCCCGCAGAGCTCAGCATCGCCGCGAGCATCGATACCGCCCCCATCGGAGCCCACAAGACGGCCCACCACAGCGCCCTCGGCGGCCGCGTGGAGTGCAACGCAGCCAGCGCCGCGCTGGACATCATCACTGCCAACCCCCGAAATACAGTGTTGATCCCGGAACATTCAGCAGCTCTGACACGACGGCGAGGGCATACAAGCCCATCAGCAGCACCGAACGTGGTGGTGCGACCCACTGCATGACTTTGTCGAAGGCAGCAAAGCTGTTCCGGCGAGTTCCATGGGTCAGGGCGGCTGTTCCGTATCGGGACAGGAACACAAACTGCGCGCTGATCCACCGACGCTTCTGATGGATGAAGGCATCGAGCTGGTCGACCTTCTCGTCATAGACAATCGCCGCCTCGACCCACGCACAATCGAGATTCATGAGGATGAGCTCAACCTCGAGCTGCTTGTCGAAGCCGCCCACTGCATCGATCTTGGCCATGAGCGCGCGAAATGAGGGCAGGCGGAACACCATGCCACTGCCCGCAAGGCAGGGCGGCAGACCAGCCACAGCACGCCCTCGGCGGTAGATCGCGTGGTTGATCCGCTCCATCGCCGATTCCAACTGTGCCAGCCATGTTCCGTGGTTCTTCTCGAGCCGCAGTCCTTGTGTGGCGGCGTAGCCCAGCTCCAGCGCCTCGACGGAACGGGTCAGAAAGTCTGGATGGGCCAGGTTGTCCGCGTCCAGGATCGCTACGTAGTCCACATCGCGGCCGACATCGTCGAGCGCGAGGCGAATGGCCGCGGCCTTGGTGTTTGGAACGCGGTCATCCACCGTCACCGTGATGGGCAGGCGACGCAGAGCCTGCAGCACATCCTCATCGAGATGTTGCGCGATGACGACGACTTCGAGCTGCTCGGCCGGGTAGTCGAGGGCCAGCAACGAGCGCGCGCACTGCACCACGACCTGTCCCTCCTTCCAAGCCGGCACCATCGCAACAACCCGCGGGCGAAATCCGCCCACCAGCGGCGGGAATGGTTCGGGGCTCCGCTGCGCCATGACGGCGAAAGCGGTGAAGTGAAGGGCACATGCCCCCAGATAGGCCGACGCAAACAGGCCCAGGACGCCGAGCCCAATCATCCGACAACCAGGCCGCGATTCAGCAGCTCGCGATGTGCATCGTCAATTCGATCGACAGCCGAGACTTCATCACACCAGGAGCACAGGTTCTTGAGGCCCTCTCGCAGGGGCACCTGAGCCCGAAAGCCCAGCTCTTGCAAACCGGCGATATCTCCGTAGCAATCACGAATGTCGCCCTTTCGATAGCTGCCAGTAATCTCAGTGCCAAGCTCTGGGCTGCCGTACTGCTCGAGCAAGAGATCGGCGAGCTCGCGCACGGTGGTCCGATTGCCGGTTCCCACGTTGAAGGACCGGTAGTCAGCGCGCTCATCTTCGAGACACAGCAGCTTCGCCTGGACGATGTCGTGGACCGAAGTGAAGTCCCTCGACTGCTCTCCGTCTTCGTAGATCATCGGCGCGCGACCATTCTTGATGCGCGACGAGAAGATAGCAGCCACCCCCGTGTAGGGGTTGTTCAGGCTCTGCCGCGGGCCGTACACATTGAAGAAGCGCAGGGCCACGGTGGCGATGCCGTATGTCTGGCCAAAGATGTGCGTGTACTCCTCTTGGTCCTTCTTGGTCTGCGCGTAGATGGAGGTACACAGCAGCGGCTTGCTCTCTTGGGTGGGCACTGACGCCACTGCACAATCGCAGTGAGGACAGGAAGCGGCCCACCTGCCTTCGGCCATCGCTGCCTCGGATCGAAGCCCCGGCGCCACGGTGCCGTGCTCGGGACAGACGGCTTGTCCTTCCCCGTAGATGCTCATCGAGCTGGCAACCAACAGCTTGCGGACGTTGTTCGGCTCGTTCGCTAGCACGTCGAGAAGCGTGGCTGTGCCGCCAACGTTGACGGCTACATAGGTCTGAATTTGGTACTGACTCTGACCCACACCCACCGCTGCCGCATCGTGAATGACTGCGTCGACCCCTCTCAAGCACCGAGTCAGCAGCTCTCGGTTTCGGACATCACCGAAGTGGTAGGTCGCCTCGGGGTTGAGCCAGCTCGGCACCCCGTTCGGGTGGACCTGCGGGTCCAGATTGTCGAGCACGACAACCTCATATCCCCGGTCGATAAGCGCATCGACGGTGTGTGAACCAATGAATCCGGCGCCGCCGGTGACGAGTACTCTGAGTGTCATGCTGATGTCCTCTGCTGTCTGGTGAATGAAAGGGTGCGAATCAGGACCTGTTCGAGCTGCACGGCACGCTGCTCCCAGCTCCGAGCATCTGCCGCGGCGTAGCGCTGCACCGCGTCGGATCCCGCGGCGGCCAGCTCCAGCTCGACAGCCACGACGAACTCATTGGGGCTGCGTGCTGTGGCTGACCACGGCTCCAACTCTGGAATCTGCGCAAAGCCCGTGGTCACCATGCGAAGTCCGGCTGCCAGGTAGTCCAGCATCTTGAGCGGGTACAGAGCCCTGGTGAACGGGTCCAGCACGAACGGCACGATGCCGACGTCGAACGCCGCCAGCACCGCGGGAATCCGGTCCGGCGGAATCGAACCGAACAGGTGGACATTGTCCAGACCCTTGACGGCGTCGGTGGTGGCGCCACGCAAGACGGGACCCACCAGCGCGATCGACCAGTCCGGGCGCTGCTTGGCCACCTCGGCAACCAGTGTCAGGTCCATGCGGCCGTCGATGCAGCCCAGATAGCCAAGGATGGGACCGGGCAGCGAGCGCACGCTGGAGTCCGCCTGGGCACCTTGTTCTCGAAAGCGCGAGAAGGCCGGGGTGTCGACGCCGTTGGGCACCAGGTAGCAGCGGGAATTCAGCTCGCTCTTGCTGTCTTGCAGGGTCGGCGACGTGGCCACCACTGCGTCCGCCGACGCGAGCACCTGACGCTCGGCGCGCGCTCCATGACGCGCCTTCCAGAACGCGCCGCCGATCTCGTCATAGCAGTAGTACATCGTCGCCCCGACGGAATCGGGGGGCAGCAGTTCAAGGCCATAGACTGGATTCCAAGCGTTGATCAGCAGGATGTCGTCGAATCCGAGTTCCTGGACTGCGGCCGTGACCCCACGACGCAGGCGCGCTCGATTGACCGACATGACCAGGTCGTGGACGGCCCCCGGCGGCAGCCGGTTATGGGGAATCTCAGGCGCTGGACGCAGCACATGCAAGCGGCCGTGAGCATCGACCTGTCGCAGCCGCGACCCGAGAAGGGGACTGCTGCCCGCCATGGACGGTGCTTGTTCGACGAACAGGACGCGATGCCACCGCGCGAGCTGTTTCGCCAGCTCAACGGTGGACTTCAGGTACAGCCCATCCCACGCCAGTCCGGACACGATGACCAGATCCATGCTCTCTCCCATGTTCATGCCCACACCTGGGCTGTGAGCCAGCGCTGACCATCCGCAAACCCGGTTGGAAGCGGCGCCAGCTGCCGGCGGTACAAGGCCCATTCCCCAATGCCTATGCCCACGACCATGGCGACGCAGGACACCGCCGCCACCCCTTCCAAGCGCCCCGTCTCGCACACCAAAAGAATCAGGGTGCTGCCGGTGACGTTCACCAACAGCGAGCCACAGACCTTGGCCGAGTTGACCTCGGGCAGTCCGATGGCATCGAGCAGGACGCCCTGATTGCGGTCCCAAGGGCGCAGCAGGTTGAAGAGGACCAGGATGGCGACAAGACGCGCCGCCTCTGTGAATGCCGACCCCAGCGCCATCCCCAAGAACGGCTCGGCCAACACGCAGGTGCCCAATGCAATCGGCAGTGAGATCCAGCTGGTGACCACCACGGCTCGTGCAGCCTCGGCTGTGGCCTGTGACCGACTCACCGATGCTGTGCGGGAAATACTAGGTACCAGAACCTTGATCAGCGCTTGAAGCGGGATCTCTGTCAGGTCCGTGAGCTTCCAGGCCACCGTGTAGATGCCCACCATCGCAGGACCGCCCAGTGCCGCGACGAGCCAGACGTCACAGGTCTTGTGCAGAGCGGAGCCAATCCGAGACGCCAGTGCATACAGCCCATGGCGAACCAAGCGCAGGCCGTGGCCGTACAAGTCACGGGTGTCCCAGTAGAAGAAGCCAACCGCCAGGGTTGCGCCGAGCAGCGTCGCGGTGGCATGGCCCGCAATCAGCCCGGCACACGCCATCCACAAGAGTTCGCCGCTTCCGGCCCCACATGCAACGAACCCAAGCATCGTGCCGCCTTGAACGACACGCATCGCCAGCAGGGCATCGAAGCGTCCCCGGCACTGCAAGATCGCTCGAGCCGCCGCACAGGCCCCTGCAATCGGCGCCAGGACCACGGTTGTTCCAACAAGCAGTCCACCTGTTCCATCGAGGTGGAACACCCAGCCCACGATGCACGCACCGAACATGACGGGAACCGACGACAGCAGCACCGTCGCCAGCAATGTCGTCGTGACCTGGTCGAAGCGCTCCCCCTCCAGGCCGCTGGCAAAACGCAGGTAGGCGCTGGAAGTTGCCCCTTCGCGCGCCATGTCGATGAGCCCCCATGTGGCGAGAAACAGCATCCACAGACCAAATTGCTCGAGTCCGAGCTGGCGAGCCAACACGATCGTGACGGCCGCGCCAGCCCCGAGCTTGGCCATGCGTTCGGCAAGCATGAGCAAGCCGGCCGATACCCATTGCTTGCGCGTTTGAAGGACTGGATCTCTGGTTTCCATGCAGGAATGCAATGCAGACGCTGTGCCAGCCCGTCAGCCTCAGGAACTCGATTCACGAACCTCGCGAATCAGCTCCAGAGGCTCCACTAGCCGGCCACCTGCAAAACGACCCCAGTACCGCGCGCTGGCGCGAACACCATCGCCATCGAGGCGTGTGCCACCCCACAACGACTTGTACGCTTGCAGCACCTCGAGCTTGCCCGGAAACACCTCTGACACGTCCTCGAATCGATTGGGCGAGAACGCCGGAGTCGATGTGAGCGCCTGATAGCAGTACACCTCGCCCACACCCCGGGTCGCCACCATGGCCGAATGATGAAGCGCCCTTACATCTGGCAGCTCATCATGTTGGCTCGGGGCGTACACCACCGAGATGTCCAGCGACTCAACCAGCCGTCCCAGGAGCTGCACCAGCTCGGTGTTCCGATTCGACAGCGAACCCTGAGGCAGCGCCTCGACGATGACCCGGGCGTCCATCTTCAGGCCCGCATTCACCAGCTCGGCCTGCAGCGTGCTGCGGTTCCCGAGCTGCTCACCACCAGTGGCGATGACCACATAGACCGCGTCGCCCTGTTGCCGATGCCGCAGCAGCGTACCCGCACAGCCCGACTCGACATCACCGGGGGCGACGCCGATGGCCAGTACGCGCTTCTTGACTGGAGTGTTCTGCCTCGCTGACTCGATGACCCGCGCCACCGAACCCAGCAACTCGTGCCGATTGAGCGGCTTCCGTAGGTAGTCATCGGCCCCTCGCCGCAGGGCATCGATCACAAACTCGACGCGGCCGTGCGCCGTCATCATGATCACGGGGACCCCACCTGAGTCGCTCTTGGCGATGTCGATCAACTCGAGGCCCGAGCCGTCCGGAAGGGCGACATCCATGATAATGGCGTCCCAATCGTCTCTTCCAACGGTGGCGCGAGCCTCTTCATTGCTGTCCGCCACGACCACTTCGTAGTCGTCGCCAGCCAGCCACGCTGAGACGAGCCGGGCCTGGGAGGAATCATCCTCGACTAGGAGGATGCGGCCTTTGGAACCGGTCGCAGAAAGGGCAAGTGCAAGTGACATCGACAACTCCAGGCGGGTTGTCTGTCACTCATGCAACAGGAGTGCCAATCACGTGGGCGGGGATCGCCACCACCTCGACAGTCGCCAGCAGATCTTCGAGTGCCGAGACGGCTGCAATCGTCTCGCTGGCGGAACGGGATTCCGCCGCTCGCTGTAGCACCCGCCCGATATCGCTCACGATGTGAAATCCATAGGACGCACCGGTCCCCTTCATGCTGTGTCCCAGGCGCCCAACCAACCCCCAATCGCCTTGAGAAACGGCCGTTCTGAGCGCTCGAGCGTCCTGCCGTCGATCTTCCAAGAACGGGGGAATCAACGGCATCAAGTCCGCGTCGATGCCTACGACATTCTGATCTGTCGGCATCTCGTCGAACGGCAGCATGGCTCCGACCAGATGCGCATCGATCTGTTCCATCAGCTGCGCCCGCCGAACCGGCTTGGTGAGGAACGCATCAAAGCCCGCATCCAGACACCGTCGGCGTACGTCGGCCCCCTCCTCTCCGGTCACCGCGACCAACACCACCCGCGAGTGCACCGATTGCCTGCGAATGTGCCTGACCATCTGCAATCCGGACATGCCCGTCATGTTCAGGTCGACAAAGGCCAACGCCACATCCCCTCGCTCCATGCGCTCGAGTCCCGCTTCGGCTGACGGGGATTCGACGACCTGCAGCTCTGACTCCTTGCGCAGCCAGTGCCCGATCAACCGCCGGCTGTCCGCCGCATCATCGACCACCAGCACGACGTGCCGGCCATGGGCCCACCTGTTCACCGTGTCCAGCAGGTGTTCACCCCGAATGGGCTTGGTCAGGAAATCATTCATGCCGACGGCGTAGCACTCACGGCGAATCGCATCGGTCGCATGAGCTGTAAGGGCAATGATCGGCACCCGACTGGCCCCACGACGTTCCTCGGCTGCTCGAATCTGACGGGCGGCATCCAGCCCACTCTGCTCGCCCAGGTGGATGTCCATCAAGATCAAGCAATGGGGTTCGAGCGCAGCTTCCACCGCCGCGGGGGCCGTGGCGACGTGGTGGACCCGATGTCCTGAGCGCTCCAGCCGCCTGCGAGCCACTACCGCGTTGTCCACGTTGTCCTCGACCAGCAGGATCGGTGGCAGCGGGCGCTGGACCGACGCAGGCACCCCACTCAGAGTGGTGCGACGCCCTGCGCGCGCCTTGGCAGAGGGCAGCGGCAGTGAGACCGTAAACCGACTGCCTACTCCGAGCGCGCTGTGGACATCCATGTCTCCGTCCATGGCGAGCACGATGGCCTGAATGATGTGCAGCCCCAGCCCGGTACCCACAGCATTGGAGGGTCGAGCCAGTTGCACGAACTTGTCGAAGATGATGCCTTGGTCTTCAGGCCGAATTCCAATGCCGGTGTCTTCCACCGCGAGCTGTACGCGGCCGGTGGCCAGGCGCTCACAAGAGACCTCGATCGAGCCGCGGCGTGTGTACTTCACCGCATTGGCGACCAGGTTCATTATGATCTGACGCGTGCGTCCGGGGTCCCCAATCACAAGGCCCACAGGTTGCCGAGCCAATAGCGAAAGCCGAAGCCCCGCATGTTGAGCCCGCAGACGAAAGACTCCCACAACATCGGCCACCAGAGAGTCCAGGCTGAACTGAACTTCGTCGACTTCGATCTTGCCTGCTTCGATGCGCGCGACATCCAAGACACCGCTGATCAAATCCAGCAGCGATTCTCCGCTGTCGCGAACCACCGTGAGGTACTGCAACAGGTCGGCAGGGGCCTCGTCGATGGCCAGCTCGGTCATGCCGATGATGGCGTTGAGGGGCGTGCGAAACTCGTGGCTCATGGTCGCCACAAAGGTCGACTTCGCATCGCTGGCCGCCTGGGCTGCGTCGCGGGCCGCCTCCAATGCCTTCATCGCCTCGGCACGCTCCGTGTCGTCATAGGCATAGACGTTGACGTACTGCTTGCCGGCCACCGGCGTAATCCAGCCTCGAAACACCCGATCATCGACGTCCCACACGTGCTGGGTCACTTGTCCCGCCGCCGCGGCTTGACGCACGTTCTCGGCGACGTGGGCAGGCAGGCTGCCGTCTTCAGTCCAGGAGGCCAACAGCTCCCGGAAGCCCGCATTGGCGTAGACGACCACGCCTTGTACAGAGACGCGGCACACCGGCAGCGGGTTTTCATCCGGGAATCGGGTGTCGAGCGTCTCAGTCATGGCATCCCCCACTCCAAATGCTCTCTGCAAGACGCGGGCCTACTTGAGCCCGTGCTTCCGCAACTTGCGGTACATCGACGTTCGAGGAATTCCAAGCTCCCGCATAGTCTGGCTGACATTTCCGTCGTGTCGCTCGAGCGCAGCCAGCAGCATCTGCCGCTCGTGGTCGGACGCGGTGGTCGGAGGGCGTTCAGTCACCAGCCTCAGGGTCGTCGACCGAAGGCGACGCGGCAGATCGGACAGCTGAATGAGCCCGCCATCCGCCAAGACCGAAGCCCGCTCCAACGCGTTTCGCAGCTCGCGCACATTGCCAGGCCAGTCGTGTTCGACCAAGGCGGACATCGCCGCGTCTGTCATCTCGAACTCGACGCCACAGAGGGCGCTGAACTCGGCCAAGAAGTGCTCGGCCAGCATCTCCAAGTCATCGCCTCGCTCTCGCAGCGGAGGCAGGTCTACCTCGAAGACAGCAAGCCGGTAGAACAGGTCTTGGCGGAAGCGCCCATCGGCGATCCACTCGGTCAGGTCCGCGTGGCTGGCGGCAACAATGCGCACATTCGCGCGAATGACCTGACTTCCACCGACGCGCTCAAAGCACCGCTCCTGAAGCACCCTCAGCAGCAACGCCTGGGCAGAAGGGGACAGTTCGGCGACCTCGTCTAGGAAGAGCGTGCCGCCCTCGGCCTGCTCAAAGCGGCCTTGTCTGGTGGCCACCGCCCCTGTAAACGCACCCTTCTCGTGCCCAAATAGCTCCGAGGCCTGCAGCGACTCCGCGATGGCCGCGCAGTTGATAGCCACAAAGGGACCATCGCTGCGCAGAGAGCGCTCGTGCAGCGCACGGGCCGCCAGCTCCTTTCCTGTGCCGGACTCGCCGCGCAACAGCACAGACACCTCTCGGGGTGCAACTCGGTCGATCTGATTGAACAGCTGCACCATCAGCGGGCTGTTGCCCAGCATGCCGCCGCGCCCAGTCCCAGCTGCCGCGCGTCGCTTGATGCCGGTCGGGCGCTTCGACGCGTCTAGCGCTCCTCGAACCGCTCCCAGCAGCGCTGTACGAGCCACTGGCTTCACCAAATAGTCGATGGCACCCGCCCGAACTGTCTGCACCACCATCGGCAGCTTCCCGTCACCGGTGACCATGAGCACCGGCAGCCGCGGGCGGCTCTGTTGGAGTTCCGCAAGTACCTCCGTGCCGTCGAGACCGGACATGTGTACGTCCAGCAGCACCACATCGGGCGTGCGGTCGCGAATCATGGCGAGCGCCTCGTCTCCGTTGGCGGCATGATCCACCTCATACCCAGACCGGCACAGCCAGTGCGCCACCAATCGCCGGTGGCTGGCGTCGTCGTCGACAACAAGGACGCGTTCAGGCACCAGTTCCTCCCCTCACTCCTCTCGGATCAACTGCTCAGAATGTGACAGGCATCGCCGCCCACCGCACTTACGGGACCCTCACCCGACGCCCGAGTTCCTCACATCAGCGCGGTGTGAGCTCGGCGTCGACCGTCACGAATTCCGCATCGAGTGCACCCAAATCGGTGATTCGGACGATCTCGTAGTCGGGATGCAGCACGACCACCACGGGACTGTGATGCGTGACGGGTACAGTCAGCCGCAGGGTGCCACGTCTTGTTGGTGTCGCCATAGGCCTCGCGCCAGACCGCGAATTCGGGGTAGCTGTCCTCGATGAACTCCGTCTCGGTCGGCGGGCTCCACGCTTCGGGAAACACCAGTCCCCAGGGAAACCCATTCGCATCGCGGAACCCTGACTGCAGCGGCGGGTTGGCGCTGCCCGGATTCGACGTATGCCCGACGGTGTGTACGTCGTAGCCGTAGCCGGGAAGCAACAGGTACATGTCAAAGGGCGCCTGGGCAATCGCGGTGGGCGCCACTGGATTGTCCGGTACGGATCGAAACTGGGCCGTCGGGCCCCTGTCGAGCACAGCAACATTGGTGTTGTAGCTAGGCAGCGCTGTCTTGAGGTTCTCGAACAAGGTCAGGTCGAGCGCGCCGCCGTTGTGAGAACCGGTGCGGGTCTCGATCAGGACGTCGTTGCGATCGACAAAGTCGACCTCCCATTCGCCAGAAGGCGCGCCCTCGATTCGAATGTGCAGCGACGCCGAGCGATGGGCACCGCGGGTCACCGCCTGAACACGCCCGCGAATCTGCACGAGCTCTCCGTCTGCATTGAGCCACTCATGGAAGCTGCCCATGCCCAGGAAGTCGTTGTAGTCCCCATCGCCAATGCGCGGAAACATGTCCTCAAACGCGACGGTAAACAGCTCACTGCCCGAGGGATAGCGGTTGTCGATGGCGTACAGCGGATCGGTCGGGAAGTCGTCGATCGAGTCCGGCAGGCCATCGTTGTCCGTGTCGCCGTTGAGCGTCGGCAGCCCATTGGCTGCGGCAATCTCGGAGATCAGCTCGGGCGGGGTTGAGCGAATCGACAGCACCAGGTCATTGAAGTCGTTGTCACTCGAAGGACTACTTCGGTACAAGTCCTCCCAGCCCAGCAACAGGGCGTCCGGCGCCATCATGCTCTGCACGACCACGGCATGCTCAGGAGGGCCGTCAATGGCCATGTTTAGCTCATCGAGCGAGTACCAAGTCGGACAGCCTGAACAGGTGTAGCCGTTGGCCTTGAGCCAGAAACCTAGCGCGAGCCCCTCCCATGCTGGATCGAGGTACACATCGACTGTGTGGCCCGTCTGCAGGCACTCCGAGCCGTCCCCGCCTGCGTAGTAGAACGATGCGTTCTCCCACACGATCTCTGAAGAGAGAATGATGTCCGTGCCGGCGGGGCTGTCCCCCACCACAGACGCCGGATCGTACAAGAAATAGCCAAACTGGTTTCTGTACCCAGCTCCCTCAATCAGGAACGTCATGTGCAACGTCCCGCCGACAACAGTCGGCGTTAAATCGATATTTCGGCTGATATCTAGGACGTAGCCCGGATTCAAAACCCGCTTCTCGGGAAGCACCATCCACATCTCGTCGATGAGCGATTGGTCCACCGACTCGAGTGTGCCGCAGGGAGCGCCAACTCCCAATTGAGCCATCAACGCAAGAATCATCGAACACCCCTTGTTTGCCCGGAACAGGTGCAGGACCCGTGCCAAGGGATTGGCACAGCGTCTGCTTCACAGGACTGGACAGGAGGTCAGATGAGCAAAATTAATCGGGTACGCATCGGCATCGAGGGGCACAGGATCCTGCACCCTCGGCGTCACGGAATGGCGGTGGCTTGCGCTGCTCTGATCCGCGCATTGGTCACTGCGAACCCCCATCATGACTACTTCATCTATGTTGACAGGCCAGACGATGAAGGGTTGCTGGGCCAACATCCCAACCTGCACCTGCGGGCGCTGCCCCAGGCCAACTACGCTTTGTGGGAGCAATGCGCCCTGCCCGTCGCGATGCAGAGAGATCGCATCGATCTGGCCCATTTCACAAGCAACACCGCCCCATTGTACGCCGGACGGCCGTACGTGCTCACTCTGCACGACGTGATCTTCATGCAGCCGCAGCTCAAAGGCCGACCCACTTCCTATCAGCGTCTGGGCCGCATCTACCGTCGGTGGGTGGTGCCAAAGGTCATCCACTCAGCGGCCCGCATCATCACCGTTTCGCAATACGCGAAGCGAGGCATCGTTCGGGAGTTCGGCGTTCAGCCCGACCGCGTCCGCGTCATCCATAACGGCGTGGGCGCCGGATTTGCACCGGTTGTAGGCCAAAGACCGAGCAGCGAGTCCCATTTTCTATTTCTGGGAAGCGACGCCCCCAAGAAGAACCAGGACCGCGTGCTACAGGCGTACGCCAAGCTGTGTGCGGGTGTGCCGGATGCTCCCAAGCTGGTGGTGATCGATGGAACACTTGGAACACTGGCCGCGAATCTGAAGCGACTGGGCCTGACCCACTTGCGCAATCGCGTCACAGCAACGCCCTACGTGTCCCAAAAACGCCTGCCATCTCTCTACGCGGGAGCCACGGCACTGCTCTATCCGTCGCTGGTCGAGAGTTTCGGCATTCCGATGTTGGAGGCGATGGCAGTCGGAACCCCAGTCCTTGCCAGCCGCGCCGCCGCTATGCCCGAAATTGCCGGCAACGCCGCACTTCTTGTCGATCCGACGAGCGTCGAGGCGATCGCAGCCGGCATGGCCCGCCTTGCCGCTCAGCCGGAGCTTCGCGAAGTCCTCGCTTGCCGTGGCTTGCAGCGGGCCAAGCGATACCAATGGAAGAGCGCTGCGGAGCTCACCGCACAGCTCTACGAAAACGTGCTGATTCGCTCAGGCCGGCTGCAGCTGACTCCGCAGCTAGAAGCGGTGTCCTAGCGCCAAGCTGGTCTGGACGGCTCCGGGCAGTGCCGGCGCCTGACTCGTGCGATTCGAATAGGCGACGTACCGCCCTTCGATGTCCACGAACCACCGGTCCGCGGGGCTGAGCTCGACACCGACGCCGACGTGTCCGGCTGTGATCGGCGCGTGCTGTTCATAGAAGGCGGCCTGCTCACCGTCCCAGTATGTATCCTGCACATCGCGACCCATGGCCGTTCCGCCACCCAGCACATACAAGCTCGCGGCTTTGCGTGGCGTCATGAAGAGCATCATCGAGGCCTGCACGGCGGTGTGATTGCGCTCGGACACCTCTCCGAAGGCGTCGCCGTAGCGGATGGCCCCCACCTCGAAGCCGACTTCGGCACCTGGCTTGTAGCGAACGGCCACGCCGCCGCCGAGGTCCGACCATGGGTCAGCGACGCCGAGACCATCGGCTCGCTCGTACCCGCTGTGCAGGGCCGTGATGCCAGCGCTGACCGACCACTCGGACTCGGTGTCGACGCGGATGCGCTGACTGGGGCCGTCGTTGTACTGGTAGCGATCGGGATTGGTGTACCGAACGCCTCGGTAGCTCGGTCCGTACGGCGCTCGTGGGTAGAACACCGCAAAGTGGTCCCAGCCGTAGCCGTGGCAGTGGTGGTCGTGGGAGTGGTCGCTTCGCGGAGGCCGCGCACTGGTGCTGCTGGGCGGCGGGTTGCGAGGCGGACGGCCGATGTCCGTGCCGCCAGATGGCGGGCTCGAGTCACTCGTACCCGGCCCTGGGTTGTAGCCAGGCTCATAGGGCTCGAACGGCGTCGATGGCTGTGCCGGACCCCGAGGGCCGGAGTTGATCTTGGGCGGCGGGGCTGTGCCGCGAACGACATCGGGCTCGTCGGAGCCTGGCCCCGGAATCTCTCGGCGAATCACGCCGGGATCGATCGGCTTGGGGTCACCGCGTCCCAAGTCGACGGTGGGCTTGTCGCCCAGATCGGTGTGCTGGTTGTCGTCACCAAATGGCGTGCGGCCTGGCCCCTCCCAGCTCGGCGGCTTGGGGGGCGTACGCGTCGGTGTGGGACGCGCATCGGTGGGACGGTCGCGCACTGGCGTCGGAAAACTCACGTCGTCCGCACGGACGGGGGGTGTCCTCGGTGCGAAGTCCGGCACCGGAACGGCGATCTCTGGATGAGGAGAGGCGACGCGGCGCGGCTGGTAGGCCGGCTTCGGGTCATGAGGTTTGACGGTCGTCACCGGCGCCGGCGGCGTGTGAGCCGGCACCGGAGCCGAGCGGGTCATCGGCGGCTTTGGTGCCGTGTAGGAAGGACGCGCCGGGGCTGACGGTCGAGGCGTCGGGGTCGCCACCGGGCGCGGAGGAGGCGTGTAGGAAGGACGAGCCGGAGCCGACTGGCGCGGAGGAGGCGTGTAGGTCGGCCGAGGAGTCGGGGTCGCCACCGGACGCGGAGGAGGCGTGTAGGTGGGCCGTGGGGTCGCCGTGTAGGTCGGGCGAGGAGGCGGCGTGTACGTCGGACGTGGGATCGGCGTCACGGCCACAGGCGGCGGAGGAGGCGGCGGTGGCGTTCGAACAATCGGTGTGGACTTGGGCGACGAGCGCGTCAACGTCGTGGACTTGGTGTCCGAGTCCTTCTTCTTCTTGTCATCGGCAAGGGCAGGTCCTGCCAAGAAAACGGCCAGTGCAAGTGGCAGCGCGGTCCAGCGCATCATGTGATCTCCTCATCAGCGTGAGGACCAAGACGCCCTGAAGCTCCATTCATTCAATGGATGATCTGATCAAGCGGGTCTACAGGCTCAGGCAGACGCCAAAAGCAGCTCTCTGAAGGCGGCGGCTGCGGGAGGCAAGCGCTCGATTCCACGGTGAATCAGCACCAAATCACGCATCAGCGGCGTGCGGGGATCGGAAACCTCGACCAAGTGGTTGTTCGACAGGTCGCGTCGAACCGCCTCGCGACTGACCAGTGCGATGCCGATGCCAGCACGGACATTTCCTTTGATGGCCGCAATGCCACCGAGCTCCATGACCACCTCAGCCTCGGGAAAGTGCCGCCCCAGCAATTCACGAGAGGGAGAACCGGGCGGAAAGGTCACAAACGGCGGCGGATTGGCGAGCTCAACCTCGGCTCCTGTGACCAGAATCAGCTCGTCGGTGCGCCAGGGCTCGACGTTCAGGTCGGTGTTCTTGAGCCCGCTGGCGGTGACGATGCCCATGTCGAGCCGTCCGGCGGTGATGGCGTTGCGCACCCGCTCGGTCTCCATCTCGCGCAGCCGATAGATGACCCCGGGATGGCGCTCGCGGAACTGCGCCAGAATGGGCGGCAGCAAGTAGGTGCACGCGGTGGCTCCGGCTCCCAGCCGCACCTCGCCGGCGTGGATACCGGCCACCTCGGCGACCGCACGCCGACCGTCCTCAACAGCCGCCAGCGCTGCCCGGGCTCTCGGGATCAACGCCAGCCCTTGAGCATTGGGGCGCGTACCGCCGGGGCCGCGCTCCAGCAGCCGAGCCCCCATGAACTCCTCGAGACGCTTGATGCTCGCACTCAGCGCCGGCTGCGTCAGGTGCGCCCGCCGCGATGCCTCGGTGAATGTGCCGTGCTCGATGATCAACAGGAAGTGGCGCAGGGAGTCGAACATATAAACAACACCTATGGCTTCATTCAAAAGGTTCGATTGGGCGAATAATACAAGACGGGAAAGATTGACATCAGGCTGGGGCACAGAGCCCCGCCCATGGAGGCCTCATGGACTTCGCGATTCCCATCTTGGTCGGCGTGCTGGCCGGCACCGTCACCACCGCGGCCGGCATGGGCGGCGGCATGATTCTGGTTCTGGCTCTGGCGGCGTGGTGGGACCCGCTGACGGCCCTGGCGGTCACAGCTCCGGCCCTGTTGGTGGGCAATCTGCATCGCCTGTCGCTGTACCGAGAGCACATCCAGACAGCCGTCGCGTGGCGCTATGCGGCTGGCGCATTCCCCGGGGCGGTGATCGGAGGTCTTGTGGCCACATCGGTTCCGCAGCATTGGCTGGAGCTGGCGATGGTCGCCATGGCGGGGTTGGCGGTCGCGAGATTCGCCTTCAATGTCGAGATGCGCCCCCCCAAGTCCAGCTACGCCGTCGCGGGATTTGCAGTTGGCTTCGTGGCTGCAACCGGCGGAGGAGGGGGTGTGATTGCCGCTCCTTTTCTGCTCGCGACTGGACTATCGGGCAAGCCCTACGTCACCACAGGGGCCATCGGCGCCGTCGCGGTTCACGTCGGCAGATTCTCGGCATACAGCGCCAGTGGCATCGTCAGCGGCGATACGTTCATTTGGGGCGGCGTGCTCGCGGTGGCCATCACACTGGGAAATCTGATCGGTGACCAACTGCGGGATCGAACCCCTGAACCCTGGGTTCCGCGGGTCGAGCTGGGGGTCGTCGGCGTGTGTGCGGGACTCGCATTGCTTGGTCTCGCCTAGATTTGGGGTAGCATCCGCGGCGGAGGACATCCAATGAGTACCCTTGCAATCGTTCTGCTGGCCCTTCTCACCGGTTGTGGCGGCGAAGAAGCCGCTCCTGAAGCACCGCTGCCCGAGCCTGTCGCCCCCCCCGCCGAGGCACCCGCCGAGCCCGCAGCCGAAGAGCCTGCAGCCGAAGAGCCTGCCGCTGAAGAGGCCGCCAAGGCCGACGAGCCCGCAGCTGAAGAGGCCGCCAAGACCGCCGCTGCCACCAAGAGCGCCGCACCGGCTGCTCCTGCTGAGCCCGCTGTGACCAAGAAAGAAGCCGATGGCAGCACGACCATCACCCGTGGCGATGCCGCGGCCAAAGAGATTGCTGCTCAGCCCAAGGGCACAGCCATCGACCGCAGCGCCAAGCCCGCTGCCGCCCCCGTCAAGAAGTCGGGCGGCACCGCACTTCGTCGCTAGCTCAAGCAGGGGCGAGCTCGGCGAGACGAAGCTCGCCGCTCCTTGTTGAAAGCTACTCGGCGACCAGGGGCGAGCTAGTTCAAGGAGGGGCGAGCTTCGTCTCGCCCTGGAACGCGCTCGGCGAGACGAAGCTCGCCGCTCCTTGTTGAAAGCTACTCGGCGACCAGGGGCATGAACGCGTCCTCGAGTTCGTTGAGTGGCGTCATCTCGTTCTTGAGCTCTGCGAGCAAGATCAGCTCGCCGGGCTCTATTTTTGTGCGCAGTTGCCAAGCCGTCGGCTCGGGAGGCGGTGCCGGTGGCTTGACCATGACCGGAACCTCGACCACCACAACCTGCGGTTGCGGGAAGTAGCGCGGGCCGGCCCAGGTGTTGCGCAAGCGCCCGTCGGTGGTAGCGGCCTGGTCTTCTGGGGTGCGGTTCGTGCTGCAGTAGGTGCAGCGAGCGGGCACCGCGGACCGGGCATCGGCGCCGTAGCCAAACATAGGCGTGGCGTCAGCCGTGGTCAGGGTCAGCAGGGCGAGAAGCAGGGTCATCATTCACCTCTGATTCGAATGTAACCGGCGAACCGCGCTTTGCGCAGGCTAGCGTCCCCAGGCTCGTCGGATGGCGGGCCAATTGCGCGCCGGCATGACGCCGATGCGGCCCAGCTGTTCGGCATTGCGAACGAACACGGCTTCCTGGCCCTCTGGGCGACCGGGGACCGGACCCCCAATCTCGATCACCACCGTGGCACCGTCGACCGTGGTCAGCACCACGCGCTCGTCCGATGGCAGCCCGGCGGCACTCGCCGCGATGTCTGCCCAAGCCTCGACCCGCAGCTCGGTCACAGCCGAGATGAGCTTGTCCGCGAGCTTGCTATTTGCCGCCACATTGGGCGGCTCGATGATGGCCCAGGACTCGCCGCTGCGCTCGAGCACGCTGACGAAGTCCGACTGAATCAGTGTCGCTTGAACCACGTCCGAAGCACCCACGTCGTTGAGCTTCTTGTCCAGCCACGACACAGCCGGATTGCCGAACACCCCGACGATCTGTGGCTGCACCCGGTACACCGGCTCTGAGGGGTCGGACTGCGCAAACACCGACGCCCCGACCTGAGCAATCTGCACCTTCTGGGTCGAGCCATCGGTTCGTGTCGCGGTCAGGCTGAACATGGGCGCATCCATGCCCGCCGAGTGGTCATTGGGCATCAGCTGCAGTGAGCGCCAACCCGCCAAACCCGCAGCCAGCTGGTCCAACAGCGCCTGGTCCAAGGCAAAGGCCGGATTCTCGTTCAGCCTCCACCGACCCGGTTGCGCACTGCCATCCTCGGCCACGTCGACGCTGCGCACAGCGGTCCAGGATGCGCCCGGCAGGTCGACCCGAAGCGACGACAGCTCGTCGGCCTCGTAGATCCACACCCGCTGATCGCGCCACTGCCCGGGCAATCGGTCGTACCGTGCCCGCCCGCCAATGCGCGCTCGGTACACCACCTCGCTGCCCGGCAAGCGAACAAAGCTGGCTCCGCCCTCGCTGTTAATGCCGATGTAGAAGTCCGCCGCCAGGCCCGATTCACGCTCGACTCGAACGCGGATCTCGTCCGGGGGCATCAGGCCATACTTCTTTTGTGCCTTGGGACCCTCGTCGACCTCGACATCCATCTCGATGCCGTCGGACAGCGGCGCCAAGATCGCCGCGACGACTTGGGGGTCGGCGCGGAACTCATAGGGGGCCGTGACGACCCACTGCCCGTCTCGCTTCTCGAGCTCGATGCGCGCGTCGCCCTTGTTCCAGGCAATCTTGACCGCGGCCTCATCGGTCACCGCTACAATCTCGGGCAGGTCTGCGGGACCGTCGTCACCCATCCAATGAGCCGCGCCGTCGGCGGCCAACAGCAGCAGGGCGACCGCGGCGAGGGTGTAGGTGGTGTTGCGGGCGCTCATTGACGGCCTCGCACACGCAGGAAGGACAGCAGAATCAGCAAGCCAAAGGGCAGTCCGGCCATGCCGAGCTTGATGGGCATGGCCTGGGCGGCATCGGGGGCATCGAGCTCGGCGAATCCGACCTTTCGAGAGCGAATCTCGATCAGCGACGCATCCTGAAGCAGCCAATCGACGGTGTTCAGCACGAAAGCGTGGTTGTTCGCCACGAAGTCAGCGCTGCCCACAGCGACAATGCGACCGGGCACGCCTGCGACGATCTTGTCGTCCTCGGCCAGGGCCTCGGTACGCCCTGGAGGCGGAGGTACCGGCCGTTCCGCAAACCAGCTGTCGAACACACCGCTGACGGCCACGGCGACCGGGAACGGGCCCGCGACCTCGCCATCGATGGGCTCGGCGAGCTCTTTGAAGTCCAGCGATGGGAAGCTGTCTGTGGTGACAGCGCCCGCGCCTGTGTGGGCCCAGACGCTGCCGCGGCGCTCTGGAGGCAGGTCTTTGGCCACGGATACCGCGGTGGCGAACGGCAAAATGAGGGCATCGAGGCCGCGCACTGCTGGCGAGGACGGGGACATATTGCGGCTGACAATGGCCATCGGGTGGTTCACTTCGGCGACCTGAAGTTGGCCTCCGACGCGCACATAGACCGGAAGCTTCTCGTTGCTCTGGCGGTCGAGCAGCACGCTGCGTCCGAAGCTCAGGCCGTAGTGAGCGAGCTGCGCCTGCATGCCATGAGGCACCTCTGAGGCCCGGTAGCGGCGCCAGTCGGGCCTGATCGTCGAGATGAAGAAGGCCGTCGGCCCCCCGCCCATGACGAACTGGTCGATCTGGTACTGCGCCCTGGGCGAGACGGGATTCTGCGGTCCGATCACCAACAGGGCATCGATGTTCTCGGGCACGCCTCCGTCTGCTCCCAGGACAACCGGAACGAAGTCGTGGGTCGACTCAATCTGCTTGCGAAGCTGATGCAGCGGGTTTTTCTGGTCGGTAAAGCTGGCCAGATCGGGCTCGCCACTGCCCTGGGTGTAGCCCACAATCTGGCGGTCGTCGGTCTCGGTCGTGACCCGGCGAATCGCCCGCACCAGCTCGTACTCCAGTGTCTCGAGATGAGCGATCGGCGAGACCACCTCGCGGCGGTTTCCGTAGGTGAGAGAGACCCCCAGCCAGACCCACTTCAGCTCTTGGCGAGCGCTGCTGCGAAAGCGGTACTGCACCGGCTGGATGCCGAACCTCTCGGCATCGGCCTGGGACGCATCATCGGAAGGATCGGTGTAGCGAATTTCAAGGCGCCCACCGGACCAGGCCCGCAGTTCTTCAAGCTTCTCGATGACCGCTTGGCGGTGGTTGTTGTACGGCGCCTCGAGTCCGTCGCTGATGAAGACGTTGGCCACGAGCGGCTTGTCGAGTCGCCTCACCGAAGACTTCGCCGCCGTCGACAGCGTGTACAGCCCCTCGCTGGTCAGGTCGACCCGGACAAACATTGCCGAGGACAGGTGATTGGCCAGCAGCGCAATGCACAGCCACAGCGCCGCCTGGGCCCAGGCATGCCACAACAGCTCGCGGCGGGAGGAGCCGGTCATGCCAGCCGCCGTTGTTCGAGGGCCAGCACCGCGACGCGCAATCCGACGGCGATCACTCCGCCATAGAAGACCAAGGATCGGCTGTCGATCACGCCCCGAGCCAGGTTCGCGAAGTGGTAGTCGAAGGTGAGGTACTGCACCAGCGGCACGAGATCGCCCGGTACGGACGCCAGGAATGTACCGGTCATGAACGGCACCAAACAGACGACGAACGCACCCAAGAAGGCAAAGATCTGGCTGTCTGTCAGCGCAGAAGCTGCGGTGCCGATGGCTGCGAATGCTCCTCCCATCAACAACAGGCCCAGGTAGCCGCCAAGCACAGGCCCCCAGTCGAGCTGACCGTATTGGCTGATGGCGAGGGGCCAGGTGATGGTCAGCGCCAACGCGGTCGCGATGAGGAAGGTCGCCGCCAGCCACTTGCCCAGCACGATCTGCGCCGGAGTGACGGGCAGGGTCGACAGAATCTCAAGGCTGCCCGAGCGACGCTCTTCGGCCAGGGTGCGCATGGTCACAGCGGGCACCAGGAACAGAAAACACAGGCCGATCCACTCGAATGTGGCCTGCATGCTGGCCACTTCGTCTTGCAGTACGTCGTCGAAGAACAGCGTCACCACCGACAACAGGCCCATGAACACGCCCAGAACGACGTAGGCAGACGCGCTGCCAAACGTTCCTCGAATCTCTCTGTTGAAGATGGCTGAGACCGTGTGCATCCGGCCCGGGTTAATCCACTGTCCGGAGTGTGTGCATGGCCATCCTGGACATCATCGAGTACCCGAACCCGATTCTGCTTCAAGACGCGCGAGAGGTGCGTCCGGACGAAATCAACGACGAGCTGCGCCAGAAGCTGTCCGACATGGCCGAATCCATGTACGCGGCCCCCGGCGTGGGTCTCGCGGCACCCCAAGTTGCGGATTCCCGCCGCTTCGTGGTGCTCGATCCCGGCGAAAAATCGGAGCGCGGGGTCAATCTCTACAAGATGATCAACCCTACAATCGTCGAGAAGTCAGACGACTACATCATGTGGGAAGAGACCTGCCTCTCGGTTCCTGGCCTAGAAGTGAAGGTCAAGCGCCACAATCGCATCCGGGTCGAATGGACCGACGAGAACGGCGAGCCGTGCACCAAATGGTTCGAGGAGTACCCGGCAGTGATCGTGCAGCACGAGCTCGACCACCTCACGGGCACCGTCATCGCCGAACGGGTCAGTGCATTCAAGAGAAGGCGATGGCTCAAAAAGCGAGAGAAAGAGCGCACAAGGGCCGAGTCCTACGCTTGAACACCCCTGCAGGGTTCAGTCCTGCTACGCTCACTAGACGATGATCCTGGAGCCTGGTCAGGAGATAGAGAAGTACGTCGTCGAGGGCATCCTCGGCGAAGGCGGAATGGCGTCTGTGTACCGCGTGCGACACAAGACCCTCGGCTCGATGTACGCCTTGAAAGTGCTTTCCATCCCGTCGCGTACGGTGCGCAAGCGCATGCTCCAAGAGGGGCGCATTCAAGCCACCATCCTGTCGTCCAATGTGGTCCAGGTCGTCGATGTGCTCGATATCAACGGCATGATGGGCCTGTTGATGGAGTACGTGAAGGGACCGTCGCTCGATGAGTTCCTAAAAGAGAACACGCTGCAGCTCGACGAGGCGCTCGCCATCTTCGGAGGCATCCTGTCGGGGGTTGAGGTCGCCCACAAAAAGGGCCTGATTCACCGGGACCTCAAGCCCGCCAATGTGCTGCTGCACCTCGCCGACGACGGGCTGTACCCCAAGGTCACCGACTTCGGCATCGCCAAGAGCGGCGAGAGTGCCGACCCCGTCGACGTGACCCGCCCAGGCTCGACCATGGGCACGCCGTCGTACATGTCGCCGGAACAGATCCAAGACGCGTCCAGGGTCGACCTGCGCGCCGATATCTGGTCTTTGGGCTGCATCTTGTACGAGCTCATCACCGGCTTGCGCGCGTTCCCGGGCGAGAGCATCCTGGACATCCTCAACTCAGTCGTGCGCGGCGAGATGAAGGACCCGACTGATCTCGTCGATCACATTCCACAGCAGGTCCTCGACGCCATCAATGGCTCGATGGTGATGAACCCCGACGACCGCATCCCGGACTGCGCCACCTTCGCCGCCATTCTGGCCGGCAAGCCCGAGGGCAGTGTCGCCAGCGTGGGCGACGTGCTCAAGCGGCACCTGCCACGCACATCGGACACCGTGCGCCGCGCTCGCATGTTGGCCTTTCAGACCCCGGCGCCACTCGAGCGCAGCCATCGCCCTCCACCTGTCGCCACCACCCAGCCCATTCCAGACCAGCCCGCACAATCCACTCAGCCGGTCTCGGCTGGTCTGTACGACACAGGCGATCTCGGACCCATCCGCCAAGCGCCGCCCAAACCGGAGCCGGCACCGGAGCCCGACAGCCAACCGAGCATGCCTCCGGACGAGGGCGAGACCTGGGATCAGCCGTACCCTCCTGAGGAGCCGGACAGCGAGCACAGCACCGATGGCTTGGGCACCATCGAGAGCTATGACACCGGCGAGACGGGCATCGAGCGCCTGTCCACCGAAGAGGTCGAGGCGTTCCGCGTCGAGGCCCGCGGCACGATCAAGCGACGCACCTCGATCACCGAGTTCAGCCCAGACCCAGAGTTCCTCGGCGTGCCCCTCCCTGTCGCGCTCGGCGCGGTGTTGGTCCTGGGCGTCGGGCTGTCCGCAGCGCTGCACTACTACCGAATCGTGGGCAATCTCGACCGCACTCGGTCGGTGGCCGCAGCCTCCTTCGCCGACGAGGGCGGAGACACGGGGCTCGACATCGACCGCACAGCAGCGCCTACCGCCGCCCAAAAGAAGCGGCGCGACGCGAACAAGAAAAAGGCCCAAGCCAAGAAGAAGAAGAAGAAGAAAGGACTCGTTCGCCCTGGCATGTCCGGGGTCGACAAGATGCGGCTCGACGCCGAGGCCGAAGCCGAGATCGCCGCTGCAGCCGAAGACGACTTTGATCCGGCCGAGGTGGCCACACGTCCAGCAGCCGACCGCGGCAGTGTGGGCACCGCAGAACCGCGGCTCGATCTGCCCAAGAAGATCTGGGGCAAGGTCAAGGTGGACGGCGATGCCAAGCGCGTCGTGCTGCGGGCCGGAGGCGCCGAGTACAACGTGTTCAGCAAGGTGGCGCCCGGCGAATACGACGTGGTCGCCTACTTCACCGATACCCAAGCGACCCATGCGGGCCGCATCCACGTCGGACGCGAAGAGACCGTCAAGCTCCGCTGCAGCGTTATCTGGCAGAACTGCAAGGTCCAATAGCGCTTGAAAGTCATCTTCATGGGGACCCCGGACTTCGCGGTTCCCACCCTCAATGCCATCGTACAAGCCGGCCACGACGTGGTCTTGGTCGTGTCTCGACCCGACGCACCCTCGGGCCGCGGTCGAAAGATGCGTTCACCACCGGTCATCGAGCGTGCCCGCGAGCTCGGCTTGCCAACAAGCCAGCCTCGGGCCATCAAGAGCGGCAGCTTTCCCGCACGGTACGCGAGCCTGAATGCCGATGTGGCGGTGGTTCTGGCCTATGGCCGCATCCTCACCGATCACCTGCTGAACAGCCCAAAGCTCGGCTGCATCAACATCCACGGGTCGTTGCTTCCGCGGTGGCGTGGGGCCGCTCCGATCCAGGCGGTGCTGCTCGCCGGCGACGCCGAAACGGGTGTCTGCACCCAACAGATGGAGGCAGACCTGGACACAGGACCTCTGTACGTCGACAAGCGCCTGACGGTCGAGGCGACCGAGACAGCTGGCAGTCTGCACGACAAGCTGATGCTGTTGGCTGCGGAGTGCGCTGTTGACACCCTGGCCATGCTTCCGGCGACCCCGACTCCCCAACAGGGCGAGGCGACCTACTGCGGCAAGATCGACAAGAGCATGGGATTGGTCGATTGGGGGCGTTCTGCCATCGAGATCGACCGGCAGATTCGCGCGATGTCGCCGTGGCCGGGCGGTTTTGTGCCGTGGAATAGCAAGGGCGCTCTGAAGATCCTAGAGGCTCGACCTGCCGATGGCAGCGGACCGGCCGGCACGATGCTGTCGGTCAAGAAGCAGCTGATTGTGGCAACTGGCGACGGTGCGATCGAGCTGCTGAGTGTGCGCGCACCGGGCAAGCGCTCGGTCAGTGGAGCAGACTTCGCAAATGGGGCACAGCTCACGGTGGGAGACCCCTTCGCGCCGCGATAGCGGGGGTCCAGCTCGGAGCCCCCATGGCCATCGTCGCCCCCTCGATTCTGTCCGCTGACTTCGGAAACCTCGCAGCGGACGTCCGGCAGGTCGTCGAGCTCGGAGCCGAATGGGTCCACGTCGATGTGATGGACGGGCG
>Ga0114932_10000959_pt1 | contig 33978 bp, 39 predicted proteins | sample 2SBtaG_2_FD_87286 | JGI IMG/M metagenome (GOLD analysis project Ga0114932, IMG submission 87286) | Deep subsurface microbial communities from Kolumbo volcano to uncover new lineages of life (NeLLi) - 2SBTROV12_ACTIVE470 metaG | ecosystem: Environmental > Aquatic > Marine > Volcanic ...
AGTCAAGTGGGTATCTGGTTCAAGCCACGGCCAAGTAGGACTATCTCAGAATGATGTAGGTTCAAACCATGAACTAGGTAGCAACAATTCAACTGGGACAGGTGTTAGTTTAGGTTATAGATCGTATGATGGAAACACCTACAAAAACAGCACACTAACCTCTTTCGGTGCTACTTGGACAACAGGTGATATAATAGGCGTTGCTTGGGATGCTGATAATGGAAAGATATATTTTGCAAAGAATAATTCGTGGCAAAATTCTGGTGATCCTACCTCTGGTGCAACAGGGACAGGTTCAGCGTATACGCTGAGTTCCGCTAGGGGTACTGGAGGAGGTTGGGGGCCAGCCGTTTGTAATGAGGGCAGTTCACTTTATGAGTGTCGATTTGATGAAGCAAAATGGGACTATAGCGCACCCACAGATTTTAAGGCACTTTGCACCGCCAACATGGCAACTCCATCAATTAAAGACCCTTCCGAGTATTTTCAGGTAGTAGCGTATGCGGGGAATGGAACGGCAATAGGTTCTGGAGGTAAAGCTGTTACGTTTAGCGGAACCTCTGATATGCAGCCAGATATGGTGTGGATCAAGAATAGGTCTTCTACTGATGAACACGTTGCATATGATGCTGCAAGGGGAACAACTAAACAAGTAGAGCCATCGAATAGGTCTGATGAAACTACTCAAAGTGAGGGGCTAACGGCATTTGGTTCGGATGGATTCACACTTGGTAGTTTAGACGCTGTTAATACAAGCGGTGAGAATTTTGTTGCTTGGTGTTGGAACGCTGGCAACTCAGGTGCCGCTAATACTGCTGGTGCCACAAATACAACAACAACTTTTTCCAATGCTACCGCAGGGATTTTTTGCTCAACATATACTGGCACAGGAAGTGAGACTACATTTGGGCATGGTTTAGGACAAACTCCAGCTACATGGGTGTGCTTTCAACGAAGCAATAACGACCACCATAATATAAATAACTGGGAGACAGGACTATCGGCCTACACGGAGAAGGGTAACTTAGACCTTGATAATTATCCCGAAGGTTCTTCAAGTCAGATGCCAGCAGCTTCTTCTACCACTATTACAGTAGGTAGTGATCCGGGGATTAACGGCTCTAGTAGAACGTATGTGGCATGGGGATGGGCAGAGATAGAAGGGTTCAGTAAATTTGGGACGTACACTGGGAATGGAAATGCAGATGGGGCTTTTGCCTATTGTGGATTTAAGCCAGCCTTTGCGATGATTAAACGAGTAGACAGCAGTGGTGGTTGGGTTCTGAAAGACACGGCTAGAAGCCCTGATAATGAGGCCCATGAAACTTTATATGCAAATACTAATGCTGCTAATTTTGGTATGGGATTCGATATATTATCTAATGGATTTAAGGCGAAAACAACCGATTCAAACCTCAACGCAAGTGGCGGCATATATATTTTTATGGCATTTGCCAAAGAGCCAATTGGTGGTGAAGATATCGCACCATCTACCGCACAGATATAAGGAGACATACCATGTGGCGTGAGAAATCAACAGGAAACCTAGTCAGAGAGGGTTCCTCATGGGTGGATGCCAATGGCATAAGGCACCCAAGAAATTGGCATATTTGGAGTAAAGCAGATAAAGAGGCCGCTGGTCTTGAGGAGTTGACTCCTGATCCAATCCCAAATGATGCGACTTATCTGTGGTCGATGGACCCTGCTGGCAAAGTTACAAAGACAGCAAAGAACCTAAATGATGTAACCACAGATGGGGTTGTTACGCTTGGCGTTAAATCTGTGTTAATCAGCAAGGTAAAGTCTCAGCAGGGTAGTCTTCTAGCGCAAACTGATTGGGCGATTATCCGTAAGGCAGACAAGGGCACTGCAATCCCAAGCAATATCCAGACTTATCGAGATGCTTTACGAGATAAGGCAACGGCAATGGAAACTGCGATCACCAATGCCGCTGATACTGCCGCGATAGAAGCACTATTCCTCGCAAAAGATGAGGAAGGTAATGAGACAGGCATTCTTTATGATTGGCCTGAACTAGAAGAGTAGGAGGGCATCATGCGATTGCTCCCGTTGATATTTATTATCGTTATGCTGACATCTGTGCAAGCTCTTGCCAGCCAGATGGTTGATGTTAGGTATCAGTTAAGCGTGTCTTCTTTTCCCAATGATCGAGTGGAAATACAGCAGGGGCATCCTTGTAAATTTGCTGGTCGTTCCTTAGAAAATATTACAGGTTTTTTTAAATATAAGTGGGATGCAAAGTATAGAGATTTAAAGGATAGCGCAGTTCTTACCTGGGTAGCGTATCATTCCTTGGAAAACGAAAACGTAACCCTTGTACGGATTTTTGCCTCACATATGCAGCAGAAACTAGCGGTGGTATCTGCTGCAAAGGCCCCGGATTTTAATGGGCAGACTTTTCCTGGTTTGCATTGCATAGTCCCGATACAAAGCCAGCTTGTTAAGACGTATACTGAGGATGAACTCTCCGAAATATTGGGACAAGGGGATAAGGACATATAGAATGCCTTTATCTAAAATAAATTTTAGACCAGGAGTAAACAGAGAAACCACATCTTACGGAGATGAAAATGGTTGGTTTAACTCTGACCTAGTTCGTTTCCGAAAAGGCCGTCCAGAAAAGATGGGCGGATGGGAACGTCTTAGTAGCAATACAATTCAAGGAACAGGACGCTCCCTTCATGTATGGGCTGCATTGGATGGTTCCAAATACATGGGCCTGGGTACAGAAACTAAGTTTTATATAGAAGAGGGTGGTGGTTATAACGACATTACTCCCATTCGAGCTACCACTACTCTGGGAGCAAACCCACTTAAGACAGGAACGTCTGGAACAGGAACTATAACTGTTACCGCCCCGTCACATGGCGCTGTAAACGGGGACTTTGTTACGCTAAGTGGTGCTACCACTACAGACGGCATAACGGCGGCTCAAATAAATACAGAACATGAGATTACGTTAATTGACTCTAACAGCTACACAATAACCACCGTTGGGGCTTCTTCCTCTGGATCTACCACGGGCGGTGGTTCTTCGGTTGTAGCCACCTATCAAATAAACACAGGTTTAAGTACAGTGGTTTCCGGGACGGGGTTTGGTGCTGGTCTTTGGGGAGGTCTAACTACAGGGTACTCCCAAACCACCCTAAACGACAGTGGCGGAATAAGTGATTCTGATACCTCTTTTATTCTAACAAGCGCGACTGATTTTGAGACTGCTTCCACTACAACCACAGCAAACCTTACTGCTTCAAGTTCTAGCATAGCTGGTTCCAATACCAGTACCTTTCCTAGCAAAGGTACTATTCTTATTGGTAGCGAAAAAATACGCTATGGTACTAACGTAGGAAATGTGTTTGGAGAGCTTACCCGTGGGGATGATGGAACAACAGCGGCCAGTTCCTCCAGCGGGGCTACTATAACTTTTGTTGGGCTTGTTTTAATAGATAGCGAACTAATCCAGTATACAGGAAAATCCAGCAATACCATAGATGCTGGAGTTGTGCGGGGAGTAAGAGGAACTACCGCAGCCTCCCACGCAGATGGAGCCGTGGTAAAGGAAGCCAACGATTTTGTAGGGTTTGGGGAGTCCTCTGCTACTGCTGCAAGCACTGGCTCAAATATACGGTTATGGAGCCAGGATAACTGGGGCGAAGACCTTGCCTTTAACGTATTTGACGGAGCTCCTTACTATTGGGATAAGACATTAGGGCTTGCTAACAGGGCCACCACACTTGCTTCGCAGACAGGTGCCTCTGGCGCCCCCACTATTACTCGAAGGCTGATGATTTCCGGGGCGGATCGACATATTGTGTGCTTTGGATGCAACCCCATTGACGAAACAGACCAGGATTTGCTTATGGTACGCTGGTCTGACCAAGAAAGTCCTTTTGATTGGACCCCCACCGCAACTAATACCGCTGGTTCGCAGCGTGTTTCTTCTGGTTCTGAAATTATATCAGCACAAAAGACTCGACAGGAGATGCTGATCTGGACGGATACGTCCCTTCATGCCCTGCGCTTTGTGGGGCCTCCCTTTACCTTTGGTATGAGTATGCTGGCAAATAACGTGTCCATTCTAGGGCCAAACGCGGTCACAACCGTAGGGGACCAAGTCTTTTGGATGGATCGTGAAAACTTTTATGTCTACACGGGCCGTGTTCAGGTAATTCCCTGCACTCTTTTACGCTATGTATTTGACGATATTAACCTGGAGCAAAGCTTTAAGTGCTTTGCGGCTTCCAACAAAATGTTTGACGAGGTGTTTTGGTTCTATCCAAGCGCAGACGCTACGGAAATTGACAGATATGTTAAGTTTAACTTTTCCGAAAATACATGGGATTTGGGAACCTTGGCCAGAACCGCTTGGGTAGATTATGGAATACACGATAATCCAAGAGGGTGCGGAACAGCCAGCGGCACAAACTTTGTGTACGTCCATGAAAGCGGAGATAATAATGACGGCTCTCCAATGACCTCTTTTATAGAGTCAGCGGACTTTGACCTTGGAGATGGCGAACAGTTTATGTTCATTGAACGGTTAATCCCGGATATCGACATTACAAGCAGTGATGCTGAAGCATCCGTAAACTACATTATAAAGACTAGGAATTTCCCTGGAGACAGCCTGTCCACCAACTCCACCAACGCGGTTAAGGCCACAACTCAGCAGTCCTTTCTGCGTAGTAGGTCGAGACAGGCTGCTCTCCGAATTGAAAGCGATACCACAGATATAACATGGACGTTGGGCGATCTACGGCTGGGCATCCGCCCTGATGGGAGGCGGTAATGGCTAAATTGCTCGATCACGCTATGCCCATGGTCCCAAACGAGTACAATCCAGACGTTTTTGTAAGAATTATGAGGGATCTGGAAATGGCCCTCACCAAGACGGAGATTCCGGCTGTTATATCAGGACAGGACGATACCAGAGCTATTAGCTGGTTTATGGAGTAAAAATGGCCTCTGCGTACAAAAATGTGGCTACTTTAGTGGGATCAACCGGGGATGTTACAATATACACCTGTCCAGCGGCCACAGAAGCCATTATAAAGAACTTAAATTTGTATAATAGTCATAGTGGTACTATTGTAGTGTACCCAAAGATTACCGACAGTTCCGCCTCCGTTACGGTGACTCTAGAGAAAGCTAGTATAGGAACTCTCGCAGATACGTCCCTCACTGGACCCTTCGTACTGGAGGCCAGCGATACGCTAATTCTTAACTGCGACACGGCTAGTAAAATATATGCCTTCGCCAGCATTCTAGAGGTATCTTGATGGAATATGCACAGCCCAAATATAACGGGGAACCCACAATAAAAGCCATAGCCAGCGGTCTTGGAACCCTTGGCCGATATGGCGATAACTACATGGTCCATGCCGCCGAAGGGGAAACGGTAGTACCTGCGGAAGTCTTGGACGCAAACCCGGAACTAAAACAACACTTGTTCTGGCAGATGAAGATGATGGGTATTAAAGACCCTAATCGCTATGTAGTGGGAAATAACTTAAACTCCATTAACCCTGTAACTGGGCAACCAGAGTTCTTTTTCAAAAAGATTTTTAAAGCTGTAAAGAAGGTGTTTAAGAAGGTTCTGCCTATAGCCGCTCCAATTATAGGTAACCTGATAGCCCCAGGTATTGGCGGTATAATTGCATCTGGTCTGGTAACCAAACTGCAAGGGGGATCGTGGGGGGATGTCTTAAAGAGTGCGGCCTTATCCTATGGGGTTGGTGCGTTGGGGCAAGGTCTTGGCGGTGCATTAACGAGCGCACAAGCGGGAACAGGAATTGGAAGCGGTTTCCTTGGAGGTCTTCAAAAAGGAGCGTTGGCTCCGTTCCAGGCGGCTGGTAATTTGTTCTCCAGTGGCGCTAACAACCCACTAGCGCAGGGCATTTTTGGGCCAGGCGGAACTAATACATTCTTTTCAGGTGCAGATGTACCTGACCAGCCAGGGTTTTCCTTACAGAAAGGAGCTCCTCCTGTAGGGTCAGAAACCATTGGTTATAAAGGCGGTATATTCCCAACATATAATCCAAATGCAGCGGCGGCTGGCGGTACTTCCGTAGCGACAGGTGGTATAGATTATAACAGAGGAGCTAATCGAGGACCATATACCAATGTCAATCAAGCTGGCCCAGGAACCAGAGTTAACGCTCCTGTAACGCCAGGGGGTGCAGATGTGAATGTACGGCCTGATGTTCGATATGGAGGGTCTAGGATTGAAGATCCAATAAGATTTCAAACACAGGGCCTTGACGGAAGCAACCCTCCTCTGAACAGACCAGTATCCACACCATCAACAACCGCTGGAGAACAAGTGGTAGCGGCTGGAGATCAGCAAGTTCCGGCAGCCTTTCGGAACGTAGATACACAGACCGCTGGATTTAGAACAGGTGCTGACGCCCCTAATACAATTAAAGGGCTTATAACTGGCGACTACCCTGGAGGAAGAACGGGAGCCGCCCTAAGAATGGGCGAGAAAGTTCTTGAAACAGCAGGTGGTCCATTAGTTGCAGCAGCGGTTCCAGCGGCCATTGCATACTTTACAACGGATGACCCAGACAATCTTCCAGAGGGCAATAAGCCTCTTCCGGGAACTGTCCAAGGAGATGCCTACAAAAAATACCTTGACCGTGGACGCTTGAAGGATGCAGAAGGCGTCCGCCTGTTACGAGAGGCAGGGATTGCCCCCGTTCAGAACGCTCAACAAATTTCGTCTAGTACTGGCCTAAGTCTTGCAGAAGCCCAATCGTTTATTGATAACTACTATGGGGTTGAAGCGGTGGATCTAAGTGGAACTACGCAACCCACAGGAATATCAAGTATAATTGGTAACCAACAGTCTCAAGGTTTGGCCAGAGGCGGTGAAATAACTGGCCCCGGTACAGGGACCAGTGACAGCATACCAGCCCGTCTTTCGGACGGAGAATTTGTAATGACCGCAGATGCCGTTAGAGGAGCGGGTAATGGAGACAGAAACCTTGGAGCGGCTCGTATGTATGATATGATGTCCCGTTACGAAAGGGGAGTCGCGTAATGTTTAAAGAAAGAGAAGACGATGCCAGCACCCCCAGGAAGTCAAAGCACAGGTATTGGTGGCGGACCAGTTCCCCAAGGTATAGGCACACCGCGACCTCGTCCCTCATCTTCACCTTCATCAGGGGGGTCTAGTTCCGTGGCTGAACAAACAAGAACAGAAAGCACAGTACGGCAAGCCCCGTTTCTGGAAGAAATCCAGAGGGCGCTTCTTGAAAGAGCGCAAGCAAGGGCAACAACTGCTGTAGATATACCAGATATTCAAGTAGCTGGCCTCGATCCTCTTACTCAGCAAGCCATAACTACGGGGGAAGGCATAGGCCAGTTTCAGCCGTTTCTTACCACTGGCGCGGAAACCATTGGAACTGGTCTGGAAACTCTTAGAGAAAGAACCGCCGGAGTTCCAGCAAGATTTGATGAAGCGGCGGAAGCGGCACGGGCTACAGGGCAGCAATTTGTTCCCACAGAAGCTGGGCTTCAACCATTTATAGACCCCTTCCAGCAGCTTGTTACACAGGACGCTCTTGCGGAGCTCCAACGACAAAACGCATTGCAACAAAACCAGCTTTCTGCCCAAGCCGTAGGGGCCGGGGCTTTTGGCGGATCGAGGCAGGGAATAGCTCAAGCGGAACTGGGTAGGAATCTGGCAGATATACAAAGCCGCCGCATATTTGAGGACTTATCACGGAACTTTAATCAGGCACAGAATGCCGCACAGACTGCATTTGAGAACCAGCAGAAAAGACAACAGGGCGTTTCGCAGTTACTTGCTGGCATTGGCGCCACAGAATCTCAGGAAGGCATTCGTACAGGGTCTGGCATAGGATCGTTTGGTACGCTACAGGCCAATCTTGCTGGAACAGGTCAGGGTCTTCTTGGACAACAGGCCCAACTGCAATCGCAACTTGGTTCTTTGCAACAGACACAGGAGCAACGGGTTCTGGATGCGGCAAGGCAATCGCAATTACAGCAAGCTTTTGAGCCGTTCCAGAGACTTAGCTTTGAGGCCGATATATTTAAGCCTTCCATTGGCTCTGCTGGGTCTACCCTTGGTTTGAATGTAGCGCCTTCCCCAAGTCCGTTTTCCCAAGCCATTGGGGCTGGCATAGCGGGTCTTGGAGTTAACAAGGCCCTTGGCAACCCGTTGGGTAACCTATTTAGCAATACGTAGTAGGAGCTACGATCAATGAAAGCAATTAAGTCCGTACTGGCTAACAGGAAAATGTTCCGTGGAGGGGGGTTAGTCCCTTCCAGAAACGAGATGGTTGACCTGAATGCTCCTAGCGGAATCCTGTCCTCGTCCATGCCTTTGATAGATGCAGTGGAGAGCGATGCCCTTAGTGCGGAAGGCGGAACTGCGCTTATGAGCCAAGGCGGTGTTGCAAGGTTTGCGAGGGGTGGATCTAATACTGATGCGTTGCAAGATATCGCCCGTGTCCGTCAAGCAAGGGTAGATTATGAAAGTGGAAGAATAAGTAGGACTGACCTAAATGCGGTAATGGATGCTGTTCTACAAAAGCATGGAGGGGTTAGAAATCTGTATGCTAAATTATCCCCTGAACAAAAAGAAGATCCAGTAGTTCGAGAGGTGGCGTTTCAGTTAAGACCCGCTCCAGAAGTCCCTGATGCCCCAGTTTCTACACAACCACCTCCAAGTTCTGAAGGATTGCTCCCGTTGGATGTGTCGGCTGCTCCTGAGTTTGATCCAAGCGTAGCGGTTCCTTTGGATATGGGACGTAACCCTAATGTTCCTCCAGAATTACAGCCTTATCTTGCTCAAAGTGGTATGCGGCCTGTTTTGGAAAGACAGATAGCAAACATGCCTCAACCAGTTTCGCCTCCACCAGTGGACCAACCTGCGGTATTGACCCCTATAGGACCAGCGCCACAAATTATAGCTCCAGAAATACAAGATGCTCCTTCTGCAATGTTTGAGGGAAATATTGACCCTAATCAAGGAATAGTTTCCTCTGCTCCTCCTCCAGAACTACAGAGAGAGGAAACCCGCCCGTCTGGATTGGTGCCTCCCTCTGCAACAATTTCAGAGGACTTAATGGCAGAAAATTTGAGCGGAAAGATAGCTTCAGTACGTCCAGTAAGTACCGTAGACGACTACGGCGGGTTAGAAGCTTTTCAGTCCTCAGAAGCGCCAGATGCATTAATCTCTGAAAACCTTATTTCAGAAAAACCTTATACTCTTCCAGATTTGACAGAGCTTAACCTTGGGGAAAACACTAATATAAAAGAATGGAACCTACGGCATAGGTGGGGAGCGGATGATGAGACAATTGAAGAAATTATGACCACGTTTCCAGAGCTTGACATAAAAGATATTGTGGAAGGAAACTTTAACTGGGAAAAGCAAGTAGCTGATGGTCCAGACATAGCTTTGGAACATAGATCTGAAGAAGAATATCAAAAGAGTATTCAAGAGTTTAGAGAGGCAGAGGAGGCAGAGGAGGCAGAAGATATAACAGTGGCAGAGGAGCCTACTCCAACGTCAGGAGGAGTTCATCCTGATACGTTGGCAGGGCAAGTACTTGCAGAAGACAAAGAAGATGAAACCGTTGCAGTATATGAGCCTGATAAATTAACAGACTATTTATCGGGCGGGGGAAATTATGAAGAAGCTCCATCCGATGCTGTAAGTAGAAGCGTGGATAGCATTATTAAGGATGCCATTAGCGGAATCGAAAACAAACCGTTTGATAAAGAGGCCCTTAAAGCAGAGATAGACGCCATGCTTCCCATGGTTGAAGACGATCCAGAAATGGAAGGGTATTTAATTGCGTTAATGGGCGCCTCAATAATGGCGGGGAAAGATCCAAGTGCTTGGGTAAATATTGGAGCTGGTCTTGAAAAGAGCTTACCTGCGTTTATTAACTTTAAATCCTCCCAAAAAGAGAAGCAGCGTGATCGAGAGATGTCCATTGCGACACTTACTCTTCAAACGTATCTGTCCAGAGGTGAGCAAGATCGTCAGGATATTAGGGCTCTTCAAACTTTGGGGATACAATACGATATAGATGCCGCTAAAACCGCTGCTGAAAAGAAAGAATATAGAGTTCAAAACAATCATTGGATGGCTCCTGAACTTTATGGAGGAGATAAACCCTTATACACCCCAGCGGGTACTACACTTACACTTAATGAAGCGGAACTTACAAGAGCCACGGACGCTGGATTATCTCTGCTTCCTTGGGAAAGAGGAACCTGGAAGCTAAGTGATTTTGTAACTGATGACACTTCTTGGGACTCTATTCAAGCGGCACAAGATGGGGGAGTAATTAAACAAATTGAACTGTTTCAAGGTATAGATAAAAACCCTTTAAAAATTAATTATATGACCCCTTCGCAGGGCTCCTTACTAGCTGGGGGACCAAGTGATAATGCAATTGGCATTAGCGAATTACAGGCTGCTTATTCTGAGTACGATAGGGTAAGAAAGCCTACTCTTGGTTTGATGGAAGACATAAACTCTATCCAACAAATGGTTTTGGGAGATCCTGGAGCATTTTCCGGGCCAGGGCTTGTAGGAGAACAATTACAAGACGCAGCCTCCGCTCTTAGGGGACTCCCCGGATCAGAAGCGGCCATATCTTTTATAGATGGCTTAAGGGGCAAAGAGTTTAGTGGCTTATCCAAAATGCAACAGGCACAAACCAGGTCTGTAATTATTTTAGCAAAAATAGCGCCATTACTTTTAGACGAAAGTGGGAAAACAATATCTGACGCAGATAGAAGGATGATTGCTCAAGCATTAGGATTGACCCCTGTCTTTAATAAGGACGCTGGTACGTGGAGCATTGAGATAACTGGACAAGTTTTTAAAAATCCCGAAAACCTTGTCTTGGCAATGAATTTAACACAACAGGCTTTGACGAGAAGGCTAAATGATGTTGACGATAAGATGAGAACAGGACTTTCTAAGTTCGGTCTTCCAATGATTTTTGACCAAGAAACTAAAGAAGCATTTGAGAGAATAGAAAAACTTAGAGGTGACCTTGGCGCGGAACCTATTAGGGGCGAAGACAATCCATACACACAAACTGGACAGTTTGAACCTATTGCAATTACAGCAGCCGATCTTTCGTTTAATTTTGCTACACAGTAAGTAGGAAAAACAAGGCATGGGACAAATTAGCATACAAACTCCTCAAGGGATTAGGCATGGTACTATTGCTGGGGATTCTCCTACCGATGAAGAAATGGAAAAAATTAGAAACCTTTTTCCAGCGGAACCGGGGGACGAGTTTGAGTATAAAGTGGTTGGCACTCCGCGTCTTGTCGAGGAAGTAGAGGAAGAGGACACCGCACCAACAGAAGAGGTTAAAAGTAACCTGCTAAGATATTCTGTAGGGAGAATGGATACGCCGGAAGAGAAAGAAAATCTTTTAAGGCAAATTCTTGGACCAGATGCAGTTAGGCAAGACGAGGCTGGATCTTTTATTATTGACCAAGCTAAAGTTGCCCCGGAACTACGTCAAAAATATAATCTTTCCGCGTCTGGGGAAATTTATTTTGACAGGCCCGGTTTTACATGGAAAGACGTTGTGGATTTTGGAGGAGAGGCTGGTCCTTCCACCATTGCCGCTATTGGAACAAGTCTTGCTGCAACTGGGTTTGGTTGGCTACCTGGAGCACTTATGGTTGGAGGAGCCGCTGCTTTGGCCAAAGCCGTTGACGAAGGTATTGAATATTCTCAAGGACTAAACCGTCAATCCGCAGGTGACGTTGCCACTATGATTGCTACGGAAGGTGCGCTTAATGCTACTTTTGAAGTGGGAGGCAGAGCCTTTGCTTATGGGGTAGGTAGACTTTTGAAAGGGAGAGGTCCAGAGGTATCTCAAGATCAAGTTGATAAATTTATAGCGGCTGGCATGTCTAAAGATAAAGCTTTTAGGGCTGCAAGAGAAGAGTCTTTAGCTAGAATGAGGTCGGCTGTAATAGCGGGAGCAAGACCCACGGTTGAAGCAGCAGGTGGAAAAAGCTTGGCAGCAAGAGCTCAATCCATAAACGAAAAAATTGTTCCTAATAAGCAAGTCGGAAGAGATAACGTAGGGTATATTAACGGTGTGCTAAAAGACTTGGATGCTGGAGTCGTGTCTGAAGAGGAAGCCTTAAAGCTTTTAGCGGATAACGATGCCTTTATTGGAAATACAGTAAAGCAAGCTTTATCCGATCCAGATGAAGCCTTAAAGCTTAGTAGACAGCACTTTGATGACATTGTTTCACAGTCATTAAGTCAATACGAAAGAATTTTTGTTCCAGGAACAAAGCTTCCTACTCAATATGTGGACAACTTGGAATTAGCCGCCACTTTGTTTAAAACAGAGTCCAATAATCTTTATGATCTATCAAGAGTAACGCTTGGAGATAATGCAAACTTTAGCACTAAAAAGATTACAGATACTCTGGCCAGGTTGCAGAACCCAAAAACAGGAAATCCGTTTATTACTTATTCAGGTACTCTTTTTAAGAAATTACAAGATCCCCAGTATGCAAATATGAATATTACTCAATTGCAGCAATTAAAAAACGCCCTTAGACTTTCGGCTGGAGATCCTGACCTGGTAGCCCCGGCTGCTCAACAAGGAGTTAAAGAGCTTATTAAATCTGTTGATGAAGTTCTTGAAGCAGAAAAAATAAGGCTTGGAAAGATAGCTAGTACAGGGCATGTAATAAAGTATCACCCAGCCGGAGCGGTTGATCCTAAGACAGGACAAAAAATTGGAGGAAGAGCTTACCGACAGGAAGTTGCCCCCGCTGAATTGGAAAGCATTCGTTACGGATTGTCTCAGTGGGATGACGCAAATAAATTTTGGGCAGAAGGTCAGGAGCAATTTAACAATAAAGCTGTAAACAGTATTGTTGAAAAAGCGAGAGGAAAATACTTTAACAGTAATTTAGACGTAATGAACGATGTTGTTGAGGCTGGGAATGTTCCGAAGCTTAAAATGTACCTAGATGCCGTTACCCCGTCTTCAGTTCTTGCCCAAAAATTAGTTCAGCCAGGAGCTACGGAAGCTTTAGAACGTCTACAAACTTTAGTTGGTCGCGGAAAATTTAAAGAGGCAGAAAAGCTTATTGATAATTCTATTTTAAAAGGAGTTGTTCCAAAAATAGAGGGCTTTATTGAAGATCTTCCTATTGGGGATGTTTTAAGAGTGTCTCAAAGAGAAGCATACGAAAAACAAATTGATAAGTTTTTACAACTTTCAATAGCTGGCGCTAAACCCCAACTTATTAGAGATTCCGTAAGGAATTCCTTGGCTAAAGAATGGTTAGAAACGAAAAGTCTACAATCGCAAACAACGGGTCAGTTTGATCCCACTAAATTTGCGGATGAGTTTTCCAGACTTGGAGATGATATGCAAAATACTTTGTTTGGGTCTGAAACTGCGGCCAGTATGCGGGAGTCCATGGATGCGTTTCGTCTTGTTGGACTAAGCGCAAAGGACAGCGATAAACTTTTTGAGTTTATTCCAAACATTGGGAATCAAACATTAAAGCAACATGTGCAGGGTCTAAAGCAAATTACCGATAAAGCATTGGATGAATCCAATGACGCTGTTCTTGGTGCAATTAAAACAGGTAACATAGACAACTCTTCCAAACTGGTTGCGGGATTGCTTAAAAACCCATCCTCTTATAACAGATTAAAAGGTGTTGTTGGGGAAACGGAACTGGAAAAGGTTGGTGGCGTCAAAGATATGGTTATGAACAATCTTGTTCGATCTTCTCTTGCACAAGAAGGGTTCTCAGAAGCAACCATCCAAAGCGGTGCTTGGGGAAAAGCTCTAAAAAAGAATATTGTTTCTCAAAACAAAAATGGAGCTCTGGACACCATACTTGGTAAAGACATTGTAAACTCCTTAACCAGGTTATCTGACGATGCCGTTAAGGTTTCTGACGCTCCCATTACTGGCTATAGTGGTATTGCTGGTCCTCTTGCTGCTTTAAGCATTCTTGCTGCTATAGGAACTTTAAATATAGGCGCGGCAGTAGGAGCATTGGGAGGGGCCTTTGTAATAGGAAGAACTTTACGATCAAGGCCCGTATTAAGAATGCTTACAAGTTCTGCTGTTAGATCCCGCGAGTATAATCAGGCAATAAAAGCTGGGGCAGATCTACCTGAATTAGGACAGGTTTATAAATCTGATCCAATAACTTACGGAGCAAATCGTCTTGGATCTATAGCTTCATCTGAATTGTCCCTAATTTTGGGTAGCGGCATTCTTGGAGAGATTTCAGAGGAAGGACAAAGGCAAACAGCTACGTATATGCAAGAGGGCGTAAAGGAATTACAAAGAAGAAGAAGACCAGCGGAAAGACCTTCCTTATCAATAACTGATCCTATTACGTTAAAAGATCCCTTATCGTATGAGCAAATAATTAGATCTGCTGTGCAATCTGGGAATGTACCTGGATCTGCGGATGTTCTCAGACGAATAGAAGAAGAAAAACTTACTGGTGCTAGGCAGTAATGAAACTATCTGACCATTTCTCCCTGTGGGAGTTTACCAAGTCGCAGACGGCGGAACGTAACAACATAAGAAATAAGCCCGGAGAAGAGGAGATACGGAATCTAGAAGAGCTATGCGAGAAAGTCTTGGAGCCTGTACGAAGGCATTATGACCGACCTTTCTCACCATCGAGCGGGTACAGAAGCCCAGCCTTGAACATGATTCTAGGATCATCGAGAAGCTCCCAGCATATCACTGGACAGGCCGTAGACTTTGAGGTTCCGGGGATACCGAATATAGAAGTTGCAAGATGGATAATTAATAAGCTTGCTTACGATCAGTTAATACTAGAGTTTTACAGAGAAGACGAACCACACTCAGGATGGATACATTGTAGCTATGTCGGAGAAAACAACAGAAATCAAGCAAGACGGTTTGACGGAAGAACATGGTCCGATCTGTCCTAAATGCGGGTGCGATAAGCCCAAGATATGGGTGCATGGACATTACCAGTGTGCCGATTGTAAGTGCGTAGCTGACGGAGACTGTTGCCAAGGAACCCCTACTTAGCGTTCCCCCAGTTCTCTCCTATACCAACATCAATCCTGGATGGTATCTTCATATCAGGAACGCAGTTCTCCATTATTTCCTTTATCTCTGCCACATGACGCTCATCCTCAATGGAAAAGCAAAGCTCATCATGCACCGTTAGCATGGGCCAGAACCCTGCCTCTATGCAATCCTTCATAGCCTTTTTGGTCTGATCCGCACTGGATGCCTGGATTAATCTGTTAAGCGACTTGTAGGTAAACGCAACGCGGTAGCTTGACGGGTTGTAGTTGTTCCAGCCCTCTTCCCTGTCCTGAATTGGCGTATCCAGAATGTCTTTCCATCTCTCTTCAAGTTTGTCCACATGGACAGGAGCTACAGGGTTATTCTTGCTCCACCTGCGGAGTTCCCTCATAGGAAAGCGGCACTTGCGCCCCATCAATGTGCGTATTTCTGTCCTGATGGACGCCTGTTGCATAACCGTAGAAGCAAGCGTCCGTATAAACGGAACCTTCTCGTCATACTCATCCCGTATCTCCCTTGCCTCATCCATGGTTATTCCGCCAAGGATAGTGGCCAATTTACCAAGGCCCATTCCATACATAATCCCCAGGTTAATCGTCTTGGCACGGGTGCGTTCCACATCCGCCATATCGGCCACCATCTGGTGAAAGTCCAGATCGTCTTTCTGATACTGCTCCACAATCTCCTTAACCTTTGGATGATCCTTTGTGGAACCAGTAAGGGACGCATAGTGCATCAACCACCGGGGTTCCTGGGCGCTGTAATCAAAGCTTCCCCATTTGCATCCTTCTTCTGGTAGGAAGAGTCCTCGAATAAGTTTCTTAATTTCTGGATGTCTAGCTGGGACCTGCTGCAAATTTGGATGGCTGGAGGAAAATCTACCCGACACAGTCCCACCTTCGTCTGAGCGCAACTGGTTAAACTCACAGTGGATGCGACCATTATGCTGGTGGTTAAGTATCGTGTCCACAAACGTGGTGTTCGCCTTGTTGTATTCCCGAATCTCCAAGATTTTCTGGGCAATGGGATGGTGATGCGCTTTAAGAAACTGCTTGGTAAAGCTTGGCGCATCCGACTTGGCCGTTCTTTCATAAGTAAGTCCAAGCTTGTCAAACACCTTGGCAAGACTCGTAGCGGTCCACGGTTCAAGGTCCACTCCTGTTTCATGTTTTACTTCTCCCAACAGTTTCTTTTCTTTCGCGTCCAGAAGCTCCTTGGTTTGTTGGGCCTTGTCCACATCTACCCGCACCCCTCTTCTACGCATCTCAAATACCAGAGGAAGTAGCGATAACTCCAGATCCAGGATAGTCAGGCAATCTTCCCTTTCCAGTTCCTTATGCAGAACGTGCCATAGTTCCAGGGTAAGTCTGGCATCTGTCTCTGCATACAGAGCAACTCTTGATGCTGGGAGCTTCCACATTTCTGCTTTGGCATCCACGCCATGTTGGGATGCGGCCCTACGCAAGTCCTCTTCCTGTTTCCGCTCTCCAAGGTACGTGGACCCAAGAGCGTTAAGGGCGTAGCTAAATCTGTTCTCATCGAGTAAAGGAGCCGCGACCATGGTATCCAGAATGGTTCCCTTAACAACAATGCCTTCTCTGAGTAGCCATCCAAGATCGTACTGTGCGTTGTGGAATACAACCGACATGCCATGGTTCAACTGATCCTGTAGCCATTTGACCACCAGCTTCTTGGACATGTTCCCCGGACCCTGGTGACCAATCGGCAGATAGGCATTCCAGTTCTGCGCGGCCACGGCTATTCCTACGAGCTCCCCGTCATTACGGGGCCATCCCGGTCCCAAGGTCTTTATGTTGGGGTCCCGTGTCTCTACATCTACGGCAATAATCTTCTCTGAAGAGAGATCAGGAAGAGTATCCGGGGGTGTCCATATGGTTTCATCAAACAGGTCTTCACGCACTGTTTTGCTCATCGTCCGTTAGCGCGGCCCATAGGGCAACATAAGCGGTTGCATCCACCCCATCGTCCGAATTAAAGGAGCCCTTCTCGTCCCTTGCTCCTTTCAGAAGTGCCATGCAAAAAGCCACCTGCGATCCCCTAACAGGAACTCCAAGGTATACGCTCCATAGCTTTGCTACCCTGTCATGAAGCTCTCTATAGTCTCCATGTTGCGAGGCTCTTGCTCCACTGACCAGTTGCAGGGCTGTAGCCATAATCTTCTCAGGGCTGGTGTCGTTGCCAAGAGCGTGTTTTAAAGATCGTAGAATTTCTCCGATCCCCTCGTCTGTATCGGCTCCATTATGTGCAGACTCTCCTTGGTACGAGTCACCGCCACATAAAAAACGCGATGCTCCGTGGACGGTTCCCTCTGATATTCCTTGTACGCCGCGTAACTCAGTTCCGGGATCACTAGGACGTTTTGACATTCTCCCCCCTTCATGGAATGTATGGTGGAAATTTTAATGCGTGGGTTCTTTACATTATCTCCACGCCGCAAAGAATTCAAAATATAATGCTTGGTGTCAGTGTCTATCTTACCAAGAGTCTCATGCCATCGTCCATCTTTACTGGCCAATCCAAGAGATTTTCTTGCTCTCTTCATAGTAAAAGTATCTTCTTCGTTCACAGCAAGAAGGGCGCTGGACCGTGGACCAAAACCCCTTTCAAACCCTGACCCTACATCCAGGAAGCCATAAAGGTTTTTAATCTGCGCGATATTCAGAGGGTTGCCCTTCATCCACTCCTCCCAATCCAGAATGGCCTCATACGTCTTTACAGGTATGCTTGGTTTCCCAAACCTGCTAAACACCCAGCCTTCTTCACGGAGCATGGCTGCATATTGGGACGCTATGCGGTTGGTTCTGGCAAGCAGACACCATTCGCCTTCTTCGAGCGGTACATGGCCAATATGGTTGTGCCAGAATACGTTCCCTTCTTCCCTCTTTGGATGCCAGACCTTTCTTTCCCTGTCTGGAATGCGCTGCACAATGCTCTGGGCCATGTCGTATACTTTCTGAGGGAGCCTGTACGATCTTGAGAGGACATGCTTATTGCGTGAGCAATGCTGAAATTCTGGAACATCCGCACCTTGGAAGCCCATAATCGCCTGATCGTCATCCCCCGTAAAAATCTGTATGCGTGGGCCGTTCCGTAGCACACGGATCATTCTCCATTGCAGGGTCGATAGATCCTGGGCCTCATCCACAAACAAAGCGTCAATACTTAGCGGTTCCCCACGCAAGACAAAGTTTTCAATCATGTCCGTAAAGTCAATCTTGCCTCGAGTCTTCTTGTAGTCCTTATAGGATTTGACCAGACGCTTCAGTTCCGGCCAACTCAGGTCATAATTCGCTGACCTTCTGTACATCTCTTCCAAATCCATGCATCTGCTTCGAGCCAGATGGTACATATTCAAATACAGATCCCCTTGCGAAACCCCCAGGACATCAAAGTCTGTCTCCGCGTTACTACTTTTTTTACGAGAGAAGGAAATCCCAACTGCATTCCCTATCTCTGCCAAGTCTTTAGGGCCAATCACATCCGCTGTCTTGTAACCGCCAGCATGGAAAGCCATAGAGTGCAGCGTCTGGAAGTAGGGCAGGTCACTCTCCGCGATCCCCCAATCCCGGCCCACTCTCTCTTTACTCTCAATAGCCGCTCTCTTGGTAAAACTCACACAGGCTATTCTATCCGGCGGTATGCCATCCTCTATGCATTTGCGTACAAGATTGGAAAGGTTCTGCGTCTTTCCCGTGCCTGGTGGCCCCAGATATAGTTCTCCCTCGTTCATGTAACTTCCCACCTAAATTTAAGCTGGCCATAAATCGGTTGCCAATCGCGCTCCCGTCCATCACGATTCCATCCGCCGCCCTCTGTTTTCCCGACAATTTTCCATCCAGCCCCCTTAAGGCTCGACCCACTTTCCTTCTGAAGAGTGTAGGTTACCATTCTTCTGCCGCCCATTTGCTGCCAGATTCTCCAACAGCGGCCATATAGAAATGAGCAAGAGCCTTTGGGAGCATCGTCCAAAACACAGCATCGAGTGACCTCTGCCGTGTAACCATCATCCAGTAGCCTTGCGATAGGACGCCCGACAATGGCCACACCAACCATTTGTTCCCCTGTTGTAGCCCCAATAGCAAATCGACCCCCATCTCTTTGTGTTCGTTTGTTGTGCCTATGGTATTGCTCTACAAAGTCATTAGCCTCTCTGAGCTTTATAGGAACTGGGCGCAACTTCAAAACGGAATATCCTCATCCTTAAAATCAATAGACTCCAGTTCCACCTCGCCCTTGTTAACTTCCGGCACAAACCACACACGAACCTTTCTCCAGTTCTCCTGATCGTCCTTAAAGCGATACTCCTTATCTGCGTCTTCTCCGTTGTTCATTTCCTTAATGCGTTCCGTAATCTGACCTCTGGTGTAATGCAAAAAGTTATTACGCTTCAAAAATTCCTGTAGAGCCGTAAGTTTGAAATACGTGTAGCCTTCCTCTGTCCATGGCTTTCCTGTCAGCAACTCCTCTGGCGCATGAGCTCTAATGCGGCTTGTGCAAAACATCTCTACAAGTTCCACAAACTGGCCCTTGTGCGTTAACTCTTCTGGAACGGAAATCCTTGTGGCTGCATCCAACAGGTTGTCTACCAAGTCGCGCCAATCCGCGTCCTTTACCTTGGCTGGCATCTTGTACATTTGCTCCATGCAAGCCCTCTGGAACTCCACCTGCATCTGTAATTGTTTGGTGGATAGTTCCAGGCGGGAACCATCTACATCTACAAACCAGACAGGCGGCTCCGACTCCACCACAGTTAGTCCGCCAAGAATAGGTTGCGCTCCGTTCCCGCTTCCAATTCCATGTTTACGTGTACGGCATAACGCCCTGTTGCAGTGACCATGCAACGGCTCTGTCTTACATGTGTAGTAATAGTCCTTCTTTTCCAGTTGGTTCTGGATAACCACAATCTCTCTTGCTGGTATGGGCGGATCACAGTACTTACGGTTGTGATCTTCCAGTAGCGTCTTCCAATCATTTGGCGCGGCCATGCGGTAATAGACCCCCAGGTTAAGAAGCGTATTGTTTCTTCCGCCTTCTGGTATCCCGGCAACTGTTAGTTGCTGTAGGCAAGGTGGCCCGTTAGGCAACACCGACTCATCACCTGCGATCTTTAATTCCTGCAACTGCTTTGGCGTCTGCCTCGTCTTCTCTGCCAGTTCCAAGAAGTCTTCCAACTCCAAGCCATCTCCCTTTCCATCGAGCGCATACCGTGTGGTGTACTTTGTGTTGAAGTAAGGAAGGTTTATAAAGTTCCCGACATCCCCTCTCTCCACAATTACTTCCTCTTGCTTGGGAAATATCTCGCAGTTCCCAAAGCCAAGTGCGGATGCAAACTCAGCAAGCTTATCCCTTGCTTCCGATGCAGGAATTTTCTTGGTTATGAATAAGAATAAGTGGGCGCCCCCAGATTTACTTCTGCACATCACAAGGGGTAGCTTCAGCCTCTTTACTTTTTTGTAGAGCGCGACCAAGTCTAAACTGTAATCGTCTATGTCCAGTGCGCCAAACACGCAATGGTTTGTTTCATCAATGGGGATGGAACCTACACCGCGCTTGCCGTCCAGATGTTCCTGGACAAGATCCACAGTCAACGGTTCACGGACAATCTGATACTTGGCCTGTGTCTTACCATGACGATGGCGCTCCATGACCTGTGTCTGACCATGCGCTCCTTCGTAGCCTTTAAATAAATCTAAAAATCTTTGTGCCTGAGTCATGAAAAAATGCCGACCCGACTGCTAACGCTGAGAAAAACAGCCGGGTCAGCCCCCTTCCGCAAGCTTTAAAAGGGGATATCTTCAGAAGTGCCTTCAATCGCCGTTTCCGCTGGCGGCGGTGCGATCTGCAATTCACCACTGGAAACCGACTTGTGAAAGTCCTTCGCTTCTCTAAAGTGTTCCAAACTGGCTATCTGACTCTCCAGCGAGATCGCCCAAGTATACCAGCTTCCCTTATCATTCCCGTCCTCTACACTTTTGAGGCGGTAGGTATTAGCAAAAGCTGGGAGCGTTTGCCCCTTATGCTTTTGCATTCCCATCAACGAGTTCCATTGACGAGACTTTTTCAATTGCGTTTTCTTCATGTCGATAACCGCACTCTCCAGGTTGCCGTCCTCATGGACAATCTTGACATAGTGCTGGGCGGTTCTGACTAGCTCATTACCATTGGACAAAAGTTCCATGCCAGTGGTTTTATCACGAACAGCCTCTAATACTTCTTTAGAGTTAGGGGCCAATTCGCCAACAAATCCACCGCCCTCTGTTCTTGGTACAAACTCCAGCAACTTCATCTGGAAATATATAGGCATAACCACTATGCCATCGTCCGAATCCCAGAACTGGCTTGTAACCGTGTTGAATATATCTCCCTGAGAGCAACCCGCAATAAAGGCCGCGTCATTCTTTTTTATCTGCGGAGACATGGCTTGCACAATGCGTACAAAAGGCATCTGCAAGTCTTTTGTTGTAACCTCTTCAAAGCCAGCGCCAAGGCTTGCTTCAAATTCTTTTGCCAATTCTACTGGCAGTTGACCGTTTTTTTTAACAGTCGCTTTTCTAGTCGCTTTTCTTTTGGTAGCCATAATCTAATTTCCTTTTATCTTTGCTACTGTTCCAATTTGTGCGTTAAACATCTCAAGGTTGATATCCTGGTTGTTCTCCACCCGCTCCCGAATTAACTTTTTAAGAGTTTGCGGTTCGACTTTTGTCTCTTGGCCGACATCCATCCCTTGCTCTTCAAGTTCCGCCTTAATCGACTTCGCTCTATTGTCTTCCGACAATCCAAAAAGAACAGTGATCTTGTTCTTAATAAAGTCTTCACAACCAATTTCGCGCAAGTGATTTAGGGCAGCCTCTTTTTGCAAAGGGTCCTTTGGCATCGTGCCAGAAACAAAGGTGGATAGAGACACCACACTTCCGTTAACTTCAACCTTATCCATTCCGACTTCTTGCATTTTATTCGGAATGACTTCTCTCAAGTAACGCCCACGTTCCTTTTTCTTACGTTCAAACTCTTCTTCAGCCGCCCGAACTTCTTTATCCAACTTCTGTACTTCGCGTATAAGGTCCGATAATTCTTTTCCAGCGTCCGTTGTAAGTCCCGTAAAATCGTCCGCATCCGCTACAATTTCATCAAAAACATCTGTCATCACGTTGTCCTCGTCAGGTTGTAAGTTCTGTAATACCGCCGCTCACTGAAATGCGAACTGGATAATAAGTCCTTTCAATCTTATCCCACTTCAACAAATTAATTTTGCCACGGTTAATATCTGCGGCAATCGCAAATGCAATGCCGATAATGGCTGGGTCACCCATGGCCAACAGCCAATCATCATCATTAAAATGGCGCAGCTTGCGTCTTACATGAGACACCATCCGCCCAGGATTAATGTGAATTTGATCGTGTGGAGAAGAAAGAGGTTCGAGATCGCCCCACTCCCTGGCAGAAACCAGATCAAAACGAGGGTTCTCTTGGGTGACAAAAACAGTGGCCAACACTTTCTCCTTTCTTACGTAGTACTTGCAGACTATACACGCATAATTTTTCTTTGCAAATATAATCTGATGACCTATATATGGGGTATGGAAATAAAATACAAGTTCAAAACCACTCCATTTAAGCATCAAGCTGATGTTCTTAAAGTCTCGTGGGACAAGACTAATTGGGCTTACTTTTTGGAGATGGGTACAGGAAAGTCCAAAGTCGCCATAGATAATGCTGGCATCCTATTTGAGAGGGACTTGATCGATACCCTTATAGTAGTGGCTCCCAAGGGCGTCTACAGGAACTGGGCGAATCTGGAAATTCCAGCCCATCTTCCTGACCGCATAAAGCGGAATGTGGTGGTATGGAAGGCATCCCCCAGCAAAAGCCAGAAAGAGGAATTGAGGGCTTTGCTATTGCCCTCAGAAAGCCTCAGGGTGCTTGTAATGAACGTAGAGGCACTGTCTAGGCCCGGTATTGGCCGCAGATATCTTGGAGAGCTTCTAGGGTCCTCTGAGGCCCTTTTAGCGGTAGATGAGTCTACTGCCATCAAGTCTCCCAAAGCCAAGCGGACAAAGTCTCTTATTAAACTGGCTGCTTTGGCCAAGTACAGGCGTATTTTGACAGGTTTCCCCGTAACCCAAAGTCCCATGGACCTATGGGCGCAATGCCGCTTTCTGGACAAAAGCCTGTTGGGAGATTGCGGCGACAACTACCATAAATTTGAGTGGCGATACGCAATTATTAAACCCCGTAGCGTAGGCACCCATTCTTTTAATGATATTGTTGGGTATAAGAACCTGGACCAGCTATCGGAGCTTCTCAAAGGGTTCTCGTCACGGATTACGAAAGATGAATGCCTGGATCTTCCCTCCAAGATTTACACCCAGCGCAATGTGGCCATGACCGATGAGCAAAGAAGGGTCTACAGCGATCTTAAGGAATACGCTCTGGCCCACCTCGAAGACGATCAATTTATGACCACTCCAAATGTCATGACCCAGTTGCTACGAATGCAGCAGGTATTGAGCGGACACACCAAGTCCGATGAGGGTGTGATGATAGAGATTGCTGACAACAGGCTTAAGGAGCTCTTGGAATGTCTGGAAGAAATTAACGGGAAGGCCATAATATGGTCACGATTCCGTTATGATGTCCAACGCATAACCAAAGCGTTGCAGAAAGAACACGGTCCCCGGTCCACCGTAAGTTACTACGGAGATACTTCGGACGAAGACCGCACAACTGCCATAGAGAAATTCCAGAACGGAGAAGCCCGGTTCTTTGTGGGCAATCCGCAAACAGGTGGTTACGGAATTACGTTAACCGCTGCGAATACGGTAATTTACTTCTCCAACAGTTTTGATCTGGCTGTACGAATGCAGTCAGAAGACCGGGCGCATCGTATCGGTCAAACGGATCATGTCACGTATATAGATATGATCTCCGAAGGGACGATTGACGAAAGGATAGTCAAAGCTCTTCGCACTAAAATGGACATTGCCAGTGTGGTAATGGGAGAACAACTTAGGGAGTGGATTCAATGAAAGAAGAAAAGAAGACCAGATACAAAGTACCACCGAAGCAATTTAAGACGGTGGCCGTTCCTATAGAGATATGGGAAGACCTATGGAAGCTGTCAGAAACTAATCAGCGATCCCCGGCGAAGCAGATTGAATTTCTGGTTGGGTGTGCCTCGAAGGCCCCCACAGACCGTGAAGTTCAGGAAAGGTATGCCAATCTGTCCGCGATTATTATAAAGGACCAGATAGGTGTTTCTCCAGGTGGGGGTGATTAATGGCAGATATTGATGACTTTTATGCCGACATTATAGGCAGGGTTAGCGACTCAAAATTGGATGTTTCTCCATCTGGAAGAGTAGTCGCCCTGTTTCGTGTGGCGGTGGAATATGGAGCAGTGCATATGGGGATACCCACACTGACCTACCTGATGTCTAGACTTCTGACTGTTACACTAGGGGTAATGGTCGGAGACAAGGATGCCACGTATGATGATATCCTTGAAGAGTTTGACACGGAAGGGGAAGTACCGCACTGAAGGAAGCTTGGAGAGTATACCTGACCATTGGTCGCATATACTTTTGGAGATACGGCGGGAGTCTGGTCTAACAAGGCCAGACCTTTCGCATATGTCTGGTATTGGCACCAGCACCATTGAAAACTATGAACAGAGAAAGATTATCGAGCCATCTATCTACAAGATGGAGATCCTTTTGGGTGCCATGGGCTATGATCTGGATGCGATAAAGAAGCTCTAACTGGGGAGGTCAGGAAAGTGACCGCATCCCGGACACTTCCCGTCAATCTTTTCCGTCCCACAGTACAAACAGAACATTATCCCTGGCCACGCTTCTTCTTTCGAGAACCCCGCCACGCGGAACGTGGACCAAGTTTCTTCCTTATGTTTCTGGGGCGTAGCCGACTTCTTCTCCGGGTCTTAGTCATTGTTGTCCCTTATGAATATCAAGCCGTTCTGAACATCGTGCTTACTGTTTCTGGTCAACACAGTGTAGGGAAAGCAGTTCCTGTCGCCAAAGCTAACCCCTTCCTGGGTGTCGGACCATGTCGCAAACGTGCGGATATACATTTCCCCGTCTTCCTCAAAGGAGTCAAACAAATATCCTTCCGTTACAATCTCCGGGCAAAGAAGCTGGGAAGAGTCTTCCATATCCACCATGGCGGAATCCCCTATAATGTCCTTCCAATGCACTGTCACTCTTGGGTATTTCCGTCCACCTATCTGTATAAAATGCATATTAGCTCTTCTTTACTTTGTTTGTTATGGCTTCTTCGAGTACAGGTAGCAAACGTATCCCGCAGAACCCAATAACAAAGGCAATAGCTGGACCCCAAGTCATGTCAAGTTCCCAATGCTTCATCACTGGAGGAATAAAAAACTCCGCAGCCACCCATCCTACAAAGATAGCCAGTAAAAGATCCCGCCAACTGATAGACTTTTTGACGGCCCAATTGGCTAGACCTCCTATACCGGAAGCTCCTATACAACAAAACTTCGGGCCTATCGTCATAATTAACCATTCCATTTTACACCCCGCACATCCCCTCACATTCCATGTTAAACATATCAATCTGCCCTTTATCTTCGGCTGTACTAAAGTCCACATCCTTCAGCGGTATTCTATCCGCGTGTAAGAACCTTTGTCCTTTAAACCGACCCTCCTGATTTCGTAACAACTCATCCACGTGGCAAGCATCCTCAAACTCTTGTGGGTCTACGCTCTGGATTTCCCTCCATTCCTCATTACTTCGGAAAGGACACCCCACACATGCCGACTTCGTCAGGGACTTCCCCGGATAATTGTCCTCAAACCACTTCAGGCAGTCCCGCCTGGACATATCTTCTTCTATTAATGGCCAACGGTTGGTGACCCATGAATCAGTGTTTGGCTTAACTCGCATCATTTCATCCGTGGATATCCCTATCCACATTTCCACCATAAAATCCTTTGGCGTTCTCTGCCTGGGGCGTAACCCGGCAAGCTCACGTACCTTCTTCCGTATAGGCTTAAGCTTATATTCACTTGTGCATTGCCTTCGAGCCATCCCATTTGAGCCGTCCTTGTTAATCAGAAAGAACGGTATTGCCGCAAACTTATGGCCAGTGGTGTTACTATCCGTTTCCAAATCACGGCGGATGTTTCCAGACTGAACCCTGTAAATGGGAAAAGAAACCTGCTTCTCCAACCATGACAGGTGATCGTAAACGGCTTTTGGCTCCCATCCTGTGTCCGCGAATACCCCACAACTAACCTTGGGTCCCAGTTCTCCTCTAGAATTCTTCAGTGCCATGACAGTGGATTGCACTCCAGCCCCCAAGCTAATCACCCGAAGAGAGGGATTCTCTAATATCTTTAAGAAGGAATAGGTCATGCCTCCTGTACGCCCCCTTCCCCTTCTTCGGCTGCACCTTCCTCTGCCGAAACATTCTCAGATGCAACAGCGCGGCTGTCGGAGATCTCCTTTTTGATGGCTTCAATTTCTTCATTCATTAACGCAATGGAACGTGCCACGATGGACACTCCACCCTCTACTCTGTCCATATGCAAGCTATGCAATAGCTGATCCATTGGTAACCCGTACTGGAGCGCCAGCGAAAGAACCACGGACGCATCATCCAAAAGTATGTCCATATCGCTCCCGATCTTGGAGCCTCTTATAAATACCTCACGGACGGTCATGTCGGAAAGGTCTATTCCGAAGGAGACATAGTATGTGTCGGTTAGTGTCTCAAGCTTGCGGGTCACCGTGGGTCTTCGGTTCTTCAATTTCTGCCGCATGGATGGCTTCTCCTATTTCTTTTGCGATTTGCGGGACGATTGCGTTGCCCAAGGCACGGAGTTGAGGAACTCTGTTGGGTAGCCCATCAACCAGGCGACCCACTGAGGGTTCAACTTCCCACCACTCTTGGGATCGGCCACTGTTTGTTGCAAGCCCTTCTGGACCACCCGCCCCGTCTTCTTGTCGTAAAACCTCTGGTTGTGGTGGGTTGGGGGATTCCCGTCTTTGTCCACTACCTCGATGTTCTTCCATCCCGGTTCCTGGGCGCTTGGTGTTGGCCACAACCCGCTGTGTACCGCCGCCGCTATGTTCCAGCCGTGTCCCCCCGTTAGGTGGCTTGGAGCCACACTCTCTCCCCCCGTCATTGCTGTTGGGGTCGGCCACATCTTCGCCCATCTGTCTAGGCTCACGGACTTGTTTGTCTCGTAATTGAGTTTGCCCGTGCTTGGTGTTTTGTTTGTGCTTTTGCGTTCTATGTGATCCTGACTTGTCGGGGTAGGAACCATGTGGTGAGGTTTCGCTCCCCCCAAACTCGAAACCCAGTTGCCTTTCCCCTTCTTGGCCATCGAGGGACTTGTCTGGTTCGCTTTCGCTGTCGGAGTGTGCAACAATCCAGAGTCTCTGTCTGAGGTGCGGGGCGCCAACCGCGCAAGCTGGAAGATTAAACGTCCTTGTGGCGTAGCCTTCGCTCTCCAAGTCAGAGAGTACCTCGTCCAGGCCCAGGTTGATGAGTCCAGTAACGTTTTCTCCAACAATCCAAGTCGGTCTGCATTCCCTGATAAGTCTAAACATTTCCGGCCAGAGGTGGCGGGGGTCGTCTTGCGCTCGTTGCTTTCCCGCATGTGAAAAGGGCTGGCAAGGGAAGCCGCCGCAAATAAGTCCGGGGCTGGGGTCGGGGAGGTCTTCTCGTCTGACATTTCGTATATCTCCAAGTACAGGAATGTCGGGCCAGTGGTGTTTCAGTACCGCCTGGCAGTATGGCTCATTCTCCACAAAACAGGTAGTGCGGAAATGCCCTGTTGCTTCCAGGCCCAAGGCAAATCCGCCAATTCCCGCAAATAGATCAAGTGTTGTAATCAAGAAGAGCCTTCACGCCTTCTTCGGTCACCTGTATGCCGCCCGTTTTTCCCGGAACACGGTTCAAGAACCCCGCAGCAAGCAGACCATCTATCTGCCAGCTTGGGTCGTATCCCGCCTCTTCCCGTATTTGCCGCCTCTTCGGGCCTCGATTGTTCTTCTCCCAAAACTTATAAATAAAAATGAGAAGATCAGCCTGTCGATCCGTTATTCTCATCCGGCCATGCCTGTCATAATTCCGGCGATCAATGACCCTAGACAAATTAGTGCAAAATATTCCCAGCCCATTCTACTCTCCCAGTGTTTGCTGTTGCGGATCTTATTCCATACTTTTTTAATCATAACGGCTTTTCTCCCAAAAATAAGGGGCAATCTCAGGCCCTTCGTGGATAACTGTCCGTACAATTACCCACCAGAAGACTGAGAATTGTCCTTAATTAATGCGGCCCAATTTGGAAAAGGACCCAGTTGCGCGTTTAAAATCCCAGAGCGATAAAGCACGTACATCTCCCCGCACATTAGGGGCATCCACCTTGACGCTCTCCAGAACATTCCTTTTCTTCATGGAGCGGCAGAGGCCACCGATATAGCTTCTGGCTCCCGATGGGTTGTCCTTAAAAGGCACATCTACGATCTTAGCCAATTGGGCCGTGGTCAATGCTCCCTTATCTTTAAGAGCCGCTTCAACTTGAGGCCAGACATGGTTTCGTTTTTCCTGGGCCTTTGGTTGTTGCTGAATATCAACTTTTGGTGCAGAGTTCTGACGGTGACCTTGTAGCACATTCATAGCCTTGAACACAGCGGACGGCACCACACTGGTTGAGCCATCTTCCTCAACAAGAATATAATCTCCCTTCAGCGCCCGTAGCGCCTTGGTCACAGGGATGGCGGTCACGTTTTTCAAAGATAAATTAATCTTTTGCATTAGTCCTTCCTTCCTTTATTTAAAGGGCCAGTCGTCAGCAAGATGCTTCGGAACTTCCCCTTCGCTATCGCACAGTGAACATTGGTCCACGCTCAGACCTTTTACATCTGGATCACCTGGTGGATTTCGGATGTATCCATTCCCACTACATGAGGGACACGGAACAAGTTTGTCTTTAGTCATTATCCCTTTCCTTTATCAGTAATCTTCGGATTATCTCTGCTTTCCCTATCTTTAGCGCAGAGGATTTCCTGGTTAAAAAGTCATCGAGGTCTTTTGGGAGGCCCACGCTCAAACGACAATGGACGATATGCCCCCCAAACCTTCCGCTCTGTGAACCATCAAAGCGGTTGTGGATTTCCTTTCCTTTAACACTGCTTCTAGGCATGGTTCTCCTCATACACCGCCATAGCAAACCCACGCGGGGTTGCGGAACGGATGTTCTTGGTTCGTAAAGATTTGCCGCCCGTCTTCGCATGGACGGGGGAGTAGTTGTGGCCCTTGGTTGGGTCTTTGCGTTTGAATACCACATTCTCGTAGTCCACGGGCCTTGGATCAGGCATCCGAAATCCGCATCCCGTCCACAGGCAAGTGCGTTTCCTGTACGCATCCCGTGGGGGAATGACCTCTGGATATCTTGGATGTTCATCGTCCTCTGGCAGATACCCGCCATACTGGTATGGATCAAAACGGTAATCAGGTTTCCGCCACAGTCGTGGAACTGCCCCGTTTGGGTTCTCAATATAAAATGGACAACGGAACGCTTCCGCCAGTATAGAGGCTTCTTTCAATCGACCAACAGCTTCTGTCTGGAAATGTGGATTGGCTTGCGCCTTCTTCTTCCAGTGGCTTGCCCCCGCCGCACTCAAATCCGTGCAAGGGGGAAACGCCGACAGGAATGCCACGTTGTCCGCTCCATGGCGTACAAGAATATCCATAAGGGTATTGTGCCTGTACAAATCCGCATGGGCGTAGGTTATGTTCCCCTCTGTCCGCTCACCTTCATGCTGGATGTCATACGCGAAGCACTCATATCCAGCCTCTGCCCACGGGCAAAGAGCTTCGCCCGTGTAGTCATACAGAGATATGACTTGGTTTTTCATGAAAGCTTCTCCTCTACATCGCGGAGAATTTGCAATAAAGCATAGTCTTCTTTCTCAAACGCATTCTTATAACCAATGCGCTTTGCTGACTTTAACGCATAGCCTTTTTCCTCTTCCAGATCAAAAATGCGTTGCTGGATCATGGAAACAATAACCTCTTTCTCTTCTGAATTAAGGCCCTCTTGGAAACTTATTAGGGGAGACTTGGTATCTTCACGCACTTCCCACTTAACGTGCTTTTGGTGCCAGTGTTGAACTTCCTTGAAGGTCAAACTTCCCTTGGTCTGCAAATCTTCCATGTCATCGTTTTTGTAGTAGCGTCCCAAAAACCAATGTTCTTGGTCCAAGGGTCCGAAACAGGAAACGCCATCAAAGGTCAGGAGAAGATAGCCGCCCTCTTCCAGATTGAAGTCTCTTCTCCAGGCTTCGCAACCACCCCCAGTGTTGATGTGGTAGTAACCATGGCTATTGACCCACTCCTCGATGTGGGGAAAGTCGTTCTTGTATACATCGTGATTTGACATGACTTTTTCCTCTGTTAGTTCTACTTTCTTTATGGAACGTAGCAAATCTGATAGATGGTGTCAAGAGGTAGCTATGACAGGCCGTAGCCTACAGGACAAACTTTACGCCCAAGATGGGGAACGCAGCGAAACCCTGGTTGCGTGGGACAAGTGGTTTAGCCAGAAGATTAAGGCTACAGGTAGACGGTTCGATGACCTTGGCCCGGTATATAGTAGCAATTTGAAAAAAAAGAATTTGAAAACGAAAAAAATGTGAAAAAAAGTGCGACAAGTGGGACGAACAGTGGAAAATGGATAAAAAACCCCGGAACACGGCCAAATATCCTCGTCCCACGTTTCATGATTCTCGTCCCACACCGTCCCAAAAAGACCAGTATCGTCCCACATTTTCCTAGCCGTAGGGCATTTTGAATTTTGAAAAAATAAAATATAATATCAAATTGGTGCTATATAGGAGCCGTTATGAAGAGGAAGATCGATAAAAGAGCGGAAGAGATAGAAGAGTCTCATGGCCGCAAGCTGACGAATAGGCAAAAAGAGTTTGCCAAGCATTTTGTTGATGGGACGCACTCAAATGCGGAATGCGCTCGATTAGCTGGTTACACTGATACGAATGGAGTGGCCCGGATACAGGCACACAAACTTTTGGACGCCAGTTTGTTCCCCCATGTCGCAGAGTACATAACTGAGTTAAGAGAAGATAAAGAACGCAAGTATGGTGTGACCTTGATGGGTCAGTTGAAAAGACTTAGGGACTTGTCTGTTAATGCGGAAGAGGCGGGGCATTTCTCTGCTGCCATAAATGCAGAGAAGACACGTGCGGCACTGGGTGGGCTGACAACCGATAGAAGAGAAACAAATCATTTTCACGCTATTGAAAACATGAGCCGTGAAGAGATAGAAGGCAGACTTTCGGAACTTCGCAAGTCTCACCCAGGTGCTTTTATTGATGCAGATTATAAGGTGATAGATGGCACAGAAAGCGGAGACACTTCTGTGGAATCGTCTGAAGGCGAAAATACCAAAACACTGGAACACCACACGGATTGAAAACCGCTATGGCGGCGGGATACCAGACGTTCATGTGTGTGCTGAGAGCGTACCCTTCTGGGTGGAACTTAAGGTAACAAAAAATAACCGAATTAATATCTCATCGCATCAAGTTGCGTGGAATTTCGCCTATTATAAATCTGGAGGCGTAAGTTTCTTCTTAGTCCACCCCCTCTCTTCCCCCAACCTATATTTGTTTGGGGGGGACCAAGGTCGGGGGTTAGTGATGCATGGACTGTCGGGAGTCGGGTCGGGGTCCGGGGTCCCATGCCTTTGGTCGGGGTCGGATTGGTCGGGGCTCCTAGATCGGATGCTCGAGGTCAGTCGGGGTCGGGTCGGGATCATGAACCATGGTTCGGGGTCGGGGGTCAGTCGGGTCGGGTCTGGGGACAGTGGTTCGGGAACCGGGGACGATGGGGGATCGGTAACATGGCCGGGGCCTGGGGTATAAAAAAAGCTCCCACCCAGGCATGTCAGCGGGGTGGGAGCTCTCGAGCGGGGAAGAGGTCAAAAACCCCGCTGCGCCAGCGCCTAAAGTAGCAGTCAACAACCCGGCGCTGGAAGCTGTTAAGTAGGTGCTATAACCCAAGTCTGCGTTTAGCTGGTCCGTGACTAATGAACCCAACAATAACTTTCCGGTTTTGTTTTTGACACAACCCGCAGTCTTTGCAGTTTGTGTCTTTGTATTGCGCGGGACAAACTCGAACAGCTCTACCTTGTGGCGTGTCCGCTTTTGTTCCTTTAAAATCATAGGGCAGCGTAACACACACAGGACCAACTTCAAAGTCTGCAAGCTTGTCTGCGTGGTCTAAATTGTCAGCGGAAAGATTGACCGTGAACCCGTTCTCATTAGCCCACTTAATCTGTGTCCGCTGTTTTGCGTAGCTGTGTTTGTGCGAGTAGGTGAACCCACGCTTGCCACGATTACTTCTTACCAACTGGCGCAACTTTGGTTTGTCTATCAACTCTCCATCGCCAGGTAGATCGCCAGCTTGGTTATGTCGCCATAAATCATTACCTGGCAATGTAGCTATTTGATCCATTACATCGGACCAGTTTTCGGAAAACGAATTGACTTCATGCCACCGCTGGGCTGTCGGTCCATAGTTCGCGTAGCATGGTCCTAGTTTCTTTACTCCATCCACGACAACAAACTTAAGCGGGCAACTGGGAGGACAACTTTTTTCTTCCGTAGTCGTAACCGCTATTGGTCCCGTTTTGCTATTACGGGATTTAGCAACAAACCTAATTTTCATAATGCACCTCGATGATTGTTGACTGTTAATGCATTAAATCATGATTTTACATTCGGGTCAAGTCGGGTCGGGATAAAAAAGAACCCCGGCCATCTGGTAAAGGCGTAGAAACCCAGACGGTCGGGGTCAATGTAACCCGGCCAATGGAGGGGATGTTATGGCCGGGTCGGGAGGAGTCCCAAGGTTAGTCGGGAGCTCTCTCCTGGTCAAGTCGGGCCATGGTCCGTTGGAGTCGGGCCTGGGTCTGTCGCCAGAAGTTGTAGGCCCAGGACATGTGTTCTAAGTTCGGCAGCAGGGAACTGACAGCCCCCAGCCGTTGACCAGCTAGTTCTAAATCTGGGTCTAGAATTTTTCTCATGCAAAAATTAAGGCGGGGATTGCTCCCCGCCTCCTCCCTTATTTCCAATACTCGCCATCCGAAGACGGCAAGAATGTTTCACAATTAGCGCAGACGCCACGACCTGTGTCCCTGTGTCCGTTTCGTTCGCACTCCTCTGGAATGATGCCCAAGTCTTCACTCAGGATTTCATTGACGCTTCTTTTGTCCTTCCATAATCGTGAAGACCATTTGACTTTTACGTCATAGTCAAAGTCATTACCTAGACTTTTCAGCCATTCATAGAAAGCGTCTGGATGCATCTTTACCTGTGGAGTTTTCATGCCGCCACCGCCAATTGAGTTTCGTTAATGTTGATAACAATGTCGCCACCCATAACCACCCTTGTTACTTGGTCTGCGGTTAAAGGAATAAACTCTGCAAAGTCGTCACGACTAACAGCATAGGTTTTATCCCACAGCGTATCTTGGTTGGCCTTTGTGGGTTTGTATCCGCGAGCGTAGACCACTGTATTTATAACGCCTCTGCTATCGACAAATTTTTCGTCTGTGGGTGACATCAAATAAATGCCCTCATCTTTGACCAACCACAAACCATACTCTTCCGTTGTGGTTTTGGTGTACGGTTTGCGCCTTTTATTGCCTTTGGCCCACAGCATCATTTTTGACAAGGTTCTGCGCTTGTCATTTTTGAACGTAAGTTTGTGCATAACTACCTCTCTTTTGTTGTTGACATGACACCACCTTATGGCATATCTTAGGGATAGTCAACAACCAATATATGAGG
>Ga0114932_10000961_pt1 | contig 33952 bp, 28 predicted proteins | sample 2SBtaG_2_FD_87286 | JGI IMG/M metagenome (GOLD analysis project Ga0114932, IMG submission 87286) | Deep subsurface microbial communities from Kolumbo volcano to uncover new lineages of life (NeLLi) - 2SBTROV12_ACTIVE470 metaG | ecosystem: Environmental > Aquatic > Marine > Volcanic ...
GACGCGTTGGCCCACACGATGCCGACCCGATCGACATCGGTGATCCACACGGCACGATCCAGCCGCTGCAGGACCGCCAGGTGCGGATCCTCGAGAGGCTGCAGAGCCGACGGAGGCAGGGGAGGACTGCTCAAGCACCCAGGATACCGGCAGGCGCCGTCACCCAGGCACGATCTCCAGCAGGTCCTCGGGGGCCGGTCCCAGCATGTCCGACAGCGCCGTCAGCGGGGTCCCGGGGTCCAGCCAGGCGTCGTGGTGCTCCGGGGCCAGGATGCACGGCATGCGGTGGTGCCAGGCACTCACCAGCTCGTTGGGCGGACAGGTCAGGATCGTGAAGGTCTCCCAGGGCGGATCCCCACCCCGCCAGCGCTCCCAGAGCCCGGCGAAGGCCATCGGTTCCCCGTCCCGGGGCCGCACGATCAGCCGCTCCTTGGGGTCCCCCTTCTGCCAGCCCTCGGGCTTGGTGAACTCGTAGAAGCCCATGGCCGGCACCAGGCAGCGGCGCCGCTTCCAGGCGTGCTTGAAGGACCCCTTCTCCGACGCCGTCTCGCTGCGGGCGTTGAAGGTGCGGCCCTGGAACTTCTTGGCCTCGTCCTCGCTCTTCCTGTACCAGCCCGGCACGAGTCCCCAGCGGGCCATGGCGAAGCCCCGGCCGGCGGTGCCGCCGCGCACGATGGGCGCCAGCTGGCTGATCTTCACGCTGTCGAAGCGCCAGACCTCGTGCCGCTGCCACTTGTCGAAGGGGTCGGCGATGGGGCCGTAGCGGTCCCAGATCATCTCCGCGACCTGGAGGTGCTGGTAGTAGCTGGTCACCGGTGCTCGCTCAGCCCTCGGGCCAGTCGACCTTGGCCGACCGGGCCACGACGGTCTTCATGTGGGCCAGGACCTGGAGGTGCTCGGGGTGGGTCTGGTAGGCGTCGTAGCCGGCGCGATCGTCAAAGGCGGTCAGCAGCGCCAGGTGGGCCGAGCGGGGACCGGGCGTGTCGTCGGCGCCCACGTGGACGTGGCGCAGGGTCGGAATGCGGCCCTTCATGGCTCGGAGCACGCCGACCGTGGCCGGGACGTCTGCGGGGTCGGTGAGCCAGAACAAGACGACGTGGTGGTACATCGGGGGCTCCTAACCCTCGGTCCACACCACGTTAGCGGGCTTGAGCATGGTCACCCAGGTCCTCCGCCCCGAGACCCTCTCCGGGCCCGAGCTCGATCGACTGCTCGCCAGGGGCTGGTACCGCATGGGGCCTTCCCTGTTCACGACCCGCACGGTCGCGCTCGAAGACGGCGTCCTGCGCTCGGCGGTGTGGACCCGGACGGACCTTCGCACCTTTGCCCTGCGACCGACCCACCGCAAGGCGCTCAGCCGCCTGCGGCGCCGCTACCGCATCACCCGGGGGCCCGCTGTCGTCGACGACCCCCACCAGGCGCTCTACACCCGCTACCTCACCGTGGCCCCCGGGGATCGTCGGCGAGAGACCCTGAACTCGGTGCTCTACAGCGGCGGAGAGAGCTCGCCCTTCGACACCCAGGAGATCGCCCTGTGGGACGGCGATGACCTGGCCGCGTTCTGCTGGTACGACCCTGGCGACAAGGCCGTCATGAGCGTCATCGGCGCCTATGAGCCCAACCGGGCCAAGGACTCCCTGGGCTTCGGCACCCTGTTGCTCGAGGTGGAGCAGGCGCTCCAGGAGGGCCGCGAGTTCCACTACTGCGGCTACGTGCTGCCGGGGGCGCCGGTCATGGACTACAAGCTGCGGGTCGCCACCGAGCTCTACGAGCCGGATCGAGACCGCTGGCGACCCATCCAGGACCTGGAGGGGCTGGAGCTCTGTGTGGACCGGATGCGGCGCCACCTGGTCACCGCCCACCGGACCTTGAGCCGCGCTGGCCTGGCGCCGCGCTTCGGCCACTACAACAGCCACGACGTCGGCGCCTGGAACCCCCACCTGCCCGACACCCTGAACCACCCGATGCTGCTGGACGCCGGGCGGCTGGACGGCTCCATGGTCCTTGTCGCCTGGGACCTGGAAGACCAGGCCTACGAGGTCCTGCGGTGCCGGGCTGCCCGCTTCACCACGAGCGCCGAACCCGGGCACCTGATCCTGCTCCTGGTCGAGGACCGGCTCGAGCTGGGCACCGACTCCTCCGACGTGGCCCTGGCGCTCCGACGCATGGGCGTCGAGCCCCTGGAGCCCGGTTAGCCCCGCCCATGCCTCCAGGTCCCGCCCTGATGGACGCCATCGACTGGCACGCTGCCGGCGACGAGTCCGTGCAGCTGCTCATCGACCTGATCCGGCTGGACACCACCAACGCGCCGGACCGCCAGCCCACCGAGATCGACGCCGCGACCCTGCTGGCGGATCGCTTCCGCGCCGAAGGACTGGAGCCCCAGGTCCTGGAGTCCAAGCCCGGCCGTGGCAACGTGCTCGTGCGGCTGCCGGGCGACGGCACCGGTGGCGACCCGATCCTGCTGAGCGGGCACCTGGACGTGGTGCCTGCAGACCCGGCGACGTGGTCCCGTGATCCCTTTGGCGGGGAGATCCACGACGGCTGGGTCTGGGGCCGCGGTGCGGTCGACATGAAGAACATGGTGGCGATGGAGGCCATGGCCATCCTGCTGCTGCACCGCCAGGGCGCCCGGCTGAAGCGCGACGTGATCTTCGCCGGGGTGGCCGATGAGGAGGCCGGCTGCACCGATGGTTCCCTGTGGCTGGCCGAGCACCACGCCGACAAGATCCAGGCCGAGTACGTGATCTCCGAGATCGGCGGCTTCACCCTCCACCAGGCCGGCAAGCGCTTCTACCCGGTCCAGGTGGCAGAGAAGGGCATGTGCTGGCTGACCATCACGGCCACCGGTACCCCTGGCCACGGCTCGCTGCCCAACCGGGACAACCCGGTGGCCCGGATCGGCCGCGCGGCCCACCTGCTCGGCACCCAGCGGCTGCCCTACCACCGCACACCGATCGTCGAGCGCTTCGTGCGCACCCTGGCGGACCACCAGCCGGTGCCGAATTCCTGGGTCCTGCGGGGACTCTTGTCCGAGCCTCTGTGCGGCACGATCCTGGACCGGGTCTTCCCCGAACCCAGCCTGGCCTCGACCTTTGACGCCGCCCTGCACAACACCGCCAACCCGACCATCCTGGCGGCGGGGGACAAGGTCAACCAGGTCCCCGGCGCCGCCAGCCTGCGGGTGGACGGGCGGCTGCTGCCCGGCCAGACCGGCCAAGACCTGGTGTCCGAGATCGAGCGGCTGATCGGCGGCGGCTTCGACATCCGCATCGACACCGAGATGCCGGCCACCGAGACCGACTGGGACGACCCCATCCGCCACCACATCACCGACGTGATCGCCCGCCACGATCCGGGGGCGATCCCGGTGCAGTCCATGATCCCCGGGTTCACCGACGCCAAGGCCTACAGCCAGCTGGGCATGAAGTGCTGGGGCTTCTCCCCGGTCCAGCTGCCGGCGGACTGCAAGTTCGCGGCGATGTTCCACGGCAACGACGAGCGGGTGCCGGTGGACGGCCACCGCTGGGGCACCCGGGCCCTGGTCGACCTGGTGGCCCGTCTGGCGGTGGCGTGAGCCACACGCTGGAGAGCGCGGCCGGGTGGCTGCGCACGGCCATCGCGCCTCGGGCCCAGGCCCTGGACACCGAGACCGACCGGGCGGGTCCCGAGACATCCCGTGACACGGACTTCTTTGCACACCCTGAGGGGGGTGGGTCCAACGGTGCGACTCCAAACGAGGACGACACGATGACGACCCGCAACGCCATGCTCACGATTCTTCCCGCCCTGACCGCCGCCACCTTCATCGGCTGCGGCGAGCTCGAGGCCCCCCGCGACGTGATGGGCAACTTCGAAGTCACCTACATGGACAACCTCCGCGTCTACATCGGCGACGAGCTCGTGGCCGAGGTGGTCGCCGGCGAGGACGCCACGGTCGAGTGGGACGGTGAGACCTTCCAGATCTCGACCCTGTGCGGCGACGAAGGCACCGAGTGTCCCAGCGAGAGCTTCTGGCGCGACCTGGCCATCGATCAGCCCTGGGGCGACGGCTACAACCTCCTCAACTTCGTGAACCTGGACGACGAGCGCGGCACCCCCGGGCAGCGCATGGGCGGCACCATGGCCGAGGACGGCAGCTTCGAGATGCTGGCCGGCCTGGCGGTCGGCGCCCAGGGCTCCTGCGCCGCGCTGGCCGTCGCCACTGTCGAGGGCGCCTTCGACAGTGAAGCCGCCAACATCGACGACGGCATGCTCGTCTACGAGTGGGCTGGCGGCTGCCAGGTCGGCGAGGTCACCATCGGCACCAGCCTGCGCCTGGAGACCGACTTCTCCGCCACCCGCGTCGGCGACTACGACGTCTCGTCCGTGACCCCCGAAGAGCCCATCGACGAGGAGGGCGCCGAGGTCGATCCCGAGCTGCCCGACGAGGAGGCCGCCGTCGACAGCGACGACACCGGCGCCTGAGCCGCAGCTCCTGAATCCCTCGAGGCCCGCTGGCGCAAGCCAGCGGGCCTCGCTGCTCTGTACGGCGGGTTCCTGGAATCCACGCCCCCGGGAGGGGGATGGGGGCATGACGCCAGGCGCTCGCGCCGCACACCACAGGGAACCCCTCACGGGGTCCAGGGAAGGACGAAGTCAGGTCGAGGGGGGCAGGTCCCTCGAGGGAAACGACGGTTGGGTTGCCCATCTTGGGCAGGCGAGGATCAGAAGAGGATCAACAACTGCTCAACGCCCACGAACACCAGCGCGACGAACACGATGAGTGCGAGATCGGCTTGGAAGCGGGCGTTGCTCTGGTCAATCACAAGTTCCCCCTCCTGGGGATGAATTGAGCCTACCAGGGAAACTTATGACTGCTATTACTTTTTTGACTTTGTCCGAATTTCTCGAACAGGACCTACTTGCCAGCCGCCCGCTTGTCGGCGTCCGGGGCCAGCGCCGCCAGGACCCGGTCCGGGGTGAAGGGCATGCGCCGGATCCGCACCCCCACTGCATCCCAGATGGAATTCGCGATGGCTGGGATCACCGGGTGCAGGGGCCCTTCGCCCGCCTCCTTGGCGCCATAGGGCCCTCCGGGATCCAGGGTCTCGACGATCCGTGCGACCAGATCTGGGGTCTCGACGCTGGTGGGGATCCGGTAGTCCAGCAGGTTCGGGCCCACATGCAGGCCATCGGGCCGGTACACCTGGGCCTCCATGATGGCCTCGGCCCAGCCCATGTAGACGGACCCCTCGATCTGACCTTTGACCAGCACCGGGTTCAGGGCCCGGCCGCAGTCGTGGGCCGCCCAGACCCGCTCGACGGTGACGATGCCCGTCTCGACGTCGACCGCGGTCTCGACCACGTGGGCGGTGGTGCTGTAGGCCGGTGAGGCGCCGATGGTGCCGCCGCGGTAGTCGCCGCCCACAGCCCGGGTCGTGTACTCCCCGGTCAAGCCCAGAGTGCCAAAGGCCGCCTCGGCCAGGACCAGGGCTTCGGTCGTGCTGACGGTCCGGCCCGGCCGGGAGCGGTCGTAATAGTGGCCCAGCGCCACGCCAACCTGGCCCGGGTCGACCTCCCACGCCTGGGCCGTCGCGAGCACCATCTTGTCCCGCAGGGCTCGCCCCGCCATCTGGGCCGCGGTGCCGGCCATGTAGGTGATGCGGCTGGAGTAGGCGCCCAGGTCCACCGGGGTCAGGTCCGTGTCGGCGGACACCACCAGGATGTCGTCGGGGTCGACCCCGGTCTCCTCGGCCACGATGTAGGCCAGCATGCCGTCAGAGCCCTGGCCGATGTCGCTGGTGCCCGCGAACACCGTGATCTTGCCGCTGCGATCCGCCCGCAAGAGCACGCCGGACTGGGGCATCTCGTTGGGGTACACCGGATAGGCCGTGCCCGAGATGTACATGCTGCAGGCGACGCCGAGCCCGCGCCCGTAGGGCAGCTTGCCCCAGCGCTCGGACCAACCCGAAGCTTCGGCGACCACGTCCAGGCACTCGGGCAGGCCGGTGCTGGGCACGGTCTGGCCGTTCACGGTGACGTCGCCGGGCTTCAGGGCATTCCGGCGGCGGATCGCCATCGGATCCAGGTCCAGCTGCTCGGCGAGCTCGTCCAGGGCGCACTCGAAGGCAAAGCGGGGCTGGACCGAGCCGTGGCCGCGCTTGGGGCCGCAGCAGGGCTTGTTGGTGTAGACCCGCTGGCTGTGGAAGCGGTAGGCGGGAAAGTCCACCGGACCGGTGAGCAGCTGGCCCGAGTAGTAAGTCGTGATCAGCCCAAAGGAGTGGTAGGCGCCGCCGTCGATGGTGATCTTGCTGTCGACCGCGGTCAGGGCGCCGTCTGCAGCTGCTCCCAGGGCCATGGTCATCGCCATGGGGTGGCGGCCCCGGTGGCTGTAGAAGACCTCTTCCCGGGTGTAGAGGATCTTGACCGGACGACCGGCCTTGCGAGCCAACAAGGGGGCGCAGAATTCCAGATCGAAGGGCTCGGACTTGCCGCCGAAGGCCCCGCCGAGAGGGGGCTGGATCACCCGGATCTTCGCCGCGTCGAGCGCGAAGACCTGGGCCAGGATCCGGTGGAGGTAGTGGGGCACCTGGGTCGCGGACCACAGGGTCAGCCGACCGTCGCTGTCCCAATTCGCCAGGGCGCAGTGGGGCTCGATGGGGGCGTGGGTGCTGCCCTCGTAGTGCCAGGTCTGCTCGACCCGGGCGGCGGCGCTGTCCAGGCCCGCGTCGACGTCGCCGAATTCGAGGGCGACGGTCTTGCAGATGTTCGACGTGCGGGGCCGGTCCTTCCAGTCCCGCTCGTGGATCAGGGGGGCGTCCGGGGCCAGGGCCTGCTCGGGTTCCACGGCGGCGGGGAGCACCTCGTAGTCCACCTCGATCAAGGCCAAGGCGCGGTTCGCGGTGTCCTCGTCCCGGGCGGCCACCGCGGCGACGCCGTCGCCCACGTACCGGACCTTGTCCGTGGCCAGTGGCGACTCGTCGGGCGTCCAGGGGATCACACAGTAGGTCTGGGGGAGCTCTGTGCCCACCATCACCGCGTAGACCCCGTCCAGCGCTTCGGCCGCCGAGGTGTCGATGCCGCGGATCCGCGCGTGGGCATGAGGGGAGCGCAGGATCTTGCCGTGGGCCATGCGCGGCAGGACCAGGTCGTCGGTGTACATGGCCGCGCCGGTGGCCTTGTCGATGCTGTCGGCCTTGCGGCCGGGTGCGCCGAGCACCAGGAAGCCGGGGGCGGGCTCGCCGTAGCGGGTGGGCACGCGCTTGTCGGCCCGGGGGTCGCCGGCCGCCGCGACCTTGACCGCCTCGAAGATCTTGGTGTAGCCGGTGCAGCGGCACAGGTTGCCCCCGAGGGCACCGCGGATCGCGTCGTCGCTGGGATCCGGGTCACCATCAAGCAGCGCCCGGGCGCTCAGGATCATGCCCGGCTGGCAGAACCCACACTGCAGGGCACCGCAGCTGTCAAAGGCCCGCTGGAGCGGATCTGGCCCTTCGGGCGTGGCCAGTCCCTCGATGGTCGTGACCGCGCCGGTGGTGGCGTGGGCCAGGGTGCAGCAGCTCAGCACCGGCTCGCCGTCGACCAGCACCGTGCAGGCCCCGCAGTCGCCCTTGTCGCAGCCCTGCTTGGACCCCGTCAGCCGGGCTTCGTACCGCAGTGCCTCGAGCAGGGTCCAGTGGTGGGGGATCGCGAGGGTGTGGTCCTCGTCGTTGATGCGGAGGGTGAGCAGCGACTTCATGGTGCTCCTCCCTAATCTGGGGATACAGACCGGTGCCTGCGGGAGGAGAGGATGAGCATCCGAGCAGCCCTCAAGACCGGCCTGTCGGTGCGCTTCGAAGTGGGCTCCGAGGCCTTCGAGGGGCACCTGGTGGCCGCGGGGCAGCCCCCCGAGACCGCCGAGCGTGTGCGCTGCATCCTGGCCCGCCTGTCCGCCGAGTGGGCCCACCTGGACACGATCACCTGGGAAGAAGACGCCCCCGTGCTCGCCCGGGCGCTCTACCCGATGGTCACCAGCTACCTGCTGTTGGAAGAGGACCTGATCCCTTCGGCGGGCGAGCAGATCGTGTTGGGCCTGCTCGACGACGCCTACCTGCTGCTCCGCGCCCTCGCGGCCCTGGAGCCCGGCGGGGAGCGGGACGACGACATCGCGCTGTTGCGGGACATCCTGGGCGGGGGTGCGTGCAGCGTGCTCGACGGCCTGATCAACAGCGCGCTCGAGGAAGCCGCCGGGGAGCTCCAGCGGCAGCAGGGCTGAGAAGTGTCGAGCCTCTTCGATCACCTGGGCCACGCCGCGCTGTGGTCCCGCGGCTTTCGGCGACGGTGGATTCCCACGCCCGTCGGCAGGGCTCACGTGCTCGAGGCGCCGGGTCGCGGGGCCGGGCCCCCGGTGGTGCTGCTGGCTGGGTTCACCAGCCGGGCCACGAACTTCTCCCGGATGGCACCCAGGCTCCTGCCCCACGTCTCGCGGGTCAGCGTGCTGGACCTGCCGGGCCACGGCGACAGCGACCTGCCCGACGATGGGCTGACCGGGGACAGCCTGCACGCCGGGGTCATGGCTGCGCTACACGACCTGACCCGGGACCCGGCGGTGATCTTCGGCAACTCGGTGGGGGGCTGGATGGCGCTGAGCCACACCCTGGCCCACCCGGAGTCGGTCCGTGGGCTGGTGCTCGCGTCGCCCTTTGGTGCCCAGATGACCGCCGACGAGGTCGTGGCCCTGCGCGAGGTCTACCGGGTCGAGAGCCACGCCGACGCCCTGGACATGGTCGATCGGGTCTTCCACGCGCCCCCGGCGTGGTTCCGCCCGGTGCTGGCGTGGTTCGCCCGCCGACAGATCGCCCAACCGGAGCTGATGAACCTGTTGGACAGCCTGCGGGCCGAGCTGACCCTGACCCAGGAGCAGCTGGCGGCGCTCCGGGTGCCCACCCGGATCCTGTGGGGCCGCTCGGACGGCATCCTGCCCCGGGAGCACCTGGCGTGGTTCCGTCAGGCGCTGCCGCGGGCGACCTTCGAGGAGCCCGAGGACTATGGCCACAGCCCGTTCATGGAGCGGCCGGCGGATGTGGCGGCGCGGGTGGTGGGGTTTGTGGAGGGGCTGGGGGTGCGGGGTCTGGTGTGAGTCCAGGCCGACTCAGAGGTCGGTGGGCGCCCGGTGCCTGGGTGCGCCGGCAGCGTGGAAGGCCTCGTGCGCCAGGTGCCAAGGCATCGCCTTCTCATTCGCGGCGTTGTGCCAGAAGACCACCTGTTCCCCTTCCCAGGGATGTCCACGGTTGCTCTTGCCCACCCGCTTCACGTTCTCGACAACCAGCTCGAACAAGGCCTGGTTGATGCCCGGATCCAGACCGTCCAGGTACGCCACCAGCTCCGGATGATGGTAGGGACCGGGCCGAGGCTGAGGGAGCTCAGCGGTGGCGAGCGCCCACGGGGACGTCGCCACCTGAGGCAGCACCTCGCTCTTGATGCCCACCAGCTGCTGGAGTTCGCGCTGACACGTCTCTGGGGCCCACTGGAACTCCATGAAGGGCGTGTCGTTGCACGAGGTCGGGATCTGGGGAGTACAGGCGAGGAGCAGGAAGATCACTGGGTGACCTTGTCGAAGGTGAGTCGATCGAGGCCGGCGACTTCTGCGACCTCCTTCCAGATGCCCACGAAGCCTCGGGGCCTACGGACGCAAACGATCCACAGCGCCGGTGATGGTCAGTCCGGCAGCGAGCGCAACCCCGGCCACCAGGAAGACAACCAGCGGCCCATCCGGAAGTGTGCCGTAGGCTCGACCCACCAGCAGGGCAGTGACCACCACGACGGCAGGCAGTCCGATGGGGACAATTCTCTCGCGCTTGACGAATCTTCCGACAGACATGCCTACCACCGCCTCACGTCGAAAGTAGACCACAGGTCCAAGGTGCCGAAGGAGGAGCCCGCGGGAGCCGGGGTCAGGAACCTTTTGTTAAGCATGAGGGCAGCCGCGACGCCGATCGAGGCCCGGCTGTGGCGCCCCACCGCGGTGGCGGTCATGGCGTTGGGGTCGGGGGCGGGTGGATGAACTTCAGGGCCTGGCCTCGGTGGGCGTCGGCCATCGAAGCGAACGAGGACCTCTCCTTGTGCGAGAACAGGTCTGCGACCAGAATGCTCATGCCGTAGGCCCCAGTCTGGTCGGGGTCGCAGAGACTGGGGCCACACTTCACAGAGTGGTTCGGCGCGCCCGCGGCGTGGAAGGCCTCGTGGGCAAGCGTCCATGGGATTGCCTTTCGGTTCATGGGGTTGTGCCAGAAGACGACCTCTCGCGCCTCCCAGGGATGTCCACGGTTGCTCTTGCCCACCCGCTTCACGTTCTCGACAACCAGCTCGAACAAGGCCTGGTTGATGTCCGGATCCAGACTGTCCAGGTACGCCACCAGCTCCGGATGATGGTAGGGACCGGGCCGAGGCTGAGGGAGCTCGGCGGTGGCGAGCGCCCACAGGGACGTCGCCACCTGAGGCAGCACCTCGCTCTTGATGCCCACCAGCTGCTGGAGTTCGCGCTGACACGTCTCTGGGGCCCACTGGAACTCCATGAAGGGCGTGTCGGTGCACGAGGTCGGGATCTGGGGAGTACAGGCGAGGAGCAGGAAGATCACTGGGTGACCTTGTCGAAGGTGAGTCGATCGAGGCCGGCGACCTCTGCGATCTCCTTCCAGATGTCGACGAAGCCCTGAGGCTCCGCGCGCTTGGAGCGGACGTCGAGCTCACGGATCTCGACCTGGTCTCCCTGCCGCGAGAGGTAGCCGGAGATGATGTAGTCCTGGAATCCGCCACTGAACCAGAGACCGCGCTCGCTGTCCTGGACCGGCAGGACTGCCACGAGGCTCGACCCGGGCAGCATGACGTGCACGAAGCGCTCGATCAGGCTGCCTTCGAACGCGTCAGGCGGGTCGGGAAGCCACATCACCACCTCGGCCGAGACGCCCCAGGGAGCATAGTCGACGGTCGCCTTGAAGGCGTCGCCCCAGTTCGCCGGGGACATGGCCACGTCCATGCAGCCGGAGTCCAGACGCACGACCGCCGGCTCCATCGGGTCCTCGGTCTCTACGAGCCACCGGCCAGAAGCCAGCGGCACGAAGTCACCATCGAGCCCCAGCTCCGCCATGTCCAGCGTCGTCATGTGGTCAGGGAACATGCCCCAGGTGAAGGACCCGCTCTGGAATGTGAGCTTGTCCACGGCCCCCTGCTGGACGATCTCGAGGGCGTGCAGAGACGACTCTCCGGCGATCTGGCTGGAGGAGCCTGTCCGGGCCACCAGCGCAGCTTCGTGCACGCCCTTGCTGATCTCCTTGATCGGAACCAGCAGGTAGTCCTGGCCCAAGCCGGGCACGCACGTCAGACCGCCAGCGCTGTCACGCACGCCGGCAGAGCCGTAGCTGTAGTAGGACCGGCCGTCTCCAGTGCCCATGCCCGCGGGCGCCTCTGTCAGGTCCTCGACACGCTGCATGTTGAACTGGATGAAGTGCTCCGCGGCGCCCTGGTCAACGGTGACACCCTGAGGGTCATAGGACGCCGAGACCCCGAACGTGGCACGGCCAGAGGCCGTCTTGCCGCCGCCGGCTCCAACCGAGGTCGAGGCGTCGAAGCTGTACGTCCACGCGCCCGAGCTCACGTCCCAGGTGGTCGCGTAATTCTCGGCACAAGGGTCCCCCTCGCTAGCCATCGACGGCCAGTTGTTGACCAGGTTTCCCTCGTCGTCGACCTCGAAGTAGAAGCCGGTGTAGGCGCGGGCATACAGCGAGCGCGGCTGGAAGTACTTGGTCTCGGTATCCCAACGGGCCTCGTACCCGGTCACGGTGCCCGTCACGTCGATCTGCTGAAAGTCGTGGTGAACCAGGGGTGGCGGCTCGGTGCCCCAGGCCTCGCCCCAGCAGCCCTTGGGCTCAGAGACCGAGCCCGTCGCGCCGTCGGTGAACCCTTGCTCCAGCCAGCACTCGGACTGCACTAGGGCTCGCATTACCCCCGGACCCTGTCCGAACACCTTCTCGCCGGCGATCGTCGCGCCCGCGGCGTAGTCGCCCCGGACGATCAGGTTCTCGAGCAGGACCCAGTCCGTGACGTGATCCGTCGTCGTTCGCACGTCCCACATCGCCGCCTCGTCGGGAACACCCTTGCAGTTGGACCCCGGAGCCGCCACGGCCCCGTCCATCCATGACTCGACGTACCAGGTGTCCGGTGAAAGGTGGGCGTCGGTCTCGGTGCCTTCCTGCCAATCGAGCTTGGCCGAGACTTGGTCCGCGGGCCCACTTCCGCCTCCATCCTCACCCCAGTTCGCGGCGGTGTCTTCGTCCTCAAACCACTGGTCCCCCCCACAGGCCGTAAGACCGACCGCACCTCCTGGAAGAAGGAGAAGGAGAGAGAGACGAACGATGGCGTCCTGACGCATGACAGCTCACTTGGTACGGGTTGGAAGACCGCCACAAGCTGGCGGCCAGCCCAACTCCAGCAATCGGCGGACCAGCCATGGCCCTCAGCGATTCCAATCACTTGGGCCGGGGCCGGACCACGGGCCGTCCAAGGTCCGACATTCAAGGTGTCGCCGGTTGACACCCCGGCCCTTCGGGCCGCCACCCAGTGCCCCCACCCCCCACTCCGGATAGGCCAACCCCCACATGCCCCTCGACCTGAACATCCTCTCCCTGCCCGAGCTCATCAAGCTCCAGGAAGAGGTGGGCAAGGTGCTCGCCAACAAGTTCCAGCGGGACCAGGCCCTGGTCTTCACCGACGTGGTCGACTCCACCGACGCCTTCGTGAAGCACGGCAATGCCCACGGCCGGGCCCTGCTCCAGCGACACCTGGGCGCCCTGCGCGACGCGATCGCGCCCACCGGGGGCCGCATCGTGGACACCGCCGGCGACGGCGCCTTCACGGTGTTCGACACCGTGCACAGCGCCGCGGTCTCCCTGATCTCCCTGCAGCAGAAGCTGCACGACGACAACGCCAACCGCCCCGTGCACCAGCGCATCCAGGTCCGCTCGGCCGTGCACTGGGGCAGCGTGCTGACCGACGGCAGCACGGTCACCGGCGACGCCGTGCACAAGGCCGCGCGGGTGTGCGGCACCACCCTGGGCGGTGAGATCCGCCTGACCAAGGACGCCTTCTGGCAGCTGCCGACGCTGTTGCGCCTCAAGTGCTCCCACCTGCCCGAGGTCCGACTCAAGGGCATCCCCGAGCCGGTCCAGGTCATGATCCTGCCGTGGCGGGACCCGGGCTCCTTCCCCACCAGCGTGGTGCTCAAGGAGACCGGCGAGGCCTTCGCCCTGCCCCAGAAGGGCGTGATCACCGTGGGCCGGCTGGACACCTTCGAGGGCCGCCCGGCCAACGACATCGTGCTGCGCCTGCCGGACCCCGAGCGCTGCCGCCACATCAGCCGGTGGCACGTGGAGCTGATGCGCGGGAACGACGGCATGAGCGTGCGCTCGGTCAGCCGAGGCCGCACGGTGGTCGACGGCACCGTGGTGGCCAAGGGCGAGAGCGCGGCGATCCGCGTGGGCTCCCAGGTGGTGCTGTCCAAGGTGGCGACCCTGGAGTTCATCACCCGGGCCCAGCCCGAGCTGGCCGGGACCTACTTCGACGACGAGGGCTGAGTGCTCCTGTTGGCGTGGGCGATGGGCTGCGGCACCTGTGACGCCCGGGCCACGTCCAGTGGCAACCCCCTCCAGGACGCCATCGACCAGGCCGACGACGGCGCGATCCTGGTGGTCTGCGGCGGCACCTTCGAAGGCACCTTCACCGTGGACAAGGACCTGTCCCTGGTCGCCGATCCCGATGGCGCAGAGGTCTGGCTGGACGGCAACGGCGACGGCCCCATCCTGACCATCCAGGACGCCGCGGTGGCCCTGGAGAACATCGGCTTCGAGCGGGCCGGCACCGGGGCCGATGGGCGCGGCGGGGGCGTCTGGATCGAGCACGAGGACGACCTGGACCCCCCCTACGTCAGGATGGAGGGCGTGCTGGCCCGGGACGGCACCGACAGCGGCGTGGTGATCACCGGCGGCACCCTGGTGGCGACGGAGCTGGCCCTGTCGGACAACCGGGCCGAGGTCGGAGGCGGCATCCGGGTGCTCGGCGGCGAGGTCTCCTTGGACGACCCGACCCTGGCCGGCAACGACGCCGATCTGGGCGGCGGGCTGTACATCGACGACGGCGGAGAGGTCACGATCTCCCAGGGCCGGGTGTGTGAGAACCGGGCGACCAACGGTGGCGGCGCTTGGCTGGTGGCGGCTTCGGTCGACGACCCGCCGGGGGCGTTGACGGTGTTCTCGTCGGACTGGTGCGAAGGCGACCAGGACAACGCCCCCGACGACGTGGCCACCACCGAGTCCAGCTACCTGTTCGGGGACAACGTGGACTTCAGTCTGAGCGGTCCAGAGGACTGAGCCGCTGGGCCAGGGCCTGGGCCAGCACCCGGGCCAGCCTGGCGTGGCCCGACACGCTGGGGTGGTGCGGATCCGCGTGGATGACGAGCGCGTCGGGCCCGAGCTCGGCCAGGGCCGGTCGACCGGCCAGGACCGGCACGCCCAGGCCTTCGAAGAGCGCGGTGGCTTGGGCCAGGGCGGCTTCGTCGGCTGAGCACTGGGCCGGATCCCCCGACCAGGCCCCGCAGTCCGCCGCCGCGAGCCGGTGGTGGGGCACGGTGAACACCAGCAGGCGGTCCGGCCCCACCGCCTCGACCAGCCGCGGCGCCCAGGTCTGGAAGAAGCGGGCCTGTTCGGCCTCGCCGGGCACGCCGTCCCGGGCCAGCTGCCGAGCAGCCCGAGCCCCCAGGTAGAGCCGCACCATCGCTGAGCGACTCCGGAGCCAGCGCAGCGGAGGTGACAGCCCCGTGGCCACGTGCAGCGGTCGTGCCCGGTCCCCCACCCGCACCAGCCGGGTCTCCACCCGGTCGTTGGTGTGGAAGGCGTAGACCACCAGGTCCGGCCGCCAGGCCGGCAGGCGGTGTCGCGCCAGCGCGGTGACCTGCTGGATGTCGAACCCGGTCTGGCCCAGGTTCAGGACCTCGATCCCTTCCAGGAGACTATCGGTCACCCGCGGAAAGGCCTGGTGGCTGGCGACGCTCTGGCCAAAGGCCACCGAGTCGCCCAGCACGGCCACCCGGGGCACGCCGGGACGAGGGGCGAGCTGCCGCTCCACGTCGCGGTACCCGTGGGCGTTCAGCTCGTCCTGGGTGCGCAGCAGCACCTTCAGGTCCTCTTCGCCCGGTCCCGGCAGCTCGAAGCCCTGCCCTTCGGCCTGGCGCGCCTGCAGCTCGAAGCCACCGATCACGCCGACCACAGCCAAGACCACGCCGACAGCGGCCAGCTGGCGGACCCCCCGCCGCCGCCGCTGTCGCTCTCGCCGGGTCCAGGCCACGGCCGACCTTAGCCCGGGGCTATGCTCCGCCTCGTGCTGCACCTGTCCCTGGCGCTGCTCTCCTGCACCGGCTGGGGAGGCGACGACACCGCCGAGCCGTGCACCGACGACTGCCTGGCGGACCTGAGCCTGGTGCTGTCCGAGGACGTGCCGATGGGGGTCCGAGCGAGCTGGTTGTCCGCGGCCGAGGGGCGCTGCGCGGTGGCCTTTCGCGAAACGGACGGGGCGTGGCAGAGCACCCCGACCCGGCGCTGCAGTCCCGGGGGTCGCCAGAGCGCCGTCCTGCGAGGCCTACACGCCGATGCCCACGTCGAGGTCGAGGTGGCGATGACCGTCAACGGCGTGACCCAGATCCCGCTGACCGGCGAGACCACCACCGCGCCGCTGCCCGAAGGGGTCCCGCAGTTCACGGTCGAGGTCCCCTGGACCGGCGACGACGACGGGGGCTTCATCCAGGGCAGCTTTTCCCAGGAACAAGCCGGCGTCTTCGTGCTCGATCGGGACGGTCGCTACGTGTACCTGTGGATGAACGAGGTCGAGCAGGACCGGGACGTGTTCAACGCCCGCCTGATGCCGGACCTGACGGTGTTCTGGCTGGTGCTGAACCACGAGCGGGTCGCCCGGGACTGGGGCCTGCTGGTCGAGCGGGACTGGTTCGGCGCGGTCAGGCGGCTGGTCGAGGTCCCGTGGGTGCACCACGACCTGCTGCCCCTCGACGACGGCTCGGTGCTGGTGATCGAGGCCGTGCCGGATGATCTGGAAGAGGAATTCCCGATCTGGGGCGATCGCGTGCTCCGGGTGCACCCCGACGACACCCAGACCGAGCTGTGGTCGAGCTGGGACGATCTGGAGCCCCCCGAGCGGGCCGAGGGCACCACCGGCTGGTACGCCGAAGGCCAGGACTGGCTCCACGCCAACTCCCTGGCCCTGCACCCGGACGGGCAGACGGTGCTGATGGGCTCGGGGGACACCCACACCCTGTTCGAGCTGGCGCTGGACGGGAGCGGCCTGGTCCGGACCTACGGCAGCGAGCTGGCCGACAGCTGGCCGGTGGACGGCGAGCCCTTCGAACACCCCCACGGCGCCCACTGGACCCCGGACGGAGACCTGGTCCTGCTGTCGTCGGACTGGGAGGCCGAGGAGACGACGGCCGTGCGCTACACGGTCGACACCGAGGGCCAGCTCCTCCGCCCGGCCTGGAGCCGCACAGACCCCGAAGCCTTCGCCCAGATCGGGGGCAGCGCGACCCTGCGCGGGGACCAGGGCAACGTGCTGGTGGACTACGGCTCCGACCTGGTGATCCAGGAGGTCGATGCCGACGGCCAGGAGCTCTGGCGGGTGCGGGCCGAAGGCACGGCGGTGATCTTCCAGGCCTGGCCGCTGCCGGAGCTGTGGCCGCCCGATGAAGAGGATATTGCGACGCAATAAACATCCTTGACGCAACGCAACATGACCCATAGGGTTCGTGCCTCACCCCGGAGGCGCTGTGCTCACCTGGACCTTGTTCGGCCTGTACGTCACAGCCACGGCGCTGCTCGCGTGGCGCGGCGGCCAGCGCTCGAGCGGCGCCGACGGCTTCGCCATCGGCAGCGGCCGCATGCACCCGGTCATGGCCGGCCTGACCCTGGGCGCGTGCCTGGCGTCCAGCGCGATGTTCGTGATCATGCCCGGCTTCGTCTACGCCGAGGGCTTGCCGGCGCTGATCGGATTCTCGCTTCCTCTGGCGGCCGGCCTGGGGGTCGGTCTGTGGGGCCTCGCACCGCGCTTCCAGGCGCAGGGATCCGGGATCCTGACCGTGCCCCACTGGCTGGGGGCCCGCTACGAGAGCCCGGCACTGCGCCGGCTCTTCGCCGGGCTCAACGCACTCCAGCTGGCCTATCTGGTGCTGGTGACCGTGGGCTGCGCCTACGTGATGGAGCAGGCACTGGGGGTGCCCTACCCGGGGGCGGCGACATTCATCGTGGTCTTCGTCTTCGGCTACACGGCCTTTGGCGGCACCTGGGCCCACGCCTTCACCAACAGCGCCCAGGGCGTCGTGATGCTGGTCATGGCCCTGGTGGTGCTCGGCACCGGCTGGCAACACTGGGTCAGCGGCGCGGTCGTGGAGACTCTGCTGAGCTCGGGCTGGACGGCCCCGGACAGTCCCCTCTTCTCGTCGGTCTGGGAGGTCTGGCTCGTGCCCTTCGGCATCGGCGTCGCCCTGACCACCCAGCCCCACCTGATGACCAAGGCCCTCTACGTCGACGGCCGCCGGGACCTGGGCGTGACCATCGCTGTGGGCATGGGGTGCTTCCTGGTCTTCTCACTGGTGCTCTTCGCCGGGGCCTACGCCCGGCTCGATCTGGCAGCGGGGCTGCCCCAGGACCAGGTCATGGCCCAGTGGCTCCAGGTGGCCCTGCCCTGGCCCTGGCTCGCGGCCATGGTCTCGGTGGCCGTGCTCGCCGCGTCCATGAGCACTCTCGACGGCCTGCTGGTCGCGGTCAGCGCGAGCGTCGGCAACGACCTTTTCCGAGGCAGCGTGGGGGCGAATCGGTGGGTGCTGGTGGGCCTGGCCGCGGTCACCCTGGCCGCGGCGCTGTCGCCGCCAGAGTTGGTGCTGATCCTGGGCCAGCTGGGGGTCTACGGCCTGGTGGCTGCGAGCGTGCCGCCGCTGGTGGCCGGCCTGTTCCTGGACGGTCCGCTCTCCGCCCGCCGGGCCGCACTCTCTGCCCTGCTCGCTCTGGTCGTGCACTTCGGCCTGGCCCTGGGCGGCTGGACCCCCAACCCCGGAGTCGCCGCTCTGTGCGGGCTGGGGGTCGCCCTCCCCGTCGCCCTGTGGCGGCCTGCTCCTGCGCCCGCCCTGGGCCGGGTCCTCGCTCCCGGAGCCAACTGATCCAGCTGGAAGCCCGGCCCGTTGCGTCGCCGCCGACCGGTTCAGCGGGTAGGATCCGGGTTCCTTCCTGCACTCCAGCGAGGTGCCCTGTGCGCACCCTCCTCCTGGCTGCCGCGCTGCTCATCGGCTGCGGCGACGACACCACGACCTCGGCCGACACCGGCACACCGGGGACGACCACCACGACCGACGACACCGGCGGCACGACCGACACCGAGCCCGAGCCCGTGGATCTCGACCAGGACGGCGTGCTGAGCGACCGGGACTGCGACGACGAGGACCCGGCGAACTTCCCCGGCAATGTGGAGGTGTGCGACGGCCAGGACAACGACTGCGACACGGTCGTGGACGACGACCCCTACGATGTGATCACGTGGTTCCTGGACGCCGATCGAGACGGCTATGGCACGCCCGCCACGACGCTGGAAGCCTGCGAGCTGCCCGACGGCTACGCGGACAACGACGAGGACTGCGACGACCTGGACCCTGCGGTCTACCCCGCTGCGCCCGAGGACTGCGACGGCGCCGACCAGGACTGCGATGCCTACGTCGACGAGGACGTCGAAGGTGACGAGGTCACCTGGTACGCCGACGGAGACGGCGACGGCTTTGGCACGCCCTACTACACGGACAGCGCCTGCACCCAGCCCAGCGGCCACGTGGACAACAGCGAGGACTGCGACGACCAGGACATCGCCATCCACCCCGGCGGCACCGAGGTCTGTGACGACGAGGACAACGACTGCGACGGCACCGCCGACGAAGGCAGCCCGGTGGGCGCGACCACCTGGTACATCGACTACGACGGCGACGGCTACGGGGCGACGAGCTTCACCCTGGACGCCTGCGATGCGCCCACCGGCTACGTCGCCGACACCAGCGACTGCGACGACACCGACCAGGACGTGCACCCGGGCGCGACCGAGGCCTGCAACGAAGTCGACGACGACTGCGACAGCACGGTCGACGAGGACGCCGAGTTCGACCTGGACACCTACTACGCCGACGACGACGGGGACGGCTACGGCGACCCTTCGAACACCAGCGAGGCGTGCTCCCTGCCCAGCGGCCACGTGGACAACGACGACGACTGCGACGACGGGGCCACCGACACCTACCCCAGCGCCGATGAGACCTGTGACGACACGGACCAGGACTGCGACGGCGACGTGGACGAGGACGCGACTGACGGCGACACCTGGTGGATCGACCTGGACGGCGACGGCTACGGCAACCTGATCCTGACCACCAGCGACTGCGATCAGCCCACCGGCTACGTAGACAACGACGACGACTGCGACGACCTCGAGGCCGACGCCTGGCCCGGCAACACCGAGGTCTGCGACGGCATCGACAACGACTGCGACACCGACGCCGACGAGTCCGGCGCCTCCGACGCGCCGACCTGGTACCTGGACGACGACGGCGACGGCTACGGCGACCCGGACACCAGCGCGATCCAGTGCGAGGCCCCGAGCGACTACGGGACCGACAGCAGCGACTGCGACGACAGCGACCCGACCATCTCGCCTTCGGCGCTGGAGCAGTGCGACGCGGCGGACAACGACTGCGACGGCGACGTGGACGAGGACGACGCCATCGACGTGGTGACCTGGTACGCCGACGACGACGGCGACGGCTACGGCGACGCCGCGGTCTCCGAGGAGCACTGCGACGCCCCCACGGCGTTCGTCGCCGACGCCACCGACTGCGACGACGGCGAGATCCTGGCCAACCCGGGCGAGACCGAGACCTGCAACGACGGGATCGACAACGACTGCGACGGCACCGCCGGTGGCTGTCAGATCGCCGGGAGCATCGCGGTCAGCAAGGCCGACGCGGAGTGGTACGGCGAGGCAGGAAGCAACTACCTCGGCTACAACCTGTCCTTCATCGGCGACGTCGACAGCGACGGCTACGACGACATGATGGTCGGCGCGTTCTGCAACGAGGACGTGGGCTCACACGCCGGCAGCGCCTACGTGATCTACGGCGGCACCGGCCACAACAGCGTCACCAACATCAACGACGAGGTCCAGCTCTACGCCGAGAGCAGCTCCGACTACGCGGGCTGGGCGATGGATGGGGGCGACGACGTCAACGGCGACGGCGTGGACGACGTGCTGGTCAGCGCCATCTACAGCGACGACTACACGTCGGACGCCGGCAGCGTCTACCTGCTCTACGGGCCTCTGCCGACCAGCGCGACCTACCTCTACGACAGCGACGCCGAGTACTACGGGGAGACGTCGAGCAACTACGCCGGCCACGACGTGGTGCTGCCTGGCGATGTGGACGCCGACGGCTACGGCGACGTGTTCTTCGGCGCCTATGGCAACGACGACGGGGGCAGCAATGCCGGGGCCGCCTACCTCTTCTACGGTCCGCCCAGCAGCTACGACCAATACGGCTACAACGCCGACACTCAGTACGTCGGCGAAGACGACTCCGACTATGTCGGCTACAGCCTGGGCCACGCCGGCGACATCGACGACGACGGCTTCGCCGACCTGTTCATCGGCGCCCACAACGAGGACGAGGGCGGCAGCAGCGCGGGCGCGGCCTATGTGGTCTTCGGCGACTCCTCGAGCCCCAGCCAGCTCGACCTCTCCAGCGCCGACGCCAAGTTCATCGGCGAGTACGACAGCGACAACGTGGGCTGGTCCCTGGCGTCGGGAGACACCAACGACGACGGCCAGCGGGACCTGGTGATCGGCGCGATCTACAGTGACGAAGGCGGCTCGAACTCCGGGATGATCTACATCTACGAGTCCGTGCCCAGCGGCACCGTGGACCTGGGCTCGGCGCCGACCCAGATCGTCGGGGAGCGCTCCAGCACCTATGCGGGCACCGACGTGGCGGTCGGCGACATCGACAACGACGGCATCGACGACGTGCTGATCGGCGCGTACGGGGTCAGCTCCAGCGCCGGGGCCGCCTACATCGTCTACGGGCCCGTCTCGGGTCTGGTGGACCTCTCGGCCGCCGACGCGGAGCTCCGCGGCAGCGGCAGCAGCGACTACCTGGGCTGGGCGGTCGACGCGGGCGGCGACGTGGACGGCGACGGCGTGGGCGACGTGATCGTCGGTGCGCCGTACGGGGACGAAGGCACCAGCAACACCGGCTCGGCGTACCTGTTCTACGGGACCGGGATCTGAGCGGCGGAACCGCCACCACACACTCAGACGGGCTGAATGAGGGCACGGCCGCACTCAGAGGGGCTGAGTGAGGGGGCCTGGGGTGGACGGGGCACCGCCTGTGCACTCAGAGGCCCCGAATGCCGGGACTGCGAGCCCGAGAGCGCCTCGCAGCGCCGAAGACCCCTCACTCGGGGCCTCTGAGTGCGACCGCACCCTCACTCGGGGCCTCTGAGTGCAGCGATCAGCCCGTCGGACCTTCACGTCGGGCCAGCCCGGCCAGGGCAAGGGCCTCTTGCAGCCCCCGGGTCGTCGGTGCGACCAGCAACAGCGGCAACACCAGCTCGACCTGCGCCGGATCCGCCGTCGGCAGGGCACAGCTCACCAGCCGCCCGTCCCTCAGGACCGTCGGCAGCGCCTGGCACAGCTGGGCCGCCAGCTCTCTCAGCGAAGACGCCCCCGACCGTCGCAGCGCGGCCGGACCGACCAGCGACCAGCACCCGACACACCCCGGCGCCACACGCCGCCGGAGGTCCAGAGCCAGTCGGCCAAAGGTCACCCTGGGATTGACCTCGACCAGCGGCTGCAGCCGCAGACCGTCTGCGGACCGGTAGAAGAACCCGTCGACGCCGACAGCCCTCGCCGGCGAGAGCACCGCTGCCAGCCGACGACCGACCGCCGCCACCCACCTGGGGTCCCGGCCGTCCGCTGTCCAGGCCCTGGCCAGTGCCACGGACAGCCCGGCGTTGGGCGGCTCCAGGGCCGCCCCCAGGAACCGTCCCGTGCCATCGGTCTCGAAGCGCACGACCCCCACGAGCCCCCCAGCGTCCAGCTGGAAGCTCAGATCCATCACCCGGTCCAGCCAGGGCTCGATGCGCAGGGGCCCGTCGACCAGCGCCCGCTCGAGCCACCGGCGCTGCCCGGGTTCCAGCTGGGCCTCGAAGAGCCGCAGCTGCCCCCGTCCCGACGTGCCCACCGGACGCTTGAGCACGACCCGCGGGAACCCGGCGTCTCGAAACCGGCCGACCGCAGCCTCGACCGCCGACAGCGACGTGGCCCCGACCGGCAGGGCGGCCCGCTCGATCAGCCGCTCGGCCGGCCCCAGCTCGCTGAGCACCTGTCGCAGCAGCTCCCCGTCCGCCACCTTGTTCGGCACCTGGCCGATCGTGATCGGACCCCAGGGGGCCATCACCCGGGCCGCCTGGGCCGTCGCTGCCCAGGGCCGCACGGCCCGCACCGGCCCACCGTCCGGTCCGTCCCCGATCACCCGCAGAGCCGGCACAGCGAAGCCCGCCGCAGACACCTGCTCGAGCCAGCGCGGCCCGGGCCGACGCGACACCAGCACCACGTCATCCGGCGACGCCCGCAACACCGCCGTCGGCTCCAGGTCCCGCATCCAGGCCAGCGCCCGGGCGCCCTCTCCCGCTTCCGCCGGCGGGTTCAGCCAGTGCACGTCGGCCGCCCGCCCGCGACTGGCGCCAAAGGCCCGCACCCGCTGGATGAAGTCATCGCTCAGCCCCGCCTGTTGCCGCGGCGCCACCGCGAACCCGGGCCCCCGCGCCCGACGGGGCGTGAGCGGCGCCGGCAGCGCAGCCACGTATGCGTCGAAGCGATCCCCCTCGCCCCGGAACCGGTCGAACCAGGTCAAGCCCCGGGCGACGTGGCGGATCTCGTCGGCGAGCACCCGCCGAAGAATCCGCCCCGACGCCGCGTCTCCCGCAGCGTCGAACGCCACGGCGAAGTGTCCGGCAAAGTCCAGGTTGGCCTGCTCCAGGGTCAGCCCCATGGCCGCACAGAACCCCGCCGGCGTGTCCACCGGCGCCAGGGTGTCCCAGAAAAAGGCCGACAGGGCCCGCGACCCAAAGGACTCCCCCAGCTCGGCTATGCGGTCCACGTAGAGCTGGAGGTGCTGCTGCTCCTCCTGGAGGGTGAGGGCCAGCTCGGCCCGGAACGCCGGATCCGCTTCGGGCCAGCGCAAGAGCGCCAGGGCCATCAGCTCGATGGCCAGCAGCTCGTGGTTCGCAAAGGCATGCAGCGCCGTCACCGCCGCCGCCGGCTCCCCCAGCTGCGCCGCCCCCGGGAACGGCGGGCGCTCAGCGCTGCGCAGGGGAAGCGTCGCCGGACGACCCGGCACCGCAGGCACGGCCCCCCTGCGCCGATCCCCATCGGTCAGCAGCTCCGGCGCGAAGAGCTTGTCCTGGAGCGAGGCCCCCAGCAGGACCCGCTCGGCAAACGCTCGGAGCTCCACGCCTTAGAGCGCGCCCGGGTTGTCCGCGGCGCAGACCGAACCGCCACAGAGGTGCACGATCACCCCCGGGTCGTCGGCCTCCAAGAACCGCAGGGTCTGGGCCGTCGTGCCGTCCCAGAGCCGCGGCGCCCCGTGGGCGCCGGAGACCTCGGCCGGGCGATTCCCGGGGGCCGGGAGCGCCACCTGGGGATCGAACTGCACCAGCGCCGGCCCACTCACCGGCACGCCGCTCTCGATCCCGAACGGCGCCGTCGCAGCCGGCTCCAACAGGGTCGCCCCCATCGCCCGCGCCATCAGCTCGGTGGTCAGGTTGGGCACCTGCTCGTCGCCGACGGACTCCTGCCAGATCAGGGAGCGCCCGACCAGGTCGTCGACCCAGCCCGCCGGATCCGCCACGTCCCAGTAGAGCTGGCTGGCCGAGTACAGCACCTGCCGCGCGGCCGGCGACGCGGTCCCGTCCTCGAGCAGAGGCTCGAAGGTGGTCCAGTGACTCGACCGCTCGAGGAGGGTCGAGAAGGCGCCACCCCCCACATGCAGCACCCCGTGCTGGACGAGGTCGGTGCTCGCCATCAGGACCGCGCCTTCGATGCCGCCCAGGCTGATGCCGTAGTACCGCAGCCCGTCTCGCCGCGGCAGGCCCTCGAAGACCGGGTCGTCCAGCAGCTCGCCTTCGGCCAGCAGCCGGGCCAGCGCCACCGTGTTGGCGACCCCCTGGGCCAGCTTGTCACTCAGCTCCGGCAAGCGGCCAAAATCGTTGCCCACCAACACCGGCACCAGGATGTCGGCCTGGGTCAGACCCCGCCACGTGGTGCCCACCACGATGGCCCCTGCCCGATTGGCCAGGTCCGCGACCCGGGACGGATCGTCGTCGGCGCCCAGGTAGTTCTCGGGGTGGCTGAAGATGCCGTGGCCGAAGATCCAGACCGGCACAGTGCCCGGGGCAGCGTCCCGGACCGACTCGGGGAAGTAGACGTACAGCTCGGCGTCGGTCGTGCCCTGCAACGCCGGGATGCCCAGGTCGTCGAGGTCGAATGCGCCGTCGTCCACCAGCCAGTCGTCGGTGGAGAAGCTGCCCTCGAGGGCCTGCCAGGCCCCCTCTGGCAAGCCCTCGGTCCACGTGCGGTCGAAGCGCCAAGAGCCAGGGATCGACACGGTCTCGGTCAGGTGCCGGGTCGGCGCCGTGCCGTCGCCGATGGGGTAGTCCACCGCGACGGCCACGTCGCTCAGCCCGAGCGCCTCCAGCTCCGCGGCAAGGTCCCGGGTGTGGTCCGCGTCGAAGCCCTCGGTCGGCTCGCCAGCCACCGCCGCGGCCCACCAGTCCACCGCCTCCAGCGCCGTTCCGGCCGAAGTGCGTACCGCCGTCGTCACCACCACCGCGACCCGATGACCCACCGGCATCGGGACCAAGGGCCGCACGAGCATCGTCGGGACCTCGGGGTTGTCCGGGTACAGGTCGACCTCGGCGAAGCAGGGCAAGGGCACGCCGTCGGTCAGGTCCCAGAGCTGCACCGAGCCGTCGGTCGCACCCTCGTCGGGCCCCGGCAGCGACGCGCCGTCCAAGGCCGCCTCGAACTGGAACACCGTGGTCTGGACACTGGAGAAGCCGGTCCGCCAGGCCACCCGATCCGTGTCGACCGGCGTGCCGTCCCATGGCGTCTCGAAGTCGTCCGGCGACAGCGCCAGGTGTCCGTCGACCACGTAGCCAGCGTCGGGAAAGGGCAAGGTCCCGCTGCGCACGACCGTGTCGGACGAGCCGGAGCAGGCCAGGAGCAAGGAGAGCACGGGGGTCACTGGGCCTCCGGGAGCGAGGCTTCGAGGTAGCACGCCGCTGGGTGTGACCGCCGCTGGAGACATAAGATCCGTGTCATGCGCACCCCCGAGCAGTACCTCCAGAGCCTGCGCGACCGCGACCTGGCCCTGTGGGTCGACGGCGAGCGGGTCGCCGACCCTATCGAACACCCCAAGGTCCGCCCCGCCATCAACGCGGTCGCCATGACCTATACCCTGGCCCACGAGCCCGAGTGGCGAGACCTGGCCACCGCGCGGTCCGACGTGATCGGCGGTCCGGTGAACCGCTTCACCCACCTGTTCCGGGCCCCCCAGGACTTGGTCGACAAGCTGCGCCTCCAGCGGGAGCTCGGCCGCCGCACTGGCACCTGCTTCCAGCGCTGCGTCGGCCTGGACGGCCTCAACGCCCTGTTCATCGCCACCCACGCCGCGGGTCCGGTCCCCCATGCCAGGTTCCTGGCCTGGCTCGAGGGCGTGCAGCGACGAGACGAGGTGATCTGCGGCGCCATGACCGACCCCAAGGGCGACCGCAGCAAGCGCCCGGTCGCCCAGCCCGACAGCTTCACCCGCATCGTCGAGCGACGGCCCGACGGGGTGGTGCTCCGCGGCGCCAAGCTCCACCAGACCGGTGCCGCCAACAGCCACCAGATCCTGGTGCTGCCCGGCCAGGGGCTCCGAGCGGGCGAGGAGGACTTCGCCCTGGCCGCGGCCGTGCCCGTCGACGCCCCCGGCGTGCTGATGGTGCTGGGCCGCCAGCCCTCGGACGGCCGCAAGGGCACGATCGACGCCGGCAATGCACGGTTCGGGGGGCAGGAGGTCGTGGTGCTCTTCGACGACGTCTTCGTGCCCAGCGAGCGCGTGTTCCTGGACGGAAACCTGGCCGCATGCGGGTTGTTCCTGGACGCCTTCAGCGGGTATCACCGGGCCAGCTACGGCGGCTGCAAGCCCGGCAACCTGGACGTGCTCGTCGGCGCCGTGACCGCCCTGACCCAACAGACCGGGGTCCGGGACAAGGCGGCGGTCCGGGACAAGCTGGTTGAGATGGTCCACCTGACCGAGACCGTGCACGGCCTCGGACTCGCAGCGAGCCACCAGAGCGAGCGGGATCCGTCGGGGGTGTGGCGGGTGGATCGCGTGCTGGCCAACGTCTGCAAGCACCACGTGACCCGTCTGCCCTATGCCATCGGACGCCTGGCAGAAGACCTGGCCGGGGGCCTCCTGGCGACCCTGCCGTCCCTGGCAGACCTGGATCATCCGCGTCTGGGCCCCCTGCTACGACAGGCCGTCGGAGGCCGCGACCGGGCCCAGCTGCTCCGGCTGGTGGAGTGGTTCACCTATGGCGCAGGCGCCGTGCCTCTGCGCATCGAGTGCATGCACGGCGCTGGCTCCCCCGCAGCCCAGCGGATCGTGCTGGAGCGCCACACGGACTGGGCCCACCGTGTGGCCCTTGCCCGGGACCTGGCGGGACTGGAGGACTGAACCGCGCGCGGTCCCAGCGCGAGATAGGCGCTCCCATGGGACTTCGCGACAAGCTCAAGTCGGTCAAGCGCTTCCTCCAGGACCCCCAGGGCTGGACCGAGAGCCACGGCAGCCACATGAACGCCGAGTACGCCAAGTACGGCACCCCCAAGGACGCCACCGAAGTGCACGAGCAGCCCCGGCCCCAGGAGCCCCAGGAGCCCCAGGAGCCCCAGGATGACTGACCCCGCGCCATGAGCCCCCTGGACGCCAAGGACGGGCAGCTGTTCGAGCTGCACTCAGCCCCCGTCGGGGCTCTGCTGTCCCAGATGGGGCTCGACCGCGGCGCACTGGACGGCCAGGTCGCCCTCGTCACCGGTGGTGCCCGCGGCATCGGCCGCCAGGCCGCGCTGGGCCTGGCCGCCCTGGGGGCTCGGGTCGCGATCGTCGACAAGCGCTCCCAGGGGCAAGAGACGGCGGCATTGATCCGTGGCGCCGGGGGCCAGTCCCTCTTTGTCGAAGGCAACATCTGCCTTCCCGGTGTGCTGGACCAGGTCCACCACGCCACCACCCGGACCTGGGGTCCGGTCGACGTCCTGTTGAACAACGCCGTCGAGTTCCAGGTGCGTTCGGTCACCGAGACCACCCTCGAGGACTGGGACTACACCCTGGGCACGAACCTGAGAGCTTCGCTGGTGGGGATCCAGGCAGTGCTGCCGGGCATGCTCGAGCGCCGAAGGGGCGTGGTGGTGAACATGGTGGCGCCGGGGGGCATCGCGTACGCCGCTGACATGTCCGCCTCCAAGGCGGCGCTCCGCTCACTCGTGGTGTCGCTGGCCGCAGAGCTCGGCGTCGACAGCGGGGTGTCCGTGCTGGGCTTCCTGCCGCCCCTGGTGGCGACGGAGCTCGTCGCCGAGGTCTTTCCCCGCTACGCCGAGCGCTTGGGCGTGACCTTCCACGACTACGTGCGAGAGACCCGGCCCAACCCGGGCTATCCCGGGCTGATGCCCGTGCCGCACTGCGCAGCGGGGCTGGTGCACGCGATCGTGCACGGCCAGGACCACCACGGCCTGGTGGTGGACCCCTTCCTGCCCCTTCGCGACGCCGGACTGGTGCCCGAGCTCGACCGGGTTCCCCCCAGGCTCGACCTGGGCACGGCAAACCTGACCCGCCTGCGGGACGAGGTCCGCAGTGTGCGGGCCCTGAACGAGGGCCTGGACCGTCAGGTCCAGCAGAAGGACCGGGCGCTCCGGCGCATGGCGGCCGTGGTCGAGACCACCACCGACGCCATCATCACCACGGATCTGGCCGGCCTCGTCGTCAGCTGCAATCCCGCTGCAGAGGCTCTGTTCGGCTACACCTCCGCCGAGTTGATCGGGCAGCACATCTCCATCATGAGCACCGGGCCCACGAGCCCCGAGCAGCAGCGCCTGTTCGCCACCCTGCTGAGCGGCGGCCGCCTGCCACCTGTCGACACCGAGCGCCGGCACAAGGACGGCTCGCTGATCCCGGTGAGCATGCTGCTGTCGTCTCTCCGAGACGAGGGCGGTCGCATCGTGGGCACGTCGGGCATCATCCGCGACATCCGTGACCGCAAGCTGGCCGAGGCCGAGCTCCAGGCGACCCAGGAGCAGCTCCACCACGCCGATCGGCTGGCGGCCATGGGGCGGCTGGCCGGTGGCATCGCCCACGACTTCAACAACATGCTCACGGTCATCCTGGGTTGCGTCGACTCGGTCCTGGACGAGCTCGGTCCGGACCACCCCAGTGCGGAAGAACTCCAGGACGCCCAGACAGCAGCCATGAGCACCCGGAGCCTGACCCGCCAGCTCCTGACCTTCAGCCGCCGCCAGCCCGCCCGTCCCGAGGTCCTGTGCCTGGCACAGGTCCTGCGCGACCTGCAGCGACTGCTGGGCCGCACCCTGGGCGAGGACGTCTTCATCGCCCTCGAAGGCACCCAGACCCCTCATCCCATCGAGATGGATCGCTCCCAGCTGGAGCAAGTGCTGCTGAACCTGGCGGTGAACGCCCGCGAGGCCATGCCCACGGGGGGCCGACTGACCTTTCGGCTCTCCGAGTTCACGGCACCCCAGGCCTCCTCTGGCGGCCTGCCCGCGGGCCCAACCGTGCAACTCGACGTCCAGGACGACGGCGTCGGCATGGATGCCGAGACGGCGGATCGGGTCTTCGAGCCCTTCTTCACGACCCGGAGTGCGCAGAAGGGGAGCGGCATGGGGCTGGCCCTGGTCTACGGCATCGTGCACGGACACGACGGCGAGATCGGGCTGGTCAGCGAGCCGGGTCGCGGCACGACCTTCACCCTGCGTCTGCCCCGCTCCAAGCGCTCGCCGTCGTCGCAGCCCGTGCCCGCTCGCCCGCGGGATCGGACCACTGCAGCGGCCGGGGTGCTGGTGGTCGAAGACGACCCCCTGGTCCGCCGCACCGCTTGCCGGCTGCTGCGTCGTCGGGGCCTGACCGTGCTCGATGCCCCAGACGGCGAGCAGGCCCTGGCCCTGCTGACGCAACGAGCCGACGAGATCTCGGTCGTGCTGACCGACGTGGTCATGCCCGGCATGTCCGGCCCGGAGTTCGCCGAGCGCATCGCCGCCGAGCACCCCCACGTGCGGGTCCACTTCATGTCCGGCCACGCCGACGACCACCGGCTCCGGGCCCAGGTGACCCAAGGCGCCCAGGTGCTGGAGAAGCCCTTCAACGAACAGGGCCTGCTCGACCTGATCACCCGGGCCCTGGGCTCGGGCTGACCGGCGCGGCTCAGCTCAGTACATCACGCTCGCCCAGATCTTCTTGGCCGCGAACAGCTCCACCGCGTCGGAGTCGAGCCGACCGCGGCCGGCCTCCTCGCGCAGGATGAACAGCGCCCGCCGGGGCCCCATGCCCGACTTGTAGGGCCGATCGCCCGCCGTCAGCGCGTCGAAGATGTCCGAGATGGTCATGAGCTTGGCCCCGAAGGGGATCTCGTCGTCGATCAGCCCCAGCGGGTAGCCCGAGCCATCGAGCTTCTCGTGGTGGGCAAAGGCGATCTCGGGCACCCGCCGCAGGTTCTCGGTCCAGGGAATGACCTTGAGGAAGTTGTAGGTGTGCTCCACGTGGCGCTGGATCTCCAGCCGTTCCTCGGGATCCAGCGACCCGCCGGGGATGCACAGCCGATTGATCACCTGGGGGGGCACGACCGGCTGCTGGTCCTCTTCGAGGAACCACCGCTCGGCGATGCGCTTGAGGGCGTCGGCTTCGCGGGTGCTGTAGCGGTAGCCGGACTGGTTGAGCCGGCGGATGAGCTGCAGGTCCGCGTCGAGCTGCTGGAGCTTGGTGCCGAGGGGGTACTCGACCATCTCCAGGGACATGGACTCGAGCATCGCCTGCATGCCGGCGATGCGGAAGCGCCACTCGATCTTCTCCAGCTCGTGGGGAAAGAGCTTGTTCGCCTTGAGGAGGATCTCCTCCTTGACCCCGACCTTGCCGAAGTCGTGGAGCAGGGACGCATACCGCAGCTCCTCGAGCTCTTCGCTGGAGAAGCGGATCCGGTTGAAGGGGCCCTCGGTGCAGTCCTGGCAAGCCCGGGCCAGCGCCACCGTGAGGTCGCTGACCCGCTGGGAGTGCCCCGCAGTCGACGGATCCCGGGCCTCGATGACGCTGACGGCGGCGGTGATGAAGCCGTCGAAGAGCTGGCGGATGTCGGCGTAGAGCCGGTGGTTCTCCAGAGCGACCGCCGCTTGGGACGCGATGCTCGCCACCAGGTTCGCCTGGAGGTCGGTGAACGCCAGCACGCGATCGAAGTCCGCCAGCGGCACCTTGGGCACCGGCTTGCGGTTCACCAGGGCCAGCACGCCGATGACCCGGCCGTCCCGATCGGCCATCGGCGCCACGAGCATGCTCTTGGTCCGGTACCCGCTCTGCTCGTCGAAGCGCAGGTTGGGGCGGTAGGGCACGCTGCGGGGCAGGCGGTAGACGTCCTCGATGTTGAGCAGCTCGTTGTTGTTGGCCACGAACCCGGCCAGGGAGCTGTCGTCGATGGGAAGGGTGACCCGTGGGGTCGCGAAGCGCACCGTGTCGTTGGCTGCAGACGCGAAGACCAGCCGCCCCCGCTCGACCATGTAGACCGTGCCGCCGTCCGCGGACAGGACCTCCATGGAGCGGGTGAGGATCTCTCGGAGCAGCGCGTCTCGCTCGGTGATGTGGGACAGGGCCAGGCCGATCTCGTTGAGCAGACGGACCGTCTGGTCCTTTTGCTTGACGCTCGCCTCGAGCGCGGCGGTGTGGACCAGGTTCGACAGGCTGCGGGTGAGCCGATGACCCACGTCGTCTGGCCGGATCACGTCGAAGCAGTCGAGCTTGGTGTTGTCGGAGATGGCGATGGCACGGGGGCCCAGGCCCCGGGTGGCCATCACCCGGGTCAGGTCGGCCACCAGCACTCGGCTGGCCAGATCGGCCGGGGTGGCCGCGTCGATGCTGACCACGTCGACCTTGCACAGCTTGGCAGCTTCGCGCACGGCATCGGCGAAGGGACTGTCCGGCGGATGCAGAGCCACCTCGATCCGCGGGATGTCGCGGACCTCTTCCAGGCCGAGGTCGGGGGCTTCGATGCGCAGACGGGCTCCTGAGGGGTTCCTCGGACCCCGACCCGGAAGCTGGAGTCTACCTGACCGACAGAATTCGGATCTGTCTACTCCCCACGGTAGTCCACGTATTGCTTCTGCTCGACGAGTTCGGAACCCAGCGCGTCGTTCACCGCGCGCTTGAGCGCCGCCCGGGTGTCGTTCAACAGGTAGACAGCCCGGGCCCTGGCGATGAAGTGGGGCCCGAAGTCCCGGGCTGCCTCGTGGCGTCGCAGGTGGTCCTCGACGTCCCAGAGCCGCGCGTTGACGGCATGGAGCTCGTCGAACCAGGGCAGCTCGGGGTGGCCCGCGTCGGCCCACCGCTGCTCCAACAGCTGGAGCTCGGACCGGACCGCCTCCTGGGCGACCGGGTCCTCCAGGCGCGCGGCCTTGATGCGCAGGATGGTGATCTTGTCGACCACCTCTCCCAGGGCGACGGGGATCTCCACGGTCCAGGCTACCGGGGGATCATCGGCGTCATGACCAGCTCGGGCACGGCGTAGCTGCCGGGCGTGCCCAGCACCTGGATCACCGAGCGGGCCACGTCGTCGGGCTTCATGAAGTCCCGCTCGGGATCGATGTGATCGGGGAAGGGGTAGAAGTCCATCTCCCGCCAGAAGGGGGTGTCGATCCCGCCCGGGGCCACGTGGGTGACCTTGACCCCGTAGCGCTCGGCCTCGAGCCTCAGGGTACCGGTGAAGCCCGTGACCGCCCACTTACTGGCGTTGTAAACCGCTTCGTTGGGCAGGTGGAGCTTGCCGGCCACCGAGCCGATGTTCACGATGTGGCCGGACCGCTGCTCCTTCATGTGCCGCAGGGCGGCCTGGGAGCCGTAGATGACGCCCTTGACGTTGGTGTCGATCAGCTCGTCGACCGCGGTGCTGTCCAGGGACTCCACCGGGCCGTAGATGGCCAGGCCGGCGTTGTTGATCATCACGTCCAGCCGACCGAACTCGGTCAGGGCCACGCTGACCAGGGCGTCGACCTCGGACGCGATGCGCACATCGGTCTGCAGGTGGAGCGCGTCCTTGCAGCGGCCGGCGACGGCCTCGAGGTCCGGCAGGGTCCGGGCCCCCAGGACCAGGCGGGCGCCAGCGGCGTCGCAGGCCCGCGCCAGGGACTCGCCGAGACCCCGGCTTGCTCCAGTGATGCAGACGACCTTGTCCAACAGGCTGCTCATGACCGACTCCGACGGGCGGGAGAGGCTGGGGTATCTTGGCCCTCGTGCACAGGCTCGCGACGGTCGCTCTGTTGGCTCTCGGTGTGGGGTGCGTCTACGGGTTGAGCGACCTGGCGCTCGAGGACGACGACACCGAGCCGGATCGCCCGACCCCGGGCACGACGACGTCCGAGGACTCCGGTGGCTGGGTCAGCTTCGACACCGCAGACACCCAGAGCAGCGGGGACACCGATGACACCGAGACCGACACCACACCGGACACGAGCACCACGCCCGGCACGAACAAGCCGGTCATCGAGACCTGGACCGCCACCGAGCAGTCGACCGACGTGCGCTTCGACTTCAAGGTGGTCGACCCCGACGGCGACATGGAGGGCGGCTGGGCGACCATCGAGGTGGGCGCCACCAGCCAGACCTATCGGTGGTCTGCCGACCTGGACATGACGTCGAACGTCAAGGGCAGCACCACCTGGCTGCTCGAGGACTTCACCCCCGAGGACACGGTCACGGTGAAGCTCAAGGTCGAGGACATCACGGCCCGCAAGGACAGCGCGTCCCTGAGCTTCACCCGCGCCACGCCGCTCTACACCGCGAGCGAGATCGGCGACGACCTGAACAGCGTCGTCGACCTGGGCCAGATCGCCGTGCCGTCCGAGATCAACGGCACGATCTGGGGCTGCGGCAACGCTGGGGGCGGCTACAGCGCCGACTCCGACATGGTGCGCTTCACGGTGGCCGACACCCGGGAGTATCAGCTGGCGCTGAGCTGGAGCGACGGCGGGGTCTCCGACCTGGACCTGTACCTGCTCAGCAACTCGAACAGCGAGCTGGACCGGTCCACCACCATCTTCCACCCGGAGAAGATCCGCTACACCCTGAGCGCTGGCACCAACTACCGCGTGTTCGTGGGCTGCTGGAGCGGCACCAGCGGTTCCTGGACGGTGCGGATCACGGCGCCGTGACCCGGGGTTAGGGCGGTGGCATGACCACCACTGCACTCGTCCTGGCAGCCGGCAAGGGCACGCGCATGCGTGCAACCCTGGCCAAGGTGCTCCACCCACTGGCCGGTCGACCGATGCTCAGCTGGGTCCTGGCCGCGGTCCAGCAGACCGGTGCCACGCCTGTGGTGGTGGTGGGTCACCAGCGGGACCAGGTCTGCGCCGCGCTCCCCGCCGGGGTCGCCACCGCGGTCCAGGACCCCCAGGAAGGCACAGGTCACGCGGTCCAGGTGGCTGCAGACGAGCTGCCCCGAGAGGGGGTGCTGCTGGTGGTGTGCGGGGACACGCCGCTCTTACGCGGCGAGAC
>Ga0114932_10000962_pt1 | contig 33931 bp, 25 predicted proteins | sample 2SBtaG_2_FD_87286 | JGI IMG/M metagenome (GOLD analysis project Ga0114932, IMG submission 87286) | Deep subsurface microbial communities from Kolumbo volcano to uncover new lineages of life (NeLLi) - 2SBTROV12_ACTIVE470 metaG | ecosystem: Environmental > Aquatic > Marine > Volcanic ...
ACATGCGGTGTCCAGGACGCTCGGAGTGCATGCTCTTGCCGTACAGCTGCCGTGACAGGCCGACGGCGAAGTCGGCGATGTCGATGCTCTCCTGCACCTCGCCGAGTCCTTCGGAGAGGATCTTGCCCATCTCCAAGGTGATGAGCGCGCCCAGGTCGTCCTTGTGCTCGCGGAGCGCCTCGCCGATCTCTCGAACGATCTCGCCGCGCTTGGGCGCTGGGAGCATGCGCCAGCCCTCGAACGCAGCCTCGCTGGCGGAGACCACCTGCTCGTACTGGGCGAGCGTGGCCATGCGCACGCTGGCGATCCGGCTGCCGTCGATCGGGGAGAACACGTCGAGCAGGTCGCCGTCGGTCTCGAGCGCGCCTCCGGACCAGGCACCGCTGTTCTGGGAGGTGAGGCCGAGGCGAGAGACGAAGTCGTGGCTCATGGGAGGGGCTCCTGGAGAGGGGCGCCCCTCTAACCCATGCGCGTCACGCGATGGCTTCGAAGTCCACCTTGGAACCATCCACCCGGACGCTGGTGCGCTTGCCCTTGCCCTTCACGGCGACCGCGGCGCCCGAGTGGGCCGGATCGATGCGGAACGCGCGACCATCCTCGGAGGCCACGAGCCCCTCGGGGCTGACGAAGCCCACGAGGTTGCCACGCCGCCACTGCTGGTAGTGCTTGCTGCAGAAGCCCTTGCTGCGGTGGTTGGCCGTGCAGCCCTCCACGCCACAGCCGAGGTGCGCGAGGCTCTTGCGCCCGCGCCTCCCGGGTTCGTCTGCGGTCTTCGCTGCTACCGCGTTGTTGGGAGCGGACTTCCTGGTCGCTGCCTTCTTCCGGCTGGCCTTCTTCGGAGCGGCCTCGTCGGCGGCTGGGACAGCTGCGGGAGCCGGCAGCGCCGCCGTGACCGCAGCGACGATCTCGTCGAGGCTCGGCGCGGCCTGCTGACCCTGTAGCGTGTCCACGGCAGCGGCGAGGGCGGCGATGCGCTCTTGCATCTTCTGCAGCTCGGTGGTCAGCCCGGAGACCTCCCGGCGCAGGCGGTCGACATCTTCCGGGCGGGCCATGGGTTGTTGACGCAGGACCTCGTCGATGACGTCACGAACGGGTGCTTCGACGACCCTGCTGGCAGGGCCAGCGACCACACGGGAAACGAGATCGAGAAGAGGCATCGGAACTCCGGGTCATGGCGTCGCGCTGTAACACGGCGAGGGTGTCTCATGCCCCTTGTCGTGTCAAGGGCTGTGCGCTTTATCGTCTCAGGCGCGGGGTTCAGGCGCGAAACATCCGAACACGCCACTTGCGACGACGCGTGCGCCCGAAGGTGTGTCGAGTGAGGTCACGAGGACCTGGGGGGGCCCGCTCGGAGCGTCGCGGCCCATCAGGCGACCGGCGAACACGAGCGCGTCGCCTCCGGGCGACACGAGTTTGTGCGACAGGGTGAACTGGTCGAAGAAGTGCAGGTAGAACAGCATCTCCCGCGAAGGCCAGAAGCGTGCGAGCTCCACCGCGTCGCCGCCCGGCGACACCTGGTTCCAGGCGATGCAGTTCGCTTCCTGCAACACCTTTGCGAAGATGAGCGCTCGGCCCCTCGGCGACCAGAAGAACGCGAGGCAGTCGTCATCCGTCAGGCGGGTGACCTCGCCGCTCTCGAGGTCCACGAGCGTGGCTCCCCGGTAGGGCGTGCCTTCGCCTTCGGGGGCTGCCGAGAAGACCACCTGCGACTTGCCGGGCACCGGCACGACCGCACCGAGCCCGGTGAAGTCGAGGATGTCCTGGGTGTCGTTTCCCTCGTGATCGCTGTGGACCAGGGTGTTCGTGCGTCCGCGTCGCACGACGTGCACGACACGTTCGTCGAGCACGATGGGCACGCAGTAGTTGCCCGGTGGCTCGGGAAACGGGACGTCGGGCCTGCGTCCGTCGAGGTCGCGCACGACCACTCGCGCGTCGCTCCCGGTGCCCGCATGGATCAGGAGTCGCCGATCGTGCACGAAGTGGAAGAAGAGGGGGGCGCCCTCCTCGAGGACCCGGAGCCGTCCCGGCTCGTCGTGAGACACCCAGCCCAGGGTCAGGCGATCCTCGGCCTGCATGAGCACCAACACGCCGGAGCCGTCGGGATGCCACGCGGCGTAGATCGGGACGCGACCCTCGACCGCCAGCAGCTCCACCTGACGAACGCCGTCGAGGTCGAGCAGGTGGACCCGCGCAGGGCCGCTGGCTTGTTCGCCTTCGGGGTACTCGAAGCAGAGCAGGTTGTGCCCCGCCGGCGACCAGGTCGGCCACGCGTGGTTGGTGAGTGCGAGGTCGGGCCGCCCCCACACCAGGAGGGGGTTCTGGGCGACCGACAGCGTGAGCTGGCGATGATCGGCTCCGTCCTGGTCGGACACGTGGACCTGGCCGTCGGCCCCGACGTACGCGATCTGGCTCATCCGAGCAGCTTCACCGCGGCGAGCGTGTGGAAGGCCAGCGCGAGGAGGGTGATGGCGGCAGCGGTGCGGGGCATGGCCGTGAGCTCGAGCGTGCCGGCGCGGTCACTGTCGAGCTCGTCACGCAGCTCGTCGCGCAGCCCGGGATCGAGCTCGTGCTCCTCGGCCGCGACCATGGCGGCGAGCGCGGTGTCGTTGTGGATGCCGAAGGTGCCGAGGCTCAGGCCGGTGGCACCCAGGTAGAGCAGCGGCACGCCGCCCGGAAGGGATCCGCCGAGCCAACCCACCAGGCCGTAGACCAGTCCGAGGGCGCCGCCGAAGAACAGCGGCATGCCGAGGTAGCGGAGCATGGCGTGACGGCGCGCGAGGTGGAGGGCGTTCTGCACACACGGATCCTACACGCGGCGGAAGCCACGGCGTCGGGGTGGGTTAGCTCGCAGCCATGTCCTTGCTTGTCCTCGTCGCCCTCGCCCAGGCCCGCTCCGTCGACGAGGCGCTCGCGCTGCTCGAGCCGCTGCGCGCGCTGCGCCACGCCGATGCGGCGCCAACCGTGCCTCGCAGCGCCTACGCGTCGGCGTCGGCGGGCCAGCACGTGAAGGGCATCGAGGCGGTGGACGGCGTGGCGGCCTCGAAGGGCTGGGGCGTGGCGGTCTTCGACCTCCCCATCGAAGCGGTGTGGAAGGCCGTCAACGATGAGAAGCGCTTCGCCGGGCTTCTGCCGGTGCAAGAGTCCGCTGTGCTCACGGGCACGCCCAACCGCGATGGGCGCACGCTGTTCCAGTACATGGAGCTTCCGATCGTCGACGATCGCTGGTGGGTGGTGGCCATGGACCACAACGCGGAGCTGTACACCCAGAGCGGTGGCGTGGTGTGGGAGCTCTCCTGGAAGGACGCCACCGACCCGAGCCGTCTGGTGGGCACGGGCTGGGCCAGCCGCGTGGAAGACGCCACCCCCGTGGCCTGGACGCACGGCTCGTGGCTGCTGGTGGACCTCGAGGGGCGCACCCTTGTGGAGTACTTCGTGTGGAGCGATCCAGGTGGCTCCATCCCGGCCGGTCCGGCCTCCAAGTTCGCGGGCGGCGCCGTGCTCGACACCCTCTCCGCCATGGAGCAGCTCGCGACCGAGCACGCGGGGAGCGCCGAGGCAGGCTTCGTGCGGCCGGATCAGAGCGCGCTGTAGCCCTCATGGCTCGGAAGCTCGTCTTCTCCTTGCTGGTCGTTGCGGCCTTCCTCGGGCTCGCCGAGGCTGCGCTCCGAATCGGGGGTCTTCCCACCGGCCGCTACGCGTTCCTCTTCGAGCAGCAGGACGAGCTCTACTTCCGGAACCACACGGAGGTGGTCTCCTGGGGTCCGATCAAGTACCTGCTGCAGACCAACGACCACGGTCTCCGTGGTCCCCAGCTGGCGCCGGCCAAGCCGCCCGGCACCGTGCGAGTCGCGGCCCTGGGCGACTCGGTCACCGACGGCTTCTTCGCCGACAACCCCGACACCTATCCGGCGGTCCTGCAAGACCTGCTGATCGCCCGTGGCGCGCAGGTCGAGGTGCTCAACGCAGCGCGGGCAGGCGGATCGATCGACAAGGAGGCGCGCATCCTCCGGCAGCTCGCCAGCCTCGATCTCGACGTGGTGGTGCTGACCTTCGTCACCAACGACATCTCGGACATCGTCGGCAAGGACCTCGCGGTCCTTCGCGACCGGAAGGCGCCGGTCACCGGGAGCGCGTTCGAACGGTTCGTGCTGGGCCGCACCGCCATCGGAGAGCTGGTGTTCTCCCTGCACCTGCGCAGTCGGTCCAGCGCACCGGAGGTCACCCGTGCCCCGGTCGTCGAGGGCCTGACGGACGCCCGCTACGCGATCGAGGGTGGAACCGCCTACGAGGACAACGCCCGCGACTTCCTGGCGCGCTACGCGACCACCGACGGCCTCGCCCTGGAGGAGGTGTGGTCCCCCGAGGTGGAGCGCGCGGTCGAGAACTACCTGGCGATGCTCGCGCTCGTGCAGGCGTTCTGCGAGGAGCTGGGGGTCGAGCTGGTCTTCGCCTTCTTCCCCAGCTACCCCGAGCTCTACCTACCGGGCACGTCGGATGGTCTCCGCCAGCGGCTCGAGGCCTGGTGCGACGACAACGGGCTCCGCTGGCTCGACATCACGCCCGCCTACCTCGAACACCCCCGTGAGGAGCCGCTGCACCTCGCGCCAGTGGACTACCATCCCAACCCGACAGGCTACCGGGTGATCGCAGAGACCGTGGCCGCCTACCTCTTGGAGGAGGGCCTGGTGGACGCGCGGTGACAGGTGGAGGCGAGCTCCACCCGCCGCTCTACTTCATCTGGTTCGCGACGCGCTTGAGCTCGCGGATGTTCGGGATCTCGAGCAGCTTTCCACGCGTGACGAAGTGGCTGAGGGCCTGGGCCTGCCGGAAGCGCTCGCCCCACTTCATCATCTGGTGCCAGAAGCTGTCGTACTTCTTCTGGTTGAACTTCCGGACGAAGGAGTCGCTCGCGAGGAAGCTGATGATCTCCTTGGGCAGGTTGTTGAAGATGCTCAAGAAGAACAGGAAGTTCAGGTAGTTGCCCTTCGGGGTGTGGAAGGACGAGCGGTAGATCTGGTTGTACTCGTCGGTGACGAAACCGTCCTCGATGCTCTTGTGGTAGAACTCCGTCCCCGGGTACGGGATCAGGCTCGAGGGGAGCAGGTTGTAGGGCGGCGGCAGCGTCAGCACCAGCCGCAGGCCCTTCATCACGTCTTCGGTGGACTCCCAGGGGTTGTCCAGGATGAAGTGGTAGTCGGGGATCTGGATGTAGTCCTTGTACTTCGAGATGATGTTCACGGCCTTGAGCAGCTGCTCGTTGGTCATGCCGCGCTTGTACATGCGCATCGTCTCGGAGCTGCCGGTCTGGATGCCCAGCTCGGTGAAGCAGAGGCCCGCGTCGATGAGCGCGGCGTACTTGTCTTCGTTGATGGTGGTGGGCGAGCACTGGGCCCGGAAGGGCATGCCGATGTCGCGCTTCCAGTGGTCGGCGAACTTCTGGATCTCCTCGGTGGAGGTCGAGAAGAACACGTCGTCCTGGAAGTGGATGATGCCCACCTCCGGGTAGCGGCGCATCACGCTCTTGATCTCCCCCACGAGGTGCTCGACCGAGCGACGCCGCAGGTAGCGCTGCCCCTTGTAGAGGTCGTGCTGGAAGGCCACGCCGCAGTAGCTGCACTTGTGCGGGCAGCCGCGCGTGATCATCGTCTTGTAGGAGACCCGCAGGTCGCCGTTCCGGTCGGGGTAGGTCGGGACGACGGTCTTCATCACGTCCCAGGTGGCCGGGATCAGATCGGCCTTGGTCGACAGGTCGTAGGTCCAGTCGTCGTCGAGGTCGAAGTCCTGGTGCGGCAGCGTGTCGAGGTCCTGCACGAGCGGCCGGTGCGGGTTGCCGACGATCTTGCCGTTGGGCTTGCGGAACCACCAGTTGCGTACGTCGTAGTGGTCCTTGCCGTCCTCGAGGCACTCGACCAGCTCCAGCAGGCTCTGCTCGCCTTCGCCGACGTGCACCATGTCCACGAACTGCAGCGCCTGCTGCGGCATCGTGGTGGGGTGGAAGCCGCCCCAGCTGATGTACTTCTCGGGGAAGCGCGCCTGGATCGAGCGGGTGGTCTGGACCGCGACGTCGAACATGGCGGTCAGGAAGCTGATGCCGATGAAGTCGCGGTCAGCGACGAGGTCGAGCAGCTGGTCGACCATCGAGTCGGGCATCTGCTTGATGTTGCCCTTGCCTTCCAGGTCCTCCCACCGCGACCCGTAGGTGTCGGCCGGCAGGAAGATCATGCGGACATCGTGTCCGTGTTGCTTCATCCAGGCAGACAGCGTGCGGATGCACGGGCTGTAGTGGTCGAGCGGGGTCGGGTTGATCAGTGCGATCTTCATCGGATGGCTCCAGGGCCCCCACCATAGCGAAACGGCTGGGGGCCGGCTACGGCGGTGGAGTGAGCTTCCCTACAGGGGAATGCGTGGACCGGCCGGCACGCCGGAAACGACCCGGTCGCCGTCGGCGCTGAGCTCGGTGTCGCCGACCAGCAGCCCGCAGAGCCGCGGGGGCCCTCCACCGACCTTCATCACGGCGGTCACAGGCACGCTCTCGCCATCTTCTTCGATGGGTGGGCCCTCCCGCACGGCCGTGAGCTGGCCGTCCACCGCGCGGAGCAGCACCGTGCCGCCCGAGGCCGGGATGCGGGCCACGCCATCTTCGACCACCACCGGGCCGAGCGACTCCGAGGAGAGCCCGCCCAGGATCTCGGCCGTGGTCGGGTCCACGGTCGGCGGCAGGCCCGGCGGGCGGCGCTTGAGCACACGCTTCAGCAGCTCGCGGCCCTCGCGCAGGCCGAGCGCTGTGCCGAGGATGAAGTAGAGCGCGGCCCCAGCGGCACCCGACACGAGGATCGTGAGGGTGTCGCCGACGGGAGGCCCGTGGGTGAGTCCAGCCCACACCGCAGCGCCCATCAAGCCGGCGGCGACGAAGATCCGCAGGTGCTCCCTCAGAAGCACCCAGGCGACGCCGCGGACACGCTTGTTGAGCACCACGAGCAGGAAGACCACCTCGCTCGTGACCAGGGCGGCGTGGGAGAGCGGGAGGCCCTGCACGCCGAAGCCGGCCGGGTACATGAGCGCCCACGCGACCGGAAGCTTCAAGAGGACCACCGCGAGGCCTGCCCACATCGGCGTCCAGGGGTCCATCAGCGCGTAGAAGATCGGGAGGAGCACCCGGTGCGCGCCGATGCCGAGCAGCGCCACGCAGTACATCTGCAGCATCAGGGCGGTCTGCTGGGTGTCGGTGGACGTGAACGCGCCGCGCTCGAACATGAGCCGCACGACCGGCTCGGCCAACAGGAAGAGCCCGACGCCGGCGGGCGCCAGCAGGAAGCTGTTGATGTTGAGCGCTCGCCCGACGGTGTCGCGGAACTCGTCGTGGCGGTGCTGGGCGGCGAGCACCGAGAGGCCCGCCAGGCTGGCCACGCCCACGGCCACCGAGAAGATGGACAGCGGGAGGTGCACGATGCGGAACGCGTAGAGCAACCACGAGACCGGGCCGTCGCCCTCGTTGGACGCGAGCTGGGTCTCGATCAACAGGTTGACCTGCACCACCGCGATGGCGATGACCGCGGGCCCTACGAAGGCGAGGAGGCGCTTCAGCTCGGGGTGCTTGCCGAGGGTGATCTCGAAGCGGAAGCCGGTCTTCCGCAGCGTGGGGATCTGGACGAGTGCCTGGCTCGCGCCGCCGAGCAGGGCGGCGATGGCCATGCCGAAGATCGGGTGCAGTCCGGTCGCCGCTTCGAACGCATCGGCCCCGACGCAAGCGCCGATCGTCAGCACGTTGAAGAGGATGGACGCTGCGGCGGGGAGGAAGAAGCGCCCGCGCACGTTGAGCATGCCCGAGAAGACGCTCGCGACCGAGATGGTTGCGATGAACGGCGCCAGGATGCGGGTGAGCTGCGCGGTGAGCTCGACCTTGCCTGGGGTCTCGGCGTAGCCCGCCGCGATGACGTAGACGAAGGGCTCGGCCATGACGAAGGTGAGCAGAGTGACCGCGCCGACGGCCACCAGGAGCACGCCGAGGAACGCGTTGGCGAGCGCGAAGGCGCCGGAGGGGCCCTCCTTCTCCTCGACATCGGCATAGAGCGGCACGAAGGCGTTGGCGAGGGAGCCCTCGGCGAACAGCTCGCGGAACAGCGACCCGATCCGGAACGCGGCGTTGTAGGCGTCGGCCGCCACGCCTGCACCGAAGGCTGCGGCGAAGGCGATCTCGCGGAGCAACCCGGTGATGCGGGACAGGAAGTTCGCTGCGCCGACCGACAGCGCATTCTTCTTGACGTTGGTGGCTTCCGACATGCACGCGGCGGGTAACGGTACGATGGCACCATGGCTCGCTCTGGGCGCCAGGTCAGGTCGGATGCCGCCCGGCTCTCCGAGGGGGTGGGCGCCATCACCGGAGGGCTGGACCACCGGCTCCTCGTGGCTCTCCAGCGGGCGGCCGCCACGCCGCTCGCCGTCACGGTGTACGGCGAGAGCGGTGTCGTGGAGGCGGGCTTCGCGACGCCGGCGGAGGTGAGGCAGCGGCTACGCCCTGGGGAGCGGGCCGTGGGGGCGGCGCTTCAGCCCGTCGTGGGCGAATCGGGTCCGAGCTGGAAGGCGTCACCGTGCCGTCGGACGGCGGGGGAGGCCGCGCTGGTGGTGGTGGATCACCGGCCGGACGTGGGACACCCGGCGTTGCGAGGCCGTGTCGCCAGCGTGCACGACCTCCACAGCGGCGAACGCTGGACGGCGGGCGCAGGTGTGGGCGCCGTGGGGCCGAGCCACCACGGCACGTCCGTGGTGGGCACGGCGGTCGCGGCCAGTGGCGGGACGGTCGATGTGATCTGCCCGTCCACGTGGCGAGAGGCGGCCGGGTGGGAGCTTCATCCGGGTCAGGTGGCCTGGGCGCTGGAGCGCGAGGCGGCGCGCGCCGAACCGCCCGCGGTCGTGCTGCTGGCGCTGGAACGTCACGGCGACCTGCCCGTCGACCCGATCGGGCGTGCCGTTCGTGCGTGCCTCGACGCGGGGGTCCTGGTCGTCGCGGCCGCCGGCAACCACCCGGGTCGCCACAGCAGCTGGACGGTGCGCGACGGTGGCTTTCGGTGGACGCCGAGCGGCGAGGGAACCCTGTGCGTCTGGCTGCGGGCCGGCGTGGCGGTGGTGGATGGTGAGCGCGTCGCGCTCGATGCCGGGCCCGCAGGGCTGCGCCGCATCGGCGGTGCCTGGGTGAGCTTGCTCCACCCGGAAGCGCCGGTCCTCTCGGTGACCTCGTCGTCGGCGGTGACCGTGGACGTCCAAGGCGACGCCCGCGTGTTCCCGCCCTTCCCCAACACCGGCGAGCTGCGCTTTCGCGGGCACCATGCCGGGCGCGGAAGCGTCGGCCGGCCGGGGACCCTCCCGGGCGTCATCTGCGTGGGTGCCGAGGGCGTGGGCGCCGTGGGGGTCGACGACCACGGCGCAGCGCTCCCCCACGTGGTGGGCCCGGCTCGCCTGCGCGCGCCGGCCAACGGCGGGGGACTGCGCGCCTTCCAGGGCACCTCGGCCGCCGCCGCGCACGCAGCCGGGCTGCTCGCTCGCCTGGTGGCCGAGGGTTGCCCCGATCCAAGGGTCGAGCTCTCGCGTATGTTGCGTACGTGACCACCTCTCGCCTCCTGCTCGGCCTCGGTCTCGGCCTGGTCCCCCTCGCGCTCGCTTCCGGCGGCCCGGACGACGGGGGCTATGTCTTCGCGGAGACCACCGACGACGACGGTCCGCCTCACCACGTGATGGATGCCGAGCTCACCGACCTGGCGCTGACGGACGAGGACACCGGTCTGGTGGCGCTGCCGTTCGACGTGGACTGGTACGACGTGGCCCTGGATCAGGTGCTGGTCGGCGACAACGCCACCGCGTTCTTCTACGGTAGCCAGGCCCAGGGCGACGCGGTCTGTCCGGCCGACGGTGGGGACTGGGAGGGCATCGCGGCGCTCTGGGCCGACCACGACGCCGACAGCGTGGGCTGGGGTGTCGTCGGGTACTACCCACACCGCGTGGTCGTGCTGGACTGGCAGGGCCTGCACCCCGACGGCGTCGCCGGTGACGGCCGGGTCCAGGTCTGGCTGCAGGAGGCCACCGACGAGGTGGTGGTGGTGCTCGACGACGTGGACTTCGGCGACGCCAGCTACGACGGCGGCGCGGGCATGGCGGTGGGGGTGCAGGCCAACGACGTCGTGGGGTTGCCCTGGAGCTGCGAGGGCGGACTGACCAGCGGGAGCTCCGCGTGGTTCGGACCGCAGGACGCGCGACCGGATGCCGCGGAGATCGGCCTGTCCGAGGTGAGCCTGTTGTTCTACGGCTCGGACGACAGCGACCAGGCGGGCTCGTTGACCACCGCGGGCGACGTGAACGACGATGGCCTGGCGGACCTGCTCGTCGGGGCGCCCGGCGGTGACGCCGTGGCGCTCTGGTACGGCGGTCCGGGCCTGGCCGGAGACGAGCTCGACGCCGCGGACGTCACCTTGACGGGCGACGCCGGGGACGAGTTCGGCGCGGCCGTGGCGGTCGTGGATCTCGACGGCGACGGGCAGGCGGAGATCGCCGTCGGTGCGCCGGAGAACGACACGGCGGACACGAACGCCGGCGTGGTCTACCTGCTCGACACCAGCGAGCTCGCCACCTCGGTGGACCTCTCGACCGACGCGCACGCGTTCCTCACGGGTCCGGCGGGCGTCGGCGCGCGTGTCGGGGCCACGCTCCACGGGCCTGGCGACGTGGATGGCGACGGCTACGGCGACCTGCTCGTCGGAGCGCCGGAGGACGACACGGTCGCGACCAACGCTGGCGCGGTGTACCTCTGGTCTGGCGGAACGGTGTCGGGCACCTCCGACCTGAGCGCTTCTCCGTCGTTTCTCGGGGAGCTGGTCACCGATCGGCTCGGTTCGAGCCTGGCCGGCGCGGACGTCGACGGCGACGGCCTCTCGGAGCTGGTCTTCGGCGCGCCGTACCACGACGCCGGCAGCGGCGACGAGGGCAGGACCTACGTCGTCGCGGGCGCTGCCTGGAGCGGCGCGAACGACGTCGCCGCGGTCGCCACGGCAGACTTCACAGGAGACTCGGGGAGCGACCAGCTGGGCGCCGGCCTGCTGCTCTTCGATCTGGACGGCGATGGCCTCACCGACCTCCTCACGGGCGTGCCGGCCGAAGACGGTGCCGCGCCGAATGGCGGCGCGGTCCTGCTGTTCAGCGACCTGTCGACCTGGACGGGCAGCTTCATGGGCGGCGACGCCGACGCCGCGATCTACGGCGACTCGTCGGGCGATGGCTTCGGGTCCTCGTTGGCGGCCAGCGATCTCGACGCCGATGGCCAGGACGACCTGGTGGTCGCCGGAGCGGCTGCGGACCATGGCGCGCCGTCCGGCGGTGCCGTGTGGGCCTGGCGCACGCTGCCGTCCAGCGGTGGCGTGGCCTCCGACGCCGATCACCGTCTCGACGGGCAACTCAGCGGGGCCTCGGCCGGGACCTCGCTGGCGAGCGCCGGCGACATGAACGGCGACGGCTACGGCGACGTCGCGGTGGGTTCGCCCTTCGCATCGGTCTTCGGCCCGACCCTAAATGGGTTGGTGAGTGTCTGGAGCTACTACCCTTCGTTCCTCGACGAGGACGGCGACGGGGTGGTCGCGTGGGCGTCGAGCGGACCCGACTGCGGCGACGACGACCCGCTGATCTACCCAGGGGCCGGCGAGGACACCGCCACCGACACCGCGCTGACCATCGACGACGACGACTGCGATGGCTGGATCGATGGTGCCTACCGCAGCCGCACCCGCGCGGACTGGTGGGGCTGGGACCTGGCCGAGTTCCTGGGTGACCCGGCCACCACGCGCTTCGACTTCGACAGCGGCACCGCGGGCACCTCGGTGGCCACCCTGCACAGCGCGGAGGGGCTGACCCTGTCCGCCTCGGGTTCGGTGACGGCGGACACCTCCGTGGGCGGCGCCACGGCGGACGGGCTCGCGGCGCGGGTCGGCTCCGGCACCACCAACAGCGTCACGCTGAGCTTCTCCGAGCCGGTCGACGCGCTCTCCTTCCAGCTCCTCGATGCCGAAGCGCCCTTCTACCTGGCGGCCTGGAACCGGGACGGCGACCCGCTGGCCGGCGGCTACGTGACCTTCGAACACGATGGCAACAACGTGCCGGGCGGCCGCTTCGTGGGATTTCTGTTCGACGAGGGCGTCGAGACCCTCTGGATCGCCTCGACGGCCGGCGCCACGTGGGGCTTCGACGATCTGGACGTCGCCTGGACCGCCGACTCGGACCGGGACGGTGACGGCTACTCGCTGGGGGACGGCGACTGCGACGACGACGACGCTGCCGCGAGTCCAGGCGGGGAGGAGCTGCTGGACGACGGCGTCGACAACGACTGCGATGGCACCACCGACGCCGGCACGTCGGAGGTGGAAGAGGACGACGCGGTCTGGACCGGCGACGTCTCGGTCGACGTGACGCGGCTCGACTTCGAGGAGCTCGACGATGGCGAGGTGGTCGACGACGACTACGACAGCCTTGGGGTGAACGTGGACGGCCTCGTCGTCACCACCGACGTCGACGGCGCCGCGCCGGTGGATGCCCAGGGGGCGCTTGCCACCACGTCGGTCACCCTCACCTTCGACGAGCTCCAGCCGGGTGTGGGCTTCCAGCTGCTCGACGGGTTCGGGGTCTTCACGGCGCTTGGCTACGTCGACGGCAGCCTGATCTACGAGAACACGATCACGGTGGCGGAAGAGGACGTCGACGGCGGCAGCTTCCACGGGCTGCTCTACGGCTACGGCGTCGACGAGCTCGTGATCGCGGGACCGGTCGCCGACACCTGGGGGCTCGACGACGTCGTCTTCGCCACCCTCGGGCTCGACGATGCCGACGGCGACGGTCTCACCGAGGCCGACGGGGACTGCGATGACGACGATGCCACCACCTACCCTGGCGCCGAGGACACCTGGTACGACGGCGTGGACAGCGACTGCGCCGGCGACGACGACTACGACGCCGACGGGGACGGCTACTCCAGCGACGGCTTCGAAGGGCTCGACTGCAACGACAGCGACGCGTCGACCAACCCGAGCGCCGCCGAGGTCTGGTACGACGGCACCGACAGCGACTGCGCCGGCGACGACGACTACGACTCGGACGGGGACGGTCACCGCTCCGAGGAGTACGGCGGGGACGACTGCGAGGACGCCGACAGCTCGGTGAGCCCGTCCGCCGAAGAGGTCTTCTACGACGGCATCGACGACAACTGCTATGCCTTCGACGACGACGACGCGGACGGCGACGGCTGGGGCGCCACGGGCGGGGCGCCCGGCGAGCTCGGCGGCGGGGACTGCGACGACGGCGCCACTGCGACCTACCCGGGCGCGAGCGACAGCTGGTACGACGGCGTAGACAGCGACTGCGGCGGCGAGAGCGACTACGACGCGGACGGCGACGGCTACGACAACCAGCTCTACGGCGGCGACGACTGCAACGACGCGGCCGCCCAGCAGAACCCCGGCGCCGACGACACCTGCTACGACGGCGTCGATCAGGACTGCGCGGGGGACGACGACTACGACTGCGATGGCGACGGGCACGCGCTCGAGCCCCGTGGCGGCGACTGCGACGACGACGACCCGAGCGTGAACCCGGACGCGACCGAGAGCGACGACGAGGACGGTGTGGACGAGGACTGTGACGGCACCGACGAATGGGACGACGACGGCGACGGGTTTCGGGGCGTCGAGGACGGCGGTGAGGACTGCGACGACGAGGACGCGGCGATCCACCCCGACGCTGTGGAGATCTGCTACGACGGCGTCGACGACAACTGCAGCGGGCACTCCGACGACGACTGCGACGAGGACGGCGAGGACCGGATCGCGGCAGGCGGCTCGGACTGCAACGATCTGGACCCCGACATCGGGCCGACGGCGCGGGAGGTCTGCTACGACGGCATCGACCAGGACTGCGCGGGCGATTCCGACGAGTTCGACTGCGACGGCGATGGCTTCGACAGCGACACCTACGGCGGCGCCGACTGCGACGACGACGACGCGGACGTGAACCCGGACGCGACGGAAGAGCCCTACAACACGGTGGACGAGGACTGCTCGGGCGACGCGAGCTACGACGCGGACGAGGACGGCTTCGACGGCGCGTTCTACGGCGGCGACGACTGCGACGACGACGACCCGTCCGTCCACCCCGACGCAGCAGAGGTCTGCTACGACGGGGTCGACGACAACTGCAGCGGTCACGACGACGCCGACTGCGACGAGGATGGCTACGACGCCGCGCTGCTCGGCGGGGACGACTGCGACGACGGCGACGACGCCGTCCACCCCGGGGCCACCGAGGTCTGGTACGACGGCGTGGACGGCGACTGCGCGGGGGACTCGGACGACGACGCCGATGCGGACGGCTGGGACGTGGCGGACGACTGCGACGACGCCGAGCCCACGACCTACCCGGGGGCGAGCGACTTCTGGTACGACGGCGTGGACGCCGACTGCGACTTCGCAAGCGACTACGACGCCGACGGGGACGGCTTCGACGTCGACTTCTACGGGGGACTCGACTGCGACGACACCGATCCTGACGTGTCACCAGCGGCGGTCGAGGTCTGGTACGACGGCGTGGACGGCGACTGCTCGGGTGACGCCGACGCCGACGCAGACGCCGACGGCTTCCCCGTGGCCGACGACTGCGACGACAACGACGCGGAGGTGCATCCGTCGGCGGCCGAGATCTGGTACGACGGTGTCGACACGGACTGCGCCGGCGACTCCGACTTCGACGCCGACGCGGATGGCGCGGACGCCTCGAGCGCAGGTGGTACGGACTGTGACGATGCCGACGCCGCGGTCGGTCCGCATGCCGAAGAGGTCTGGTACGACGGCTTCGATCAGGACTGCGACGGTGGCAGCGACCTGGATGCGGACGGCGACGGCGTGGACGCCGCGAGCGAGGGCGGCGCGGACTGCGACGATGCGCGCGCCGACGTGTACCCGGGTGCCGCTGACTCCTGGTACGACGGCGTGGACAGCGACTGCGCTGGCGACGACGACTTCGACGCGGACCTCGACGGCTACCAGGCCGAGGCGTGGGGTGGCGAGGACTGCGACGACCTGTCTGCTGACGTGTCGCCGGCGGTGAGCGGGGACGACTGCGGGAACGGCGACGAAGACTGCGACGGGCTGGTCGACGAGGACTGCGTCGTGCCGGTCGACACGGACGGCACGGCCATCGACACGGGGGACCCGGTCAAGCCAGACGACACCGATCCTCCGGTCGAGGATCTGCCCGAGGATCCGGTCGGTCCGGAGGCGGAGCTCTACGAGCCACCCCCACTCGAGAGTCGCTGTGGGTGCAGCGGCGGGGCGGGGGCGAGCGGCCTGTGGGTGTTGGCGCTCGCCGTGGGCCTGCGCCGTCGGAGGCGTTGAGCGTGCCTGGCCGCTACGGCTCGACCATCATGACCATCTGGGCGGCGACCGCTTCGGGCGCTGGCACCATGCCGGTGATCTGCGTGTAGTCGAAGCGTGCGACCACGCGGATGGTGTCGTAGCCGCTGGCCTGGGTGGTGACCGTGGCGGTGACCTGGCAGGAGGGGATGGCGTCGCAGTCGAGACCAAAGCCCTTCAAGACCTTGCGCGTCTGGGTCTCTGCGGTGCTGACCGGGTCGTCGGAGCGCACCGAGAGCCGCGTGCCGTCTCGCACGCTGTTGGTCACCGACGTGAGCTGGAAGAAGTAGGTGCCGTACTCGACCACGGCCAGCGTGATGAACACGAGGATGGGCAGCGTGAGCGCGAACTCGATGGCGGACGCCCCACGGCGTTCTAGACGCTTCATTGTTTCTGCTCCACGAGCATCACGCTGGCGGCGCTCATCTCGGTCGGCACCGGCACCATGTCGATGAGCGGGTCGTAGCCCACGTCGAGCTGGCACTCCAGGGTCATCGAGGGCCAGGAGCCGCTGATCTCCACCTGGGGTTCACAGCTGGTCGAGCTGCCCGACGCGCAGTCGATCCCCCAGCTCGCCAGGTAGTCCTCCATCGACTCCTCGGCGGTCTCGACCGGGCCGGGCACGTCGTCGGGGTGGACTGCAGAGCCCTCCCGACAGCCGACCCGGACCGCTTCGATCACGGTGGAGCGCTGGAAGAAGACCCAGCCCCACTCCATCATGCCCGTGACCACGGTCAGGAAGACCGGCATGATGAGCGCGAACTCGATGGCGGAGTGTCCGGAGCGGCGGCTCATCACTTCACCAGCGCGATGGGGATGGACTGCGCGATCTCGAGCAGGATGTCGGGCAGCTCCTCGGGGTCGGGCGTCTCGTAGAAGGAGCCGTTGCCGCGCACCAGGCTCTCCATGTAGGCCGACTGTTCCGCGTAGGCGGAGCCCGTGCTGTTGTTGAAGCTGACCGAGTAGATCGAGATCTCCTCCTCGTCCGCCCAGTCGGCCATCGACAGGCCGTAGGAGCGGCGCCAGGACTCGCAGGCGGCCTTCTGGTACCGGTTCCTCAAGGGACACTCCGGCTTGCCGTCGCTCACGAGCACGATGCTCTTGACCGCTCGATCGCTGCCTTCCTCGGTGAGCTCGGTGATCGCCTGGAAGAGGCCGTCACCCTGGTTCGTGCCCGTGTCGGAGGGGTAGGCCGCAGGCTCGTAGGGGTAGTTGCAGCGCGTCATGTTCGGGGCTGAGTGGTAGTAGTAGCCGCGGTAGATGCGATCCCAGGGGGAGTAGCTGCGGTCGCACCAGGTCAGGTAGGCGTCCCACTGGTCGTAGATGGTGGTGTACTCGTCGACCACTTCGGACAGCGGGGTCCAGACCTCGGCCCCTCCCACGAAGGTGGCCATGCCGATGCTGTCGCCCGGGAAGTTGTTGTCGCCCATGTATTCGAGGAAGGTGAGCACCGCGTCGCGTGCTTCGGGCATCTCGTCAGCGAAGGAGCCGGTGACGTCCTGGGCGATCATCACCTCGCGAGGAAGCAGCGCCCCCACCGCGGCGCCAGACGAGCCGACCGACGCGAGGTCCTGGTCGAACATCGGCATCAGGAACATGGAGATGGGCCCGTCCGGGCTGTCGTTGTTCCGCCGGACCTGCACGCGCACGCCGTTCGCGTAGTCGGCGCTCGCGTCCCACGCGATCTCGGACGGCAGGTCCCAGTCCCAGGCGCCGAACTCGATGTCGACAAGCGGGTCGACCGTGACGTCGTCTCCGGCCACGTAGTTCATGGCCATCACCTCCTGGGCGACCGCCATGGCCTCGTCGGCATCGCCGGTCTGTCGGAGCGTGACCAGCGCGGCGTGGGTGCCGGCATCGGCCGCGTTCTGCGCTTCGAAGCGCGCCAGTCGGAGGTAGCTCACGTCGATCGCGAGCGCGGCGAAGCCGAGCAGCACCGACAGCGTGACCCCGATGATGACGGCGTAGCTGCCCCGACGGGACGAGAGGCGTGCCATGAGGACTCCTGGATGCCCCACGGTACCTCGTCGCGCGCGCGCTCGGAGAAGTTTTTCCTCCTGGAAAAAATCTTCCCTCAGTACCCTGGTAGCTGGACGTGGAACCAGGGCTCGCAGAGCTCCACCTCGGCGCCCTCGATGGTCGTGGTCGGGCAGGCGGCGCAGGTGGGGTCGGGGTCGCCGAGCGACATCGCCGCGGTGTTGGCGCCCGCCAACGTGACCGTGCCCAGGGAGGGGTAGGGGCAGTTGCTGAACCAACCACTCGCCACCTGATCGACGGAGAGCTCCGCCGTGCCCCAGTGCTCGAGCCCGACGGTCCCGATGGCGCTGTCGAGGGTGGGGAAGCCGGACGACACGCCGACCGCGCCCTCCACGTCGATCCACACGAGCACCGCGTCGCGCTCGTCGGTGTAGTCGAGCGACAGCTTGGCTTCGAAGAGCTGGTCGCTGCCCTCGCTCCACCAGGCGTAGCGGCCGTCGAGGATCCAGGTGATCGCCTGCGATTGCTCGGTGCCCTGGAGCACCGCAGCCTCGGGGAGGGTGACCCCGAAGCCGTCGGCGGACAGCTCGCGGCGGTCGGCCGAGCTCAGCTCTGCGGTGCCGTGCCACTGCGCGCCGTACATGTCGGTGCAACCCCCCACGAGCTCGACGAGCTCGGTGCTGTCGTCGACCTCGGGACAGAAGGGGTCGGCGAGTGCGTCGAGGGAGGACGCGAAGAACTGGAGCGCGAGCAGGTTGTCCGGGTTGGCTGCGACCAGCAGCCGGTCGATCTCGCTGGCCTCTGCGAAGCGACCGGGTTCGTCGGGGATGCTGTCCGGCATTGGCGTGCACGCGGCCAACCAGAGCATCAGTGGATGAACTCGTCGTCGGTGCCGCGCCCACCCTCGTGCACGGTGAAGCGGCCGAGCTCTCGCTCGAGCTTCTTCTGCTTCTGGAGCAGCATCAGCCGCTTGAAGATTCCCGTTCCACCGTTCATCCACATCCACGCGCCGAGCCAGCCGAACAACGACATGGCGCTGTAGAGATCGCGGCTCGAGAGGAAGTAGAGCAGCGCCATGAGGCCGGTGCCCCAGGCCACCCACACCGCCTTGATGGGCAGCACGAAGAACAGCAGGATCTTGGCGTGGGGGATGGAGAGGCCGAAGATCACGAGCAGAGCGGAGAGCACCGGCCGCAAGCCGACGTAGGGTTGGGCGCCCACCAACAGGCCAGCCACGTCGAGGAGCGTGGTGGCCAGCACCGCGACCGCGCACGAGAACACGATCGCGCTGACCAGCTTCTTCGTGCCGAGCAAGCGTTCGCACGTGCCCATGAAGAACACGAGCACCAGCCACTCGAGGAAGGCTCCCAGCGGGCTCGGCTGGTTGATGACCAGCGCGGTGACAGGCTGCCAGGGCTTCCAGTAGCCCTGGCCCACGGGCCACATCGCCAGCCACTCGAAGACGGGAAGGCCCGCCCACTGGCTCAGCAGCAGTTCGAGGATGTAGATCGACACCAGGGCGATAAGGGTGCCGCGCACCAGTGGCGTGATGTCGATGCCGAAGTTGCCGCCCCCGAATCGCTGGGTCTCCATGCTGCGAAGGCTAACGCCGCTGTTGCTCCTCGCCATCCTGCCGTGGCCCGTGCACGCCCATCCGATGGGCAAGTGGTTCCCCGTGCACAAGACCGAGCTGCTGATCGAGGCCGACGCCGCGCGCCTCGACTACACCCTGCTCATCCCCACGGACTGGGTGGTCAACGAGCTTCGCGCGGAGGGCGGAGACCCGGACACGTACACGCAGGACAAGCTCCAGGAGCTGCAGGACAGCGTGCTGCTCCGTCAGGACGGCACTCTGCTCCACTGGAGCGCCGTGCCGCTCGACGAGGAGACCGGCCTCGGCAACCGCTCGAACTTCGAGTACCGCCTCCGCCTGGTCGCCGACCTGATCCCGGGAGCGGCCGACAGCTTCACGCTGACGGTCACCAGCTACCCGGACACGCACAGCTTCTTCAACCACACGGTGTCGGTCGATCCGATCTTCGTGGCCACGGGATCGTCCCTGTTCAGCATCGAGGACGGGCGCGCTCGCTTCGACGAGAACGGGCAGTGGCGGGCCGAGGACCGTCTCAGGGAGGTCATGGTCCTCCTGGAACGAGGCGGCCCGATGCGCACGCTGACGCTCGGCGACGCTCCGATGCTCTTGGGGGACGCGGTGGCCGGTGACCCCTGGGACGCCCTCGACGAAGGTCGGCTGCTGCCAGGGCTGGGCGGCGTGCTCGTCGCGGTCAGCGGGCTGCTGGGTGCACTGGGCGGCCTGGCGGGACCGAGCGCGACGACGGCGCTGAGTCGCGGCGTGCCCGTCGTGTTGGCGGCGGTGGCCCTGGTGACCTTCGGCGGGCAGTGGCTGGTCGCGTCGGCGGGTGGTCTGGCCTTCGGGAACGGGGTGGCCGCCGCGCTGTGCGCGGTCGTGGGTGCGTGGCGCTGGCGGCGGAGCTGGCCGGATCCAGGGCTCCTCGGGCTCGGGGTGGCGCTGGGCGCGCTCGCATGCCACGGCCTGGGGCTGTCGCTGATGTTGCTGGAAGTGTTCGCGGTCTGCCTCCTGATGGGGAGCCTGTGGGTGGCGGTGCGTGGCGCGCCGGGGCGCGGCGGGCTGTTGGCCGGGTGGCTGGCCGCGGTGGGCCTCGGATTCCTCGCGCTGGTGCTCGGGTGGCGAGGCTGGGGTCTCTTGACGGAACAACTGAACACCTTGACAGGGTGACAACTGTTCAGTAGGCTCCCTCGCACGGAGCCCGCCATGGAAGACCTCGCCCCCCGCCAGCGCCAGGTGCTGGAGTACATCGCCGCGTGCCTGGATCAGCGCGGCATCCCACCGACGTACCGGGAGATCGCGAACGCGCTGGGCATGAAGTCCACCAACGGGGTGGCCGACCACATCAAGGCCCTCGAGAAGAAGGGCTACGTGGAGCGGGAAGCAGGCCGAGGCCGGGCCCGCGCCATGCGCCTGAGCGATCGGGCCACCGGCGGCTTCCGGGATGAGGCCACCGTGGCCGTTCCGATCGTGGGGCGCGTGGCCGCTGGCTCGCCCATCCTGGCGGACGAGAACCACGACGGCGTGCTGCGGGTGGACGGCAGCTTCCTCCCACCTGGTGGGCAGGTCTTCGCCCTGCGTGTGGCGGGCGAGTCGATGATCGAGGACGGCATCCTGGATGGTGACCTGGTGATCGTGCGCAAGCAGGCCAACGCCAGCGATGGCGACACCATCGTGGCGATGGTCGACGGAGATGCCACGGTGAAGCGCTACTACCGCGAGGGTGGACGGGTGCGCCTGCAGCCGGCGAACGCCAGCATGGAGCCGATCTGGTTGGACGGGTCGCAGCACAGCGAGGTGGTGGGCCGGGTCGTCGGCGTGTTCCGGGCCATGGCCTGAGTCCAGGCCTCCGGGCTCCGCGCCGCGTGTTGTAGCCTGCGGGCGTGGCCTCCAAGCGCCCGGGCCTCTGGGCCGACGTCGCGCTCGCCCTGGCGCTGATCACGCTGGCGAGCATCCTGCTGAACGGCGGTGTGTTCTGGCTGGTTGGCCAGCAGGCCACGGTCGATCGCCAGACGGCGCTGGGGCTCTCCATGGGCCGGGTGTTGCGCGCCCAGCTCGAGGCGGCGGGACCCGACGAGGAGTCGTGGAAGCGCATCGTCACCAGCTACCGGCGAGGGGGCGTGGAGGCGGACGCCCTGTGGGTGACGAGCCCGGCACTGCAGCGGGTGGCCGGGATCGCGGGTCAGGTGCCGGACACTCCTGACAGCGGACTGCGGCGAGCCCTCCACCTCAAGGAGGAACACATCGAGGTGGTGGGGCGGCTCGGGCTGACGCCTGTGGTGGCGGTCACCGAGCCCATCGTGAACGCCGGGGCCGTGGTGGGCGCGCTCCGTGTCGAGCTGTCCGCGACCGACACCGGCTTGCCCGGCGGTCGCGTGGGCTTCCTGGTCTTCTACACCCTCGTCACCGGCGGGCTCGTGGCCGCCTTCGGCTACGCGATCCTGCGCCAGCGGCTCATCGACCCGGTGAGAGCCGTGCGCGACGCCACCCGCCGGATCGCCGACGGTGAGCTGGGCCTGTCCCTCGAGCTCGACAGCGCGCGCGAGATCCATGAGCTCTGCGACGCGCTGAACGCCATGAGCGCCTCGCTGGCCGACTACCGGAGCCGCACGGCGGAGCATGTCGAGCACCTGGAGGCCGCGAACGCGGAGCTCCGCAGGGTGCAGGAGGAGCTGGTCCGATCCGAGAAGCTGGCGGGTGTCGGCCGGCTTGCTGCTGGCGTGGCACACGAGATCGGAAATCCTCTCGCGGCCGTCGTCGGCTACACGGAGCTGCTCGCAGGCGGTCTCGACGATGCGGAGCTGGAAGGCGACCTGCTGGCGCGCAGCAACAAGGAGCTCGAGCGCATCCAGACCATCGTGCGGGGCTTGCTGGACTACGCCCGGCCCGGCGAGGCCACCGTCCAGCCCACCTCCGTCCGGCAGCTGCTCCACGAGGCGGTCGACACCGTGGCCCTCCAGCCGACCTTTCGGGGGGTGTCCGTCGAGGTGCACGTGGCACCGGAGTGCCCGGCGGTCATGGTCGAGGCCCAGAAGATCCATCAGGTCCTGGTCAATGTGCTCTTGAACGCCGCGGACGCGATAGGGGGCGCCGGGGAGGTGACTCTGACGGCGGCCCCCTCCGACGGCCTGGTCGAGATCGCGTGCCGGGACACGGGGCCGGGGTTTGCGCCCGGCACCATCGGCCTGGTCTTCGATCCCTTCTACACCACGAAGGAGCCGGGGCAGGGCACGGGCTTGGGCCTGGCCATCTGCCAGCGCATCGTGGAGGACGACGGCGGCTGGATCCGGGCGGAGAACAGCTCGCGAGGGGGCGCTTTGGTCACCCTGGGGCTCCCCACCCCGTGAGGCTCGGCGCCGTGGTGGTGTTGGCCTTGCTCCTCCGCCTGGTGCGGGCGGGACTGCGATGGGACGAGATCGCCCTGGCTTACGCCGCCTACCAGCACGCGTGGGTGCAGGCCTTCGTCGAGCTCGATGTCGCGGGCATGCTCACGCGTTGGGTCGGCCTCCATCCGCCGCTCTACTCGCTCCTCTTCGGTCTCACCGAGCGGGTGTGGGGTGCGCCGCTCGGGTGGCTGCTCCTCGGTGTGCTCGCCAGCACCGGCGCCGTGTGGCTTGTGGGCCGTGCCCACGGCGTCGGGGCCGCGCTCGTGCTCGCAGTCGATCCGCTCCAGCTCGCCTACACTGCGGAGGTCAACAACTACCCGCTGCTGGTGCTCATGGTCGCCGGGCTGCTGCATGCCCGGGCGCGCTGTGCGGCCGGCGGATCGGCGGTCTGGCTGGCGGTCTGGGGCCTCGCGGCCTGCTGGACCCACCTCCTGGGCGGCCTGGTCGCCGGTTTCGTGACGCTGACCCTGCTGCGCCGGTGGCGCGAGGCGCTCGCGGTGCTGGTGGCGCTTGCCGTCGGTTCGGCGCCCCTGGTGGCGAAGGCGTTGGCGCTGATGGCGAGCGAGAGCACCTTCGGGCAGGCGGGGCTCCAGCTCGACGTTCTGTGGCACGGCCTCGACGCGAAGCTCGGCGCGTGGATCGTCGTCTGGGGCACCGCGGGCCTCGCAGCCCTGCGCTGGCGGCAGCTCGGGTTCATCTGGTGGGCTTCGGGCGGCGCGATCGTGGGCATGCTGATCGTGGGTGTCGCTGCTGCGCATCAACAGCCGTACTGGCTCGTACTCGGCCCTCCGGGGGCCGTGCTGGCGGCCCTGGCCCTTCGACGTGGCGTCGTGCTCGTCGGGCTGGGCGGCCTGGTGCTGGTCGTCCCCGAGATGCTCGACCAGCTGTCCGAGGTCAGGGACGGCCTCGCACGCGAACGCGGCATCGACGCGGTGTTGGAGGCGGCGGGGCCGCGGGACGCGATCTGGCTGTTGGCCCCAGCGCTCAAGCCGGACGACGACAAGACCGCAACGTCCGATGTGCTGTGGCGCCTGCCCCCGTGGCGTCCGATGCCGGCCTGGCAGGGACGGTCCTTCGAGTTCGCCGACTACGGCTTCGGCCAGCCGCGCCTGGTGGGAGAGCGCGTGGTGCACACCACGACGGACCTCTGGCGGGAACAGCTCGATGCGGTGGTGCGCTGGCACCTGGCGGACGGTCGAGCGCTGTGGTTCGTGCTCTATGATCACGGGCCCGCGAATGCCTACGACGTGAAGCTGCAGAACGCCCTTCGACCCTACGTGACCAGCTGCTCGGAGCACGGCGCTCACCCCACGATGGGGCCGGACCTCGTGTGCCGCGTCGAGGCGATCCGGGGCGATGTGCGGTAGGCTTCCAGCATGGCCTGCCTCATCGTGCAACGGGACGGGATGCCGAATCGGGTGTTCCCGCTTCGCGAGGACAGCGTGCACATCGGTCGTGGCGACGAAGCCGACCTCCGCTTGTCGCGGAGCACGGTCAGCCGCATGCATGCGCGCGTGCAGCACGGGGCCGATGGCTGGGAGCTGCGGGATCTGGAGAGCCAGAACGGCACCTTCGTGAATGCCCGTCGCACGTCCCGCCACGTCTTGGATGCTGGCGATGTCGTGCAGCTCGGGGAGTACACGCTGGTGTACGTGCACGAGGAGGTCAAGGGCGCGCGCTTCGAGGGGCGAGCCATCGAGGAGATCGCCGCCTACCAGGCGCCTGTGGGGCTACGCGCCACCACGACGATGTTCCTCGACGCCTCGCAACGCCCCAGCCTGCACGGCGCCGAGGTGCTCTCGGAACGGGCTCGGCTCGAGGGCGACGGCGAGCACTGCCCGCTCGGTGTGCAGACCCGTTGCTTCGGCAACGGCTGGGACATTCCGGTCGACGGTGTGGGCCCGCTTCGCACGAAGCTCGCAGAGATCGTCTGGACGGGTGAAGCCCACGAGCTCGTGCGCGTGAGCCGCGCGGCCCGGGTGCTCGTGAACGACCGAGCCGCTCGGCGCGTCGTGCTCCAGCCTGGTGATCGGCTGTGCATCGCCAGCTCGGTGTGGACCTACGCAGTCTAGGTCGTCACACACCTGTCACTTGTACTGTGTGCGCCAATGGGCAATGACATAGGTGCGGCGGGGGCGTGCAGTGTGTGTGCGCCTGCTCCGCGTGTCCCCACAAGGAGGCTCTCGATGGACAGCACGATCAATGCGATGATCGCTGTACGTATGTTCTGCGCCTTCCGTGGCTGGACCCACCAGCTGAAGAAGCCGAAGACGCTCACCCAGGCCTAGGTCGCACGACCTGAACCGCTGCCCCCGGGCAGCGAGCCTGCGTCTCCAACGGGACCGATGTGTCCCGCATGGAACCCGTCCGCCTGGCGGACTCACCATTCAAGACAGTTGGTGCAACCATGTTGCCCGTCGACAAGACGCCCCTCGCGAGGGGCTCGGTGCGCGAGGTGCTCGCCCTCGCGTGGCCGGTCATGATCTCCATGCTCAGCTACACCGTGATGGGCGTCGCCGACACCCTGTTCGTTGGACAGCTCGGGACTGCGCCGCTCGCGGCGGTGGGTCTCGCAGCGGCCTGCGTGCACCTCGGCTACGCCTTCAGCAACGGTCTGCTCCGAGGTGTGCGCGTCAAGGTCGCGCAGTCGACCGGTGCGGACGATGTTGCGGGAGCACGTCGTTTCGCCTGGCAGGGGGTGTGGCTCGCGCTCGCCCTCGGTGGGCTCGTGGCTCTGCTCGCGCCGCTCGGTCCCCAGCTCTTCGAGTGGATGGGGGCGAGCCTCGCCGTGCGCGAGCTGGCCGCGGCCTACTTCGGTGTGCGCCTGCTCGGGGCACCGCTCCTCTTCCTCCAGCTGGCGTTCGCGAGCTGGTTCCAGGGACGGGGCGACACCCGCACGCCCATGGTGGCGCACCTGCTCGCGAACGGGATCAACGTCGCGCTCGACCCGGTGCTCATCTTCGGGCTCCTGGGCGCGCCGGCGCTCGGCATCGCGGGCGCCGCGGTGGCCACCGTGGTGGGCTTTGGCGCAGCAGCGATGTACCTGGCTTGGCACTTCCTTCGGGACGCCGGCCGCGAGCAGCCTCTGATGCGCTCGGCGCTCGCCGAGATCGTGACGGTCGGAGCCCCGATCGGCCTGCGTGACCTGCTGGAGGTCGGGAGCTGGGTGGCCTTCACCTCGCTCCTCGCACGGGTCGGTGAGGTCCACCTCGCAGCGCACGTCATCGCCATCCGGGTGGTCTCGGTCAGCTTCCTGCCGGGCTACGCGGTGAGCGAGGCGGTGGGCGTGCTCACGGGTCAGGCCGTGGGGGCGCGCAGGCCGGCTATGGCGCGTGAAGCGACCCGCAGCGGGCTGCTGCTCGCGGTGGGGATCATGGCGGCGTGCGCGCTGGTCTTCGTGGCCACGCCGGTTCCGCTCGTCGCCGCCTTCGGCGCCGAGCAGGACGTGATGGTGGTGGCGGTGCAGCTCCTGCGCATCGCCGCGGTGTTCCAGGTCTTCGACGCCGTCGCCATGGTCGGTATCGGCGCACTCAACGGGGCCGGAGACACCCGCATCACCATGCTCATTGGCATCGGTTGTGCGTGGTTGGTGAAGCTCCCTGCAGGGGTCGGGCTCGCGCTCTTCGCGGGCATGGGCGCCGCCGGGGCGTGGTGGGGCTTGACCCTGGAGGTCATCGCCTACGCGGTGCTCGCCATGGTCCGACTTCGCGGAAGCGCGTGGTTGGAGGGGCGCCTCGAAGCGGAGCAGCTCGCCGCCGCGAAGTGATGGGAGGGGGACGGTCGCCTGTCGGGTGACCGTCCCCCAGATAGGATCCGGCATCGATCCGCCTTTCGTCGAACCCCCCGCCCCCTGGACGACGGCCTGGCCCGCGCTGCCGGCGCTGCTGCTCGCGCTGGTCGGCTCGTGGGGACTTCGCCGCACGCCGCGCATCGATCGCCGTCTGGTGGTCGTCCTCGGCGTCGCCCTGGCGGTCCGTACGCTGTGGCTGCCGGTGGAGCAGCACCAGTACGACGGCCACGAAGCCGAGTACCTCGACATCTACCTGGGACGTCGCGATCTCACCCGCGGTGGTCCCTTGCTCTACCCGGTGATGCAGTGGCTGTATTGGCTGCTCGGCCGGCTCCCCACGCACGAGGCGGTCCCGGTGGTGGTGTCGCTGGGCGCCTCGCTCCTCGCCATCGCCGCCCTGGTCGGTCTCGTCGGACGCCTCGCGCGCCCCGAGGCCGGACTTGCGGCCGGGCTGGCGCTCGCCCTCTGGGGAAACCACGCGTTCTGGTCGTCGAGCGCCTACAACGTGATCCTGCCGCACGCCCTGGGGTTGGTGGCCCTCTGGGCCCTGGCCGTGTGGTGCTCGGGCGACAGCCCCCTGGCAGCGGGTGCGTTGGCCGCCGGGGCTGGAGCGCTCGCCGTCCTCCTGCGGGTGGAGTCCTGGCTGCTCGCACCCGTCGGACTCCTGCTCGTGCTCGCTCACCGGCCCGCTGGGGCCACCCGCGCGCTGCCCCCCATCCTCTTCGGTGCGGTGGTGGCGGCCTGTGGGACGTGGCTCGTGCTGTTTCCCGGCACCACGCCGGGCGCCGGTCAGCGGGATCTGTCCTTCGCGATCAACCACGACCTGTACGCCTACTTCGCGCCCTTCGATCAGCTGTGGGCGGCTGGCGTGGCGGCGGTGGGGCTGGGGCTGGGACTGTTCCGTTTCCCTCGACTCTTCGTTCCCTTGGTGGTCCTGATTGGAGGCAGCCACCTGCTCTTCGCCAGCTTCGACGACTACGGCTTCCGGCACCTGCTCAATGCCGAGGCTGCGCTCGCCGCCGGCCTCGGCGTGCTCGTGGTGCACCGGTGGGCCCGCTGGCTCGCGCCCGTCGCGTTGGTGGCGCTGGTCGGTCACACCCAGGATGTGGCGGATCGCTACTACATGCCCGAGCACGATCTCGTGGAGGCCGCCGAGGCGGAGGGGCTGCCCGAGCGCTCGCTGCACGAGCTGGACGGCTGTACCTTGATCTCCGAAGACGGCCGGGTCGTGCCGGAGGACCGCCAGATCTCGCACTTCAACCTCTACGATCCCGCAGAAGAGCGCGCTCTGCGAGAGCGGACAGGCTGCGTCTCGTGGCTCCGAAGCCTCCAGGACGAGCGCTGGTCGTCGCGGGCGGTGCGGGACCGTGCGCTGCGACTCGAGCACTTGTTTGTCATCACCGACTCGGCGGTGGTCGTGGACGATGAAGCGCAGGTCATGGGTGTGTTGGCTACCGTGGGCGACCGCCGTCCCGGACGAGGACCATGATCGAGCTCCGCGCCATCGCCGCCCGCCTGCAGGTGCTGCAACGTCGCCAGCACCGACTCATCTGGGGTCGAGCTGCAGCTCTGGCCAGCGCCGGGGTGCTGGGTGCATGGCTGCTCCTCGTGCTCGGCGTGTTCTCGGGCGCCCCCAAGGCGATCGTGCTCGGCGTCGCCGCCTTGGCGGTGTTGGCCAGCCTGTCCGCTGCCCTGGCCTGGGCCGCGGAGGCCAGTGGCGAGGCGGACCTCCAGCACCAGGCGCGGACGGTGGAGGCGCTGCGGCCCTCGCTGGAAGGGCGCCTGCTCGTCGCGGCCGAGCGCAGCGAGGGGCCACTCGGGGAGGAGTCCCCCGGTCTGCTGGCGCTCGCGGCTCGACGGGCGGTCGGCGTGCTCGATGGTGTCGCCGCGGACGAGGTCCATCCGCGGCGCCCGTTCGAACGCACGCTCCTGGCGGTCACGGTCGTGGCCCTCGCCCTCGCGCTCTCGAACGTGCTGCCGCTCGGCCCGATGCAGGCCCTCCGCTTCGCCTTCACGCCCGGTGCCTCTGTCGCCAGCGACATCCTGCCGCCAGCGCCGGACGAGAAGGCGCTCGTGGGCGACATCGTGCTGCGGTACGTGTACCCGGACTACACGCGGCTCGATCCGGTGGAGGTACCCAACAGCGACGGCACCGCCCACGGCCCGCCGGGCACGCGTGTCGAGGTCTCGGTGCGTACCGGCCGGGTGTGGCAGGCCGCCGAGCTTCAGGTCGACGACAGGCCGCCCACCGAGGCGAGCGTGGTGGGCGGACGGGACGTCGCCGGGAGCTTCCTGATCGAAGCGCCTGGGGCGTGGCGGCTGCTGTTCCAGGCAGGGGGAGGCAGCGCGTCGTCGCCGGACCACCCCATCGAGATCGACGAGGACCTGGCGCCCACCGTGGAGCTCACCGCAGCGACCGACCGCCTCGAGGTGCCCTGGAACCAGCGCATCCCGGCCCGGTGGAGCGCGCGGGACGACTACGGCGTGGTCAGGATCGTGGCCAGGGTGGAGACCGATGGCGATGGCGTTGTCCTCCGCGAAGACGTCGAGGGCCCGCGGCGCCTCGAGGGCGAGATCGGTCGCTCGCCCTTCGACCTCGGCTTGTCGCCCGGCGACACCGCGACGCTCACCGTGGAGGCCTGGGACAACGACACGGTGAGCGGGTCCAAGGCAGGACGTTCGCGCACCTTGAAGATCGTCGTGCTCGGGCCCAAGGGCCAGGCGCGCCGCTACGAACGCATCTGGCGCGAGCTGCGGGACGCACTGGTGGGAGCCCTCGCGCCCTTCGTGACGGAACCCGAGCTGCCCACGTCGCAGGCGGCGCTCGCGAGCTGGGGCGCCGACACCGCGACGCGCTTCGAGCCGGTCGACGCCCTGCAAGTCGAGCACTGGGATGTGCTCGCGGAGACCACCTTGGAGGGGCTGGTGGTGCACGAGGTCCGGCGGCAGGTCGCCGGACTCCTGCGCTTCGTCCAGCAGGTGGCCGACCCACGAAGCGACGACGCGCTGGACAACCGGGACCGCATCACCGTGATCGACCAACGAGCGCAGCTCGTGACACGTCTCGAGTCGGCGGTGCTCATGCTGGACGGCATGCTGCGCTACCGGGCGCTCAAGCAGATCTATGCGCTGGCGGCCGACGGCGCGCGAGCGTCCGAGGGGCTGGCGCGCCGCAGCGAGGGCGGGGCCTTGCCCGGCGAGGTGCTCAGTCGGCTGGATCGGGTCGACCGCGCGTCGCGTTCGCTCAACCAGGCTGCGGCGACCTACGAGAGCGGCTCCAGCGAGCTGGTGCTGCGGGCTGTCGTGGAGCTCGACACGATGTCGACTCGGCTGCGGGAGTCCTTCGAGCTGACGGACGAGGCTCGTGCTCGTGCCCTGGCTCGCCGTCTCGCCGAGGGTTGGCAGATGCTCGAGGCGAACCTCGAGTACCGGGTGCGCCAGCAGGATGAGCAGGCGGGTGAGCAGCGCGACATGCTGAAGGAGTTGCTCCGCGAGCTGGAGCGGCTCGAGATCGAAGAGCGGGAGCTCCTGCAGCACACGCGCGGCGCGAGGGAAGCCGACGGCGGGGGGGAAGACATCCTGGCGGCGCGCTGGGAGCGGCTCGAGGGCAAGGCTGCCAAGGCCGCCGAGGTCGCCGCGGCGCTCGAGACCCCCGAGGTCGACGATCGCACCGCCTGGTGGCTGGAGTCGCAGGTGGAGCGGCTCGAGGACCAGACGGCGCGGCTGCTCCGAGCGGTGGAGGCGCGGGACCTCGCTCATGTCGAGGAGGAGGCGATGCGGGCCTGGAGCATCGCGGAGGAAGCTGCGCGAAGGCTCGGCTCGGCCGGCGAAGGGTCCCAGGCGCGCGACTCCGAGGCGGTCACCCGCGCGCTCAGGCGCGTGGTCGGTGACGTCACGGCGTTGGACGCTTCGGCGAACATGGCGGGTCCCACGCTGCGCGGTGCCGTCGACGAGCTGGCTGTCCGCCAGGCGGGAGCTCGGCGGGACACGGTGGAGGCTGAGGGCGTCGCGCGGCGCGTGGCCGGCTTCCTGCCGCTCAACGCGCCCGGCCTCGTGGAGAACATCGAGGGTGCCGTGCGGGAGATGGTGAGGGCAGAGGCAGCGCTCGACGCCGTGAGGGGCGTGGAAGCCGAAGGCGCTGAGCAGGCGGCGGCCGAACGCTTGCGGGTGGCCCGCGAGGCGCTCGCATCGTCCTCGGCGGCTTGGGAACAGCAGCAGCAGCGCATGTCCGACGGGGCCGACGAGGCGCGTCCCGACGATCCGAGCGCCCCGACGCCCCAGCCCGAGAAGCTGCAACCCCTCGATCCCGAGGACGACCAGGCCTACCGAGACGCTCTGCTCGAGGGCATGCAGGGGGAGGTGCCGCCGGAGTTCGAGGTGCTGAAGCGTCGGTACTACGAGGAGTTGGTCCGATGATGCTGACGCTCGGGTTGGCGTTCGCCGGCGTGGACGACGGGCAGGCCTGCCTCTCGGCGAACGACCTGATCTGCGCTCGGCGCGAGCTCGACGCGGCCCGGCGGCGCGGCGCGTCGGGCCGCGACGTCGATCTCCTGGAGGTCGGCGTGCGCTTCCAGGAGGGGGACTTCGAGGGCGCCTTGCAGGTCGCCCGTCCGTGGCTGGAAGGGGAGGACGCGCTCCCGGACGCCGAGCTCGTCGCGGCGACCGCCGAGGTCCACCGTGGCCTGGAGGTGAGCGAGCGCGATGGCGTGGTGGTCGTTCACCACCCCGGCACCGACCGGGTGCTCATCGCCGATGCCGAGACGGCCCTCGCTCGCGCCAGACAGGTCATCGGGCCGGCGCTCGGCGGCGACCTGCCCCTCACGCCGAGGGTGGAGTTCTATCCCACAGGGCAGGACTTCGTGGCCTGCTCTGGGCTGCCGATGGAGTCGGTCCAGACCACCGGCGTGATCGCGATCTCGAAGTGGAACCGCCTGCTGCTCACCTCGCCCCGGGCCACGACAGACGGCTACGACTGGCAGGACACGCTGGTGCACGAGTGGATCCACCAGGTGGTGTCGTGGCACACCCGGGATCGTGCGCCGGTCTGGCTCCAGGAGGGCCTGGCGAAGAGCCTCGACCAGCTCTGGCGCACGGGCACCTTCGAGCTGCCCCTCGACAGCCAGGCGTACCTGGCAGACGCGCTGGAGACCGGACAGCTCATCACCTTCGAGCAGATGCACCCTTCGATGGCGTTCTTGCCGTCGGCTGCGCACGCCACGCTGGCGTACGCGCAGGTCGCGACGATGATCCACTTCCTGCGCACCGAGCGAGGGCCCGACGCCTTGCCCGACCTCCTCGCCCGCGTGGCGGCGGGAACGGACGCACAGGTGGCGGTCGGTCAGGTCTGGGGAGGTGGCTTCGACGCCTTCGAGGACGCGTGGTTCAGCTGGGCGAAGACCCTGGACCTGTCGCGGGTGAAGGTGAAGCCGCTGCCGACCGTGCTCGACGGGCACGGAGGCGACGAGGCGCTCGATCCGGTGCTCTCGGCCCACGAGGAGCTCTCCGGCCGCTACCGGCTCGGTCGCTTGATGGCGGCCAGTGGTCAGCACGAGGCCGCCCTCGTCTACTACCGGGAGTCCCTGCCGGACGACGAACCGCCGGGTCCTGTCACGGTCGGAGCGCTGGCCGAGTCCCTGGTCGCACTCGGGCGCACCGACGAGGCGGTGGTGTTGCTCGAGGAGAGCACGCGCTTGTACCCGGGGGCCACGCGGAACCAGCGCTTCCTCGGTGAGCTCTACCTGCAGCTCGGTCGGGATCGGGCTGCGCTGACGCGCTTCGAGCACGCCGCCGACCTCTACCCCTACGACCTCGCTGTGCGCTCGGAGCTCGCTGAGCTGCATGATCTCCGGGGGGACGACGAGGCCGCGGCGCGCCACCGCGCCGCGATAGCCATCCTCAGCTACCAGGACCTCAGTCCTGCGTTCTAATGGAGTCCCATCGATGAGCGACACGACCCAGGACGACGAGGCGCTGCTGCGCCGGCTGGCCGAGGCCCACGACGAGCTGGTGGAGGCCATCGGCACCGTCATCGTCGGCCAGAAGGAGGTCGTCGAGCTGATGCTCGCCGCGCTCTTCGCCCAGGGCCATTGCCTGTTCGTGGGCGTGCCGGGCCTGGCCAAGACCCTGCTGGTGGCGACCACCGCCCGAGCCCTCGGGCTGGACTTCAAGCGGGTGCAGTTCACGCCGGACCTGATGCCGAGCGACATCACTGGCACCGACGTGCTGGAGGAGGACCGCGCCACCGGCCGTCGCTCCATGCGCTTCCTCCAGGGCCCGGTGTTCACCAACCTGCTCCTGGCGGACGAGATCAACCGCACGCCGCCCAAGACCCAGGCCGCGCTCCTCCAGGCCATGCAGGAGCGGCAGGTCACCGCGAGCGGGCACACCCACACCCTCGAGCGCCCGTTCCAGGTCTTCGCCACCCAGAACCCCATCGAGCAGGAGGGCACGTACCCGCTGCCCGAGGCGCAGCTCGACCGCTTCATGTTCGCCATCGACGTGGGCTACCCGAGCGAGGCCGAAGAGCTCGAGATCGTGCAGCGAACCACCGTGGGCACCCTCCCCGAGGTCCGTCCGATGCTGCATCGCGACGAGCTGATCGCGCTGCAGGACCTGGTGCGCCGCATGCCGGCCTCCAGCGATGTGGTGCGGCGCGCGGTGTCTCTGGCCCGCGCCACCCGCCCGGGGCCGGAGGGCGCCGAGGCGGCGCGGAGCTGGATCAGCTGGGGCGCCGGCCCGCGCGCCAGCCAGTACCTCGTGCTCGGTGCGAAGGTGTGGGCCGCGCTGCGCGGGCGTGAGGTGCCGGCGCCGTCCGACATCGACCCCGTCGCCCTGGCGGTGCTGCGGCATCGGGTCGTGCTCAACTTCCAGGCGGAAGCGCAGGGCGTGCAGGTCGACGCGATCCTGCGCGAGCTCATGGCCGAGGTGTGACGGAAGGGCACGCCACAGGCACCTTGTGGGACCCCGAGGTCCTCGGTCGGATCGCGCGTCTGCACCTGGTGGCCAACAAGGTGGTCGACGGGCTGCTCCATGGGGTTCACCGGTCCCGCCGCACGGGGCCGAACGTGGAGTTCGCCGACTACAAGGAGTACGCGGCCGGCGACGACCTCCGGCACCTGGACTGGCGTGTGCTCGCCCGCTCCGACCGGCACGTGATCCGCCGCTACGAGGCGGAGACCGAGCTCGCCTGCTACCTGGTGGTCGACGTGTCCGGCGACCTCGGGACCGGTGCCGGGGGGCGCTACCAACGCCCTCCGCTCGAAGGCTCCAAGTTCGCGTATGCGGTCACCCTCGCGGCCACCCTGGCCACCTTCCTGCAGCGTCACCAGGAGCGTGTCGGGCTCGCCTTGATGGGAGGGGAGGGTGCTCCCTGGCGCTTCGTCCCAGCGCGCGGCGGTCGCTCGCACCTCGCGCAGCTGTTCGGGGTGCTCGCCAGCGTGCGACCGGCAGGTGTCGCCGATCTGGGCACCGCGCTGAGCGAGCTGGCGCCCCGCCTGCCCAGGCGCGCCCTGGTCGTGCTCGTCAGCGACCTGATGGAGGACGCCGCGGCGTGGGCACCGGCCCTGCAGGGCCTCGCGCGCCGGCGCACCGATCTGGTGGCCTTCCACCTGCTGGACCGCCGCGAGCTGTCGATGGACTATGCCGAGCCGCTGGTCTTCTACAGCCCCGAGGGCGGCGACGCGCTCCCGCTCGATCCGGCGGGCATCCGCGACGAGTTCGTGCGGGTCGTCGAGGGCTGGCAGCGCGAGTGCCGGGC
>Ga0114932_10000963_pt1 | contig 33930 bp, 36 predicted proteins | sample 2SBtaG_2_FD_87286 | JGI IMG/M metagenome (GOLD analysis project Ga0114932, IMG submission 87286) | Deep subsurface microbial communities from Kolumbo volcano to uncover new lineages of life (NeLLi) - 2SBTROV12_ACTIVE470 metaG | ecosystem: Environmental > Aquatic > Marine > Volcanic ...
AACACATCAATTATAAAAAAGATGCAGAAGGCTTTGAACAGATCCGCAGTCCTGCAAGGGCCTGGCGCGACCGATTTGATGGCGTGGATTGCGATTGTTATACCGTATTCATCTCCACCGTACTCACCAACCTGCGCATTCCCCATTGTTACCGCATCACCAAATACTACAAAGATTATTTTCAGCACATCTATCCCATCATTCCCTGTAAAGACGGCGCTTATATAACGATCGACTGTGTAACCGATCACTTTAACTACGAAGCGCCCTTCAGTGAAAAAAAAGATTATCCTATGGATCTGCAATATTTAAACGGTGTTGATACCACCCCGCTTTATGGAGAAGAGCTTCTTCTGAACGGAGCCGACAGCAATCATGATATCGAAGGGCTTGGCCATTTACTGTTCCGTAATATGGCCGACTACCGACTTAGAAAAAACAGTTCAATGAAAAAAGCACAGCCTGTTCCGTTGCTGCTTCCTCCTCCTGCGCCTGTGGATGACGACGATGAGAACCGCGCTCACGATCATGACAATTCTGATCAGCCCATGGGCAGTTTCTTCTCCAAGGCATTGCATGTTATCAACAAATTCAATCCTGTTACAGTCTTGTTACGCAACGGCTTGCTCGCAGCAATGAAACTGAATATAATGGATGTGGCAGGAAAACTGAGGTGGGCCTACCTTACACCTGAACAAGCCACGCAGAAAGGAATCATTCCCGGTAAATTCAAGAAGCTGCTGAAAGTAAAACAGAAGCTGGAAAGCATTTTCAATGGAGCAGGCGGTAATCCCGCCAACCTGAAGAAAGCCATCCTCACTGGTAACGGCAATAAACCCGTGGAGAAAAAAGGGCCGGATGGTAAAGTAATGAAAGACAGCAACGGCAAACCCATAAAGGAACGGCCGGTTCCTTTACATGGTATTGAAGGCCTTGGGGAAATAGATCTTGCTGCTGTTGAAGTGCTGGAGGGCATGGACGAAAATACCCCGCTTGTTCAATTATTAGGCCCCGATATATATTATGTAGAGAACCCTACTACCTTCAATGGCTTCGAAGGGTTTGATGAAGCGGGTGAACCGTTGGGCGCTGTTACGGTGGCCGCCGCCATGGCCGCTGTTTCAACACTGGCTGCTTTATTGAAATCAATCGGGCCGCTGTTTAAATCTCAAAGCAACGATGGCGGAGCATCTGTGCCTGATACCTCCGATAAAACATCTGACAGCAGCAGCAACGATACCACCCAGGACAAGTCCGATACCAGCAACAATACCAGTAATGCTGCAAGCAGTGATGCCGCCAAAACAGCAACAAATACGACGCCACAAAAAACAGCAAAGCAGGTTGATGCTGCCACCGCACCAGTTGCAGCACCTGCCAAATCAAGTCCCCCTCCTGTAACTGAAGAAGTATCAAATGAAGAAGCATCTGCTGCTACAGAAAAAAATACGGCATCTGCCGCACCGGAAGCAATCAAAACCAGCAGCCTGCCTGCCAATGCATTCAACATTACCAATCCAACTGTCGACACACCGTCATCTCCCACGCCGCCACCGGCAACGCCAAGTTTCTGGGATAAAAATAAAAAGCCTATTATGATCGGAGCAGGAATATTAGCTGTAGGCGCCATCATTCTTTTAGCAACACGCAAGAAACAAACCCCAACACCTCAACTACCGGTTTCTGGTATCCCTCGTAAAAACAACCGAAGAAAAAAAAACTACGGCTATAAAAAAGAAGTAGAACTGCTTTAACCCTATTCATCTTATTCAAATACTTTCTTATGATCGCAGCACCCACACTCAATCGATACGAAACGGCCGCAGAAAGGCGAACTCATACCGAGGATATAATAGCTCATAAAAAATATGACCTGGCTATAGAGACAAAAGGCAACATCCCGCACTCTCTTCTCGCCACATCTGTAGACGTACTCATAGGTGGCCTGGCTGGTGGTCTTGGCGCCGCATGGATAGGTAGACCTAGTTTATATGCAGGCTTAGGCATTTCTGCACTTGGCCATTATATAGATAACAAACTGATCAAAATACTGGGCGTGGGAATGATTGCATATGGAGGTTCTACACTTATCAACTCACCCGTTAATGGCCCAGATGAATCACTCGAAGGCGCCAAAGAACGTTTAATGGCTTTTAAACAGTCTTTGATACACAGACTTTTCATCGACAAATTCTTCAAACCCACCGCTACAACCAACAATAACACAGCAACCACTCCTCCCGCAGTGACCGCCGCCACAAGTGGCTTTGGAGAAATTCAATATTTCAATTTTGCTCCCACTAATGAAATCCAGGGCCTTGATGAACCGGATGAAATACAAACGCCCATGGCTGCTGTACCCATGACAGAAGATAACACAGTCAATGGCAACAATGATGATCCGGCGTTGAATGCGAATCCGGATGAACCGCTGGACCTGAAAGGACTCGACGACATCGAAAATCAACTCAGCGATGCTGCCGCAGAGTTCCAGGGATTGAATGGCGATAAATCGGTAGAAACTACAATACCGGAACATCCTGAAGAAAAATTATACTGAAAATAAAATTCTCACACACTTTAAACATGCATTTATGTTAAACTTAATGGAAGGGGTTGATGAATACAACAACCAGGGGGCCCTGGTTGGCATAGACGGAGTCAACAATGAAGAATTGATGGGCGCCCTGCGAAGAATGAACCCGATTCAGCGTCAAAGGACCATTAATAAAATGGCGTACGCCGGTATCCCCAGCCGCGGTTCTCGCGCTGAAATGGAAAAGTTCTTTGCTGAACTGCCCTCTTATATTAAAGAAGGCCTGGCCGGTGGAACCCTGCGTTTGGCAGACACCGTGATTTATTCTATCAAAGTGGTTAATTCCAAAACCATCAAAATGTACGAGCCACAGGATGATCGCCAGATCGGGCTTCGCAACATTTCCAATGCAAAACTCCCCAAGAACCAGGCTTTCCTCGTAAGTGGTATTTTCCTGCTTGCCGGTACCGCTGCCGATGCTACGGTTGACAGTTCCATGGCCACCAATTTCACAGGGCTGGAAACCTTCCCGGCCATTGCCAACGGGGAATTCAGTCTCACCTGTAACAAAAAGCAGCTGATCCCTGAAACCAGTAATATCGTATTCAAAACAGCTTCTTTTCACAACCTTCCCTTGGGTTATTATAAACTGGCCAACCCCAGGCTGATCCAGGACGATGTACTCATTGAACTGACCGTTGAACTGGGCACCATAACAGGTATCCCTGCCAACAGCTATCTCTTTGCCGGTATGCACGGAACCATTACAACCCCGTAAGGTTGTTGGTTCTTTTCAAGGGCGGCGTGACCCCGTAAGGTCTCCCGCCCCTTTTTAAAAATTCAATTATGAGCCAGAGAGTAAAAAAAAGATTCGATATCAGCGTGGCCACAGCCGGACAACTGATCTCTTCCACTTTTCAACTGGACAAAACTGTGACCCTGCTGTATGGGTTATTGCTGACTTCCAACCGCGACGATATGCTGTACTACCGCGGATCGCAAAAGATCACCATCAACCGCGATGAGATCTTTCCCGATAAGTATGAGAGTAAGCTGCTGATGTCGGGCATCAACGTATCGCCGAATGACCGGTATTACCTGCTCGGCGAAAAAGACCCGGGCAACGGGCAGATCAAAATAGATTACCTGGACAGCAACAATGTACTGGATTTCGCTCCCTACACCGTATCACTTTACCTCGATTGCGAAGTGGCCGATGCATCCTGAAGGCAGCAATTCAAATGATCCATATCATGGTAACCGAAGAAATCATTGTTACACAATTAACGATCACGTATCCGAATCAGACACAGTATTTTCAGATCGTCTTGCCGGACGATGCTATCTGCATCAGCGCCATTGAGACCGGCATGTACTGGGTGATTTCTGCGAGTAGTATGGCAACGCCCGCATATGCCGCTGCACCCAGCTTTGATTTCAGCGCGCCCTTTCGTGTAAGCAATAATTTAAAATTGGGAGACCTTTCCCTGAGTGCGGGCAGTGCGGCCGATGTTTTTTTTGAAAAAGAAATCATGTACGAAGCGCCCGGTCTATTACCCGGCGATCTGATCGGCGCTTATCTCTGGCCTTCCATGCCCTGGGTTCAGTCTTCTAAGAAAACGGCAGTGAACATACACATCCATGAAGGACTCCGGGTAATAGAGGGATGGTTCCGTGACAACCATGATCCGGGCGGTTTGTCTTTTCAATATGCAATCAATGTTTACTTATGGATCAAAGTAGGCAACACACAAAAAACAAAGCATCATGACCACTGCACTTGCCCTCGAATACATACCGAGGCGGATGACGGAGTTAGGATATTGCAAGAATTATCACTTACGGTTTCGGCATCTCAAACTCAAACCGGGGGAACAGCGGATATTACAGGTACCCAACAGCCTGTTCCTGTTGGTGGAACCTCCCGATGATGTACGCGTGGAAAGTAAAATGGGGCTTTTTGATCTGTCAGAAGAAAACATCAATGAACTCCAGTACGAACACCGGGGCTTTCTCAACATTACCAACCTTTCTGCCCTTACCAGTCACCTGCGTATGATCCAGGTCATCCCAAAATATTAAACCATTATCCATGGCGATCACCAACGATAATTTCGATCAGCTTAAGATAGACAAGCTCAAGTACTTCCTGGAAGATATGGCGCAGAAAAATCAACCTCGTCCTTATGAAATTTTTGTTGACACCCTTAAAGTAGTGCCCAAGACCGAAGACCCCATACAATTTGAGAGTTATGAGTATTATGTAAACGAGAATACAGAAAAGATCCGCATCCTGATTTACAATTCCAACCTGTCGCCGCGCAACGACCAGTACTGCTTTTACCTTAAACCGCTCAAAACAAACTCTTCGCTGAATGGACTCGGTGAGATGGACAATGTTATCCGCGAGAAACTGGACGCGCGCGATAAAGAACATGAGCTCAACCGCACAAAAGAAGAATTGACAGAAACCAGGAAGCAATTGGGAGAAGCCGAAACTTATATTGAAACGCTGGAGAAAAAGCTGGATCTGGCTAACGATGCCAAATACAAATTGAAAAACATCGACCTGCTCGACCTGGGCGCAGCGATGCTGGGCAGGCTGGCCGAGAAACATGCGGGCGCTTTGGAACAGTTGGGCCTGGCAGGACTGGCTGCGCCAGCATTGCAGGCGCCCGCAATAGCAGATGAAAAAGCAAGCTTCAGTAAAAAAAGACCGCCTGCTCCCGACACAGCACAGCACCACTATACGCATATTTTACAACAGCTCGAATCTGTATTCGCCGAACAGGACCTGATAGTTGTCATGGACATCCTGCACCGTTTTGCACAACAGCCTGAACAATTGAAAACCGTAGCCGATTTACTGGACATTACCGTTAAATGATACCATGGACACTTACCAATACGACATCAATATCATAGCGCCCACTGAAACTGAAGCCGATAGTAAGATGCAGGCAATTGTAACCATTGTTTCATGCCTGACTGTACAGGAACTTAACAGACTTGCCTTTATTGTGGAGCATGATCCTGTAAAAACAGCGCTGGCAAAAAGATATTTAGGCGTGTAATAAAATTCTTGACTATGCAGCAACACCTGCCTGATGATATTGTAATTGAAACGGGGTCTAAAGGAAATACCACCAAATGGAAAGTGATCGGGTTTTCACTGGGGGCGATCGGATTGGCGGTGACCTACTTTTATATTCGAAAAAAGATTTTACAAAAAAGAGCAGATGAAGAGGAAAAAAAAGCATTGGATGAAGGTGAACCGGCATTGTATGCACAGCAAATAAAAATGGCTTTTGAAAACGATGGCTATGGCTGGTGGAGATCCGATATAGCTATGTTGAGGCAGATCATTGAAGACATCCCTTCCAAACAGGTATTCAGACAGGTGAATGATTCTTATGTTCGTCTGTTCCCCGGCAGAAGCATGATAAGGGATATGAAAACCAATCTAAAGAGCACGGAATATGATGAGATACAACTGCTCGTGAATGCCAAGCCTGAAACAGCAGCGTTCGATACAAAGGATATAAAATACAAAAGATGGGCCCGTCGTTTACGCGATGCTTTTAAACTCCATTATGGCTTGTATAATTCTAATGACAACGGGGCTGTAGAAACTGTATTCAACGAGATCCCCAGCAAATACGAATACAAAAAAGTGGTAGCTGCCTATAAAGCGCTGTACCATACCGATCTGGAGAGCGATTATAAAAGTGAAGTGTGGTGGCATTTCTGGCAAAAAAATCATTTGGATATCATCAGCAGTAAACCGGATTATTAAGTCAAAGCAACAAAATGAAAAAGAAAACTAAACAAATACCGGAGAATCCCGATCATCATAAGCAATCTGCACAACATCATAAGCAGCCTGCTCTCAAATGGATTGCGCTAGGAGCGGTCGCCGGCCTGGTGGTGCTAGGGGTTTGGGGATGGAAGAAACTGCACAAGAGCCAGTTAAAACAACCATCCAATACCCAGCCGGATGATGAAGTGAACAATTTTTTATACCAAGGCAATCATCCTTCAAGTACTCCCGCAACCATCACCGATTCCATAACACATAAATCTCACCGGCTTGTTTCATATACCACATCGGCAGACAACATCAGTACTTCTGATCAATCATCGGCTGATTCATTAAAAACATCCAGCGACTTCCCGCTTAAAAAAGGCAGCAGGGGGCCTAAAGTAAAGCAGCTGCAAGTGGCCTTAATAGCTCAATACGGAAAAAGCATCCTGCCCAGGTATGGCGCCGATGGAAGTTTTGGGAACGAAACCCAGACAGCGCTGAACAAATTAAAGAATCAAGGCGCCATAGCCTCTGCCATTATCGATGAAAATATGTTCAATATATTGACTGCTAATGCCGGCAGTAATATGCGGCAAATAGGCAGCGATCTCTATGATGCTGCCCAGGCAAACGATTATCATAAAGCCGTTCCCCTGCTGCAAAAACTAAAAAATGCCGACGATTATAAAGTTGCCAATGCCGCTTTTAAATCGAGAAGTTTTTCCGGCAGGATATCCCTGTTGAGCGGTATGTTCAATGCGTTCAAGGAAAAATCTCAGATAGATAACTTACGAATGTTGTTTGGAACTATGGGATTGCAGTATGATAAAAACAATGACAAATGGTCATTAGCAGGTTATGGAGGCTCCGGTATCATCACCATTGAACCTACCGTAGTATGGATCAATACGCATCACAAGGTCAATGTGCCGGCCAGAATGATACTGGGCAATGAGGTTTGCAGGCACCTGAACTATTGCCTGTTTGAAAATGCAGGTGATTATTTCCTTGTACCTGAAAAAAGCATCCGTTGCATTTAAACGTCGTTTTATGTATTCCATTGATAATGTTCATGCAGTCTTACAGGAGAATGGCTTCAATATATTCAGCAGGCCGTATGAACTCAACATTGTAGGTATCCGTGCAAACAGCACCATTCCCAACAATTTCGATGACACTATTTTTGTATCGTACACCAAAGAGAATGGAGCCTGGCAATCGCACCAGTTTCGTGCCACCACCGATCCGGGCACTTATTGGTTACTCAACCCATTAGATCCGAACGGCACAGCCATTTTGAAACACGGCCAGTATTTGCGTTCTTACAAGATTGGGTTACACAGAGGATTATACCCTGCGTTGGTGCAAGAAAATCCGGTAACCGTGATCAGGGACTATCAGCGAAAAGCCGTTCTCGACTTCATGAACGGATGGCAGGAAACCGGCATGTTTGGTATTAACATCCACCACGCCGCCGATTATGGCACTACCAAATACATTGACAAGTACTCTGCCGGCTGCCAGGTATTTGCCAATGCCGGTGATTTTGCTTTCTTCATGCAGCTCTGCGAAAGGCATCGCAGCTTATATGGCAACCAGTTTACGTACACCCTTATCGACGAGCGGGCGCTGATCCGGAGCACAAAAAAAAACTGGTGTTCGGAATGGGCTTCCTCGGCGCCGGCATCGTTACCCTCCTCTTGTTAGATCCATCATCTTAAAAATCATCTTATGAAAACATTCATTCAGCAACTCTTCAAAGACAAGAACAACAATTATTCCTTACGGGAACTCTGTATCGCAGTCTTCATTGCCATGATCATCATCAGTTGGATTGCACAACAGTTTTTCCGGTTTGCCATTCCTGAATTCATGTTCTATGCTTTTGTAAGCCTGGTAGGCGCCGGTTGTTTTGGTTATTCTATTGAAAGAAGAACCAGTGGAAATGAACAGGCTCCCGGCAATGGCTAATACTTCATCCTTAAATCTTTTTTATGATTACCGCTAAATACATCCGCCTACTGTTGTTGGGGTTTGGCTTTGCACTGGGTTGTTACATAGCTTTTCGCTTCATCGGCTGCAATCAACACCCTGCCCCTGCTGCATCTATTACCGTTAAACCACCGGAGGCCATACGCCGTGAGCTGACCAATGCCACCACTCCTTTGCAAGCCAGGGTTGATTCCCTTAACACTCACAACCTAATGCTGACCGGCCAATTAAAACGTACAGAACAGGCGCTTGCAGTTGCCAAAGGACAAACCAACAACCTGCAACAGGAAATTTATACCCTGCTCAACAGGCAGCCTATGGACAGTCCTGTAACAGATACCATTGGCGCTTTGAGGGATTGTGATTCCCTGCAACGGAATGTAAGAACGCTCCTGGCAGCAGACGCACAAAAAGACAGCCTGCATGAAGCCGTAGCAGCCCAACTTCGCTTGCAGGTAACCAACAGGGATTCTGTGATCCAGGCCGAACAATCCATTTCGCGTTTATTCAGAACAACACTGGATACTGCCCTGTTACAGCAGCAGGTGTTGCAAGGTCAGGTAGATTTCTATCAGAAACAGTACCGGCGTCAAAAGAACAAAAGCAAAATAGCCGGAGCCGGTTTGTGCATCGCTGCCGGTATCCTCATCCATTCTTTGATGCAGCGGTAAATTTTTCGCACTTAAAAAAATACCATGAGTTACCGGCTTATCAACGACATCGACTTTGTGCGTATCCAGTCCGAAGCAGGAGACAAATTTGTGAGAAAAGCAGCCGTTCAGGAAGTGCTGGCGATCGGTACGCTCTTCGTAAAACTGGACCTGGGCTACCCCCTGCGGGATATTTATGTCAATTATACAGAAGTAACTTCTCCCAGTTTCGCTTCCAATATAGACATGAGAGATACTTTACTCAACTGGCTTAACTATTATACTCCCCCTCCTCCAGCAAGATAATCATATGAATACAAATACCAACAGAATACGCCGGCCTGCCAGCAGGCCAAGAAAAACGAATCTGCAACAGACAGAGCCCGTCCCGGAAGAATTACGCTTTATCAAACGCTTTGTGAATCTCGCTGGTAAACACAAGAAAAAGGAAGAGTTACTCGGTTTTATCAATGCTTTGCAAAAGGCCATCATTGAAAAGAAGATACGCCAATCATCCCTTTACGCTGATAGTATAAGGCTGATACAGAACAGGCTGGTTAATTTTTTCAATCACTCATCTGCACGAACGTCTTTCGATGTAGATCCAGCTGACTTGAAAGATTTACGGCCATTGGTCAAGGATCAGAAGTTATTGCGTGTCGTTCGGTTGATTAAGCAATTCATTAGCCTGCGCGGAAGACCTGGCGTTAAGCAAGAGGCACGACTCCTGCTCTCGAAGATTCTCAAAATTTATCCTGAATTACGCATCCCCCACAAAGATCCTTATGCCAGCGAGTTAAAATCTGTCATTCGCAGCCTTAAGCAATTCACCGGCAAAGATGGCGGAACAATATTGGAGATCAGCAAAGCCGAGTTGAATGGATTGGAAGCCATCGCCTATGATCATGAAGACGAGTATGAATATGAAGATGAATTAGATGGCGAAAATGAAGATGAGTATCGTGTAGCAGGCCTTGATGAACGGGTAACCAGCAGCATGGAATTGGGAGAAGCAGACCTTGAGACATTGAATTTACAGGATACATGGCTGGAGCTGGCCGCTTATCTGGCCCGTAATCATGGAACGGTTTTATACATTCATACAGCGAAAGCTGAAGCCGATCCCGCTTTTCAACAAAAAATACAGCATGTGGAGATCAGACATCCCAAACTATATATAGCTGCCGGATTACCTCACGACCTTTCAACCTATGACTTTGTTTTCATAGACAACATCAATGACCTGCAGCTTTCAGCAGCAGACCTGGAAGCATTGGAAGAAACCCATCCAGAACAGTCGTTCATTTATGTTTCCGGGAAGCGATACAGCACCATTAACCTACCTAACAATATTCACTCATTATGAATCGCCTTATTGCTGATTTTGATCCGGTCATTCAACAGATAGAAGGCCAGTTGCACAAAGGAAAATTACCCTGGCAGTCTGGCTGGTCTGATAAACCAGGCCTTACCCTCAATACAACTTTCTCAAGCATTGATAGCTGTGAAACCATTGTCAGGAATATGCCGCACCCGCCTTTGCTCAAAATCGGCGGCAATTTGGCTATGTATCAAAGAGAAATCGATACAGTTTGTATGCCCGATCGATCGATGTTTCAAAGCAACTATTTTTTTTATGGGACCCTTTTTCATGAAATGGCCCACAGCACGGCCCACAACAGCCGGCTCAACCGTCCGGTGATTCCGGGAGACAACAGCATTTTCAGTAAAAAAGACAAGGCAAAGGAAGAGATCATTGCAGAATGTGCTGCGGCTTGCTTAAGTATGGTTGCAGGTACCCTTTCTCATACCATTGATAATCATGCAGCTTTTATCCAAAGCTGGTTGAACATTTTACTGAATGATGAGTACTTGTTCAAACAATTAACCGAGAAAGCCAAATCGGCCGCTGCCTATATTTTGCATATTTAGGCAATTATACAGATCAAAATTCTGATCAATTACCAAACTGTTTATTTTTTCTTCCCTGCTTGCCAATGCAAGGGATACGCTGTTTCCACTTTCCCTTCCGACAACACGAAGAAAGATTGTACGGTGCGGATATTAGGTAGCGTAGCCAGTTTGGTGAGGATGAAATCGTTGTATTCGTTCATGTCTTTGAGCGTGATCTTTAAAATGAAATCATACTCCCCCGTCATGTGGTAACATTCCATTACTTCAGGGAACCTGCTCGATTCGTTCTTGAAAGCATTCAGCATATCGCTGGAATGTTCTTTCAACTGCACATGCGTAAAGGCAACCAGGGATCGCTCGATCTTGGTTTTGTCGAGAATAGCTACATATCCCCTGATGAACCCTTCTCTTTCTAAACGGCGTACCCGGTCGTACACAGGTGTAGCAGATTTGCCCAGCTTATCGGCCATTTCCTTGACGGTAAATCGGGCATCATGTTGTAATAACTGCAAAATGCGGACATCGTCCTCCTGTAAAACGTAAGACATAAAAGACATTTTAACGGTTAGGGGACTTTTTCTTGTGCAGTGACCGTAAAATTATCGGTTTTACTAACAATAATTAGTTTTTTTTTCTAGCCTGGCAAAAAATGTGACGGCTTTGGCAGATTCGCTAAAATTTTGACCCGGAAATACTTCTATCAAAGAACAATTGCTTATGGCCGAACGTATTATTATACTGCCTTTGGAAAAAGTAGGTCTGGAAGATATTGCCCTGGTGGGTGGCAAAGCGGCTTCCCTTGGTGAAATGTTGCAACACCTCACTCCTCTGGGCATTCAAATACCTGGTGGTTTCGTGATCACTACCGTTGCTTACCGGCAGTTTCTGGATGAAAGCAAACTGGAAAGCATGATCAGGTCTGAGATCGCCAATATTAATTTTGACAATGTGGAATCGTTGCGCCGCTGCGGCTCGCGTATCCGCAACGCCATCAGTAATGCCAAATTCCCGCATGAGCTGAGTCATCGCATCATTGCTGCGTACGAAGAACTATCCAAACAATACAACCAGACCGGCACCGATGTGGCCGTGCGCTCTTCGGCTACTGCCGAAGATTTGCCTGATGCGAGTTTTGCCGGACAGCAGGAAACTTTTCTCAATGTGCGCGGCCCGGCTGCACTGATCGATGCCGTGCGCAACTGTTTCGCTTCGCTATTTACCGACCGCGCCCTCAGTTACCGCCACCTGTTTCATTTCGACATTTTTGATGTGGGCCTCTCTGTCTGTGTACAGAAAATGGTGCGATCAGATTTAGCCGCTTCGGGTGTGGCTTTTTCACTCGATACCGAGAGCGGTTTCAAAGACGTGGTAGTGATCAACGGCGCTTATGGACTGGGTGAACCCATTGTACAGGGCGGCATTTCACCCGATGAATTCATGGTGTTCAAACCTGCGATGGCAAAAGGTTTTGCAGCCATCATTGAAAAAAAATTAGGCGTCAAAGACCAACTCATGGTTTATGGCGACGATAGCGATGCCCGCACACGCATGATACCTACCGACAAACACCAGCAATCGCATTTCTGCCTGAACAACGACCAGGTACTGCAACTGGCCGATTGGGTTACACGTATTGAAACCTATTATACCCAAAGAAAAAACAGTTGGTGCCCTATGGATGTGGAATGGGCTGTGGATGGCATTACAGGCGGGCTTTTCATTGTGCAGGCAAGACCTGAAACCGTACACGCCAATAAAAAAACAGATACCCTGGTGCAATACAAAGTAGTTGCCGATGGCTTACTACCCATTGCCAAAGGCATTGCCGTAGGCGATAAAATTGCAAGTGGTAAAGTGAACATCATGTACTCACTCGACAAACGCATTGATGCTCATGAGTTCCAGGCGGGTGATGTGCTGGTGACCAATATGACCGACCCCGACTGGGAGCCCATCATGAAAAAAGCCGCGGCCATCATTACCAATAAAGGTGGCCGTACCTGTCATGCCGCTATTGTGGCACGTGAGATGGGCGTACCGGCCATTGTAGGCTGTGGCAATGCTACGGAATTACTCAGCGAACAACAATTAGTAACAGCCAGTTGTTGCCAGGGCGAGGAAGGTTATATTTATGAAGGAGCATTGTCTTTTGAAAAAGAAGAAACCAAACTAACAGAGCTGCCTGCCATCCGTACCCAGCTGATGCTGAACGTGGGTTCCCCCCAGGCAGCTTTCAGTCATGCACACCTGCCTCACAAAGGCGTGGGTCTTGCAAGAGAAGAGTTCATCATCAATAACTACATACAGGTGCATCCTTTGGCCTTGTTGAAGCACCAGACACTGGGAGACGCGACGTTGAGCACTGCTATTCGAAAACGCATAAGCGGGTTTGCCGATGAAGCCGATTATTTCATCCAGCAACTTTCTTTTGGTATTGCCAAGATTGCAGCTGCCTATTATCCCGAAAAGGTAATCGTTCGTTTTTCTGATTTCAAAAGCAATGAATATTTCAACCTGCTGGGCGGCAGTTATTTTGAGCCCAAAGAAGAGAATCCCATGATCGGCTGGCGCGGCGCTTCCCGTTATTATTCAGAAACATACCAGCCGGCCTTTGGGTTGGAATGCCGCGCGATTAAGCGTGTACGCGAAACGATGGGACTGGACAATGTAGTGGTGATGGTACCCTTCTGCAGAAGTGTGGATGAATTATTAAAAGTACAGGCAGTGATGGCCGAATATGGTTTGGTGAGGGGTGAACATGGCCTGGAGCTGTACCTGATGGCAGAGTTACCTGCCAATGTGTTGCTGGCAAAACAGTTTGCACAGCATATCGATGGTTTTTCCATTGGCTCCAACGATCTTACCCAATTAACCCTGGGTCTCGACCGCGATTCTTCCCTGGTTGCACACCTCTATGATGAACGTGACGAGGCAGTAAAAGAACTGCTGCGCATGCTCATCAGGACTGCCAAAGCCTGTGGGGTGAAAGTAGGTATCTGCGGCCAGGGCCCCTCTGATTTTCCTGACTTCGCCCAATTCCTGGTAGAAGAAGGCATTGACAGTATTTCCGTAACACCCGATTCTATCATCAAAACCATCAAAGCCATCCATGCAATTGAACAATAACCTGCCTGAACCGGACACAAAATTTTTTCACGTGGTATTTTTTTTTCATTGGCATTAGAATAACCGGTGTGTTCTCACACTGGTTATATTTTCATGATCATAATACATCGACAAATGAGGCATTTGTATCTTTTTTTACTGCTGGTGGTTGTAGGGGCTTCTTGTAAAACAAGAAATACACCAACTGCTATTTTGCCTAAAGCCGGTATTGTATATATTACTTTAGATTATGCAGATACTACCCTATCGCAGTTACTGTACATCTGCCAGCAGAGCAGCGGACTGTTACGGGAGGTAACCATCAGCGAGTGGGATCATTTCATACCCCGTGCCCATATTGCCATTCATTTCAACAACCTTACCTACCCGGTACTGCAAGATTTACACAACCAACTTAGTCAACTACCCGGTGTGGTAAGTATTAAGATACATTGATTGGTTTTTCTCATGTTGTTAGTTTTGGATCATCACAAAACGTGAACAACCAGCCCCCATGTCTATGGGGGCTTTTGGTTGTCACGGTCCGGTATAAATAACTGATTTTGTTGATGTTGTTCTATGGAACTGAAATGTTTGTATGTTTGAGCTGATCATGGACAGTATCCCATAAACAGTTAATTGTTTTTTAGTATCTTGCAAGCAGGAACCATAAAAATGGGAAAAATTGTAAAAATATCTGCAAAAAACAGCCTCACCACAGTAAGGAAAGCGTTGAAAGATTTGCATCTTACAATGGCTGCTGAAAATGCACGTAATAAAAAGCCAAAAACGCTGGCAGATTTTTACGGAAGTCTCCCCGACGCTTTGATAGCTGCCACTGCCATTCATAATAACCTGCCATTATTAACAGCAGATACTGGGTTTACACGCATCAAAGAATTAAATATTGTTCTAATAGAGTTATAGCTGCTTAATTTGCTGGGCAACATTACATCCATATTTTGTGGATTACATTCCACAGTGTGTAAATACTGGTGAGTACTACAAAGCCGCCGATGGTAATGTACATGGTTTTCAAAGGCAACTTGCCTACCAGTCTTGCTGCAATAGGTGCGGCGATCATGCCGCCTACAATCAATCCAATGATCTCGCCAATAGGCAGGTTTTCCAGTAAAATGAAAAATGTGATGGCACTTGCAAGCACCACAAAGAATTCTGCCAGACAAACAGAACCGATCACATAACGTGCATCTTTTCTTTTCGCAATCAGTGTGCTGGTTACCAATGCGCCCCATCCGCCACCGGCAAAAGCATCCATGAAACCACCCACGGAAGCGAGCCAGCCTGCCCTCTTCACTTTGTTCAATGGTTTCTTTTTAACGAACGCTTTGCGAATGATATAATATCCAAGGTAAGCAGTATAAAATGTCAGGAAAAACCGTACCCACAATGCTACCTGCGGATGGGATTTGCTGAAAAAACAAGCCAGCGACGCACCGGTCACTGCACCCAGTATGCCCGGTATCACCAGTGTTTTGAATAATTTTTTATTGATGTTGCCAAAACGGTGGTGACTGTAGCCAGATACACCACTTGAAAACACACGCGCCGAATGCACACGGCTACTCACAATAGCAGGCGGCACTCCTACGGCCAGCAGGAACACTGTTGAAATGGTTCCGTATCCCATGCCCAGGGAACCATCGGCCATCTGTGCAAGAAACCCCGTTAACATCATCATCAGGATTATCCTGGTATCAATATGCTGCGGTATGGTTTTAATGGCATCGGCCATGCCCGATAAAGGGAAATAAGAAACGATCGCAGAGCCGATGATCATGAACACAAACGCAAACAGGCTCCACTTCACTATTTTCTGCCCTGTTTTTTCCCTGGGTGTTTTGATCTCCTGTAAATCTATTTTCTTGGCTACCAGTACACGGGTCAGGTCATTCAGTGTACTCACTTTGTCGGCAAAATCGCCTTTCAACTGATCCCGTATGATGTGTATGTTCTGCAACACATCATCAATTTCATCTGGCAGCACTTCTATCAATAATTCTTTTACACGTTTAGCAATGGTGGGCGATTTTCCGTTCGTAGAGATGGCCACTTTCAGGTTGCCCTTCGACATCACACTGCTTAAATAAAAATCACAGAGCTCAGGCTTATCGGCCACATTCACCAGCAACTTTCTTTGTTTGGCATCTTCGCGTATGCGTGTAGCTATTTCAATATTGTTCACTGCCACAATCACTACTTCAGCATTATCCAGGTCGCTTGCAGCATACGCTTTTTGTACAATGTGAATATTGGCATGTTGCTGTTGCAATACATAAATATCATCGATCACGGAATCTGCTACCAGGGTAATGTCAGTAAGCGGTGAATTATTCAATACGGCCGTCAGCTTTTCCAAAGCAACAGGCCCTCCGCCTACTACCACAAGGCGCAGGTTGTTGAGTTGAAGGAATACAGGAAATAAAGGGTTGGCACTATTCTGCTGCGCTTCTATTTTTGTATGCGATATGTTTTCCGGCTCCATTACTGGGGTCATGATTACTTAAAAGTGGGTACTGTCTGCAAAGATAATCATATCCTACTGAATTAGTAGGATAAAACTAAAAACTGCTGAATATTTTCCAAACATGGTAACTTTGCAGCATGATGGTTTACCCCTCGAATGCATCTACCCGGCCCTGGGAAGCGGAAGAACAGGATATACTCACAGCCACTGCACTACCGTATAGCCTCATTGTGTGGAATGACGAAGTAAATACGTTTGAATGGGTGATTGAAACCCTCATGACTGTTTGCGGTCATACACTGGAACAGGCCGAACAATCGGCCCTGCTTATCCACTTCAAAGGCAAATATGCAGTGAAGAAAGGCGACTACGATACCCTCAAACCCATGCGCGATGCCATTACCGACAGGGGCATCGGCGCAACTATTGAATCAACCGATCTGTAACCATGTCGCTCTACGCATTGAACGACCAGCTCTGGTTTCCTCCGGTGCAGGATGCACTGGAAGATGGTCTGTTGGCCATGGGTGGCGATATGGGTATTGACCGCTTATTGCTGGCCTATAAAAGCGGTATTTTCCCCTGGTACGATGGAGATATTCCCCTGTGGTGGAGCCCCGATCCGCGCTTTGTACTTTTTCCCGATGAACTGAAAGAAAGCAAAAGCATGAAAGCCATTGAAAAAAAACAGGTCTTTCAATTCAGAACCAATACCGCTTTTGCCGATGTGATCCGCAATTGCAAACTGCTCGCAAGAAAAGGACAGGATGGCACCTGGATCACCGATGAATTGGAAACTTCATTCAATGAATTGCACCGCATGGGTGTAGCGCATTGCGCGGAAGCCTGGCATGAAGGAAAATTAGTAGGTGGATTATACGGCATTCGCATGGGACATTGCTTTTTTGGCGAAAGCATGTTCAGCAAACACAGCAATGCCAGCAAGTTTGCATTCATTCAATATGTAAAACTATTGAAACAGGAAGGCGTGCAGTTAATCGACTGCCAGGTGTACACCGAACACCTTGAAAGCCTGGGCGCCAGGATGATCCCCAGAACAGATTTTATTCAACGCATCAGCAAGGGTTAACCCCTCGAATAACCGTACATTTTTTCTACATCTTTCACGATACGCTCCATCTCTACATCATTCCCCTTAGCATCATAAGGCTGCTTCAGGTTGCTGCCAAATACTACTGCAACGGTTTGCCAGAAAGCAGCGGTGATAAATCCTTTGTATTCTTCTATGATCTCGTAACAATTATTACCCGTTTCCCGGTTGATGAGCTTCATGAGTACTTTGCCCTGGTATACGGAGAGTTGTGTGAGTTTATCGGTAAACTGTTTTTTCAATTCTTTTTCTTTGGAACGGATGATGATCCGCCGCTGTTTTTTATCGTTTACATTGGCCAACCGCACATTGATCTCATTCATAATGCGGCCAGCCGCTTTGGCATAAGGGTAAGTAACATAAACGGCGTTGCGCAGGCGGGTCCAGTTGGCCCAGTAATTTTTCCATTGGCGTGTCAGCTTGCCAATTACTTCCACAGTAGGCAGGTAATCATAAGGAATGGTATCACCTGTGGGAGTAACCAGGGCATAAACTTTCATAGTATCTAAAGGCCCACGCCCGTTCGTTTGCGAACGGACGGGTTGCACCGATGCCAGAAAGAAGCCAAGCACCAGCCAAAAAACAATATGGCGTCCGGGTTTATTCACCGACTTTAAAAATAGAACTATATTCTATCATTAATGCTGCCTGGCCAAAAAAGTAACCCGCTTTAACAATCGATTATTTGACCCTGAAAAGGCTTTTTTGCTGTCTTTGTACGATGGACATGACGAACCCTGTCACCATCACCAGTACCCCCAGCCAAAGGATATTTATCATAGGGAATTCATATACTTTGAGGGTGAGCAGGTCGGTAATGGCGCCGCTTTCTTTAACGCCTATCTCCAATTTACCTGCAGCAGGGTCTACTACGCGGTTGAATTTCAATACCATACTCTGCGATCGGACCGTATCGGTAATGGTCTGCATCTGCTGGCCATCGATCACAATGCCGGGCCGGGCCGGGTAGCGGCGCCCGTCTTTTGAAATCACCGTCATATCCAGGAAAATGGATGCCGGCTCTTCTTTCTCCACTTTGTTCAGGATCACCAATCCGTTGCTATAGAAAAGCGTATCACCTACTTTCAGTTGCTGGTTATGGAAGCTGGTGGTATCGGCCTTGTTGTTTTCCTGGAAAGAAGTGATGTACACGAAAATATCCTTATACCAATAATGTTTGGAGGCTGGGTTAGCAGCAAATCCTTCCATTCCCTTGTTGTTCTTGATCACATCGGGATAAAGCTTGAAATGCTCCTCTCCTTTTTTGGCTTTAAAATCTATTTCAAAATAACGTTTACGATCGCGCTCATTGATGGTATCCAATGCATAAGTAACCATGTACTTCCCCATATCCGTTGCCACTCCTTTGAACAAAGTAAGATTCTCGGCGGGATTGCCTGCCGGATTGTTCTTCGCATGTGATTCATCAGCACGCAATGGGGTAACACCCGTAGTATTCCAGCTCAACACTGTTTTTTTACTGGATGATATAAGGATACCCACCAGCACCATTCCAAAACCAATATGTGCCACAGAAGCGCCGGCCGCTTTTAACCGGCCTTTCATCCCCAACCATATATACGATGTATTCGCCACCACAGCATACACCGCAGCAAAAATGGCCAGGTGAATGGCCACCAGGAAGCCGGGTCCTTTTTTATCATACCCGATCACACCAAACGTACTGATGGCAATACTGATGACCAGGGCGATCACAGTAGGCAACCAGATTTTCTTTCCGAAAAAAGCTTTGGGCGTGTCTTTGTATTTGAAGTATTGCGCAACTGCAGTAAGCAACCCGATTACAATGGCTACAAACACCTGTATCTGGTTGTAAGCAAATTCAGGATCTTCCGGCGGCGCAATATTGGTGCTGAATATTTTATTGAATACGGGAACGGAAGTTTTGGCAATGATCACAATGCCCGACAAGAACAATACCAGTGACCCGATGAACATCCAGAACTCGCGGCTGTATGTATTTTCTTCTTTGGCAATAGCCGGAATGCTTTTATACCGCGCAATGAAAAGACCTATAGCCGGCAACAGGAACACCAGTACAAACAGCAACAACTGCGTATTCATACCCAGGTCGGTAAACGCGTGCACCGAAGTATCGCCGAGGATACCGCTGCGTGTTAAGAAAGTAGAATACAATACCAGCAAAAAAGAAAACAGGTAAAAGAAATAAGTGGGTCGCAGCGAATAACCACTGTGGTTGTACACCAGGTTGGTATGCAAGCCTGCGATCAATACCAGCCAGGGCACCAGCGACGCATTCTCAACCGGATCCCATGCCCAATAACCGCCGAACGACAAACTCTCATAAGCCCATGCAGCGCCCATCATAATACCGGTACCCAGCACCGCGCCGGAAAAACAAGCCCAGGCAATCGTAGGTTTTACCCAGTCGTGCCGGCGGTTCATCAACCCAGCCATGGCATACGCAAAAGGCACAATGGTAGAAGCGAATCCGAGGAACAATACCGGCGGATGAATTACCATCCAGTAATTCTGCAACAGCGTGTTCAACCCTGTTCCATCTTTTATAAATTGCAGGTAATCGGCACGGATACCACCGTTCACCACATCCTGGAAAATGGGTGCATTATCCAGGAACCCTTCGTTGCGCAATAAGCTGAACGGATTGCTGCCTACTTTGGTTCCAAAAAAATAAATGCCTATCAGCATACTGGCAATGGCGAACTGCGCAAAACTGATCACCGTCATCACACCGGCTTCCCAATCTTTCGAGCGCCAGATCAATATCCATCCCAATACACAATGCCAGAAGCTCCAGAGCATGAAGCTTCCTTCCTGCCCTTCCCAGAAACAACTCAGCAGGTATTCTGTTTGCAGGCTTTTGTCGCTGTGTGTATACGCGTATTTGTATTCAAACAGATGATGCGAAATGATGTAATACAGCGTTACAAAAAGCGCCAGCACACTCACCGTTTCTATGAGGAAAGAAAGGCGGGCCAGCCGTATCCAGCTTTGCTTTTCTGTAATACCCGCCGTGCGATTGGCTTTGAAATAAGCAATGGTAGCTACCAGTGAAGCCACCAGGGAAAGCACTGCAAAAAAATGTCCAGTCTGCCCGGGAAATAAATGTTCACCTATATAATTATTCATCGATGCGGAAGATTCTGTGGTTTATTTGCTTTCTGCCTGCAATCTGTTCTGCGTAGCTTTGGGATCGTCTTTATACTTGGAAGGACATTTCAGCAAAATGTCTTTACATTCAAAATGATCGCCCTGTACCCTTCCTTTCAACACCAGCCTGTCGCTTTTTTCCATATCGGTAGGCTTATTATTGTGGTACACTACTTTAATGGAATTACCCAGGGTATCTACGGCAGTAAAACTGAGGTAATTGGGATTTTTTACCGCATCGTATTCGAGGGGTTGCTGTTTATCGAGCTTGGCTATGAGGTTCACAAATTTGCCTTCTTTCTGTTTGGCCGAAGCGATCGTCTCGTAAGTAGTGAGGTCGCCCGTATAACTGATGAGTACCACGATGGCCGCTGCTATCAATACCAATAAAATAATATGTGTCTTCTTCATTTCGCCATATTTGGCGCGAAATTAATCCAAAAAAAGGAGCCACAGCGGGGTATTGGTACGGGCGGTAAGAAATGACAGAAATCAAACAGTACTGCTAACTTTGCATTACCTTCGCGCCGTTTGCAAATAAAGAGCATCATGACCGACTTATCGCAATTCGATCCCAATTCGGTGAGTAATCCCAACAACAACATCTTTGGCCTTCCTTTTTCAGAAGAGGACTCACGCCTGGTGATCATTCCTGTGCCCTGGGAAGTAACCGTTAGTTATGGCGCCGGCACCTCTCGCGCTGCGGAGCATGTTTTCAAAGCGAGCATGCAGGTAGACCTCTTCGACGCCGATGTACCCGATGGATGGAAGCAGGGCTTTTTCATGCGGGAGACCGATAAACGCATTTTGCTCAAAAGCGATTACCTGCGCAAAGAAGCGGAACTCTATATCGATTATATTTCCAAAGGCGAACCGCTGGAGAAGAACAAGTTCATGTGCAAAAGCCTCAAAGATATCAATGCGGGCGGCGTTGCGCTGAATCAATGGGTGTACGAACAAGCGCGCGACCTGCTCAACCGCGAAAAGCTCGTGGCTTTGCTGGGAGGCGATCACAGCATTTCATTGGGGATATTAAAAGCGCTGGCCGAAAAGCACAGCAATTTTGGTATCCTGCAAATCGATGCGCATTGCGACCTGAGAAAGAATTATGAGAACTTCACCTACTCACATGCTTCTGTGATGTACAATGCCCTGGAAGAATTGCCACAGATCAGCAAACTGGTGCAGGTGGGGATCCGCGATTACTGCGAAGAAGAATGGCAATACATCTGCAATAGCCAGTACAGGGTGGTTACTTATTTAGACAGGGCCATCAAAGAAAGACAATACGAAGGCGAGACCTGGAAACAGATCGTAGACGATATCGTAGATAAATTACCCCAACATGTTTACATCAGTTTCGATGTAGACGGACTTGACCGCAAGCTTTGTCCGAATACCGGCACCCCGGTGCATGGCGGCTTTGAGGGAGAAGAAGTGTTGTATCTTTTCCGGAAAGTACAAGAAAGCGGCCGTACCCTCATTGGTTTCGACCTGGTTGAAATTGGCGTGGGACAAAGTGATTGGGATAGTGTAGTTGGCGCGCAAATGTTGTGGCGTCTTTGTAACCTGATGGTGAAATAGCATGAAGACGTACGAATATATCATTACCTTCAAATCGCGCAATCCGAAAATCGTGGATCGCATCAGCCTCATCATGCTCATCATGGCTGTTGTAGTATTCATCTTTTCCATTTTTACTGCGCCTGCTATCAAAACCATTCTATTTCTTTCGGTCATTGTATTGTTGATAATTGGTTATACTGCTTATCTTAAAATGCAGGAAAACAAAGGCCAGGCCGTTCATTACCGGATAGCTTTATTACTGGCAGCCTGTGGTTGGTACCTGTTGCCGCATGGACTCATTCCTTTCATTGCTTACCTGCTGGCGGCCCTGTTGGAAAAGCAGGCAAAATTTCCGCAGGAAGTCGCATTCGACAAAGATGAGATCGTGATCAACAGTTTCCCCAGAAAACATTATCAATGGAGCGATATGAACAATGTGGTATTGAAAGACAACCTGCTTACCATTGATTTCAAGAACAATAAACTGGTACAAAAAGAAACAGAAAGCCCGGTGGCTGATACAATGGAAGCAGAATTCAACGAATTTTGCAAACAGCATCTCAACTAACAACTCATAGCTCATTTCATTTCAGCAATGTTACCCCAATCACCATACCTCCTCTATTCCGACGGCAACGGCAATATCTATGAAGACACCACCCTCTACGCAGTGGGCCGTGCCGGATGGGATGCATTTCCCATTCCCGCGGAAGACTGGATAGAATTGCCCGATGGTGGCAACCTCTATGAGTTACCAGGGCGAAGGGGTATTGGCATAGATGTGAACACAGGAGAAATGCGTTTGTGTGAGAAGGGATGGGCTGTGGCAGCATTCATTCCACCGGCACATACCGGTTTGTTTATTGCTGCTTATGAAACATTACCTGATGCGCCTACCCTTCCACTGTTTTGTTATACAGCGGCCGGATGGTTCGATCATAAAACCTATGTACCTGCTGTGCGCATTGAGCAGGACATCCGGCAGGAATGTGCCGGTTATGACAATGCAAAGATTCAATCGGGTACCGAGCATTTGTTACAGGCCTATCCGCACAACAGGCTGGTGAAACATTTGATGGAGAATTGTTGCATGACCTATCATTGTCCCGCTGCCAGGAATTTTTCCATGGCCCGCTGGGAATGTCCGGTTCCTACTTCTCCGGCCTGCAATGCCAACTGTATCGGTTGTATTTCTTTTCAGCCCGAAGAAGAAACCATTGTTTCCACGCAAGACCGTCTCACCTTCAAACCAACCGCAGCGGAAATTGTAGAATTCACCGTACCGCATCTGATAGAAGCCCCCTTTCCTATCGTAAGCTTCGGACAGGGTTGCGAAGGCGAGCCCTTACTCATGTGGGAAACCATCCGCGAATCTATTTTGGAGATACGCAAACATACCAACCGCGGCAGCATCAACATCAACACCAACGGTTCAAAACCAGATGCTGTGAAAGCCTTATGTGAAGCGGGTTTGAACAGTATCCGCGTGAGCACCAATTCGGCGCGCAAACATATTTATGAGCCTTATTACCGGCCAAATAATTACCGTTTTGAAGACATCATTGAAAGCCTGAAAGTAATGCGCAGTTATGGCGGATGGACCAGCATCAATTATTTCGTATTCCCTGGTATGACCGATAGTGTGGAAGAATATGAAGCCCTAAGGCAGCTCATTATTGATACCGACTTGTCGATGATCCAGTGGCGCAATTTCAATATCGACCCAGACTGGTACATGGGAAAGATCGGCGCGCATGAAACCGGTGAAATGCTGGGCGTAAAACAACTGATGAGCCTGATAAGAGAAGAGTTCCCGCAATTGAAATTCGGTTATTTTAATCCGCCCATGGAACGCATCAAAGGCGATTATAACAGGGAATTCGCCGGCGCCGAACGTTATGTATAGCTTTTGAAGGATTATTGTTCGATGGATATTTGTTCTTTCTGTGTACCAGTAAAGTACCTCAGCCGGAGCTGGCAGCCACCAGCCTCGCTGTTTGTTCGATACGGCTTCGCTGTTTATAAGACAATTCGTATTTAACTCTTGTTTTCTTCGTCCTTTCTTCGCTATTTCTTTACCCCTGCTTCGACGCTTCTTTACCCCTTGTTCGTCTCCGTCCGAAGAAAGGGTAAAGAAATGGTATATAAAAGACGAAATGGGAGTGGTGCAGATACGAATCAAATAAGGCCAGGTACAGCGATGATAGCACATTCATACTGACTCCTGGAATATATCTATGGCTATTCAGTGCAATTAAACTATTTTATTAGTTAAATAACTAAATATTTAGTTATTATTGCAGTATGAATCTTCTTTCCAATCGATATTTAGTCCTTTCGTTCGGGTTGACGGCATTTACGATCATTCCTTCCCCTGCCCAGCACAATACTGATACCAGCAGGCGTTGGACCAGGGATACTGTTATACTGAAGGATGTAATCATCAAAGCCACGCGTCGCATGTATTCAGAGCAGCAGATCGACCGGACAATCGTACATATCAACGCGCTTCCTTCCAATGCCGGCTTGCATATCGTGGATATACTCAACAATACACCTGGCATAATGGTGGAAAACAATGGCAATATCAGCATCTATGGAAAAGACCAGGCCTCGGTATTCATCGATGATAAACCCGTTTATTTAACCGGGAAAGAGTTGTTGAATTATCTTCAGTCACTGCCTTCCGGGATACTGGATAAAATAGAGATCATGCCCAACCCTCCTGCCCGGTATGCAGCGAATGGTATGGGGGGTATTATTCTCATACGGACCAAAAAAACAGGCAACAGGGGTTTCAATGGTAACCTCATCCTGAATTACGGGCAAGGTGTTTATCCAAAATCGAACAGCAGTTTTATCTGTAATTACAGGGACGGACACATGAATGTATACGGCATGGCAACTTATAGCCAGCCGCATACATATTATACAGCTGAACGCGACAGGGCCTATCATTTTCCAAACGGCACAGGGGATTATAATATTCTGCAGCATAATGCAGAAATCAACTTTCGCTGGGCATATAGTTATAAATTAGGTATAGATATCAATCTTGATAAAAGCACCAGCCTGTCTCTATCCGGTAAAAGTTATATGAGTCCTTACAGAGAGACCGGGCACTATACGACCGGTTTTTATACAGGCCGGCAGCCGGATTCAATTGTATATTCCAATAGTTACCTGCGAACATATACCACCCATTATTTACTCAACCTCGGGATATTACACCATTTCAGCAATCCATTAAAAGAATGGTCTTTGAATATGGATTATCTCACAATGAACGACCAGGGTAACCAGGTATTGAACAGCAATACATTTACCAGCGGAGGAAACTGGCAAAACAACAATACCCTTTTCTCCTTCAACCCTTTTAAAGTGTATGTTTATAGTGTTATGCTCGATGCCAAAACACCTATTGCGGGATTGCTCACGCTGGAGACCGGCCTGCAAAGCAGTTTCTCATCCCGTGAAAGCAATGGCAACTACCTGGTACAGGATACAACAGGCCTGCACCCGGCCAATAGCCTGAACAACAGTTTTCATTTCAACGAAAACATCAATGCGATCTATGGTAGCTTGAACGGCCAATATAAAAAACTTACATGGAAAGTTGGATTCCGTATGGAGCATACACATGTCAATGCTTCCATTCTCGACATACAGTATACCGATCTCTTCCCTACTGTGTACCTGCAATACAAGTTAGACAGCGGATCTCAACAGGCCCTTCGTTTTTCTTTTGGCAAACGCATTACGCGACCGGATTACCAGAGTTATAATCCATCCATTTTCTTTTTCAACAGTTATACCTATATCACAGGTAACAGCCTGTTGCAACCGCAGTACAATTATGAAGCAGCATTATCATACAGTCATACCAGGATCATCAGCATAGGCTTACAATACAATAGATCCAGCAATTATCTCCTGACGGCATACAAACAGGTAGACAAAGCACTTGTTGTTACCAATGCAAACATTGACCGTTCGAACAGCATCGGGATCAATGTCACTAATGCATTACCACTGGCAAAATGGTGGACAGTAAACCTTTACCAGGAGTTGACCCTTAACACATACATGGGTAGCCTGTTTTCCGGGAACGACCTGTTGAATAATCAGTTAACCAGCTATCGTGTCAACGCCAACCAGCAGTTTACATTCGGGAAAGGATGGAGTGCAGACCTGGCTGCTGTTTACCGGAGTAATAATTTATATGGACAAGCCATCATTAAAGCAGTATGGCAGGTAAATGCAGGCCTTCAAAAACAATTTGACAAACACAGTACTTTCAATATCTCCGTAAGAGACCTGTTCCATAGTTGGTCGTTTAAAAGACATATTGAAATACCCGGCGCCATTGTTGATGTATCCAATCAATCCGATTCCCGTTTCATCAGCTTTACCTGGAATTATCGTTTTGGCAGCAATGCCTTGAATCGGGAACGGAAATCGGCGCTGCAAACGGAGGCCGGACGCGCCGGTATCAGTAATAATTAGCCTGCTTTCGCCAATATAATCTCGCGCCATACCCTGGTAGATTCGGGCATTCTTTGTCTTCCCCCCCTTCCCAAACCGCCACCGGTACCAATGGATATACCCAAACCGCCGCCACTACCGAAGCTGCCAAATCCAAAACCACCACCAATTCCAATACCTGGTCCCCTCCTTCCGCCCCTGGCAGATGGATCAACGGGTACGGGATCAATCACAAAACCAACCGACAGGCTTCTTCCTCCCTGGTTCACGGCACTGCCCCGATTGAACAGCGCGGAAAAGGGTATCACTGCTTCATATATCAACTCGCCCGTGGCATTCATCCCTACACTTACCTGGATGCCCTCCTTGTTCTCTTTACCATAATCGTAATTCTCCAAAGATTTCACAGTGTTGAACCCGAACAAAGAATAATCCTGTGCATTGTTAAGTGCAATATGTCTATTGTTATTGTATTCCTGCCTTCCATTCATGGGGCCTTTGGGTATATTGCCTGTTGGATAAACAATACCTGCAGCACCATGCTCTTCGTTAACGGCATGCGTATTAAAAAGAACGGTGAGTCCGCCCCTTAATATCTCCTGTTGCGTGTTTTCATCGCTGCTGCGCAGCATCACATACAAATTGGTTTGATCATTGGTAACGGCGTAATGGAACTTTTCCTTTTTGTTGTATTCAAAAAGCAGTGGCGCCGTCCAGTCGCTATCACTACCATCGATCGTTAGCTTATTTGCCTGCCAGCTTCCTTTCGACGCCGGCTCCTGTTGTTGAACATTCCTGGAACTGCTGCAGGCAATCAGCAAAAAGCAGCACAGCAAAGATGCCCCGCTAATCAATACATGGATTCTTTTCATGACCGGTACTTGATGAGTTCATTACAAAAATACAGCTTAGATGCGGTGAATCGTTTCTGTTATCTTTATACACTTGTTAAAAGGCAGTGGAATTGCTGGAAATTTTGAACTTATATGGATATTGTTACGATCGGATTACTCTGTACCATCGCTTTTGCCGCCGGTTTTGTAGATGCTATTGTGGGCGGTGGCGGCCTGATTCAAACACCTGCTTCGCTTGTTTTATTACCATCCTATCCGGTAGCTACCGTGATCGGCTCATTAAAAATCCCTTCTTTCAGCGGCACCGCCATAGCGGCAAGGCAGTATTTCAAACGTGTTGCCATGAATGGGAAACGGCTGCTGCTCATGTGCGCTGTTGCTGCTGCCGCCGCATTTGCCGGGTCTCAACTGCTTACGGTGGTCAGTAACCGCTATATGAAACCGGTCATTTTTATTGTGCTGATCATCGTTGCCATTTATACATATGTCAAAAAAGATTTTGGTCAGCATACCCACCGCGATCATTCACCCCAAACTGTTTTGTGGTACAGTCTGCTTATTAGTGTTGTCATTGGATTTTATGACGGCTTTATCGGTCCGGGTGCAGGCAGTTTCTTCATACTCGCTTTTATTTCCATACTGGGTTTTGACTTCCTGCAGGCCAGCGCCCATGCCAAAATGCTGAACCTGGCCACCAACTTTGGTTCTATCCTGCTTTTCCTTGGTAAAGGTTCCATACTCTGGCCCATCGCCATTCCCATGGCCATATGCAATGCCCTGGGAGGCTTTGCCGGCGCTAAACTGGCGCTGAAGAAAGGGAACAGGTTCATCCGTATTTTTTTCATGATTATTGTTACAGCTACCCTGTTGCGATTTGGCTATAACATATTTTTCAGAAATGCCTGATCTGCTTTTATCGTCACCCCGAGCGTAGCCGAGGGGCCTCACGAAGTCTTCAGCAGCTCCTTCGACTCACTTCGTTCGCTCAGGATGACGGGTAACGGTCTTTAACGTTTCTTTATACCAAAAAGTGGATTACGGCAGCATTCTGGCAGTAATTTTCAACATCGGCGATTTACTCCAACACCCAATGTATATTTGGTATGCTTAATTCCTATCAGATGGAAATCAGTTTCGAGCGGGAAAAGAACATCAAAGCATCGGCCATTACCCTGGCTATCTGCTTTTTGCTGTTCCTGCTTTTCTTTTTCCTGCAATGGACACTGCCTCAGATACCGCAGCCCAGTTTGGGAGAAGGTATTGAAGTGAACTTGGGCAACAGCGAAACCGGTTCCGGCTCTGTGGCCCCACAAATTCCCGGCGAACCTTCTGCTACCCAGGAAGAACACAGCGCACCACCCAAATCTGTTCAGGCGCCCTCCAATCAACCAAATATCAGTGCCGATGAAAATGCAGATGCCGATGCACCTGTGGTGAATAAGCCTTTACACAAACCCATTCCCAAAGCTGAGATACGCCCCGAAGCGCCTTTGAAAAGAACAACAGCAACAGCTACCCATACCGCTACCGCTCCTCCAAAACCCAAAGCAGTGTTCAAAGGTGGAACCAGTACCACCAGCAGTGGTAACCGTGCCGATAGTTACAATGGCGTACGTGATCAGGGCATTGCAGGCGGACATGGCGATCAGGGCAATCCCAATGGTAATCCCAATTCCGATAGCTATACCGGTAATGCATCCAGCGGTCACGGTGGCGCTGGCGGCGTGAGTATCCGGAGCGGACTCGACGGCCGTCGTATCACCAGGCTTCCTTCTTTCGAAGACGACTTCAATGAGAATGCCAAAGTAGCCGTGGATATTACCGTTGACCGTAGCGGCAATGTAACACAGGCTATGGTGAATGTAAGGGGCACCACCACCACCAACCAGAACATCCGCGACATCGCTTTGCGTAAAGCCAGGATGCTCAAACTCAACGCCGGTAATACCGACGAACAAACCGGCACATTGGTATTCAGTTTCAAACTGCGCGGTTAGAAAGAAGTCAAAAGTCAATTTGAATTTTTACTTTTGATTTTTATTTTCAATGAGCTATCAGGAAACCCTTGACTATTTATTCAACCGGCTGCCTATGTTCAGTCACATAGGAGCTGCTGCATATAAAAAAGACCTCGCCAATACCATCCGTTTATGCGAAGCACTGGGCAATCCGCAACGGCGTTTCAAAAGCATTCATGTTGCAGGCACCAATGGTAAAGGCTCTACCAGTCACATGCTGGCTGCCATATTGCAAACAGCAGGATATAAAACAGGACTCTATACCTCACCTCACCTGAAAGATTTCAGGGAGCGGATCAAAGTAAATGGTGAAATGTGTTGCGAAGCGTTTGTGACGCAGTTTACCCAGCGCATCCGTCCGTTGATAGAAGAAATAGAGCCTTCCTTTTTCGAGATCACTGTAGCCATGGCATTCGATTATTTTGCCAGTCAGCAGGTAGATGTAGCTGTTATTGAAGTAGGATTGGGAGGCCGGCTCGACAGCACCAATATCATCACACCTGAATTAAGCATCATCACCAATATCGGATGGGATCACATGAACATGCTGGGCAATACACTGGAGGCAATTGCCGGTGAAAAAGCAGGCATCATCAAACCGCATATCCCGGTAGTGATTGGTGAATCGTTGCCTGAGACCAAACCGGTTTTCGAGCGGAAAGCAGCAGGCGACAATGGTATTGCCCCTTCTCCTATTTTTTTTGCAGAAACTACCCGTTATGTAACCGACTGGAAATACGAGCAACACCAGTTGGCAGTTGAAGTAGCCGATAACAGGCACCAGGAACACCAGGTGTATCATCTCGATTTGCCCGGTATCTACCAGCTCAAAAACCTGCTCACCGTGCTGGAAGCGGTAACACAACTGCAACAGAAAGGGTGGCGCATAGATCACCAGATGGTGCAGCAGGCCCTTCGCCAGGTAAAAAAACTCACCGGCTTACACGGCCGTTGGGAAGTCATTCACCTACATCCGCTGGTAGTGTTGGATGTAGGACATAACATAGATGGCATCAAACAAATAAGAGAACAACTGGAGTTATCTGCCTGCAAGCAATTGCATATTGTAATGGGGATGGTGAAAGACAAAGAGGTGGACAAAGTGCTGGCTTTATTACCTGCCTATGCAACATACTATTTCACCAAAGCACAGATACCCCGCGCACTCGATGAAAAAACCTTGCAGCAAATGGCCGCTAAACACCAATTGAAAGGATATGCATTTGAAGAAGTCAATGCGGCGCTGCACAAGGCAATAGAAAATGCTTCGAAAGAGGATATGATATTAGTCTGTGGAAGTGTATTTCTGGTGGGGGAAGTAAGAAACATATAACGTCATCCCGAGCGTAGCCGAGGGATCTCACGAAACGTTCAGCAGATCCCTCGACTCGCTTCGCTCGCTCGGGATGACGATGAAATTTACAACCATTTCAATTTCACCAGCGCATCATAAATAGCGCCCACCTGCACTCCGTGCTGGAATTTGCCTTCACGCAACAGCTGTATCACTTCTTCTTTGCTGAAACTTACTACTTCAATGTCTTCGAATGGATCGAATTTTTGCGTACCGCCTGTCTCAGCATTCCTTGCAAGGTAGAAATAAGCTGTGTTGTCATTGATAGCTGGGTTAGGTGATACCTGGTAAAGGAATTCAATCTCATTAGAAGTATAGCCTGTCTCTTCTATCATCTCCCTTTTCACGGCTGCTTCGGGCGATTCATTTTTATCTATCACGCCGCCCGGTAATTCAATGGTGATCATATCACCGGCATAGCGGTACTGTCGTACAAACACCATCCGTTCGTCTTTGGTTACCACCACCACATTGGCCCAGTTGGGCAATTCCACTACATAATAAGGTTCAATGATGCGGCCATCCGGTAATTCACAACTGGCGGCACGCGCTTTGAACCAACGGTCGTGGTAAACATATTTTGAAGACAAGGTCTTCCACTTCATTTCCCGGGTCATATATAATTACCAACCTTTGTTTTCACGAAGTGTGGTGATGTGTGCCGTATGGTGTTTGCCATGCCAGGCATACATACCCAGCAGGAACCACAATGTCATTTGTCTTCCGTGATCCGGATGCACTACCGTACGCTGCCATTGTTCATCGGTGATATCTTTAACAGCTGCATGCCAGCGGCGATGCAGTGCGTGCAATAAAGTAATGGAAACATTCACAGGTATTGTTTCTACATCGGCCAGCAAGGCCCACTCCTTTTCTTCATAGGGCCTGATGGTGGGATTGGTTTCGGTGAGTCCCAGTTTGAAACGTGTATATGCATTCAGGTGGCTATCGGCCACATGATGTACCAATTGTTGTACAGTCCATCCCCCATCGCGATAAGGTGTTTGCAATTGTTTTGCATCGAGATTGAGAATGGCTTTTTCCAATTCCTCCGGCAGGAACTGGATATCCGATAACCAGGCCTTTTTCTGCGCTGCTGAAAAAGCTTGCGGCTCATATTTACCAATAGGATAACGGGGATCGTTGCTCATATAAAAATATTAAAGTGATTATTGCTCGCGTAAAACATGTCCTGTAAGATGAATGAACACATCTTCCAGGTTGGCTTTTTTGACTTCTTTGGGTCTTTCAAATCCGGTGGCTACCAGTTCGTCGATCAATTTATCGGGTGTGTTCATGGCAATGATCTTTCCGCTGTCGATGATGGCTACTCTATCGCACAGCACTTCCGCTTCATCCATATAATGCGTGGTGATGATCACGGTAGTGCCCTGTTTGCGGATATTGCTGATCAGGTCCCACAGGTTGCGCCGCGCTTGCGGATCGAGTCCGGTAGTAGGCTCATCGAGAAAAATGATCCTGGGTTTATTGATGAGGGTGGTAGCAATAGAAAATCTTTGTTTCTGTCCACCGCTCAACTCTTTGAATTTAGCGCCTGCTTTATCGCGCAGGTTCACCGTATCGAGCAAAGTATAAGGATCGATCACTTCATTATACAAACCGGCAAACAAACGGATCAGCTCTACCAGCTTGAGGCCAGGATAATAACCCGAAGTCTGCAACTGCACGCCAATGAGTTTCTTGATCTCGTTGGGTGAAGTATCGAGGTTCAGTCCGTCTACCCATACTTCCCCGCTGGTCTTTTCCCGCAGGGTTTCTATGATCTCCAGCGTGGTGGATTTACCGGCGCCATTCGGTCCCAGCAAACCGAATATCTCTCCTTCCTTCACATCGAAACTGATGCCCTTCACTGCTTCAAAATCGCCGTATTTTTTGTGCAGGTTCTTTACCTGGATGATGTTTTTTTGCATGACCTAAAATTTATACACTAACCCCAACTTACTGGATGATACACCAATGCCAAGACTGGCCGTATTGTGCCGGGCATTGAAAACAGTAACTGCCTGTAACAATTGTTGCTGGCTCTTAAGCAGCAGGTATCCTCCATAGGTTGCTGATACAAAGCCGCCGGTAACCAATAGCCACCCCGGTGTTTTCTGGTCATTGTTTCCACTACTGATCTCTGATACGCCCAATACAATGGCGACTGTTCCGGCTAATGTCAGTACCTGACTCATGATCTTGGAAGTCTGATGCCGTTTATACAAATGCATGAGATCCGGGTCGCCTGTTCTTTCAAACAACATCCTGAATTCCCGGCTGCCTCTGTAAACAGTATCGCGGTAAAGGATATTGTTGGTTTTGGTGTTCAGGAGATAATTCATTTTTGAAGGATCTATCCTCATTTGCGCTTCAGTGCATGCAGCAGTTCCCATCATCAACAATACAATACTCATCAATCTAACTTTCATTACCGGCTATATTTTTGCCTGAAGATACAATTCTAATTCATCCATCATCCCTTTGCTTCCAATAAACAATGGCGTTCGCTGGTGCAATTCAGTGGGTTGAATATCCAGTATTCTTTGCACTCCATCCGTTGCCGCCCCTCCTGCCACTTCTACAATGAAAGCACAGGGATTGGCTTCATACAGCAAACGCAATTTTCCTTTGGGCTTGTCAACCGTTCCGGGATACATAAAGATACCGCCTTTGATGAGGTTACGGTGCACATCGGCCACCATACTTCCGATATAACGCTGGGTATAAGGACCTCCCGTATCTTTCGTTTTACGCTGGCAGCCATCGATATACCGTCTTACTTTTTCATCGTACCGGAAAAAATTACCGTGGTTCACAGAATAAAACATGCCATATTCAGGACATTGAATATTGGGATGGCTCAACGAAAATTCACCGATCGACGGGTCGAGGGTAA